>Ga0302123_10001432_pt1 | contig 17083 bp, 9 predicted proteins | sample CB21_321_MG_FD_203109 | JGI IMG/M metagenome (GOLD analysis project Ga0302123, IMG submission 203109) | Marine microbial communities from Western Arctic Ocean, Canada - CB21_32.1 | ecosystem: Environmental > Aquatic > Marine > Oceanic | place: Canada: Western Arctic Ocean | collected 2017-09-28 | reverse complement strand
TTCGTACACGCTTAGTCGCGAATCGCGGTCCGGCGACTATCGCGAGACCTATGCTAGTCTTTGTTGGGCTAAGTCGAGAAAAACCATTGACGCCACAAGGCCGGTACCGCGGTTTGAGGGTCGCAGCAGCCCTGCTGCTCCTTATCGCCGCGCCCGTGCTTTTGGCCCTTCAGCGCTACGGCCGATCTCTTCGGCTGACCGATCCGGTCGTGACTTACGCCCCGATGCCGGATGACGACGGCTCGGAGTTTTACTTCACCCGCCTCGTCTATGACGGCGGTATGGGCGGCTGGGGCCGGCGTGGGGGCTGGGCCACCGACTATCCCGAAGCCGAGTACCACTTCATGCAAGGGGTGAAGCGGCTCACGAACGTCGATGCAGCCGGCGAGGGGAAGCTGGTTCGGACGCTCGACGACGAGATTTTTGAGTATCCCTGGCTGTATGCCGTCGAGGTAGGCCGCTGGTATCTCTCGCAGGAAGAAGCCGACCACATGCGCGAGTACCTACTGCGCGGCGGGTTCCTGATGGTCGACGACTTTCACGGCACCTATCAATGGGCGGGCTTTCTCGAAAGCATGCAACGCGTTTTCCCGGAGCGGCCGATCCTCGAGATCGAAGACGACGCGCCGATTCTGCATGTTCTTTACGATCTAGACCAACGAATCCAGATCCCCGGACGTCAAGTGATAAGGAGCGGAAGAACCTATGAGCGGGACGGTCTCGTTCCTCGCTGGCGCGGCATCTATGATGATGAGGGACGTCTGATGGTGGCGATTAACTTCAATATGGATCTCGGTGATGCCTGGGAGCATGCCGACTGGCCTGAGTACCCGGAGCACATGACCGCACTTGCCTATCGTTTCGGTATCAACTACATCGTCTACGCGATGACGCATTGAATCTCTTTTGACTCCTTATTCCCGACTCTTGACGTGCCGTAGTGTTTGAATTTCTCTTCAAGTATCCGCAAACGGTCTTTCGCAAAGGCGAATTTGTCTTCGCGACGGGATGGCCGGGTTGGCTGCTGATTCTCGCGATCCTCGCGGTGGGCGGCGGACTTGCTTGGCACTTGAGACAGAATCCCGGTCGCCTGGAGGGGCGTGCGCAGCAAGGCGTCGGCGCATTGCAAATCCTGACGGCGGCTCTGGCGCTGCTGATGTTGTGGCAGCCGGCGATAAGCATTCAATCCCTGCGTTCGCAGCAAAATGTTGTGTCGGTTCTCATCGATACGTCGCGCAGCATGGCGATTCAAGAGGACGGGCTTCCTCGGCTCGATCATGTCCGGGCGGCCTTGGGGCAGGGATTTCTGGAACAGTTGGAAGAGAAGTTCCGCGTCCGCTTGTATACGTTTTCGAGCGGACTGGAGAGAGTGCAGTCGCTCGAATCGATTGGCCCCAATGGCGGAAGCACCCGCATTGGCGAGTCGGTCGCGGGGTTGCTCGGCGAATCGACGGTGTTGCCTCTCGGGGCGGTCGTCGTTGTGAGCGATGGCTCGGACAACACGGGAGTGTTCAATCGCGAGCTGATGACGGAGATCCGGCAGCGTAAGGTCCCGGTACATACGGTCGGCGTCGGACGAACGGATATGCCGGAGGATATCGAGTTGGGCGATGTCCGGGTAGCGAATCGGACGTTGCCGCATTCCCAAGTCAGCTCGCATGTAACGGTGCGGCACCACGGAAGCAAGCAGACGGATGCGCGGCTGACCGTGCGGGATGATTCCAGCATCCTCGCGTCGAAAACGATCACTTTGCGGCGCGGTGAGACGTTACAAACCGAAGCGATTGATTTCAATGCCGGGGACGCGGGTGTGCGGAACCTACGGTTCTCACTCGATCCGATTGAGGGTGAGACGATCCTAGGAAACAACGCGCAAATGCGTGTAATCGATGTGCCGCGTGGCCAGCGCAGCATCCTCTATGTCGAGGGCGAGCCCCGCTGGGAGTACAAGTTTATCCGCCGCGCCATTGGCAAAGACGAGAACGTGCGCCTCGTCACGATGCTGCGGACGACGCCCAATAAGTTCTATCGGCAGGGTGTGAACGACCGCACCGAGCTTGTGAACGGCTTCCCGGTCACGGGTGAGGAGCTGTTCGGCTATGACGCGCTGATCCTCGGGAGTATCGAGGCCGCGTTCTTCAGCGCCAAGCAGCAAGATTTGATTCGCGAGTTCGTGAGCCGGCGCGGCGGCACGTTGTTGATGCTCGGCGGACGCCGGGGATTGGGCGATGGCGGATGGGGCGTGTCGAAGGTGGCCGAGGCTCTGCCGGCGCAACTTCCCGAAAGTTCACAGGATACTTTTTCGCGGAGCCGAGCCTCCGTCGAACTGACAACGCAGGGATTGGATTCGTTGATTTGCCGCCTTGATGAAGACCCGGCGGAAAACCGCAAGGCTTGGAGCGGCCTGCCGGAGTTGGCCGACTACCAGAGGATTGGCGCGCTTAAGCCCGCGGCTATTCGACTGATCGACAGCAAGGTGGGCAACGAAAGACATCCGTTGCTTGTGCAGCAATATTACGGACGCGGGCGTGCGATGATTTTTGCCACCGCGGGGACTTGGCGCTGGAAGATGCAACTTCCGCACGACGATACGCGTCATCACACCTTCTGGCAGCAGTTGTTGCGAAGCTTGGCCGTGCATTCCCCGAATCAACTGGCACTGTCGAGCGACCGCAGCCTGTACGCGGACGAGAAACGAGTAAAGTTGCGAGCTGAGGTCAGAAATGCTGAATTCATGCCGGCCGGTAATGCAACAGTGACGGCGACGATTTCATCAGAGAATGGTGACCCCACGACGGTCGAGATGCATCCGTCGGCGGATGAAACCGGCGTGTTCGAGGCCGACCTGACCGCTGGGCAGACCGGCACTTATCGAGCTGAAGTACGGGCCCATATGGGCGATGAGTCACTTGGTTCCGATGTCGTGCATTTCCGGCGCGAAGACGGGTTGGCGGAAGACTTTCATCCCGAGCAGAATCGCGAGTTGCTCGAGACGATAGCGGAGCAGACGGGTGGAAGCTACTGGACGCTCGACAATGTCGATGCGCTGCCCAAGGAGATTCGCTTTTCCGAGGCTGGTATCACGGCGCGCGAGACGTTGGATCTGTGGGACATGCCGATCTTCTTCCTGTTGTTGCTGGCGATGCGCGGTGGCGAATGGTTGCTACGGCGGCAATGGGGTGTCGTATGAGGCTGCGACAAGCGGTTTGGTGTGCGCTACTGCTGGCCTTGCCCGCTGTTTCGATGGCCAAGTCGCACTTCGTGATCGTGGGCGGCCTGGGCGGCGAGCCGCGTTACTCCAAGCAGTGGGCGGAATACGTCGACAGCCTGGAAGAGACCTGCGCGAAGGCAGCAGGAGATGAATCACTCGTTCATGCCGTCAAGGACTCCGCGGCGACGAAAGAAGCGATCGAGGCCATGTTCGCGGAACTAGGCGGCGAGCTCCAGGCGAACGACATCGTAGCGGTATTTCTGATCGGACACGGCAGTTACGACGGCCACGACTACAAGTTCAATATCCCCGGGCGGGACATTACGGCCGGGCGGATCAAGGAACTGCTCGACGGGCTGCCGGCAAAGGACCAACTCATCGCGATTACGACGAGTTCAAGCGGGGCGGCGACGGAACTCCTCAAGGCCGAGAGACGGATCGTCATCACCGCGACCAAGAGCGGCGCGGAGCGAACGGTTACGGAGTTCGCCAAGCACTGGGTCGAAGCTTTGCGGGATCCCGAGGCGGATACGAACAAGGACGAGCAGATCACCGCGCTCGAAGCCTTCACCTACGCCGACACAAAGGTGCAGGAGTCGTACAAGTCGGAGAAGAAACTGGCGACCGAGCACGCACGAATCGAAGGCGAGTTGGCGGCGAACTTCACGTTGGCCCGGCTTGGCAGCACGCTTGATGCGTTGTCCGATCCGAAGCTGCGTCCGCTGTTTGAGAAGCGCGACGACGTGGAACGCCGCATCTCGGAACTCAAGGGCCGCAAGGAGCAGATGGAAGAGTCCGCCTATTCGTCGGTTTTGCAAACGCTGTTGATCGAGCTGGCGCGGACGCAGAACCAGATCGATGAAGCGGCTGAGGTGCCTGAGCCATGAAACCCGTCGCGGCAATATTGTTCGGCCTGCTCGCGGTCGGCTCGCTCGTGGCGCAAGAGACAGCGGCGCCCGAGGCTGTCACCGAGGGCCGTGACTTGATCCTCAAGCCCTGCGACGAGGCAATGGATCGGGGCCGGCGCGGTGAGGCGCGCGACTGCTATAGCCGTTTGCTCAACGGTCCGGGCCGTTCTCTCGTGAAAGCCGAAGCGGCGTGGGTGCTGCAAGACATGCATCGCGCCAACGATATGTTTCGGGACGCGGTGGCTCGGCGTCCGAAAGACCCCTATGTGCGCGTTCGCTGGGGCTACCTGTATCTCGATACGCATTCACCGGCCGAGGCCGCCAAGTTGTTCAACGAGGCGCTATCGATTGACGAGAACTACGCCCCGGCGAAGGTTGGCGCGGCCACAGTGCTCGCGAAACGGTTCGAAGGCAAAGCGCACGACCTTGTCGAAGAAGCTCTTGAGGCCGATCCGAAGTTGGTCGACGCGTATGTGTTGCTGGCCGGCATGTCGATCGAAGAAGAAGACTACGACGAGGCCGAAGAGCATATCGCGAAGGGCTTGGATGTCGCCGAAGAGCTTGGCAAGTCGCCGCTTGAGTTCTATACGCTGCGGGCTTCGCTCGACCTGCTCCAGGGCAAGGAAGACAGCGAGTGGACCGTCAAGGCGTTGGAGCACAATCCCGCCTACGGCAAGATCTACGCCGACCAGGCGCATTTCTATGTGATTACACGGCGCTATCGTGAAGCGACAGAGCTGCTGCGTAAGGCGATCGCGGTCGATCCCCAGTTGTGGTCCGCGCACGCGGACCTCGGCGTCAACCTGATGCGCCAGGGCATGGAGGAAGAAGGCCGCAAGCACTTTGAAATTGCCTACAAAGGCGACGCCTTCAATCCCAAGACGACGAACTGGCTGCGGCTGCTCGATAGTTTCGACAACTTCGAGACGACGTCGAACAAAGACGACATTCTTCTCAAGACGCCCGAGGAAGTCGAAGCCGCCACCGGCAAGCCTGAAATCATCGTGCAACTCCACAACAAGGAAGCGGACATCCTGCGGCCCTACGTGATGGAACTCGCCGAGGAAAGCGTCGCGGTCTTCGCCGAGAAGTATAAGTTCCAACCGAAGCGGCCGATTCGGGTCGAACTCTATCCGGACCATGACGATTTCGCGGTCCGCACGATGGGCTTGCCCGGCCTGGGACTACTCGGTGTCACGTTCGGCTACGTCGTCGCGATGGATAGCCCGTCGGGACGTCCCCCGGGCAGCTTCCACTGGGGCACCACGCTATGGCACGAGTTGGCGCACGTCTTTACGCTCGAGGCGACGGAGCATCTCGTGCCGCGCTGGTATAGCGAAGGCATTTCGATGTACGAGGAGTGGCAGGCGCATCCCGGCTGGGGCGAGCGGATTTCGACCGACTTTCTCGAAGCCATGAAGGACGACAAGCTTCTCCCGGTCGCTGACCTCGACAAGGGGTTTGTGCGGCCGCGTTATCCGAGTCAGGTCGCGGTGTCGTATTTTCAGGCGGGACTCGTTTGCCAGTTGATCGCCGACGAGTGGGGCTTCCCGAAGCTGGTCGAATTGCTCAATGGCTTTGCAACGCAGACAACGACGGCGAAGAACATCGAAGCCGTTTTGGGAATCCCCGCCGAGCAGTTCGACGAGCGCTTCAATGAATACTTGAAGGGGCGCTTCGGGAAGGTCATCGAGAAGCTGCCCGACTTTCGTAAGGCGATGAAGCGCGCGCTGGCCGCCGCCAAAGAGAAAGACTGGGACGCGGTGCTGGGCCCGGCGGCCGAGGCGCAAGATATCTATCCTGACTTCATCGAAGCGGCGAACCCGTATGTTGTTCTGGCGACGGCCTACAACGAACTGGGCGACAAGGTGGCCGCAGTGGATCAGTTAAAGCAGTATCAGGCCCGCGGCGGCAAGAATCCTCGCCAGATCAAGAAGGTTGCCAAGTGGCTGGAAGAATTGGACCGCCTGCCGGAGGCCATTGACGTCCTGGAAGGCTTGGTTTATATCACGCTGGGTGACCCGGAAGTACACGTTCAACTCGGCGAATGGTTGCTCGAAGAAGACCGCTCTCCGGAAGCGGTGCGGGAGTTCCAAACCCATCTAGCGTCGGATCCACTGGATCAGGCTGGTGCGCACTTTAATCTGGCCCGTGCGTATCATAAGATGGAGGACTCCGAAAACACCAAGAAACACTTGTTATCGGCGCTCGAAGCGGCCCCAAGCTATCGGCCCGCGCAGAAACTCCTGTTGGAGATTATCGACTAGAGATCGGACTTTTCCTTTATGACTGTTCCTTCCGCTTCCACCGTCGAGACGGCGGACACCCGGCAACTTGTCGAAACGTTTCGTGTTGCGCAACAGCGCATTCGCGACGAGATTCGGAAGGTGATCGTCGGCCAAGACGATGTGGTTGAGCATCTGCTGCTGACGTTGCTTGTCGGCGGGCACTGCCTGATCACCGGCTTGCCCGGCACCGCGAAGACGTTGCTGGTGCGTACGCTCGCCACCGCCTTGGGACTTACCTTCAAGCGAATTCAGTTCACGCCCGACTTGATGCCCACCGACGTTACCGGCACCGACATCATCGACGAAGACATCACGACCGGTCGCCGCAAGTGGACCTTCGTTGAAGGCCCGATCTTCACGAACGTGATGCTGGCCGACGAGATCAACCGTACGCCCCCGAAGACCCAGGCGGCGTTGCTCGAAGCGATGCAGGAATTGAGCGTGACGGTCCGCGGCACGACCTATCAACTGTCGCCGCCGTTCTTCGTGCTCGCGACGCAGAACCCGATCGAGTTGGAGGGAACCTATCCTCTACCCGAAGCGCAGCTTGACCGCTTCCTGTTCAACGTTGTGCTCGACTATCTATCGTCCGACCAGGAAATGGACGTTGTAAATCGCAACACGACGGGTGTTCTCGCGGAAGTCGAAGCCTGTACGTCCGTTGAAGAGATCCTTCAATTCCAGCAACTGGTGCGGCAAGTGCCGGTGGCGGAGGATGTGGTTCGTTACGCGGTGAACTTCGTTCGCGCGACACGGCCCAAAGATCCCGAAGCGACCGAGATGGTGAAGAAGTACGTGAACTACGGTGCGAGTGTCCGCGCCACACAGTTCCTCGTCATGGCGGCGAAAGCACGGGCGCTGGTCGAAGGCCGCTATCACGTCACGGTCGAAGATCTGCAATCCCTCGCTCTACCGGTCATGCGCCATCGCGTCCTGGCGAACTTCCACGCGGAATCGGACGGCATCACGACCGACGATATTCTCAAGAACGTGATCCAGGAGAAGCCCGCGCAGCGCGCTTGAATCCCTGATGGCGGTTCAAACGCTCCTCGATCCGAAGATCCTCACGCGCCTTTCGAATATCGAACTGGTTGCCCGAACTGTTGTCGACGGGTTCCTCACCGGGTTGCACCGCTCGCCCGTATTCGGCTTCAGCCTGGAGTTTGCCGAGTATCGCCCCTATTCTCCGGGCGACGATCCGCGGTTCATCGATTGGAACGTCTATTCCCGGACCGACCGCACCTATCTCAAGCGCTACCTCGGCGAGACGAATACGCATCTGATGCTGCTGCTCGACGCGAGCGCCTCCATGGGGTTCGCCTCAAACAGTGTGACGAAGATGCAGTATGCGCGTTTTCTGGCGGCGTCGTTGTCGTATCTGTCGATCCGCCAGCACGACGCGGCGGGGCTCATTATTTTCGACGAGAAGGTGCGCGACTATCGGCCGCCTTCCACTCGGCCAGGACACTTGCTGAGCATGCTGCATATGATCGAGCGGGCTGAGCCGGCAACGGGGACGAACCTCGATCTACCGTTTGAGCACTTCCGCCAATACACCACGATGCGCGGTTTGGTCGCCGTGATCTCAGACTTCTATATGGACCCGGCGGAGGTTGTCAAAGCAGTCCGTCCGCTGGCTTACCAGGGGCAGGATATTGCGTTCTTCCATGTCCTCGATCCGGCGGAGTTGAAGCCGGACTTTGATCGCTCGATCCTGCTTGAAGACATGGAAACCGGCGATCAGATGGAGATCTCGCCGGACTTCGCGCGGCGCGAATACCGCGAGCGCATGGAGAGCCACATCGAGCAACTCCGCAACGAGACCCAGGGGATCGGAGCCGACTACGTACTGTTGGATACATCGAAGCCCCTCGATTTGGCCCTCAGGGAGTATCTTCTGTTTCGTCAGCGCCGCCGATGAGCGGCAATGAGTGAACAAAGTGGGCATGTCGGGCGTCATAGTTAAGAGAGGCAAGTAGTTAAGAGACCGAATTGATGTCGTTACTAGCGCCATGGTTCTTGTTAGGCGGCCTCGCGGTCGGATTGCCGCTGTGGCTGCATCTGTTGGAGCGCGAGAACCCAACTCGGATGCCGTTTAGCTCGCTGATGTTCTTCGAGCGCCGCCGGCAGAGCTCGTTGAAAGAGAAGCGGTTTCGCTATCGCGTCCTCATGGCGCTGCGGATAGCCTTCTTTCTGCTGCTCGCCCTGCTGTTCGCCAAGCCGGTGTGGGAGCTAGCGGCGGGTGCGGGCGTGGGTGATGCGCCGGGCCTCCACATCCTGGCGCTCGACACATCGCTCAGCATGAATTACGGTGACCGCTGGGACCGTGCTGTCGCGGAAGCCGAAGACGTGATCGACGATCTTGAGTCCGCCGACCGTGCGCAGATCCTCGCGGTCGGGCCGGGCGTGCGCGTCATCACGCAGCCTGTTAGCAGCCGTGAGGAATTGCGAGTCGCCCTCGGGACACTTGAGCCGACGGCATCGCGGAATTCCTACGGCGATCTAGCCGAGGCCGTCCGCACATTGGCGCCCGATGCGGACGTGCCTGTCACGGTTCACGTGTTTTCCGACTTCCAACAATCGGCAATGCCGGGCCGGTTCTCTGACATTGCTCTGCCGACCATGGCGACGCTCGAAGTGCACGACATGGCCGAGCCGGAGTCGCCGAATTGGACGGTCGAAAGCGTGCATGGAACCACGCGCGTCTTCGGTGGGCGGGAGACTCGTCTTGAAGCAATCGTGGCGGGCTTTGGCACGCCCGAGGCACGCAAGACCGTAACGCTGATGCTGAACGGCAAGCAGGTGGCGCGCCAATCGGTGGATGTGCCGGCTGTTGGGCGCGCGTCGATCGTCTTCGAAGGCTTTGATGCCCCGATCGGCAACAACAAGGCGGAGGTCGTCTTGGAACCGGCTGATGATCTCCCGCTCGACGACCGGCGTTTGGTCGCGGTCAGCAATGCCGAACCATCGACGATCCTGTTCGTTCACAGTGACCCGCGCCGGCGCGATTTCACGTTTTTCAGCGCGGCGTTGGATGCCTCGTCGCAAGCGATGTTCCGCGTCGAAGGCGCCACGGTGACGCAAGCCGAACAGAGCCGTCTCGACCAATACGCGCTGGTGATCCTCTCCGATGTTCCGCAGCTTTCTCAGGCGGCGACCGAGCGTTTCGAGTCGTACATGCAGTCGGGCGGCGCGGTCCTGGTCGTGGTCGGCTCGAAGGCGACGCTGGCGGCCCGGTCCGCGCTTCTCGAAGAGGGTATTGAGGAGTCGAGTTACACCGGGCGCGAGCAGCAGCGCTTCCAGTTCGCCGGGCCGATGGATGAGTCCCACCCGGTGCTCAACCAGGTCAAGAGTTTCCAGGGAGTGAAGTTCTACCGCTACGCCAAACTGCCCGTCGGCGAAGAGGATGACGTTTTGGCGCGTCTGTCGGACGGATCGCCATTGCTCGTTGAGCGGTTGGTGGGCGATGGGCGCATGCTGATCCTGGCGTCATCGCTCGGGAACATTTGGAACGACTTGCCGGTGAATCCGGTGTTCGTCCCGTTCGTGCTTGAGACCGCGCGTTACCTTTCGGGGCTTGACCGCGGGATGCAGCAGGCGAGCATTGATTCGATTCTCGAGTTGAGTGGCCGCGGCGGTTCCGGCGTACAGGTGTTTGGCCCGTCCGGTGAGCGCGCCATGAGTCTTGCGGACTCCGTGGCGGGCGAGGATCTTCGGCTGACCGAGTCAGGCTTTTATGAAATCCGGCGTGCTGGCGCGACTGAACTGGCCGCGGTGAATGCCGACCCGCGTGAGTCGAACCTTCGCCCGATGGAGGCCGACATGGTCTCAATGTGGGAGGCGACAGGCCGAAATCAGGACACAACGCCGACCGAAGGTGAGGAATCGCTCATTGCGCCCCCTCCATTGAAGCTTTGGAAGCTATTGTTAATGCTATTGGTCTTGATCGCGTTGGTAGAATCAGTGTTCGGGAATTATCACCTTAAAGTTCAGCGGGAGGCATAACACGTGGATCCGGCTCCGTTGTCGCCGACCTGGTCGCTTCAGGAATACGTACGCCGTGTGCAGCGGCGGCTCCAAGCTAGGACGGCCTCGCGCGGGATAGGACTCACCATTGGCGTCGCCCTGGCGCTGACTGTTCTCTGCGTTGCGATCGCGAACGAATTTGCATTCTCTGACAGCAGCGTGATCGGCGGCCGGATGATCCTGTTCGGATCGATCATCGCCGTAATCGTTCTGGCCCTCTGGCGGCCGCTACGGAATTTGGGAATCAAGAAGGCCGTCGGACATGCCGAGCAGGAAGTCCCGGCGTTTGACGGACGGATCGAAACATTCATCGATCAGTCGCGGGACACGGGAGCGGCGGCGAATCCGATGCTCGACCTGCTCGCCGAAGATACGCTGCAGGTTGCCGAAACCGCGCCGGTTGAGCACGTCGTCGGTTGGCAGCGAATGATGGCGTTCATGGCTCTGGCCGGGGCGAGCTTTTTTGCTCTGATCTGGCTGGGCACTTCCGGGCCCGGCTATTGGGGCTACGGAACATCGCGCCTTTGGGGCGGCTGGCTGGAGTCGCAGGAAGCCCTCTTCTATGAGTTGCGGATCGAGCCCGGCAACGCGACGGTGCGGCTTGGCGCGGACCTGACGATGTCCGCGGAGGTTGTCGGGTTCGAGAGCCCGTCGGCGCAAGTGTATGTCAAATATGCCGACAGCGTCGAGTGGGAAGAAGCGCCGATGCGTCGTCAGTTGGAGGGCGCCGGCTTCGAGTTCCTGTTCGCCGGCGTGCGGGACCCCTTCAGCTATTACGTTTCCGCGGGCGGTATTCGCAGCGAGGAATTCGATGTCGATGTCGTCGCGATGCCCGTCGTACGCGGGCTCAAGCTCAGCTATCACTACCCCAAGTGGACGGGTCTGAAGGACCTCGTGGAGGATCCCGGCGGTGACATCAACGCTGTTGCGGAAACGACAGTTGAGATCACCGTCGCCACGGACAAGCCGCTGGAAGACGGCGTGATTCTCGTTGACGGCAAGCAGGTCGCCAACCTGGAATCGGATGGGCTGACAAGCGTCGGGCGCATCATCGTCAAGAGCGACGGCATCTACAACATCGCCGCGCGCTACAAAGGTGAAGCCATTCGGATCAGCGACGAGTACTTCATCACGGTGATTCCCGATCGCAAGCCAACGGTTGAGATCACGCGGCCGGGGCGGGACTATCAGGCGACGAATATTGAAGAAGTTGCCGTCGAGCTGAAAGCCACGGATGATTTCGGCGTGAGTTCGTTAGACCTCTACTACTCGGTGAACGGCGCGGCGATGGAGAAGGCCGCGGTGAAGCGCCGAGGCTTTAAGGAGGCCAGCGGCAGTCACACCTTCTACCTCGAAGAAATGGGCGAGAGCAAGTCCTCGATCACAGTGATCGCCGAGGACGGTGAAGAGCAGGAGCTCAAGATTGCCAACCTGATGCCCGGCGATCTGATTAGCTACTACGCCAGGGCGCGCGACCACAATATGGCGGCCACGACCGACATGTATTTCGTCGAGGTCCGCCCGTTCGATCTCATCTTCCGCCAGGGTCAGCAGGGCGGAGGAGGCATGAGCGGCGGCCAGCAGGAGCAGAACGAGATCTCCAAGCGCCAGAAGGAAATCATCGCCGCGACCTGGAACCTGATTCGGGAATCCGAGGATCCGAAGTCATCGGCGCGCTCGGAAATTCGTGACAACGCGCTGGTTCTGTCGGACATTCAGCTCACGCTCCGCGACCAGGCCAAAACGTTGGTCGAACGGACGAAAGCACGGCAGTTGACTGGTGGCGATGAAAAGATCGGGCGGTTCATCGAGAACCTTGAAAAGGCCGCCGAGTACATGGAGCCCGCGTCCGACAAGCTCCACGACATCAAGCTGACCGAAGCGGTCGCGCCCGAGCAGAAGGCTCTCCAGTATGTCCTGCGAGCGGAGGCGATTTTCCGCGAACTCCAGATCACGCGCGGCCAGGGCCAGGGGCAGGGTGGCGGCCAGGCGCAACTCGATTTGGCGGAAATGTTCGAGCTGGAGATGGATCTCACGAAGAACCAGTACGAGACCGGCGGCGGTTCTTCGCAGCAGCAGATGGAGCAGGAAGCCGATCAACTGATGGAGAAGCTGCGCGAGTTGGCGCAGCGGCAGCAGAAGCTGGCCGAGCGGCGCAAACAGGAAAAGGAAATGACCTTTGCGCAGCGCTGGCAGCAGGAAATGTTGCGGCGCGAGGCGCTGGAGTTGAAGCGGCAACTTGAACAGTTGCAGCGGGAGCAACGCGAGCAGCAAGCGTCGCAATCGCAGTCCGGCCAGCAGTCGCAACAGCAAGGGCAGTCTCAATCACAGTCGCAATCCCAATCAGGCCAGTCCGGCCAACAGCAATCCGGGCAGCAGCAGTCAGGCCAACCCCAATCCGGTCAGCAGAACCAGCAGCAACGGGCGTCGGGCGGTCAGTCGGGCCCACAGAATCTGGAGCAGATCATCGAGCGGCTTGATCAGGCGACGAAGGACATGAAGACGAATCCGTCGAGCGCCAACAACTCGGGGCAGCAGCAAGGCGGCGATTCAGCATCCGCCCAGCGGGCCCAGGAGCGCTTGCAGGAGGCACTGCAACAGTTGACGCAAGAGCGGCAGGGGCAGAACGCTTCGGCGCTGTCGGAACTCGCGCAACGCTCGGAGAAGTTGGCGCAAGACCAACAGGACATCGCCAACCGGCTCAAGCAGGATCTGCGGCGGGCGATCGACGCTCAGCAGAAAGAGGAAGCCGCCACGGGAAAAAGGGGACGCCTGAGCAGTAGTCTCTCGCCGACCCAGGCGCTGGATCTCACCGATCGCAAGAAGGCGATGCAGCAAGAACTCGAATCGATCGAGAGTGAGATGCAGGGCGCCATCCGGCGACTCGACGATTCGCAGCGCGAGGCGTCGCGCACTTTGCGGGAAGCTCTCGGCGATGTGCAGCAGGACGAGATCGGTACGCGTTTGCGAGTCGCGGCCGAGTACATCCGTCGCGGTATGGCTCCGCACACCGCACAGGGCGAGGACATGGTGACGCGCTCGCTTGAAAAGCTGCGGGACAACTTGAAGGACGCCCAGCGACTGGCGCAGGCCGGCGGACCTGGGTCCGAGCACGGCTTGGAGCAGTCGTTGGCGCAACTCGAAAACATGCGGCGGCAGCTTGAGCGAGCCGCCGGTGGCGACCAACAGGGACAGCAGCAAGGTCAACAGGGTCAAGGCCAAGAGGGGCAGCAAGGGCAACAAGGCCAGGGCCAACAACCCGGGCAGGGCCAGGGTCAGCAACAGGCTCAGAACGGACAGCAGTCCGGCCAACAGGGCCAGCAGGGTCAGGGACAACAACAAGGGCAGCAGGGGCAGCAGGGACAGGGGCAAGGCCAAGGACAGGGCCAAGGTCAAGGCAGCCAAAGTGCTCAGCAGGGACAGCAGCAAGGCCAACAGGGCCAGGGACAGCAAAAAGGTCAACAAGGCGGTCCTTCGCAGTCGGCGCAGGGCGGAACACGCGGCGCACCGCAGCGCTCAGCCGGCGGGTCATCGAACTTCGGCAGCCCGCGGCAGTCTGGCGAGCCCGGCGGTACTGGCGTGTGGGACGAGCAGGCGCGCCGCGACATGGAGCAGGCAATCCGCGAGGGCGCGCGCGTAGTTCCGAGGCTGGCGCGCAACCTGCAGAGCGACGGCATCTATAAGGAAGATCTCGAAGAGATCCGCCGCTTCGCTCAGGGGCTGCCGAACTCGCGCTTCAAGGGAAACCCCGAGCTGCTTACTCAGGAGTATCGCCGCTTGCTCTCGCTGCTGGAGCAACTCGAACTCCAAGTGCGACGCAAGGTCGAGGAAGAGCAAGGTGGCCAGGTGCGTACTTCGGTCTCCGAGCCCGTGCCGGAAGAGTACCGCGAGGCCGTCGCGGAATACTTCCGCCGCTTAAGCCGCGGCCGCTAACCCCGGTCAACGAACAGGACGGGACGTAAGGCACGGGTAGAGCTTACGCCCGGTTCGCGGCGAATGCCCCCACAGCTAGTTAGGCCTCGGGCTTGGGATAAAATGAGGGGACGTCCGATGCCGACCGGTTCATCCAAGACGAATCCCAATCTGTTCCAACCGCTATCGGTCTTCAGCGACGAGATCAATCGCAACATCGTTCAGTCGGAAGTCGAAGGGGGCGTCTATCTCAAAGACCTTCCGAAGGGCTCCCGGATCGAAGTCACGACGGAGAATCGTGACTATCACCTGACGGTGGCCGCGGACGGCAAGGCATTGATCTCAGGCCACCCGCGATTCTGTCCGCAACCGATCCTGGTGAATATCCAGGGATCGAGTTGGGGCGGCTCGATGCTGAAGGTGGCCTACATCGGCCGCGGGATGCATCTTGAGTTTCAGCATCCCGAGTACCGGACTGTAACGACGTCCCGGATCGTTGAGATCCGATCGGTATCTTAGGGTCCCACCTGCCTTCGTAACTCGTTTCAGAGGTTTGCTCATGTATTGCCGCGTCCGTGGGCGCGCGGGTTTTCCATCCGCGCGTCTTCCCCTTCTGGTATGAGTCGATGGGATTGGGCACAGGTTGGCTGTACGGTGGTTGGGGGTTGGGTGGTTCGTGGTGCGCGAATGGGGTTGCGACTACGCAGTGGCCTCCTTGTTGCCGGGCTGGCCGGCGTTTTCCGCGTATTCTGGATGCGGGTTGCTGTTGGGTGGCGGCGGCGGGCCGGTTTCGAGGCATCCGTAGGCGGTTGCCTCGGCCTGCTGAAGGATTGATTCTAAATGGCTTGCGGCGGATTGGGTCGGTTCGTTCGCCTGAGGCTTGTGATCCGCCGTGGTGACTGCGTTCGTCTGTAGTTGGGTCGCTTGTTTGGCATAAAGGCTGCTGAGAGCGAGTCTGCGGCCGCGTTGTTTGCGGACTTCGCGAAGTTCCTTCATGACGTTGTGGTAGCGGCGCGCGAGTTGTGCCTCGTAGCGGCTCAGCCGGTTGAGCGCGTGGTTGTCCGCGAGCGCGTTGCCGAGAAGTTGCTCGCCGTCTTTTTGCGCGTTCTCTGGTTGTTCGGCCGCGCTGTCGTAGAGCTCGTTGATGATGGCGGCTTCGATCCGGCTGAAGCGTTTCAAGCGCCAGGTGATGTCGGTGAGCTGGTCGACGAGATTCTCTTCGACGACGCCGATGGGCCCCAGTTCGAGGAGGAGCTCCCCGCTGTGGCGGTAGAACTCATCGAGGTCTTCGCCCGGAATGAGAGGGTCTTTGGCCCGGAAGCCGTGCTTGATGGCGTTGCGTGCGGTGCGCTGTTTGCCTTCGGCGGTGCGCGGACCGGTTGAGTGTTGGGCGTTTTGTTTGTTGGCCTGTTTCTGTGCTGCTGATGTCATGAGATTTTCTCCTTGTTGGGGCGGGTTACGCCCGTGGGTGGAAAACCCGCGGATCTCAAGACCGAGATCCGCGCTACGGGTTTCCGTGCCCGCAATAGAAAAGGCCGGGCGTTGGGCCCGGCCTTGGTGCCTGCAAAAGCAAAAGGCCGAAGGGCTGGTTGCGCCTTCGGCCTTGGTTGAACGTGTTCGCTATTAGTATCTACCCGGTGTCAAGGGGTGGAGCGGGTTAGGCGGGCGTCGCTGTCGGAGCAAGACGATTACCACCAGCGATTGCTTTCGCCGAATGGGACTGGCCGAGGATGGAGATCGAGGAGCCCGGGCTAGCTGAGGCGCTGAGACGGCCTCCGAATACATCGTTTATTGGAACGGTTGTTCGCGACAGCTACGTGCCACTTCCGCAGATCGGACATGTCGGAAGCTACTCGTGCCGTAGCGCCGTCATCGGATCGACACGCAAGGCTCGGACCGCAGGAATGACCGACGCCAGCAGCGCCACGATGATAAGAACAACCGAGACCGCCGCGAACACGTTCACATCTGTCGGCTGAACGCCGTACAGTAGGCTGGAAAGCAGACCCGTCAGGTACTGGGCTCCGAGGACGCCGATTCCGAGTCCGAGGCCCGCGAGCGCCAAACCGTAGCCCACGATCATGCGGATGACATCGGCTCGTTGGGCACCGAGGGCGATCCGGATTCCGATCTCGTGTGTGCGCTGAGCGACGGCGTAGGCGAGGACGCCGTAGATCCCTATCGCGGACAGCAGCAGCGCGAGGAACGCGAACAATACCGAGAGGCCGAGTATCGCCTCGCGCGCTACGAGTGACTCATCCAGCCGGGCATCCATGGTCTTGATGTCGAAGAGCGGCAGGGAACTGTCGATTCTCCGGATTGCGGCTCGTAGCGGGGCGATGAGAGCCGCTCCATCCATTTCTGACTGGACCGCCAAACTCATGTTTCGCGGAGGGAGTTGTTGATAAGGGAAGTAAACAACACCCGGAACCTCATCGCCTCCCAGCGAGGTCTTCCTGACGCTGCCGACAACGCCGATGACTGTATGGCGTCTCGGGCCATTTTGACTTGCGATCTCCGTGTTTATCTGGCCGCCCACCGCCGCTGAGTCCGGCCAGTACGTTTTCGCAAGGAACTCGTCGATGACGACGACCACTGGGGTGTCACGTGTATCGCGCGAGTCAAACGCTCGCCCCTCCAGAAGCGGGATACCCATAGCTCGGAAGTAATCACTGTCGATCGTGTGCCAACTCGGCGCAGGCGGCAACTCGCCGGTTCTAGGTGTGTATCCTTCCACG
>Ga0302123_10001431_pt1 | contig 17090 bp, 19 predicted proteins | sample CB21_321_MG_FD_203109 | JGI IMG/M metagenome (GOLD analysis project Ga0302123, IMG submission 203109) | Marine microbial communities from Western Arctic Ocean, Canada - CB21_32.1 | ecosystem: Environmental > Aquatic > Marine > Oceanic | place: Canada: Western Arctic Ocean | collected 2017-09-28 | reverse complement strand
GCAGCTCCACGTGTTCGACCTTCCAAGGACTCTCGATGCCTAGAATCTGGCGGTACAGCTCGCGGTCTTGCATCGCGCGAGCCTAGCAGCTGCGCCCTCGTACCCACTAGAAACCCGGAAGAGCCTCTTTACCTAACTGTCCTCTCGTTTGTTATCTGTTTCTTGCTGACCCCTGTGGTCCGGAACGCCATGCATCGCGCGGGCGTACTGGACCAGCCGGATCGTGGTCGCAAGATACATAGCCATCCGATTCCCCGCCTCGGCGGAGTGCCGATCGCTGTAGCGGTCGTGGCTTCGCTCGGTTTGTTCGCGTTGACGCCGCTGCGGGGCACTGAATTGTTTCCGGAAGTGCTGCGGCAAATCTTGCCTCTGTTGCCGGCGGCGGGCCTTGTGTTCGCCATTGGTCTTTTCGACGACCTTTTCGATCTGAAGCCTTGGGAAAAGATCGGCGGGAACTCATCGCGGCGACTTGGTTGTACTACTACGGTTTTCGCATCCAGGCGGTCGCGGGATTCGGTTTCGGCGATACACACTGGGTTGTCTACCCGCTGACGGTCGGCTGGCTGTTGGCGTGCACGAATGCATTCAACTTGATCGATGGCGTGGATGGGCTTGCGTCCGGCGTCGGCTTCTTCGCGAGGATGACGATGCTGATTTCGGCGTTGCTGCACGGCAACACACCGCTGTTGATCCTGACGGTGCCGTTGGCGGCGGCGCTGTTGGCCTTCCTACGGTTTAACTTCACCCGGCATCGATTTTTCTGGGCGACAGCGGGAGCCTGTTGATTGGGTTTCTGCTCGGCTCCTACAGCATCATGTGGTCGTATAAGTCGGCGACGATTCTCGGAATGACCGCGCCAGTGCTCGCGCTCAGTTTTCCCATTGCGGAAGCGGGTATCTCGATCGCGCGGCGCTTCTTGATGGGGAAGCCCATCTTTGAAGCGGACCGCGGCCACATCCATCACCGGCTGCTCGACAAAGGGCTGGGTCCGAAGCAGGTGGCGGTCTTGGTGTACGGAATCGCCGGGCTGGGCGCGGCGGTGGCCTTGCTGATTTCACATCCTGAGGCGCGTGACAAGAGCGTGATTGTGATTCTATTCTGCGCGGTCCCGTGGATTGGCCTGCAGAACCTTGGCTACACCGAGTTCGGCTCTGCTCGCCGGATCATTATGGCTGGTACGGTACGCAAGCTCGTCGCGGCTGATGTTCGCTTGCGGGCGTTTAGCCGCGATCTCGACAAGGCACAGTCACTTGCCCGTTGCTGGGACGACACGGTTTGTGCCCTGCGGGATCTTAACTTCGATCAGGTGAGCCTTGTCGTGGCCGGAGATGGGGAGCACGATCCCCTACATTGGCTGGAAGAGTTGCATGAAGAGCGCGCGGACCTACGCGCAGAGGATTGTTGGACATTGCGCATCCCCATTCCTTCCGTTGGTGACAGTTACCTTGAACTCTCACGCCATCTGGACCGTGGCGAGGGATATCTAGTCGTCCATCCCATCGTCGAAACGGTACGCCGTGTGTATCCGGACCACATCCGCCAGTACCGAGTGGAGTATGGTCGTTCGTTGGCGACGGCCGCGGAACAGCGGGTTCACGAAGAAATGGCGCGGGCCGCGGGCGCCGGCACCTAACCGGCTCTCTTACTGCGCGGCTTCAAACACGATGATGTGCTGAGTCGGCACGAAGTCCATCGATTCGATGAATCGAAACCCGAGCGGCTCCAACTCAGACCGCACCTCGGCGACCGTCATTTTCCGCACGGGTGGTAGCGGAATCGAGGGATCTTCTTTGCGGTACTCGATGACGACGACACGGCCACCGGGTTTGAGGCCGCGCTGGACATGCTCCATGATGGTTTCCGGCTGCGCCAATTCGTGATACACATCGACGAGTAAGACCAAGTCGGCGTAGCCGGGCGGTATCCTCGGATCGCCTGGTTCACTTAAGACGATCTGCACGTTCTGGACGCCGCGATCCTGGATGTTCTGCTCGAGACGATCGAGCATGCCCTGCTGGATGTCGACCGCAATCACGCGTCCAGTGGGCCCGACTTGCTGTGCCAGCCGCCAAGTAAAGTAGCCGGTGCCCGCGCCGAGATCGACGACCTTCCCCCCTTTGGGAATGCCGAGGGTCTCAACGACACGGTCGGGCTGTTCCTCGGCTTCGCGCTCGGGCCGGTTGAACCAGTCTGCCATCTCGACACTTGTGACGGGCGCGATCTGGCGCTTCTTGATGAGCTTTCCGATCCGTAGCGGTTCCCGCTTATCTTCCGCGGCGGTTTCGGAGCGCGGCTCATTCAGAACCGCGCGCATATCGGAGCAGGCCGCCCACACCACGATCAGCGGCACCGTGACGGCGAAGAGATAGCGGGCTTGCATCCGCATGTTGAGGCAGTCTAGGCGCTGACCGGCCTAGCCCAGCAGGCCGGTCTTGGCCATGAGCGCTTTGAGATCGTTCCGATCTTCGTTACTCATTTCGATCAGTGGTGATCGGACGCAACCGCCCTTCAGACCGGCGAGAGTCATGCCCATCTTGATCATTGAGGTCTTATAGCCCGCATGCCGGTTGCGCATCTGATAGAGGGGCACGACGATCTCGTCAAGGATCTGCTTTACGCGCTCCCAGTTGCCGGCCGTGCAGAGCTCGTGGATCTCTGTAGAAATGTTCGGCATGAAACAGGCGAGGCCCGATGTGAATGTGTGGACACCGTGGTTCCAGTAGGTGGGAGCGAAGGGCTCGGCCATACCGTTGATCCAGCGGAAGCGGTCGCCGAAGTTCACGCGCACATTCAGGTAGTGCGACATGCTGCCGTTCTCGTCCTTCACCATGCAGATGTTTTCGGTATCTTGCAGTCGTTCGAGTAGCGACAGTTCGAGGACGCCGCTCCACTTCGTCTGATAGAGGAAGGCGGGTAGCTCGGCGGCTTCGGCGACGGCTTTGTAGTAGTCGGCCAGACCGGGCTCGTTCATGTCCGACGTGTAGGGAGCCATGATGATGACTGCCTCGGCACCGGCTTTGCGCGCGAGTCGAGCTTGCGCCATTGCGGTCTGGAGCGTCTGGCCCACACCAAAGATCAGGCCCTTCTTATCGCCCACCATCTCGCCGGCAATCGCGGAGACCGCGGCGTATTCGTCAAGCGTTAGCGACTGCATCTCGCCGTTGCTGCCTGTGAAGGCCAGGGCGGCCAGCTTCGTATTCAGCATGAACGAGACGTTCTCACGAAAGGCGGCGGCGTCAAATTCGTCGGTGTCGGTGAGCGGGGTAACGGGGAATCCAATGACCCCAGGGAAACGGTTGAGTAGTCGATTTTCCATTATTGGATCTTCGCAGCTACAGGCTCGCGGCGTCAACGAGGGACCCTGCCGATACCTCTAGGTGGTCCGAAGCCCTACCCGCGCCGCCGGCAGCCCGCTTTGCTGCCGTGCACTAGGGGGCCGGAAATCCGCGCGCTCGGAGCCCGCAGTTGTCACACTATTTCCTGGGTTAATATCCCTGAAGGCCTTGACATTTGAGCGGCATGCGAATTGACTAGATGAGGGTACGGCGTATTCGCCAGCGACGTATTGCGCTTCACACGGAGGACTAGTCATGATCGAAATTCCTAGCTTGAGACCTGAAACCCGTTACGGCATCTCACCCGCCGATCGGCTCTTGTTCAATCGCCGCTATGTCGTCGGCTATTCCTATCTGTTTCGGCAACCGCGCTGGGCGCTGGAATTGATTGATTCCAGCACGAAGCAGATGGAAGACAAGGAGCTGCAGCGGCTGGATAACTTCCGCGAAGACCTGCGCATCCCCGATATGTTCCAGGCCACCCTGAGTGCTTTTCAAGGGTCCGGCTTTGATCGCGGCCACCTGATATCGAGTGCTGACCGGCTTGAGAATGCGTTGATCAACAGCGAGACCTTCCTCCTCAGCAACATGAGCCCGCAAAAGCCTGGCTTCAATCGAGGCGTTTGGAAGAGTCTCGAGAGTGACGTCCGGCGCCTGTCACAAAAGAAGATCACAGTGGACGGACGCGAGGTTTGGAAATACGCGGAAGTCTACGCGGTTTGCGGCCCGGTCTTCGACATCGACAAGCAGATCAAGGTTATCGGTGACGCAGGCGAGATCTCGATTGTCATTCCGCACTCGTTCTTCAAGTCGGTACTCGCTGAACAACGCAACGGCCGGCTTGAGATGTGGTCTTTCCTGTTCCCGAACAAGAAGACCGACAAGCCCGTGAAGGATTTCCTCACGCCTACGGTCGAAGTCGAACAGCGCTCCGGGTTGACCTTGTGGGACCGGCTCCAGGGCTCGAAGATCGAGAAGATGAAGGCCAAGAAGGGGAAGATGTGGTGACGGCAGGCAAGTAGCCCGTGTCCGAAGTGTGCCGTGGGTGATAGCCAGCCATTTTCGTCGGGCACCATGTCGGCAAGTTGTTGATACTACAGCCACCGAAAAAGGTGGCTGTCACCGAAGAGGGGCCATCCAGCTTTAGACACGGACTGCTAGGCAGCAGCCTGTGTGCGGTCAACAGTGACGTTGGGGTCGACCGCGAGCCACGAAAGCGAGCCGGCGAGGTAGATCCCGGCGCTCAAGTAGATCACGGTGTTCCAGTCGCCGTTGGTGCGCTCGATGTTCTCGATCATGTAGCCCAGTACGGTGGGGGTGATGAGGCCGCCCAGTGTTCCCGCCATGTTCATGATTCCCATGACTTCGGCGGTCAGTGTGCCGGCGACGTCCATTGTCGCGGCCCAGGCGGCCGGGTTGCCGCCGCCGGAGAACACCGCGCCCACGGCAACCGCGGCCACGAGTTGGTAGGGCGACCGGGTCCACGAGGCGGACAGCGTCACAAGGCTGCACAAGCCCAGCGCCGTCATCGCGACACCGCTGCGGCTGATCCACTTGCTTCCCGTCAAGCGAAGCAACCAGTCGACGATGAAGCCGCCCGCCATGGTCCCGACGATGACGCCCGCGGTGGGAGCCATGGATAATAGTCCAGCCTCCTCCCGCGTGACCCCGAAACCCTTTTCGAGGAAGGCAGGGAACCAGGTCACAAGGATGATGTAGCCGGCGGCGCGAAAGAACGACTGAACACAGATGCCCCACATGCTCAACGAGCGAGTCATGACCTTCAAGCGTGCCCACGTCAAGCCGCTCTTTTCGCCGGTGGCCCTACGGTCTGCAGCGGCATCGACGGTTCCCCCGGCGATCAGGCTCAACTCGGCATCGTTCACCCATCCGTGCTCGGACGGGCGGCTGCGGGCAAACCAGTAATAGCCTCCTGCCCAGGCAATGCCCACCAGTGAGTAGAGCTGGAAGACGGTCCGCCAATCAAGGTGCTCCAGTAGCTTCGCTGTCAGGCCGAAGGTGATGACGCTGCCCACCGACATGGCCGCGCCGATCGTCGCGCTGCCGAACCCGCGACGCGAAAGCGGCAGCCAGTCGCTGATGACCTTGGCCGAATTGGGCACCAGCCCGGCCTGGGCACAGCCGAAGGCGATGCGGGAGGCAATCAGCGGGATGAAGGAGAAGACGAGGGAACTCCAAACGGTGAAGAGCGACCACAGGGTGCTCAGAAGCGGCATTGAGACACGGGTGCCGAAACGGTTTCCCAAGGCTCCTCCCGGTACCTGAAAGAAGAGATAGCCGACGTTGAAGGCGGTGAAGACCAATCCCATGTCGGAAGGAGTCAGTCCCAACTCGGCCTCGATCGTCGTGTTCGCGATCGAGATGCAGTAGCGCGTCAGATAAGCGCTTGACGAAGCGAGCGCGATCGCCGCGAGCACCATGTAGCGAACGGAGGTCGGGCGCGGGTCGATAGGTGGGCTTTTCACTTTGTCAGCATGCTCGGGCGGCGGACCAATCCCGGGGTGAACCGAAACCGGTCCCTCAGCGGGAGTCTATTCCAGAAACCGATTGATGACGTTCTTCGTGATGGTCGAGATATTCTTGTCTACGGGAAGTGAGCACGGATAGCTGATCGAACCTACTGAGTAGACGGCACCTTGTGAAGCGGTTTCATGGTAGACGATCTCGCCGCCGCCGTCGTCGGGGTTCAGCCCCTTGGCCAAGAGTTTCGTTCCGATCGGTGAGTTGGGGGACATCTTGTCGGTCTCGTGACCTGATGCACCGCCTGGGCAGCGCATGTGGAGACACTTCTCGCCGAAAATGTCTCCGTCGTTTAGTCCCGTCCCTTCGAAGATCCAGTGCGATGTATCGATTGCTCGATAGGGCGCGCCGGTCATGATTCCCGTGTCGGTGCAAACGACGCCCAACAGGTTCGCCTCCGACTCATACGAGGAATGCATGCGGCTCTCTTTGCCATTCTCTGCCAAGTGCTCGCGAAGACCCTTGTAAATACCGTTGCGGACGGTGATCGTGTATTCGTCAAGAAATTCGACGGGGCAGTTGAGGCCGTTGCCGCCGAGATAGAGAAGTTTGCCGCCGCGCTCGAACACCCACTCTTTGAGCCTGTAGTACATCTCCTTCGACCAGTACTCCGGATGCGTGCTGGTGATGAACACCTTGTAGGCATCGAGATCAAGGACGCCCTGGTGAAACTGCGTTTCGGCGTAGAGGTCGTAGTCGAACCCCTCGCGCTCAAGCCAACCGAATAGTCGCCATTCGGCCGGAGCGACATGGCAGCCCGAACGTCCTTCGACCGGATCGGTAATCTCGGTGTCTTCGGGGATGTGGTTGATCCACTCCGGGCGATCGAAGGAGAGGGGCGCGTACTCCTTGGCGGAGAACTGCATATGGGTATCCGAGGTGTAGCGCTCCAGATCGAGACGCGCGTTGACCGTCGGTGTCGGCGGCATGGCAATCGGGTGGATGTAGTTCGAGCGGCCGCCGAAATTGTTGTAGGTGTTCCAGTTGATGTTCGACGCGATTACCGCGATCTTCGCCGTTGGTTTGGCCGGCGCAACGATCCACGGGAACGAGAAGAACGCGCCCGATTCGGCTTTGGCATGGAAGTAATAGAGGCCCGAGCGCTCGGGGCCGGCGACGAACTGCGTATGGTGCGGATTGTTGTGGTAGCCGCGTTTGTTGAATGTGGCGCCGGTCTGTGTGTAGTCGCCGTCGGGCGTGATTTGCATCGTGGCCTTGGGGCCGTGCTCATCGAACCAGCCGACGGTCTTGATGTGTTCCTTCTTCCAGCCGTAGCGGTAGAGGTCAAGCCGATAGGGCTCGACGGCGTGGACGCGGTACTCGGTCCGCTCACCCGAGCGCACCCATTTGGGCCAGGTGTAGCCGACTAGGTTGTTCGACAGCAGGCGGAAGTGATGGGGTTTCTTCTTCTTCGGCCGGATCTCGACGCTCTTGGCCCCGTATCCCTTCCTGTAGAGAGTGACCTTGTACTTTTCACCAGGCTTGACGTCGGCGTAGACCGCTCCGGTCGCAGTCGAACGGGTTTCGATGGATACTTTCTTGCCCTCGAACTCAAGCAGGACATCTGGCAGGGCAAGATAGCGTTCACAACTGACATAACCGACAAGCATGGCTGACTCCTAGCGTGGAAAGGACTACCAAGTGTAGATCAAACGGCCACGAGTTTGTTCGCTTCCCACGGAACCGCGGCGGGGAGCTCGCTTTTGAGATCCGCGGCCTTGCCCTCGGCCCAGTCCGATTTTCATGAGGTCAATTTTGACCCTACTCTTTTGCCCACTCAACGGCCCTATGCTTTCAAGGGCTTACAAATTCCGAAGAGAGGTAGAAGGAAGGGTTCCCATGTGCCCGAGGACCCTAGATTTGCCGAGCAACTCGATGTAGTCGTCCGTGGAGAGCGGGTTGATCTGCTCCGGACTCAGCCCGCGCGGGTATTGGGGTTGCGGATATTGGTGGTGAAGAATTCGAGGAAGCGCCGCCCGGCGCGATCGCCGGAGTTGGCGATCAGAACGGGAACCGCCGCGCCGGTCGCCGGACCGACAGCCTGAGGATCGAGCGTTGTGATGGCGGTGCTCATGATTGTTCTCGCTCCAGCAGTTCTTGTCCGATGGCTCGGCAGGGGTCGTCGTTGTCGACGAACCACTGGCTCAGTTCCGCCTGGTCAACTGTCTTCCCATCCCATTCAAACCCGAATCCGACAGCGTCGCCGCTCGGCAGAACGAGAGTTCCCCCAGCATGCGCATGGAGATCGTCAACCTGAATTCCGATGAGCGCGGTCCGGAGCGGATCAACACCCTTCTCGGCCAGCACGTCGCGCAGGCGACACATCATCGGGGATGTGCCGGTCCGAAGGGTCCTAGTGGCCTCCTCGGCCTGCCGCCGAAATTCGAGCTGTCGATTGCGTTCTCGCTTGGTCATCATCGCCCTTGCATAGCGTCCTTTATGTTGGGGAAAGCCGTAGCGCGGGTCAAGAGAGAGTTTCTCTTGACCACTGTTGTCAAATATGACAACATATCTTATGAGAAGCAGAGATACGCGGCCGATCTCATGGCTGAAGGCGGCGCGCAAAGCGTTCGGCGCCTTTCCGAAAGGCGCACGAGACGAGATCTTGCGGGCGCTGACGACGGCGGCCGAGGGTGGCAAACTCGACACCGCCAAGCGGCTTAGAGGGTTCGGCTCCGGCGTGTTCGAGGTGGCGCTGAAGTACCGCACCGATGCCTACCGCACGGTCTACGCTCTGCAACTCGGTGATGACGTTTGGGTGCTGCACGCCTTCCAGAAGAAGACCAAGCAAGGCATCAAGACCCCAAAGAAGGAACTCGATGTCATCCGTGAACGCATTAAACGATTGAAGAAGGAGTTACAGCAATGAGCAAGACCGACGACGATCTTGAGCTGGTACACGGCAGCGGCAACGTCTTCCGTGATTTCGGCTACCCCGATGCCGACGTGCAGCAGACCAAGGCGCTTCTCGCGGCGCAGATCATCGGTATTCTCGATGATGAAGGGCTTTCGACGCGCAAGGCGCAAGAGAGAACCGGCGTCGGCTATGCCGACTTTGCGCGCGTCCGCAACGGCAAGCTGGACCGGTTCACGATCGATCGGCTGATGACCATTCTCAACAAGCTCGGCCGGCAGGTCGACGTACGAATTGAGGTTCACCCGCGTACGGCGCTTGCAGAGGCGCCGGCGCATCCCTGATCCGCCCCGCGGCGGGGGAAGAAGCGCGGGTGTTAACCAGCGCGCCCGTTGGGCGCAGCTCACGGAAGAGGTCCCGGCATGTCGAATCCACCGAAGCATCCACCCTCGTCGTTATAGTAGAGAGTTCAAACTCTTATGGCGACAACAATCAAAGTGTTCAACAACGGCCCCCTACGCATTGAAGGGGATTTCACCATTAGCGACGCGAACGGCAAGGAGTTCGGACTTGGCGGGCGGACGGCTCTTGGGCTATGCCGCTGCGGTTTGTCGGACAATAAGCCGTTCTGCGACGGCGGCCATGCCCGCCAGGGCTTCGACTCGACGTGTGAGGCGCGTGACCTGCCGCCGCCCAAGCCGAAGGTCTAGTCAACGATCAACCGGGGGATAACCATGAACCGCAGGACATTCCTAGGGATGTGCGGCGCTGCTGCCGCCGTGGGGCCGCTTGCCGGCCAACAGTCCGGCAGTGACCGCTTCGACTTGATCGTGAAAGGGGGGCGTGTCATCGACCCCTCGCAATCGCTCGATCAGGTCGCCGACGTTGCCGTCCGTGATGGAAAGGTTGTCGAGATTACGCCGGATCTCGACCGCCGCCGGGCGAGACGAGTTCTCCATGTTCCGGGGAGTTTGGTTACACCCGGGCTGGTGGACCTGCACGTCCACGGCTTTCAGGGAATGTCTCGTTGGGGCGTTGACCTCGACCGCTTCTGCTTTGCTCATGGCGTCACGACCGCGATTGATGCGGGCACGTCCGGCGCGGATAGCTTTGAGGGATTTCGCCGCCACGTCATCAACCAGTCGAAAACCCGTGTCCTGGCGTTCATCAACATCGCCCGAATCGGTTTGATCGGGCAGCCGGGCGAACTTACCGACATGCGCATGGTCGACGTCAGGGCCGCGGTGGCCGCCGCCGAGGAGCACGCCGACGTCATCGTAGGTGTCAAGGTGCGATGCAGCGAGTCGCTTGCCGGCCCGAATGAACTCGAAGCGGTCCGGAGAACGCGTGCCGTTGCCGAGAAGATCGGAAAGCCGATCATGATGCATGTCGCGCAGCATGCCAGCCCGCTCGAAGAGATCATGAAAGAGCTGCGGCCCGGCGACATGATGACGCACTCTTTCCGTGATGCGGGCGGTGTGATCGGCCCCGACGGCAAGGTTCCCGACTACATCAAGAGCGCTGCCGCCAGAGGCGTGCGCTTCGATATCGGCCATGGCAGCGGCGGGTTCTCGTTCGCCGCGATGGAACAGGCTCTCAGCGAAGGACTGCCGCCGTCATCGATCAGCACCGACATCCACGCCCCCAGTGCGATGGGGCCGGTTTTCAATCTGCCGACCACGATGTCGAAGATGCTTCATCTTGGAATGTCACTTGAGAAGGTGATTGAACTGACGACGATCGAGCCCGCGCGGGCGATCGGATGGGACGACCGGATCGGTTCGCTGAAGCCGGGGCGCGTTGCCGACATCGCGGTGATGGACCTCGTGCAAGGTAAATTCCCGTTGATGGACTCGAAGCGGGAAGTTCGCGAGGCGTCGCGGAAGCTGTATCCCATCGTGGCATTGCGGGATGGTCGACTCATTCCTCGGGCCTAAGCCGCGATTGTCCTAAAAAAAAACCTCTACCGAGGTCGGGAACAATCCCAACCCCGGTAGAGGTGACTCGGCAGACCCCGCGTGGCCACCGAGCCGAACTCAATACCGCTCTAGCGCGAAGCCATCGTGGCGACGTGACTGGCGAGCACCTTCGACTTACTCACGTAGCCGTTCACTTGGTCTTTTTGGACCGACGTGACCACGATGTCGTACGGCTGTGCCGATCCCGGCAGATAGAAGCGCATTGCTTCATGTACGTGCTTCTTCTTCTGCTCGACCGTCTTGTCGTCAGCCAGCACTTCGAGCGTGAAGCGGTTGTTCTTTGGGCTCGTACTCTTGAGCCGCAGATAGATTTCGCCGATCCGCTGCATGCGGTCGGATTTGATCAGAGCGAAGGCGATGCGCTCACGTTCGCCGAGTTGATGGAGCTTGGCGATGTCGTTGGCGTGGGTGCTTACCTGCCCGTCCAGGTCCATTACGTGGTTGCGTGTCGAGCGAAGCGCCGACCCGGTCTCGTTGAGTTGTGCGCGGGTCTCTTCGGCGTCGGATTTGATTCCTTCCACGTCGCCGCGCACTTCCTCGACACCTTGCTGTGCCTCGCCGGCCGTGCCGGAGACGGTTCGGATCTCGCCGAGGATCATCTCCTGTTGTTCACGTTGTTTCTTTGTGATGGTGTCGGCCAGCCGCTTTGTGCGTGCCCGCGTGTTTGCATCGGTCTTGTTCGTGATCTGCGATTGCGCTTTCTTGACTTCGTCGCGCAATTCGTCAAACTCGCGTCGCGCCTGCGTGCTGCGATAGGCGGACGACTCGTGCACCTTGGCGATCTCGGTTTCGAGTTGCGAACGGAGTGTGTGTGCTTTCACTTCCATGCTCTTCATGCGTGAGAACAGGTAGAGATTGGTGGCGGCGGCGAATACGATCACAAGCGCTACCACGATCATGGGCCGTGAAGAGGACTTCTTCTCGGGTTGAGGCTGGGTTGTGGTTATGCTCATCTGGCTCTCCCTTGTTAAACGGTGTCGGTTCGATCGGCTCTGATGGCGGTTAGGCTCAATCGCATCCGCCCTGACTAGTGCAATGCGGGGTCCAAACTCTACTAAGTCCATCGGGGCCGGCCGGAAACAGCTTGAAATCAACGCTTTGCAGGTGTTTGCGATCGTTGGGTTCGTTCTCTGTTGGCACCCCGAAGGTATGAACCAGTTGCACGACCGTGCAAGAACTTCTCACCGTGCCGACTCGGGACACAATGCTGAATCAGCGTGTGGTTGTGCCCCGCGTCCGGCAACCACTCATGGTCTTGGTACAATCCCTTTCATGCGACAGCCCTCGTGGCTGCTTGGTCTTTCCCTTCTCGGATTGCTAGCGGCGCCGCTCACAAGCGCCGATTCCCCTACATGAACTCGGGTGTGCGAATCCTGGCCGCTCTCGATAGCAACGAGCCTGCCATGCTGCGTCTGCTGCGCGGACTACCTGGGTCGAACGTCACCAAACCGCTCGGCTACTTGCTTGGCTTTATGCTGATCTGTTCACATGCGTTGTTCTTCGCCGAGCGAGGCAGCCCGTCGATTAGCCGTGGTTACTTTCCGGGTATCTTCGAAGCCGCTTGGTGCATTCTGGCCACGATGACGACCGTTGGGTACGGCGACATCACGCCGCAGCGCTGGGTCGGGCGATTCGTGGCGTTCCTCGTGATGGTCACGGGCATCGCGTTATTCGGCATTATCATCGCGGAGTTGTCAGCGGGCCTTACGTTGGCGCACCTTGGTTCGGACATCAACGGGCCTGACGATCTGCGTGACCGGCGTGTTGCGACCGTGGCAGGCTCGACAAGCGCGGATCTCGTTAGAGGGTACGGTGCTCGTCTCGTTGAGGTCGGTGAGATCGAGAACGCTTATAGCCTGCTCGAGGCGGGCAATGTCGACGCTGTCGTCTTCGACGCTCCTCCCCTGTTTCAGTACGCGAAAGAACGTGGTGAAGACCAGGTCGCCCTGGTTGGCCCGTTGCTCCATAGCGAGTCATACGGTGTGGCTTTCCCCAACGGAAGCCCGCTCCGCGAAGAAGTCAATCGGGCCATCCTTGAATTGCAAGAGGACGGCACGTATCGCGGGCTCTACGAAAAGTGGTTCGGCGAAACGCCCTGATCGCTTCGTGGGCCGCGCTTGGTTCGGCGGCCGGCCAATGCCTATTCAATCCTGCTATTCAACCCTGTATGCACTCCGTAAGAGGAGACCATAGATGACCATTCTTCTTCTGGTGTCGGTTGCGACCGTCATCGTCTCGGGCATGTGTTCGCTCTTCGAGGCCACGCTTTACTCGACGCGTATGGCCACGCTCGAAGCGGCGCGCACGGTCGGCAAGCACCGCGGCCTCGCCGAGCGCTTCATCCAAATGAAGAACGACATAGCACGGCCGACGTCCGCCATCCTCATCCTCAACACGATTGCCAACACGGCGGGCGCGACGATCGCCGGGATGTACGCTACCGCCGTGCTGGGTCCGGAATGGGTGATTGCATTCTCCGCCGCGCTTACGTTGGCGATCCTGTTCCTCGGTGAGATTCTGCCCAAGACATACGGGGCGGTTCATTGGAAGGGTGTTTGGCACCTGATCGTGTGGCCTCTCACGATGATGCAGCAGGGCCTGTTCCCGCTGATCAAAGTTACGCAGGGATTCTCGAAGCTTTTCACGTCGGGAGCACTCAGTCCATCGATTACGGAGGGCGAGATCCAGGCGATGATTCAGGTGGGGGGTAAGTCGGGGGAACTGACACCCGCGGAACTCCAGCTTCTGAACGCCGTATTTCAGTTCGATGAACTCGTCGTTAGGCAGATCATGGTGCCCCGGCGTGAGGTCGTCGTCTTCGACCGCGATTGGAGCCTGGCGCAATGCATCGAGACAGCGGAGCGCACGAAGCACACACGCTATCCGCTGTGCGAGGGGAGCCTAGACAAGGCGCTCGGCCTGGTACACATCAAGGATTTGCTAACCGCGCGGACGGACGATTCTTTCAGCACGGATAGCGTCGTGCGGCCGCTCAAGACCGTTCCCGAAACAATGCCCATCAGTCGACTATTGCGGCAGATGCAGAGTACGCACCAGCACATGGCGACGGTGATCGATGAGTTCGGAACATCGGTAGGCATCGTTACGCTTGAGAACGTGTTGGAGCAGATCGTCGGCGCCGTGCAAGACGAGTTCGACACCGAAATGCCGGAGATCGTTCCCGAAGGCGAGGGTGCGTTCATCGTCGAGGGTCAGTTGCCCATCGACCGCCTCAATCGTGAACTCAAACTTGATCTGGACGACGCCAAGGCCGATACGGTCTCCGGTCTGCTCGTGAGCGAATTGGGTCGTCTACTCAAGGTCGGCGATACGGTGGAGCTGGAGGGAGCTCACGCCGAGGTCACCGAGGTGCAAGCCGGGCGCGCGACCCGCATCCGAGTCCAGCCCGACGAAGACCCGGGGGATCTAGCTGGGGATGAGCGGCACGGAGAATCGGAGTAGTAGCCGACACTTTTCTTATTCGCGACCTCGCGAATGGCGGGTCGACTGAGCTGCCAAATTCCGAATCTACGGATTCGCTGCATCGTTGGTCGACGGCTCGAATGGGTCAGCGGTCGTATCAAGATTCGCGGGTGTGGATGTGCCTGGAACAACAACTTCTTCTACCACGTGCGCGGGATTGTCTCGAAAGTAGTCTGTCGACCGTACCCAGAGGAACGCGGAGAAAGGGATCAAGAGGCTTAGAAAGACTCCCAGACAAGCCAGCACAATACCGGCAATCGGGAGGACCCACAATAAGCGTTTCTTGGATAGGCCAAAAGCGCTCTCTGCCGCTTGTTCCGCGACTTCCGACACGTTGAGGAATGTCCGAGATGTCGTCAACATGTTCCGCTTCGTCTCAGCGATATACTGGCTGCGAGTTCTTTGGATGCGTTTCGCCCTGGCGTCGGGTTCGACCTTGTGGAACGTTAGTCTTAAGAACGGATCCCCCGGCCTCAAACGATGCGGCGAACTGCCGAAGTTGATGAGTGTGCTGGACAGCGGCCCCTCGTAACGAGGGTCCACCAAGCCGATGTTGATGGCGAGGATTCCGGCATCACTTAGCCGGTTCTTGACGAGAGCGTATCCCATGACATCGTCGGGAAGATTGATGGTCTCCGCCGAGACCACCCGCACCATTTCCTGTGGATAGAGATGATGGCGTCCTCGATGTCGCCCACAGAGAGGCCAGCGCTACTTCCAGCAGTCGGTGCCAGAAGAATTGTACCGATGCTCAGGTCGTAGCTACCAGCCTTCAAGTGGCGGTCCTCACTTTGTTGTATGAGGCCTCTAGACTTGATTTCCTCTCCGGAAAGGGGCATGAAATCCTCTATCGACGACTGGAATCAGGTTGGAATTGCCGCTAGGTGGTGACTAAGGATCTCCAGTAGCTTGTCGAAATGCTCGATTGAGTAGGTGGATACTCGTTGCAGATCGGGATGGGCGCCATAGGCGACTGAAAGCGGCGCATGCTGGGCGATTGGGACATCGTTCCTGCCGTCGCCGACGAAAACCCAGGCATCTCGGGGTAACTGGTACTCACGAAGCATCAACTCGATGAAATCGGTCTTGCCCTCGAAGTCGCACGGTAACAAGTTATGACCGACGATCGTATCCTGGTCACCGAAGAAATACTCGCAGGCCGCGAACGCGTGGCGGATGCCCAAGTCAACCTGGGCTCTCTTGGCCAATTCCCGAAAGCCACCAGATACTAGTACGGGTTCGTAGGTTTCCCGATCTAGCGCGGCGAGAGTCTGGGCGACACCCGCGTTGTATTCGGCGTTATCAATGAGTTCACGGAATAGCGGCTCCTTGAGCCCGAACGACTTGTGAATCTCGATCGTCTCAGTCATCCATTCGAGATAGCTCGAGTAGTACCCCTGTTCCCACCGCCGATGCGTGGCGATCTCCGCCTCAATAGCGTCCGGGCCCAGAGCCGGCGCAATACCCTGCCAGATCGTGGAGTCCAAACTCGTGTCTTGCAAACGGACCTTAGTCTTGAAGACAGTGCCCTCGACGTCGAGCACTAGCAGTTTCTTATCTGTTTGGGATCGACTCTCTATCGAGTTCATTGCACTTGGTGCCATGACGTTTAGCAGGCGAGGTTATTTCCAAGTTCGTCCTTGCTAGCCCGATTGTAACGCTACTTGACGTGCCTGACGAACTTGCCAGCCCGAGCGAAATGGGCGGATACAATTTTCAGATTTGAGAATCGCAGGAGTCTACCGATCAAAGGACACCCGAATCGCCTCATAGGCCGCTTCTTCAAAGCCATCCAGGTTGTTGGTGAAGAAGTGATCGCCGGACTCAATCCAGGTAATCTTCTTCGGTTCCGAAGCCGTAGCGAAGACTTGCTCCATACGCTCCCGCGGGCCGTGCTCGTCGTTGGTGCTGTGTAGGAAGATCTGCGGGCAGCCGCATCGCGCAAGATGCGACCAACCGTGTTTGATGACCGGCGTACCCGCCGCGATGACTCGCTCAATCCTAGAATCACCGCAGGCTAGCCGTAATCCGACCCGTGCCCCAAACGAGAAGCCTGCTACCACCAAGGGCAACCCTGCATAGCGGTCATTCATGTAGGCCCGCGCGGCACGCAGGTCATCCTGCTCGCCCTCGCCTTCGTCGTAAAAGCCGGCGCTCTGGCCGACGCCGCGAAAGTTGAATCGCAGCACTGCTGAGTGAGCCCGCCGCGCCGCACGCGCCATCCGAAAGACCACCTTGTTGTGAAGCGTTCCGCCATAGAGCGGGTGGGGATGGCACACCACGACGGCCCGCTCTATGCGAGTATCCTCATCGGGACCCTCATGCAAGGCCTCTAGGCGGCCCGCGGGTCCTTGCAGAAATGTGGATTCGAGTAGACGCGCCATGTGGAAGGCTAGTTGCTCCGGTAGTTTGTAAACTGCATGTCGATTCCGAGATCCTGGTCTTTGAGCATCGCCATCACGGCTTGCAGATCGTCTCGGTTCTTGCCGCTCACGCGAACCTGGTCGCCCTGAATCGATGACTGCACCTTCATCTTTTGGTTCTTAATGAGCTTGACGATCTCACGCGCCTTCTCGATCGGGACACCTTGCTGCATCGCGATGTCCTGCGCTACGGTCGAGCCGGCCGCGTCGCGCACCGGCCCATACGTGAGACCTTTTAGCGGTACGTTCCGGCGCACCAGCTTTTGGTCCAACACGTCGACCACTTGTTTGATCGTGAATTCGTCATCGCTCTGGATAACGATCTTGTCGCCCGCCTCGTCGACCTCAATCGTGCTCTTCGTCTTCTTCAGGTCGTAGCGGTTTACGATTTCCTTCATCGCCTGATTGACGGCGTTCTTGACCTCTTCAATGTCGATCTCGGAAACGATGTCGAAACTATTGGCTGCCATGGCTG
>Ga0302123_10001425_pt1 | contig 17112 bp, 15 predicted proteins | sample CB21_321_MG_FD_203109 | JGI IMG/M metagenome (GOLD analysis project Ga0302123, IMG submission 203109) | Marine microbial communities from Western Arctic Ocean, Canada - CB21_32.1 | ecosystem: Environmental > Aquatic > Marine > Oceanic | place: Canada: Western Arctic Ocean | collected 2017-09-28 | reverse complement strand
CGATACGCAGCAGTTTTGATGTTGATGCCAGAGTGAAACCGAATCAGGTATTCAGCGTGCATCCCGTCAGCGAGTGAAAAGTTGAATCCACAAGCTTCACACCACAGTCCGAGCTTTTTCTGACCAGCACGTACCGGCGATGGATCGATTCCACAACCAGGGCATTTTCGAATCTCAGGCACTTTCATCGGTTACATCACCTTAATCACGTGCGCTTTCGCACTATTCCATCACTTCAGACTAGCTGGTTTAGAACCGCTAATGTGATTTCTGGACGACCAACTGGTGTGAGCGCACACGAGTTTGTGTGAGTGGGTGCAAGTAGAAGAATTCGCCCATTGATGGGCACCGAACGCTAGTTGAGCCCCGTACATCCGTCCCATGGGAGAAGATTAGGGACGCCCTGGCGGATCAGGAATGTGTGGTTGCACGTTGGACACGTAAGCCCACCCTCGACGACATCTTCGCCTTCGGATTGATCGACAGAGAGTTCCAGCGGAGCCTTCGCACTGGGGCAGACGAGTATTTCTATCAAGCTCTTCTTCAACTGGCAGCCTTACTCACCCGAAACGCCGACTGGTGCCGATTCTTTAGCGTTTTGCCAGCCGGATTTCACTTCCATTACGTGCTGATAAGCGGAAAGCGCCGCAATTGCGCCCTGTGCTGCAGCTGTGATCGTCTGCTTGAGCTCGGTGCCGTCGGTCAGGTCACCCGCAGCATAAATGCCCACAACTGAAGTTTTCAGCCCTTTGTCGACATGGACTTCTCCGGTGTCGGGGTTGATCTCTAGACCGAGCTGACTAGGAATCTCCAGCCGAGGATCTGCGCCCGCCTCGACGAACAGGCCGTCGATGGTGAGTTCGTCCTCGCCTTCCCATGGCTTACTCAAACGAATACCAGTAAGCCCTGTTTCTGCAGAGCCGAGGAGTTCGCTGACTTCCGTTTCGTACAGCACCTTAACGTTGTCGGTCTGATGAAGCACCTTGAGAAGGATCGGCTCAGGCCGAGTCAGCGTGTCACGGCGGTAGATCAGGTAGACAGTCTCGGCGTATTTTGCGAGGAGGACGGCGCCTTCGACGGCAGCGTTACCACCACCAACTACTGCGGCTGCCCTTTTGTTTCGATATAGAGGCGCATCGCAAGTCGAGCAGTACGAAACACCGTTTCCGGTCCACTCCTCCTCGTTAGGAAGAGATAGCTTTCGACGTTCACGGCCTACAGCGAGGATCACGGAAATGGTGTCAATTTCAGTGCCATCGTCCAGGACCACCCTGAAGACATCACCGTTCTTCGTGACTGTTTTCAAATTCGAGTAAGCGGTTGGGGTTTCGAGTTTGTCCACCTGCTCTTTGAACTTCATCATTAGATCGAAGCCGTCCATGTCAGGTTGACCAGGATAATTCTCGATCATCCCGCCAATAGCGGTTTCACCGCCGAATTGCTCACCGGCAATCAAAGTGTTCACTTGATAACGAGACGAATACAGACCAGCAGCAAACGCCGCAGCGCCTTGCCCACCTATCAGAACATCAATTTTCTTGACTTCGCTCATGTTCCCTCACACCGCTCGCACGGATAACACTCCGACGCGGTTCACTAGTCGCAAGCTTAGAAGCACCCGGCATTTGTGTCGATAGGCTTCGCACCAATTAACAGCCGGCATTCGCGTAATCAACCCACTCGATCACTGGAATATTGCTGTTTAAATATTTAGATGCAGGGGAGATGCAACAAGTGCAGCCCGAACGACGATCAAGCTGCCGGATCTTCGTTCTTGCCTTCGAGAATCGAGTCGATTAAGTCGGAGTCGATGTCATCTTCAGCATCGAAGTCATCGAAGTTGGATAGTTCAGGCACTTCTTCGTCGGGATTGAGCTGCACCATATTGACTTCAGGCAGGTCGGTGTTAACCAGATCGTCTTAAACTGAGTCGTAGGTTTTTATTTCGATGTCGTCTGAGGTCGCGGGTGCGTCCGGAGTCAAATCAGGGGCTGGCTCTTCGTTTCCGAACAACGCTGAAATAGCGTCCTGTCCCATGTAACCTGAACTGGTGTCTTCAGGTTCGGCAGCTGCTTCTGGCTCTGAATCGTTCGCAGCAAATAGAGCCGAGATAGCGTCCTGACCCATGTCACCGTTCAAATCGACCGGCTCCGCAGCTGGAGCCTCCGGGTCCGGGTCGTTGGCAGCGAACAGCGCCGAGATAGCATCTTGACCCATGTCACCCGAATCGGATTTCGATTCAGACGGCGCGGTCGGCACGCTATCAGACATATCAGAAAGCGCAGCAGCCACCAGATCAAATCCAGGGTCTGCATACATATTTTCGTCAGTGACCGCTTCATCCTCGGCTTCCGCACCGACAGACGAATCCCCTGCCCAGAATTCCGGAACCTCGCCCGTTGCAGGCGACAGATAGGTCCTTAGAACCTTCGCTTCCGTAGGAGTCGTAGATTCAAGTTCCTCACCAAGCGCCAACCGATCAAGCTGCTCTCCCTCTTTAATAGCAACCGTGCGGGTCGAGTACCGCTCTTCTACGAGTTTTTGACCAGCGGTTCCGATGCGAAGCGCCCACGTAGACCAGTGCCGGAGTAGCTCGAGACCGAACGCGACGCCTTAATGATCTTCCGGATCGACGCCAACATGAGTCAGCTGATTCGTAAATCCATGCTTCTCCGCAAGTTCACCCACTGAAATAAGTGGAATTCCCGCCGAGAGTGCCAGCATTGCAAGCCCATGAGGGAAGTCCCGGCCGGGAACAGTCACACACGCCCAGGTCCGCTCGATCAGATCGACAAGCGGTTCTACATCTGAGAGTGAAACAACGGTGACCGGAAGATCACGCTCTTCTACATTTGATTTGAGCTGATCGCCCTCGTCACCCAGCGCAATCACGATGAACTGGACATTCTCGATCATCTGTTGAGTATCGATTGCTGATTTTTCAATCAAATCGATCGAGTCATCAGTAACGGGACCTGCCCATAGAACAACCGGATGCCGATTCGGGTCGGTCGTACCAACGGGCGTGTAGATGTCTGTCGCCAGGCCCATTGCGCCCAGCAACAGGTCTTTCTCGTACCCAGCATCCGATAGATACTCGAGTTCCCAGTCGAGAGTTGCCGAAAGAACGTTGGCTCTCAGCATTCCCAACTTACTAACGAGTTTGGTCGGGGCGGAGCGCAAGTCAGTCTGGTCTCGCCATGTGTTGCCTACAAGGTCGTCGAACGAAGATACATGAGGTGACTTTGTGAACTTCGAGATAGCCTTTCCGACGATTCCAGCACGAGGTCCAAACGTTCGGACCAGCTCGACATCTCGGAACACACGGCGGTTCTTCATAACCGACCACAAGAGGCCGTTCGTCGGTGACAGCGTTCCGGGGCCGCTGAACCAGGAGACCCTATGGTCCTTGATCGGTTTTACGACCTGCCCTCCGTTGGGAGAGAACACCAATACCTTCTGGAATGACGATGCGTATCCGTCTATTAGATCCTGAAATGCCGAGTATTTTCCACTCTCGGCTATCTCAGAAATCGGCGCAGACGTAACAACCGCGATGCCAAGCGGCTGCGGTTGGAAGTCTATTTGAAGCGCTTCCCCTGTCATCTAAGGCATCAGACTATTCTGTCGACACTCCGACGGCTCGCCCTTTGGCTGGCATGGGCGGTCAGCGGATCGACATATTGATTGCCTTGAAATTGCGCAATGCGTAGCAATCAGACGTTAACGTTGATTACCAGTGTCACCCCTGTGTTACCTCCCGCATGTAGTGGGTTCACTCACTGCGTCGTGGTTGCATAGCACCAACCTTGATAACGCATGTCTGAAACTCTAAGTGAGAAAAAGACTCACTTCACGGGTACCAAAGATGGGTCAAACTTCCTAGAACTCGCATCGAATCCTCAATGCATCAGTAACACTAAATCAGGTATTTTTTAGGTATGGCAGCTGACGTCCTCAGATTTTTCCCTGAGAAGGATCCATTTGTGACCCGCCCTGGAATGAACGCAACAAGTGAACTACTCCAAGCCCTTGGCCAACTGGCACTGGCTCAGGAACAGGGCGTATCGCGTGAATCGCTAGTACGGCTTGGCCGAAGCGTAGACGCTGCTGTCCGGCGAATGAACGAGTTCCCGGACATCGATTCAGCAGCCTAATTCTCGTGTTTCTATCGGGTTTCATTCGCGTTTCAAACGGGAATCCCTCAAGTCTCTGCTGCTATACTCCCAGTTCGATTTGAGCTGCCACACTTTTCAGTTTTAGCCGAAACGATCAGGCACCTTTAGTTCCTGATCGCAACCGCTGGCATGAGTGCGGCGTTATTTCACTGGGATCTCTATCAACACTCGCTTTACGTAGCGCTAAATAGCCAGGTCGCCCGTTTCCAAGTAACTGAGACGGCACCCGGCAAACAATTGCCATGACACTCCCCATCGCATCAGTGCCGAACGGCACGGTTTCTTCAGCCAAGGGTTTTTCAGCTGGAGGGGTCTTCGCTGGAATCAAGACCCCCGGTGCCGACAAACTCGACATCGGCCTTCTGGTTTCAGAAGAGCCGTGTACCGTCGCTGGCACATTTTCGCAAAACAGCATCCTATCGCCCACTGTCACACTCTCCAGAGACCGCGTTGGTGTCGATAAGCGCGTGCGGGCCGTGGTTGCGAACAGCGGTTGCGCGAACACTGCAGTTGGCGCACAGGGCATGGTCGACGCCAAAGCGATGACCGACATAGCGGCAACTCAACTGGGCGTAACGGCAGAAGAGACGCTGGTTTGCTCTACCGGGGTGATCGGTGTCGAAATTCCGATGGCGCTCATGCGCGAGTTCATTCCACAGATCGAAGTCACAGCCGATGGCGGTGGCGATTTCGCCAAGGCAATTCTCACTACCGACAAGCGCACGAAAGAGATCGCCGTGTCGTTCGATGTCGATGGTGTGACTCACGCCGTTGGCGGCGTGTCGAAGGGTTCGGGGATGATTCACCCGAACATGGCAACGATGCTTGCGTTTACGACTACCGATGCGAACGTGGACCCTGCTTTTTTGCAGGAAACGCTGTCACAGGCCGTGAAGCTATCGTTCAACCAGATCGATGTCGACGGCGACCAGAGCACGAACGACACGGTTCTGCTGATGGCGAACGGAGCCGCCGGTGGCCCAGTTATCTCTGGTGGCGATGATGCCTCAGAGGCGTTTGCCGAGGCTGTACACCAGGTGTGCGAGCATCTCGCAATCGAAATCGCCCGCGACGGTGAGGGTGCCACGAAGCTGATCGAAGTGACCGTCGAAGGCGCCCACACTGACGACGATGCACTTCTTGCGTCTAGAGAATGTGCTGCATCGATGCTGGTGAAGACTGCTGTCTATGGTCGTGATCCCAACTGGGGCCGTACATTCATGGCCATTGGCAAAGCACAAATCCCTCTCGACGAGTCGAAGATCGATTGCTACGTGAACGATATCCAGATCGTATTCGAGGGCAGGGCTATCGCCTATAACGTCCAGAGCGTGGTTAGCGCTCTTGGTGGCGACGAGGTGCGGCTTCGAGTGGATCTCAACGTTGGCGACGGCTACGGTCGGGCGTGGGGCTGTGATCTCACCGAAGAGTACGTGGTATTCAACTCGGCCTACACGACGTAGTCGTCATCAAAGGGACATCGCTGTGAGTGGCCAGCCTCAATTTGACGGGGACAAGCTAGCGCTTATTAACCCGAATCTTTCGCATTTGCACTGCCTTTTGCGCGGTTCAGGGGTGGATCAGCTATGACCACTTCGAACAAACGCCCAAATTCAGGCAACGTCGCGGGCAGAACGATCGTAATCAAAATCGGTGGCAGCACACTCGGTGAAGGCGACAGCACGGTACCCGACATCGTCGAACTCTGGAAGCAGGGTGCGAGGCCCGTCGTGGTGCATGGGGGCGGAAAGGTCATCAGCGAATGGGTAGCGAAGCTCGGTATCCAGCCTGAGTTCATTCGTGGGCTGAGGCGCACCGATTCGGCAACGCTCGATGTTGCCGTTGCTGTTCTTGCAGGTCTCGTGAATTCCCAACTGGTCGCAGAGTTTCAGGCGGCAGGGGCAGACGCGGTCGGGATCTCTGGTGTCTCAGGTGGATTGCTGCAGGCTGAAGTGCTCGATCCTGATCTTGGTTATGTCGGAAAAATCGTCAAAGCGAACGCGAGGCCGGTTGAAGTAGTGCTCGAATCCGGGAGTATTCCCGTGATAGCACCGACTGCGCTACATCTTTATCCTGCTGAATCAGGTGAAGACAGAATACTGAATATCAATGCCGATACATCGGCGGGTCACATAGCCAAAGCCGTGAGAGCGGACCAACTGGTGTTCCAGACCGATGTCGAAGGCGTTCTCGATGCCCGCAGACGGCTCATTCCCAGAATGACTCGTGGACAGGCTATGGATTTAATTGCTGGTGGGATTGCCGCCGGCGGGATGATTCCGAAGATCGAGGCGTGCGCTGATGCAGTGTCGGTCGTGGGCTCGGGTCACATCATTGATGGTCGACTGGCCGGTGCCCTGCTCGCCTGTGTGCGCGGTGAAGACATCGGCACAAGAATCATCTGATCGCCTACCCGATCAAGTAGCCAAGTAGAACGCTAGCAAGGGACTCAACATGGATACAACAGGTCACATCATCGCGATGCTGATTTTCGGATACGTGTTGGGCTCGATCCCTTTTGCGAAGCTGTTCACCATGAGGGCAGGAGTCGACCTGTTCGAGACCGGAACAGGGAATCCCGGTGCTGCCAACGTATTTCGCAGAGTTGATAAACGGCTCGGCGCAGCTGTTTTCTTTGCAGATGGAATGAAAGGTGCCGCTCCAGTGTTGATCGCCTGGGTGATGGGTGCGCCTCAAGATCTGTGGTTCATCGGTGGATCGGCCGCGGTTGTTGGACACTGGTACCCGTTGTTCAACCGATTCAAGGGCGGAGCCGGACTGGCGAGTGGTGCCGGGGTTGTTGTTGCGATGACGCCGATAGCCGGGGTTTTGGGATTGGCGATTGGCATGCTCGTAATAGCCAAGGTCAAAAGCAGCGGCCATGGTGCATTGACCGGGCTGGTAATCATTGTGATAGCTACTTTTTTGATCGACGCCGACTGGCCAATTGGCGCTGAATGGCCTGGTAGTGCTGGCGCAACCGGACTCGCAGCCGCTCTGTTCATCAGGGCCCGGCTCCGAGGATGGGAACCAGGCCGCAAGGACTGAGCTGTTCGCAGTCGACTTGCTGTTCCTCCTGTCATTGCGAGGAATCCCATGGAAGCCTGCCCTGTGCGCAGCCGAATGGGTGGCAATCGTCCATCAGAACGCGCTGACTAATCGTCTCCGAGGTTTGTCGACATGCCGTTGTGGCAAGGTAATCGACTACAGCGAAAACCTACTAATCTGCAGGCAAGTCCTGATTCTTGCGCAGTCGCCGCGCCTCGCCACGTTGACCGCTGTTTGCCACGTCGTTTGTACCTCACTCCTCGCAATGACAGCACGGCTGGTCACCACCAACTTAGTTCCTACTGCGATATAGTTCTCGTTCTGCAAAATGCAGTTCGTATATTGCAGGTGTCGTTAGTTTCAACGGCGAATTTCGCAATAGGAGTCTTCCCGGTTCATCGCTGGCACAGACGTCCACTTGAGAACAAAAGAGAAGCAACATGACTAGCTCTGCTGAATATAAGGACCTCGAATCCAAGTACTACATGCAGGTGGTGAACCGAATGCCTCCTGTGCTGGTGCGAGGCGAAGGCACCCGAGTGTTCGACAATGACGGCAAGAGCTACCTCGACTTCACGGCAGGCTGGGCAGTCCTGAATCTCGGCCACAGCCACCCGGCTGTCACGGAAGCGATTCGCGACCAGGCCGGCAAGATCATGCAGATGTCGAACCTGTTCTACACGACACCACAGCTTTCACTCGCGAAGATCATCGTCGATAACTCCGACATCGATCGCGTCTTCTTCTGCAACTCCGGTGCAGAGGCCAACGAGGGTGCCTGCAAGGTAGCTCGAAAATGGGGCAAGACGAAGCTCGACGGTGCATACGAGATCATCACCACGTTCGATTCGTTCCACGGTCGCACACAGGCCATGATGGCTGCGACCGGCCAACCTGCTTACCAGGAGAAGTGGACTCCGCTAATGCCGGGGTTCGTAAACGTTGACTACAACGATGTTCAGGCGATCAAAGATGCCTATGTCGAAGGCCGCACATGCGCGGTTTTGCTTGAGCCGGTTCAGGGAGAGGGCGGAGTGAACATTCCGTCCGGCAACTACCTGAAGGATGTGATGGACTTCTGCCACGAGAAGAACATTCTGTTCATGCTCGACGAGGTTCAGACCGGAATGGGTCGAATCGGAACGCTTTTCGGCTACCAGCAGTTTGAAGGTGTTGAGCCGGATGTAATGACGCTGGCGAAGGCGCTTGGCGCAGGTGCTCCCCTGGGCGCATTTACAACCAAGGAGTTCTGCTCGGTTTTCGAACCCGGCGATCATGGTTCTACGTTTGGTGGAAACGCACTTACGACGGCAGCGGGATCAGCAGCTGCGAAGGTGATCGTCGATGAAGACATCCCGGCGCTTGCTAACGAGACCGGTGCCTACTTCCAGGGCAAGTTGAACGCTCTCGCCGAGAAGTACGATTTCATCACCGAGGTTCGAGGAATGGGCCTGCTGATAGCAGTCGAGATGTCGAAAGAGATCGCGGGGGCAACGGTTACTGCCAGCTTGCCCGAGGGTCTGCTCATGAACGCCGTTCGACCCAACATGATCCGGTTCATGCCACCCTTGAACGTAACCCGAGACGAAATCGACGAGGCAGTTGCGATTCTCGACAAAGTGCTCGAGGAAACGGGCGCGTAACGATAGGTTTTTCGCTTGAGAATAGTGACAAAAACAGGCCCGACCATTGAAGTGGTCGGGCCTGTTTTTGTCATTGCGAGGAGCGAGGTACGAGCGAAGCCTGCCCTGAGCGTCGTCGAATGGGTGGCAATCAGCGATCAACGCGCGGTGACATAACTCATTAGGAGTTCAGCTGACTTGCCCCAGTCGACTTGCTCCGTGTACGCAGCTAGTAAGCCTCCGGGCCGACGGCAAGATGTGAACCTCGCAAAATCGCCAGATCATCGCACTTCGGCAACTGATTGCCACGTCGCCTCAGGGCAGGGTCCTCGCAATGACAATCTGGCCTGTTTCGACTACTTCGCCCTGCATCACTCGTCATCCCGACTCCTGTGGAGAGATCTTCGTCGGTGCCGGGTTCGGGTGACAGGATCGCCACTATTTAGCCTTCTCTGCCTGTTCGTCTCTGAACCGCTGCCTCAACTCCTCACTCGGTGGATAGAACCGACCGGGTGAACAGTCCTCTTCGTCAACGAGCCGCACTATGAAGTCCTCGACCTGATCATGCTCTTCGATCCAGTCGATAGCCTGCTTGGCAAGTTGCTGAGGAATGACCACCACCCCATCGTCATCGGCCACAATCAAGTCGCCAGGCATCACCAGCACGCCATCACAGATGATCGGAACATTGACCTGGTGGAACGGGCTACCCTCTAAGCCGGTGATGGCCGATCGACCAGCCCCAAAAACAGCCAGACCGTACTCGTCTCTGATCTTGTCCAGATCCCGCACCGACGCATCCGTAATCAGCCCGGTGCCACCTCGCGCCCACAAACGTCGGGTCTTCATATTCCCAAGAATCCCCAGTTGAGACATCCGGTTGCAATCCACCACAAGCACGTCTCCGGGACCACAACTCTCCATCGCAACGAACTCCGGCGAGTCTTCACCACGCCTTAGAACGGCGGCAGTATCCGGCCTTGGTGGAAGGAAACTCAAAGTACGGGCACGAGCGGCGATTTTCCGGCCGTTCGTCAACGGCTTCACGTTCTTCATGTAGCAGTTGTTCCAGGAGGTGCTGGTATCACCGTTTTTCGAATTCCTGGCCTGCTGGGTTATGTAAGACAACGCCCCGGTGCACGATTGCAGACTGACCTTCTCGAATCTTCGCAAAATATCGTCTGAAAGATCAGTTCTCAATTCTGTGTTCAACATAGCGTCGATTACTCCTGCCGTTCGGGTCAATCTGCCATTAGATCTGCGAACACACATTACGGCGTTCACCTTGTATCTGACCATCAGAACTACGCCAGAAATACGTTAATCATTGATGTTCTGCACGACGTTCGCGAGTTACTAACAAAACATTAGTAACTATCGTCTTGTGAAAATTGGTGTAGAGTTGAGGTATGACCCAGAGCGAGGCAAAGCACGACCACTCCACATCGAGCAGCATGTGTCCGCACTACGAAGCGGCGATGGAACTGCTTGCCCGACGCTGGACAGGCTTGATCCTCACAACGCTACTTGATCAACCAGCACGATTCTCAAAAATCAGCATTGCCGTCGCTGGCATCAGCGATCGAATGCTGTCGCAACGATTGGTTGAGCTCGAAGAAATCGGCCTTGTCGAACGAAAAGTCGACGCCAGCCAGCGACCTGTACTGGTCGAGTACGCCTCGACCGAGATGGCATGCGAACTCGCCCCCGTATTTGATGCACTTCAGAACTGGGCAGAGAAGTGGATGCCAGCCGGGGCCAACAGTTAGTTCCTGAGATTTCTGGTGCGACAACACACTAGAAATTCACATTCCGAGCCATCTGGTGCCTTCCGACTCGTCCGAGTACTATTCGCATCAACCACAACGAGTTGCTAAAAGGATCCGAGAATGAATGATGCGTCAGTCACAAATATCGACCAGATCAGGGCCAGCGTCCGAGATCGGGTCCTGTGGCTCGCCACTTCAATCGTCAACCACGCCAACAACGTTCGTCCAAATACCGACGGCACCAAAGTCGGCGGACACCAATCCTCGTCAGCGTCATCGGCCGCCATCCTCTCAGCGCTGTTTTTCGAAGCGATGGGACGTGAAGACCGCATCGCCATCAAGCCCCACGCCTCGCCCGTGTTTCACGCGATTCAATACCTTCTCGGCGAGCTGGACGAGTCGTATCTGCAGCGATTCCGTGCGTACGGCGGGCTGCAGGCGTACCCGAGCCGGACAAAAGACCCCGAAACAGTAGATTTCTCGACCGGATCGGTCGGGCTTGCTGGTCCCGCGGCATCGTTTGGGGCGCTGACCCGCGACTATCTCGATACCCACGGTCTCGAACCGACATCCGGCCGTTTTTACGCTCATTTAGGTGACGCCGAAATGGACGAAGGCTCGATGTGGGAGGCCGTAATTGAACCGGCCTTGAATGGGGTCGACCAATGTACGTGGGTGGTTGATGTGAACCGCCAGAGCCTCGACCGGGTGGTGCCCGGCATTCGAGTTCGCCAGTTCTCCGACATGCTCAAGGCAAACGGCTGGACGATATTTACCGCCAACTACGGAGACCGCCTGACCGAACTCATGGAACGCCCTGGCGGCAAAGCCCTCAGAAGGCGCATCGATGACATGTCGAATGAGGAGTACCAGGGGCTGCTTGTTTCTGATCGGAGCGAGCTGCGGGGTCGGCTCATGGATGGTTCTGGCAAAGGTCGTAGCGACCTCAAGCGGTGTATCACCGAAATTGATGACGATGAGCTTTACGAACGCATCACCAATCTCGGCGGTCACGATGTTGGCTATCTCTCTCGACTCCTGAAAGAAGCGTCGGAAACGGACGGGTCCACCGCAGTTTTCGCCTACACCGTGAAGGGATGGGGGCTGCAGAGCGCTGCCGATCCACGTAATCACGCCGCAACTCTAACGCCAGAGCAGTACGACCAGCTGGCGGAGGCTGTAGGCCGGGACGCGGGAAATCCTTGGGAGCGATTCCCGGAAGACACCCCCGAGCACGAGTACCTCGACGCCGCTAGCAAGCGACTCGGGATTCGAGATACGACTTCAGAGCCGCCGCTGCGATTCAACGACACTGAAATAAATATTCCAAATGTGGCGTCGACACAGGATGCGTTCGGCCGAATGCTGCTCGAACTCGACCGCACTTCTCCGGATTCAGCAGGTCGTATCGTCACGACATCGGCTGACGTTGCTACTTCGACGGGGCTTTCGTCGTGGATAAACCGTGCGTCGGTTTGGGCGCGTCACGAAGACCCCGATTATCTTGGCTTTGGTGAACGTCTGCTGAAGTGGATACCAACGCCAAACGGACGGCATATCGAGCTGGGCCTGAGCGAGATGAACATGTTTCTTCTGCTGTCACAGCTCGGCCTTTCCGACAGCATGTCAGGCAAGCGGCTCATTCCAATCGGCACGGTGTACGACCCGTTTATCGCCCGTGGAACCGATGCATTGATCAACGGCCTCTACCAGGGAGCTCGGTTCATTCTCGTCGCCACGCCATCCGGTGTTTCGTTGAGTACTGAAGGCGGTGCGCACCAGGGACTCATCACGCCGTCTCTCGGGATCAACACGCCGGGAATAACGTACTTCGAACCGGCGTTCGCTCGTGAAGTCGAGTGGATACTGCTTGATGCAGTGGGGTCCATCGGATCGGGCGAGGGCGAGTCGTACATGCTGCGGCTCAGCACCAAACCCATCGACCAGACGCAGTTCCCTGAGGCATCCGAGGGATTGCAGGAAGCCGTGCTGGCTGGCTGCTATCGATTACGTACCGCACCGCCTGAAAGCGATGCCGTTTTAAGCGTGTTTGCTGTCGGGGCGATGGTGGACGAGGCGATCAGTGCTATCGAGCCGCTTAAGCGAGAGGGCATTGGCGTGAGTCTGTTCGTGGTAACCAGTCCAGATCTTCTCTTCCGAAAGATGAATGCTGCATCAGCAAACGAGCAGGCGGGCCAAGACGATGGTGCTTGGAATCCCACTGGTCTGCTCGACGATCGTGAAATCGGCCAGCCCGTTCTAACTGTTATCGATGGCCACCCGCACTCAATGTCTTTTCTCGGCGCGGCGCTCGATAGCCCTTCAACATCACTCGGTGTAACCAGCTACGGGCAGTCCGGAGCAAGGGCCGACCTGTACCGCCATTTCGGTATCGACGCTCAAGGAATCTACGAAGCAGGCCTTGGTCTGGTGGATCGATTACGGCGTCGTAAGTAGCGAGCAGTCGCTCTGCTTGTCATTGCGAGGAGCCTGCCCTGAGGCGACGTGGCAATCAGCGGACAACACGCAGAGACTATTCGATTCTGACGTCAGCTGCCTTGCCAATCTCGGCCAGTACTCGACACGGGCAAGCTGAGATACTCGCCAGATCGCCATGTCACCCTACTTCGACAACCGATTCTTCGAACCGGGATGACATCTACCCCAACTAGCGAGAGAATAGTTAGGTTGTGCTGGACGGCTGTTAGCCGCAGTACTCCGCTATCGGCCAAAATCCCAATAGGAATCGAACTTAGACATGGCAAGGGAAAAGTGCGTCCTCGCTTACAGCGGGGGCATGGACTCGACAATCTCAACGGTCTGGATCCAGGAGAACTACGACATGGACGTCGTAACTCTCACTGTCGATCTGGGCGCAGGCCCGGAAATCGTTGGAGTGAAGGAACGAGCCGCACAGGCTGGCGCCATCGACTCTCTGGTTTGGGACGTTCGAGACGAGTTCGTGAACGAATATGTGTTCCCTGGCCTGAAAGCCGGAGCGATGTACGAAGGCGTTTACGCGCTTTCGACGGCACTTGGGCGCCCGCTAATGGCGAAGAAGCTCGTCGAAGCCGCCCGTGAAGTCGGGGCAACCGCGGTTGCGCACGGCTGCACCGGCAAGGGCAACGACCAGGTTCGCTTCGACGCTGGAATCATGACACTCTCAGCAGCCGGTGAACCGCTGAAGATCGTTGCGCCCGCTCGCGAGTGGGGCATGACCCGCGACGAGGAGAAGCTGTACGCCGAGAAGGCAGGCTTAGAACTTCGCCAGGTCGGTTCCGACAAACGCGTCTACTCGATTGACCGTAATTTGTGGGGACAGGCTATCGAGGGTGAAGACCTCGAAGACACCTGGGTCGAGCCGCCCGAGGACGCCTACTCGTGGACCAAGCCAATTTCCGAAACTCCCGACGAATACGTAGAGGTTGTGGTTGGCTTCGAAAAGGGCATCCCGGTTTCCGTTGATGGCTCGCTGAAGCCCGGTGTTGAACTGATCTCAATACTGAACGACATGGCCGGAGAGCACGGTGTGGGTCGAATCGACCACATCGAAAACCGTTTGGTTGGCATCAAGTCGCGTGAGGTCTACGAGACTCCCGCAGCTATCGTTCTGCACACCGCTTTGAAGGCGCTTGAGACCTCGACGATGTCTCGGGAGCAGCAGCGCGTGAAGGCGAATCTCTCGGCGATTTACTCTGACATGGTTTACGACGGTCGCTGGTTCACAGAGCTTCGCACGAACATCTCGGCGTTCATGGATAGCGCTCACGAGTACTCGACCGGTGACGTGCGCCTGCGTCTGCATAAGGGATCTTGCACCGTGGTAGGCAGACGTTCGCCGTTCTCGCTGTACGATTTTGATCTGGCGACTTACTCGACGACCGACTCGTTCGATCACGAGGCAGCAACCGGATTCATCGATATCTACTCGTTAGCAGCCCGAACTCAAGCCCGAAAGCAAACCAACTCCGAGCAGCGGTAGTCGCGTTTTCTGGAGTTGCCCGTTATTGCTGGCAGGATGGCTCGTCGCGTCTTGTTCGGTAGCAAATATCGGGGCCATTTCGGATAAGTTTCCCCCGAGTAGCGATAATGTTGCACGCAGTACGATTTCGCGTGCGTTCAAGTATCAGGCAAGTATCAGGCAAGCATTAGGTCAAAGAACAGTTCACATGACAGGTTCTAAAAACAACGAAAACAAAAACCCCGCAGCAGCAGCGCGCGGCAGCGAGCTTGCCAGTGATTTTACTGTTTCGGTTCACTACGACAGTCGCCTTTACCGTGAAGACGTCGCCGGGTCGATCGCTCACGCCCGCATGCTGGGTCGTCAGGGGATCATCGAATCAGGTGACGCCGAGAAGATCGTCAAGGGTCTGACCACGATCACAGCCGAGATCGAGATGGGTGAGTTCATCTGGGATCCTGAGCTCGAAGACATCCACATGAACGTGGAATCGCGCCTGTACGAACTTATCGGTGATACAGCAGGACGCCTCCACACAGCGCGTTCACGCAACGATCAGGTCGCTACCGACACGCGTCTCTGGACACAGGCCGCCTGCGGTCGTGCGTTCGACGCAGCTGTTTCTCTTCAAACCGCGTTGGTGAACCTCGCCGAAGAGCACATCGACACGATCGTTCCCGGATACACCCACATGCAGCGCGGGCAACCAGTCGTTCTGGCGCATCACCTGATGGCCTATTTCGAGATGTTCGATCGCGATGCAACTCGTTTCGCTCAGGCCGCCGAATCTGCCGACGTCATGCCGCTCGGATCAGGCGCTATCGCTGGCGTTCCCTACCCGATTGATCGTGAATGGGTGGCTGGGCAGCTAGATTTCAGTGAAATCTCCCGCAACTCGATGGACGCCGTTTCAGACCGTGACTTCATCGTGGAGTTTTTAACCGCCTCATCGCTTGCGATGGCTCATCTCTCGCGCCTCGCCGAAGAGCTAGTCATTTGGTCGTCAGACGAGTTCGGTTTTATAAAACTCTCCGATGAATACACGTCTGGCTCCAGCATCATGCCGCAAAAACGCAACCCCGACTTCGCCGAGTTGATTCGCGGCAAGACGGGTCGTGTTTACGGCTCGCTGGTGGGTCTTTTGACTACGATCAAGGGTCTGCCACTCACCTACAACCGCGATCTTCAGGAAGACAAAGAGGGTCTGTTCGACGCCGCCGACACCGTGGTCATCGCGCTCGAAGCTGCTGCCGGAATGGTCGCCAGCATGAACGTGAATGTCGACCGCATGCGCCAGGCAGCCGAGAAGAGTTTCGTGCTCGCAACCGACATCGCCGACTATCTGGTTGGCAAGGGTGTGCCGTTTCGCGAGGCGTACATCGCCGTGTCCGAGCTTTCGAAGCAGTGCATTGCTGGCGGCGTTGGATTCGGCGAGTTGGAACTAAGCGATTTCCAGAAAGCATCTGATCTTTTTGATGAGGGCGTGATGGAAATCACTCTTGATTCTGCCGTCGCAGCACGTAATGTACCCGGCGGAACGGCTCCCGAGCGGGTCCGCGCCGCTATCGCCGAGGCGAAGCAAATGCTCGCTGAAGCGGGGGGTCAGTGACCCTTTTATTCAGTTAGAGAAGTTGCCTCCTGTATTGATTGCTGACCCCATAGGAAACTCAAAACGTTAATGCCCAACTCAATTGTCATTGCTCACCGTGGTCTTGATGAGACCTACCCGGAAAACACGATAATCGCCTTCAAGGCCGCTCTCGAAAAGGGAATGGCTATCGAGATCGACGTGCGTGGGACCAAAGACGAAGAGTTGGTAGTCGTGCATGACGACACTGTAGATCGCACAACAGACGGCTCAGGTAGTGTTGCTAACATGACGCTCGCAGAGTTGAATGCACTCGACGCCGGTAGCTGGTGGGATCCAAAGTTTGCCGGAGAGCGAATCCCAACTCTCATGGAAACGTTCGACGCGGTGCAGCAGTACGGCACCGCCGAAACGACTTTGATTATTGAGATGAAGACGCTCGACCCCGGTTGCATCAACAAGATTTGCGCGGGTCTCGCCGAACGTGGACTGCTGGGCAGTACCGTTGGCATTGGGCTTATCCATCTCATGCTCGACGTGCGACGGCGCTTTTATGAAGGAAACGCCAACTTCCAGTGCGCTTCGGTCGCCCACACCGCGGCCGATTTGCCCGGAGCGATAACCGACCCCTACTCATCTTGGATTTACGTTCGATACTTGATGAGCACTGAAGACGTTCAGGCCGCACATGATGGCGGCAAGAAAGTCATCGCTTCAGGTCCTGATGTAATGAAAGATCTCGACAACATGGTCACCAGCGCCGAGGTGGGTGCCGATACGATCATGGCGTACCATCCAGAGGCGCTCGCCCAACGCCTTGCTTAGCCAGATTTTCTTGAGGACGACCAACCTATGATGAAATCGGCAAGGATCAGATCCTAAAGTGACTCCCCACATCAAAATATCGCCTTCGCTGCTGGCGGCCGACTTCGCACATCTTGCCGAT
>Ga0302123_10001422_pt1 | contig 17137 bp, 15 predicted proteins | sample CB21_321_MG_FD_203109 | JGI IMG/M metagenome (GOLD analysis project Ga0302123, IMG submission 203109) | Marine microbial communities from Western Arctic Ocean, Canada - CB21_32.1 | ecosystem: Environmental > Aquatic > Marine > Oceanic | place: Canada: Western Arctic Ocean | collected 2017-09-28 | reverse complement strand
GCGCTAGCGGCATCAATTTCAGCAGGTCCTGCGCCGAATCCTGCCCTTCGCAAGAGATGTGCGATTGTTCTGCGATTTTCGTCTACCATGAGCGCCTCCGCGACGATTCAAATTTGGTACATATCGAAGTCGGGGCTAGTATGGCACGTAATGGCATCGGTTGTATCTATCTATGAACACGATTCTGGGGATGCCAGTGGTCGTATTCGGAGTGATCGCCCAACTGGTGGGCATGGCGGTGTGTACGGTGGGTATCGAATATGTATTTCGCGGAGTTGGAAAGCTTTCGAGGGATTAAACATGGCTCGCGGTTATGAATTATCGGAGAACACGTTTTGGTTGATTTGATTCTTGAAAACGGACTGATAGTTGATGGAACGGGAGCCCCTGCTTTCCTGGCAGATCCTTCCATTGAAAGTCAAAAAATTGTCGCTGTGGGGGACGTCGGATCGCTGAGGGCTGCCAAGACGCTTGATGTGAACGGCTTAGTAATCTCGCCGGGATTTATCGACACGCATGTTCACACCGACGCTGCTCTGTTGAACGGTTCTGTCAGAACTCAGCGTCGGGGCAGAATAACATCGTTCCTCATTTGCTGAGGAGATCTGTTCATGTCTTGCCCACACTGCCTTTCCACGTCCGTATCCAAAAGGAAATTTCGAACCTCGCTTGGATATCGAACTTTCTGTTGCCGAGACTGCAATAGGCGTTTCAACGAACGTTCAGGCACACCGTTCAATGATCTCCAATTCCCGAACGACATCGTCTTACTCGCTGTTTTCTGGCGACTGAGATACAAGATCGGATTCCGTGACGTCGCTGAACTTCTTTTGCAGCGAGGTTTCGAAGTCAGATACGAGACGATACGGGTGTGGGAGTTCAGGTTCGCACCATTGATCAGTGAAAATCTTCGTGCCAAACGCCGAGGTTTGGCAGGTCAATCCTGGTATCTGGACGAAACATACATCAAGGTCAGTGGTCGTTTGCGATATCTCTATCGAGCCATAGATCGAGAAGGAAACCTGTTGGATTCGATGCTGAGTGAGCACCGAGACAAACATGCAGCTCGACGTTTCTTGAGGCGTCTACTAGATAGCGCAGGGCGGAAACCGCTGCGGATGACGACTGATAAACATCCTGCCTACACGAAAGCAATTCGTTGGATCGTCGGTCGCAAGGTTTTGCATCGACATAATCAGTATTTGAATAACCGAATGGAGCAGAATCATCGAGGAATCAAGCAGCGTTACTATCCAATGCTTGGGTTCAAACGATTCGATTCGGCCAGCCGTTTTTGCAATGCATTTGACGAACTACGCAATTATTTGAGATTCCAACCAGTAGGTAGTGAGCACGTCTCGGCGGACGTTCGAAGGAAGATCTTCACCAACAAGTGGTCGACTCTAATGACCGAGCTGTCAGCTTAATTACAGAGTTTGATCATGTATTTAGGTCGGCCGGAATTTATGGGGAGCGCTGAGTTCTGACAGAATCCTGGCACAGCGGGAGATATTGAAGGCGTAGAGAGCCAAACGCCTCCGATAATGTTGAATGCTTGAATGTTGAATGCTTGAGCGAGTCTACGAGCTGAATAACTTAGGATACATAATTCTTGCGTTTTCGTTGAGCCGCCCAGTCTGATAGCTTAGCGTATAGGTGCAGAGATTCCTTAGGAGCATGTGCCTTAACAGGCGTGCGGGTTCGACTCCCGCCTTCCCCACCATCACAAATTTGTTTATCAATAGGACTTACAGCGCGGTTGCAATCAGGCCGAATGCTGATGCCAGTCACAATCTGAAGAGAAAATATGCCAAAGATCCTCGTAACTCGTCGAACATTCCCTGAAGCTGCCGAAGCACTTTGTGCCAGCGGGGCAGAAGTGGTTATCTGGGAAGACGCTGACTCACCGTCGAAAGAGGATCTTCTTAAAGCAGTTGCCGATGTTGACGGTATCTACGCCCACATCACCAACCAGATCGACGGCGAGATCATGGATGCTGCACCGAATCTCAAAGTCATCGCTGAGTTTGGTGTCGGCTACGACAACATCAACGTCGTCGATGCGAACGAACGTGGCATCGCCGTATGCAACACACCGGGAATTCTTTCTGAGAGCACGGCCGACGAGGCGTTCGCACTGCTCACAGCAATGGCACGTCGTACCCACGACCTCCCGGCGATGGTCAAGCGCGGTGAGTGGGGCGATTTCGACCCGCTCGGGTATCTCGCAACCGACATTCACCACAAAACGTTGGGAATTGTCGGCATGGGCAACATTGGGTCCGAAATGGCGAAACGGGCGGCTGGGTTCAGCATGAACGTGCTCTACTTCAACCGAAACAAGCGTGACGAAGAGTTTGGAGCGACCTATGTCGACTCGCTTGAAGAACTGCTCGAACGCTCTGATTTTGTGTCGCTCCACAATCCGTTGACGCCAGAGACAACCAACCTGATGAGCACGGATCAGTTCAAGCTGATGAAAAAGACAGCGATTCTGATCAACACAACGCGTGGCCCTGTTGTCGATCAAGACGCGCTCTACGAGGCGCTTAGGTCTGGTGAAATTGCCGGTGCGGCCCTCGATGTGACCGTGCCAGAGCCAATCCCGGCAGATCACCCGCTGCTAACCCTCGACAACTGCCTCATCATGCCCCACGTCGCCAGCGCAACCGGCGACACCCGAATGAAGATGGCAATGATGAGCGTCGAAAACGTCCTCGCCGGAATAGCAGGCGACTGGCCCCCATACTGCGTAAACCAAAACGAGATAGCCAACAACGCCCGGCTAAAGAGCTAACCAGTATTCCCTCCCAGGCTGGGAGGGAATTAGAGGGTGGGCCGGAGCGTTCCTGCGGCATCACATTGTGCGCGATTGGACTGTTTCACCCTCATCCCAACCTTCTCCCCCAGGGAGAAGGAGTCATGACGACCTAGTCGTCGAAGAACCCTGCATCCTCTTCGTTGAGGTACTGCTTCGTCTCGTCAACACGGAAGGTAATGCCAAGTCCCGGAGTGTCATTAACCGCAATGTGGCTGTCGACCACCTTGTAAGCATCCATACCTTCCAGAATGTCGAACCACCAGTCGGGCTTGCCGTTTGGCAACTCGAACGCAATAAAGTTATCGGGCATCGCTGCTCCCACGTGTACATGAGCTGCAAGTCCGATCAAACCGTCAACCGTGCCGTGCGGAGCCATCTGGATGTTGTGCAAGTCGGCAAACTCGGCGATCCACTTGAGCTCTGCAATTCCACCAACGTCCATTGGGTCTGGACCGAGCACATCAACAGCGTGCTGCTCGATCAACTCCTTGAATCCGTGACGCAGATACACCTGTTCGCCGGTGTGAATTGGAGTCGAGGTGTACGGAGTCACTTGCAAGAAGTAATCCGGGTGAACGTACGGCGTGTAGTCACCGGTGATCGTGTCTTCCATCCACATCAGGTGATACGGCTCAAGCGTCTGGGCAAGCCGAAGCGTGTCCGAGGCTGTAAGGCCGGGACCACAGTCGAGAGCAAGCCCAACCTCGTCGCCCAGGACCTCTTTCATTGCGATCACCGCGTCGACCGTGATGTTGAAACCTTTTTCGGTCAGCACGCCGCGGTTGCCGTACTTATCGGCCTTCACATAGTCGCCGTAGTAGAAGCCGGGCATATCCTTCAGCATCGGTGATCCATGGAAAGCAATGCCTTGCTTGATGATCGAAAAGTTCTGCGGCAGATCTTTCATCCATTTCATGTTGGCTGCGAAATCTTCCGGCTGATACCCGCTTATTGGTTGACGGATATTGCCGTTGTAAACACGGACCCTGTCGCGAATCTTTCCGCCAAGCAACTTATAAACAGGGGCGCCAAGGGCTTTGCCTGCGATGTCCCAGAGTGCGATTTCAATGGCACTCACACCAGAGCCCCAGGGCTTGAATCCACCGACTCGCCTGATGTTAAGGAGCACTCGCTCGACATCAGTTGGGTCGAGGCCTACGATCATGTTCTTGTAGTACTCGATCTGGTGCCTGAAGAATGGCTGGTTTCGGGGCGACTCTGCACCGCCGATGCCATCGATTCCTTCATCCGTGGTGATCCGAATGACGGGATGATCCCCGATGACTGCGTACTTGACGTCTGTAATTTTCATTTTTGCTCCGTGATTCGCCGTAATGTTCAGTCGGCGGTAAATATTTCTACGGCGAAATTCTACGCCGAAGTCTTCGCAGTGTTCGAGATTTAGTCATCGAAGAAGTCTGCGTCCTCTTCCCTCAGGTACTTCCTTGCCTCCACGTGAATGAACATTAGGCCAAGGCCGGGCGCATCCGGCACAGCGATGTGACTGTCTTTAACTTCCGGTGCATCGGTACCTTCCATGATGTCGAGCCACCACGCAAGCCAACATGTACTTGAACCCTTTTGATGTGATGACGCCTCTGTTCGGCTATCGACTGCTCTTGTCGGGCGTGCCGTAGTAGCAACCGTCCCTGTTGTGCATCCCACACGTGGAACGAGACTGCCTGCTTAATGATCGAGAAGTTGTATGGATGATCTTTCATCCACTGCATATCCTCAGCGTAGTGCTCCGACTCGCTATCTGCTCTTTTTCCGGATCGGCGAACACTTCCCTTATAGGCCTGCACCTAGTCGCGAATCTTGCCTCCCAGCAACTTGTAGACGGGAAGATCCGCTGTTTTTCCTGCAATGTCCCACAGCGCCATTTCGATCGTACTGACGGCAGTGCCCCACGGCTTGAACGAACCCATGCGTCGAATACCAAGCATCGCCCGTTCAACGTCAGTAGGGTCTTTCCCGACGATCATGTCGCGATAAAACTCGACCATCGGCTTGAGATATGGCTTCGAAGTTTCGCCAGCGCCAACGCCGTCGATTCCCTCGTCAGTGGTGATTCGTACGATGGGAATGTCGCCAATGATCGCGACTTTCAGATCAGTGATCTTCATACGTTCTCTCTTTGAGCGTTCGCTTTTGATTCGCGAAATACTGCGACGATATTGACACCATTACGGGTAGAAGAACAAATCCGCGCCGTAAAGAATGATTCGAATAACATTCAGGTTCTGAATACCTGACCAGTTGGATAGGAAAAACATGCGTGTAGCAACCTGGCGTGGCGGAACTGAAATCACAATCGACGAAGTACCCGATCCAAAACCTGGACCCGGACAACTCGTACTCAAAGTCCATTCGTCTGGAATCTGCGGCACAGATATTCACAAGACTCAAGGCCTGTTCCCGGGCACACCACCGGAAGTGCTCGGCCACGAGTTTGTCGGGCAAGTAGTCGAAATCGGCGAGGGTGTCGACGAGTCGCTCATGGGCAAGATCATCGGCTGCACGCTCACTGCCTCCTGCGGGGAGTGCGAGGGCTGCCTCACATGGTCGGTGATGCACTGCGAAAGAGAAGCCCGATTTGCTGGAGGATTCGCCGAGTACGTGCTTGTCGATCACCGGCAGGCGCACATCGTTCCCGACGGACTCGATCCTGAAACCGCCTCGATGGCCGAGCCGCTTGCCTGCGTAATCTCAACACTCAACATGCTTGGCGATATCGAAGAAGGCTGTGACGCGCTTGTCGTCGGTGGTGGCCTGCTCGGACTGCTAACTGTTGGCGTACTGAACGACCGCGGGGCAGGGCGAATCATTCTCTCCGAACCCAACCCGATGCGACTCGCCATGGGCAAGCAGTTCGGCGCCAGCATACTGAACGACCCAACCAAGGACGATTTGACCGAACTGGTGAAAGACACGACAGGTGGTTACGGCGTGAAAATCGGTGCAGAAGCGGTCGGTGTCCCCCAACTGGTGGCAAACGTGTCCAAGCTGATACGCCCACGCGGCAATCTTGTCCTCGTCGGCGTCAGTCCACAGGGCTCTTCGCTTCCGGTCGACCTATACGATCTTCACTATAAAGAGATCACCTTGAGCGGCGCTTTCGGAGCCGGTAATGCTTTTGGTGAGGCCCTCGAAACGCTACCGAGGCTGAATCTCGAAGGCGTAGTAAGCGGCCGATACCCGCTAGAAAAGACCGAAGAAGCGATGGCGGTTTCGGCGAGCGGTGTCGGCGTGAAGTACATGATCGCCCCGAACGACTAAGCGCGCTAAGTGCTCGGTATTCAAGTGGCGTACCGTCCACCGGGACGGTACTCTGCGTGCTCTAGGCAATTCAGACATAAATTTTGCAGGCGCACCACTGGTGCCGCAGAGGTAATTCATGGCAAAGCTCTCGGGTGGCGAAGCCCTCATCAAATCAATGGTTCGCGAGGGTGTCGAAGTCGTTTTCGGCCTGCCTGGAGTGCAGATGTACGGAATTGTCGCCGCTTTACGTGATGAGCCGAGCATCAAGTTCGTCGTGACCAGAAACGAGACTTCCTCCCCTTACATGGCCGACGGCTACGCAAGGACCACCGGGAAGACCGGTGTAGTGATGGTCGTTCCAGGTCCCGGTATCTACAACGCTGGAGGAGGGCTTTCGACCGCGTTTTCTCGTTCTTCCCCAATCGTGTTAATCGCCGGGCAAATCCCTCGTTCGACTATCGGTAAAAACCTTGGTGGTCTACACGAAGTAAACGACCAAAAAGAAATTACCCACCCGATCACCAAGTGGCAGAAATTGGTGTTACGCCCCCACGAAGTCCCCGAGAACATCCACGAGGCATTCCGACAGGCACAGTCCGATCGGCCTTCGCCAGTCCACTTCGAACTGCCGCCAGAGACGATGGTCGAGCGCGAGGAAGTCGAACTCCTCGAGCCTGCCAAAATCGTTCGAAAAGTGCCAGAAAACTCTGTAATAGAACAGGCTGCAAAGGAAATCGCAGCCGCCCGAAAACCCGTCATCTACGCAGGTGGCGGAATCGCCCGGTCCGATGCAGAAGCCGAACTCGTGGCGTTTGCCGAAGCTGCCCAGATCGCAGTAATCACATCTGCCGGCGGCAAGGGCACAATCTCAGAACGTCACCCGCTTGCCCTCGGTGCGTCGCTCGGACCTTCAGGACTGCTGAAGGACTACATAGAAGATGCCGATCTGATCATCGGTATCGGAACCCGTTTCTCCATGAGGACGCAGGCAGGTAATGAAGCGAGACTGATTCACATTGACGCTGATCCCGAGATGATCGGTCGTGTCCATGCAAACAGCCTCGGCGTTATTGGTGATGTGCAGGCGACACTTCCGCTACTCAATCAGGCCTTAGAAGCGGCCGGTGGAGGAAACTGGCATTCTCCGGCCGATCAAGTCGCCGATATTCAGCGCAACCTCGCCAACAGTGAAGAGGAACTCAACCAACCCCAGGAAGACTACCTACAAGCACTCCAGCGAGGGGCACCGAGCGACGCAATTATGATCTTCGGAATGACCCAGCTCGGATACTACTCACGACCTCGCTGGATTACCGAAAACCCGAAAACCTACATCGACTCCGGCTATTCCGGGAACTTAGGTTTTGCCTTCCCAACCGCGCTTGGAGCGAAAGTCGGGAACCCCGACAAGCCTGTTATTTGCATCTCGGGTGACGGCGGGTTTATGTACAACTCGTCCGAAATATCAACGGCGGTCAAGTACGGCATCAACCTCGTCACAGTCATCTACAACGATGGCCACTACGGGAACGTTGCACGTGACCTGGACGATGACTTCGGTGGATCTTACGAAACAGAATTCGTGAACCCCGACTTCGTCGCGCTTGCCGAAGCCTACGGAGCAGTAGGACTTCGAGCCAAAGACCCGTTCGACGTCGAGAACCTGATCCCGAAAGCACTGGCGATGAACAAGCCAGTGTTCATAGACGTCCCGGTATCCCGTGTCCCCCGACCCAAGCAATGGTCAGCCCGAGCACCCTGGACCACGCCACAAGAAGGCCTAATCGACTAGCGAACGTGCCTTCCGTGACTCTGGTGCGGAGGGCTACCCAGCCGAACCCATCTCGTACGGCCTTAATGCCGCTTCGATGGCGAAGTTGGCTGGCGTTGCGATGCCGTACTCCTTACCGAGTTCGACAACACGTCCGTTGAGCAGCCCGATCTCGATCGGGTTTCCAGCAATCAGATCGTGACCCATTGAACCGATCGTGAACGGTTCACGTCCCTTTGTTGTCGCAAGAATATTCTCGGCCAGACCCTCGGACAGTCCGACTCCTGCAGCGCGAGCAACAGTTGCGACTTCACTGAGCACCTGCAGGTACATCTCAGTTGAAGACTCCTGGGCGAATATCTCGCCAATTCCCTTGCGGGTAAGCGCCGTCATTCCACTGAGAGCACTGATGAAAGTGAACTTCTCCCAGAGCGCCATCTCGATATTGTCGCTAGACGACGCAGCAAGCCCGGCCTCCACACACTGGGCAACCAGATTGGTAACCCTCTCAGACGACCCACCACTCATCTCACCAATCACCAGCGTGCCGGGCCCACCACCCTGCACAACCACTCCGGGCTCCGTAATCTTCGCCGACACCGTAGCGGTGCAGCCAAGAACATGCTCCGCCCCGAAAGCCTCACTGAGCTGCCTCTCACTGTCGATGCCGTTCTGTGTCGAGATGATCATCGTGCCATCCCCAACCATGTTCCCGCTGGCCATCGCTTCGATAGCGGCTTCAGTGCCCCAGCTTTTCACCGCAAATATCACCAGGTTCATAACCCCTATAGAAGACATATCGTCCGTAGCAGCGGTCTCGATAAGGAAATCATCGAGTAGCACCGAATTCAACTGGAGACCGTTTTTCTTGATCGCTTCAAGATGTGGTCCGCGAGCGATCATCGTTACTTCGGCCCCGGCCCGCGCCAGCGCACCCCCGTAGTACGCACCCGTTCCGCCAGCACCTACAACTGCTACTTTCAAGTTCATGTCGGTCAATTTCCTGTCTCTCTGGGTTAATGTTTCGCTCAGACCGCAATCTTAGGGCAGCTATTCTCTTTAGTGAACAGCTATCATCCGCCCCATGCTTCAACTTCTAATACATAACGCCCGAATAATGGATGGCACCGGATCCCCATGGTTCCGCGGTGCAGTACTCGTTGCCGACAACGTTTTGACGATAAAACGAGGTGATATCAACCTCGACGACTACGAACCAGAACATGTGATCGACGCCGAAGACAACATAGTTTGCCCCGGATTTGTCGATCTTCACTCACACACCGGCCTCACTATTCTTGGCGCACCGCACCACGATCCCAAGGTGAGACAGGGTGTAACTACCGAGTTGGTGGGGATCGATGGAATTTCTCACGCCCCGTTCAGGACACGAGAAGAGTTGGAGCGGTATATCTGGCTCGACGCCGGGCTCAACGGATACCCGCCTGACCCCGATTGGCTCACAACCCAAGAGCTTCTGAACAAGTACGACGACAAAGTAGCGATCAACATTGCGTACATCTTGGGTAACTCCCCTGTACGAATATGGGCTACCGGCTGGAACGACCGACCCGCGACAGAACCCGAAATCGAGAACATGAAGGGCGTCATTCGTGAATCGATGGAAGAAGGGGCATGGGGTATCTCCACGGGTCTCGACTACCCGCCGGGTGCATACGCTTCGACCGAGGAACTTATTTCGATTTCGGAACAGGCTGCTGCCCTCGGTGGTTTTTACCACACCCACACGCGTGCTTCGTTGAAGGCCAAGGGCACTTTGGCTCCGTGGGAAGAAGCGGTTGAGATCGGTCGGAAATCAGGAATTCCCATTCACCTGACTCACTACCGACAGTCCAGACAGGGAGACGGCTCGCATCTCGATTATCTCGGGTTGGTTGAAGACGCCCGCGACGAAGGTATCGACGTAACTTTCGACTGCTACACGTACCCGTACTCTGGCACAACGGTGGCCATCTCACTGCCGTTCTGGGCGAAGGACGGCGGACCCGAACGCACGATGGCTGCGCTTACAGATCCCGGTGATCGACACAAGATGAAAAAAGAAATGAATGCTCGACCTGATATCCAGACATTCTGGAATCAGAACTGGTTGCACAATTTCCTCCAACCTCAAAACAAGAAATACGATGGCAAAACGATTTCCGCTATTGCTGAAATGCGAGAGCAAGATCCGGCCGATGCTTTGTTCGACTTGCTTGTAGAGGAAAGGCTAGGCATCAGTGAAGTCGGCACCGGCACTAACGCACAGACGCTACCCGCGTTCGTCTCACACCCCTACGGAATGATCGCGTCCGACTCGATCCTGTTCGGTGAATACCCGAACCCTCGCACCTACGGATGCTTCCCTGTGGTTCTTGCAGAGTTTGTAAGGGCTGAAAAGCATCTAAAACTGCCAGAAGCAATTCGAAAAATGACTTCGTTCCCCGCACAGCGGCTCGGACTATCCGACAGGGGTGTTCTTCGAGACGGTTTCAAAGCCGACATCGTGATTTTCAACCCCGATACCGTTCGCACCGACGCCACAAAAGATGATCCGAAACACTACCCGGTCGGGATCGACTACGTGATCGTGAACGGACAGATCGTTATCGAGAAGGGCGTGAACACTGGTGCCACTCCGGGCAAGGCGCTTCGTCGCGGCCATTAACGTCGAGAATAAACGCTGATCCTGATGAATCTTCAAGACAATATGAAGAGTCATCGGGCCGGGCGAGTCTAAACTCAACCGTAATGTCGATCTACAAGAACCTGTATGCCCGGCTGGGCGCTGGTGCTGTTGCAGCAATCATCGTCGTGCTGGTGTCGCTGCCACTGGAATCTCCTGACGATATCGTGTTCAACGCGGCGTCGGTCTGCTTCGCTTCGTTGATCGTCGGAGCGGTCAGCGGCTTGATCTGGCACTTGACGACAGATGATGGCGCTATCAACCGAGCCTACATTGTCGGTTCAGCCGTGTTGGTCGTACTGGTTCTTGTCGTTGCAAGCCTGGTTCAAACACAGTTCGACGATGCCGTGATCTTTACGGTTCATCTGGCAATTATCGTTGCTGCTGTATCGACTATCGGACTCCCTTCGTTGGCTCAAGCGACCGGCTAGGAAACTGGTCTATAGCAATACTCGTAGTAGTTGCTGTCGGCTTGAGTCTGGCACTGGCCGGGCAGGGCGATCAGGAGTCCGGTTCTCTGTCTCTTCCACCACCCCCATGATCTTCCAGAAACACAAATGAAACTTCGATCCATAAACTCAGTTACGTCAATCGTTATCGGGCTTGTTGCGATAGTCGCAGGCGCGTGTGGCTCTGGTGAAGAACCCGCTGCTGCACCGGAGACCGGAGCGACGGCTACCGCTATTATCGTGAATCCGCCGGAATCTTCGAGTGCAACGACGACCGACACTCCAGTACCCGGCTCGACCGACGGCACGTTTGTTGTTGGCGAGGGATCTGAAGCGACTTTCACGGTAAACGAGAAGCTCTCGTCGCTTCCGCTGCCAAACGATGCGGTTATGCGAACCGGTGGTGTTACGGGTGAGATTGATCTTTCAGCTGGCACTGCTTCACTGGTTATCGATCTGCGGTCCTTGAGAAGCGATTCCACAAGACGGGATCGCTACATCAGAAACCAACTGTTTCCGAGCCAACCTAGTGCCACTATCACCGTCAGCAAGTTCCCAGATATTCCAGAGGAGTTTGCCGAAGGCGAGTCGTTCATTGCAACCGTTATGGAGACAGTAAACGTAAACGGCACCGATGCCGAGATTGAGTTCGAGATCGAATCCCGCCTTGATCCCGACAGACTATTGGTGCTCGTAACAGGTGATTTCACCTGGGCCGACTTCGGTATAAGCGCCCCAACAAGCCGAACCTTCGTCGTGAAAGATGACGTACACGTAGAAGTTTTGGTCTCGGCCGTGCCGAAATAGGTGCTTCTGTTCAGTGTCTCGATATCTGTCATTCGTCCTCGAAATGACAAACCGTCGCAACCAGCCCGAGCTACAACTTACTCTCAAGAAGGTTGTTTCCACACAGGGATTTTCGCCAAATAGCGATTACTATTGAATACATGTCGCAATCCGCTGTTAGAAATTTCTGCATAATCGCCCACATCGATCATGGCAAGTCGACCCTCGCCGACCGCCTGATCGAACTCACAGGGACAGTGTCAGCACGAAAAATGACCGCCCAGCACCTCGACACTATGGAGTTGGAGCGGGAACGCGGTATCACCATCAAGGCGCAGGCAGTTCGGCTCCAGTTCGCTGCGGACGACGGCGTCAACTATCAACTGAACCTTATCGACACCCCGGGCCACGTCGACTTTTCATACGAGGTATCACGCTCGCTCGCCGCCTGCGAAGGCGCGGTGCTGCTCGTCGATGCTACTCAGGGCATACAGGCCCAGACCATTGCTAACGTTTACCTTGCGCTGGAACACGATCTCGAGATAATTCCAGTCATCAACAAACTCGACATGCCAGCGGCACAGCCCGAGCGAGTGTTGACCGAACTGGAGCAGACGTTTGGGTTTGGTAGCGACGAAGTACTGCAGATATCGGCCAAGACCGGTGATGGAGTTTCCGAGCTACTCCAACAGATCATTAGACGGGTTGAACCACCATCAGGCGATGTTGACGCACCCTTGCGTGCACTGATCTTCGATTCGAAGTACGACCAGTTCAAGGGCGTAGTCGCGTACGTGAGAGCAATGGACGGTGAGCTGAAAAGCACCGATCGTATCCGATTGATGGGAACGAACATCGAAGCTGAAGTCCTTGAAACCGGATACTTCAGCCCGGTGATGGAAAAAACAAAAGGACTTCAAACGGGAGAAGTCGGATACGTTGCCACGGGCCTGAAAGACGTTAAGGCCGTTCGAGTTGGCGACACGATGACAATAGCCACCGATCCGGCGGCTGAAGCCCTTCCAGGTTACGCGGCGCAGAGCCCAATGGTGTTCACCGGGATATTCCCGACCGAGGGTGAGGACTATCCAGAGCTTCGAGATGCCCTCGACAAACTCCAACTCAACGACGCTGCACTGGTTTTCGAACCAGAGTCATCGGCGGCTCTCGGCTTCGGATTCAGGTGTGGGTTTCTGGGTCTTCTTCACATGGATATCGTTCAGGAACGATTAGAGCGAGAGTACGGTCTCGGGCTGATCGCAACTGCTCCGAGCGTGAGCTACGAAGTGGTCTTGAAAACCGGCGAGTCGATCACCATCGATAACCCTTCGAAGCTGCCTGAGAATCATGCATACGATGAAATTCGCGAACCGTGGGTGAACATCACAATCGTCTCTCCAGCGCGCTATATCGGCGCAATCATGGAGCTGGTCACAACGAAGCGCGGTGAATACAAAAAAATGGAGTACCTCGAGTCGATATCGACTCAGGATTCCGACACCGAAACGGCTGCGAACCGCGACGCTCGCGTGTTGCTCGAATATGACATCCCTCTCTCGGAAATCCTCGTCGACTTCCACGACAAGCTGAAATCTGGCACTCAGGGCTACGCCTCGATGGACTACTCGGTGATCGACAACCGCTGCGCCGATCTGGTCAAACTCGACGTGCTCGTCAACCACGAACCCGTCGATGCACTCTCGATGATCACTCACCGAAACGAGGCAGCAGGATACGGTCGCGCATTGACCTCGAAGCTCAAAGAGCTGATTCCACGCCAGATGTTCGCAGTGCCAATTCAGGCAGCCATAGGCGGTAAGATCGTCGCTCGTACCAACGTCAAAGCCCTGCGTAAGAACGTCCTTGCGAAGTGTTACGGCGGTGACGTCACACGAAAGCGCAAACTTCTTGAACAACAGAAGAAGGGCAAGAAACGGCGCATGAAGATGGTCGGCTCGATTGAAGTGCCGCAAGAAGCCTTTATGGCAGTATTGTCGCTCGACTAACAAATTTGTCTATCGACTAACGCTGGGCATGCGCCCAAAATGACGGGCGCATGACGACATCTCATCCCGGAACTAATCCAGTTAGCAGCAGCTTCTCGCGCCCTCGCGGACCGTTCGCCGTATTCGCTTTTCCGCGATTCAGATGGGTTTGGATGGCTTCCGTTGTTTTCTCGCTAGGAAATTGGGGAGAACGACTAGCGACCGGTTGGGTAGTGCTCGCTGAAACCGATTCTGTGTTTCTAGCAGCCGCGTCATTTGCAGCGCGGCAGGCCCCGCAATTGATCGTTGCTCCGATAGCTGGGGCGATCACAGATCGATACTCGCGCGGCAAGGTCATGCTTTTCACGGGAATATACAAAGCGATTGTTCTGGTGGGCCTCGCAGCTGTAGCGGCGAACGGGCTAGAGCCACTCTGGCTGATCTTCGTGATTCTCGGTTTTTCTGGTGTTGGTCACTCGTTCGAAATACCCGCGGTGCAGGGGATGGTTACCGGGTCTGTACCAAGAAAAATCAGAATGAACGCAGTTGCCGTCCACTCAACCGGAATGCGAGCCGTTGGTGCTCTGGGAGCGCTGGCAGCGGGATTTGCGATAAGCGTGCTGGGAGTTCCGACCACCTTCGTCGTATCCGGAATCGCCTTTGGTATTGGTGGGTTCCTCGCTTTGATAGCCAATCGCCGACTACAGACCGCGGCGATACAACACTCCAGCTCGATAGTTCGCGACGTGATCGACGGCCTCAAACTCATGTCTACCCTGCCGATCGTCCGAATGATTTTGATTACCGCGGTCATCGTTGAGATATTCGGATTCGCCTATGGCGCGATCATGCCTGCCGTCGCCAAAGATGTTCTCAACGTAGATTCAAAAGGCCTCGGGACTTTGACCATGATGACCGGCATCGGTTCAGTCATTGGTTCGATATTCCTGATGGTGCTGGGAAACTACCGGCGTAAGGGCATGTTGCTGATGGCAATCGCCATTTCGTATGGCATATTCCTGGCGACATTCTCGGCATCCGGCTCTTACATAGTCGCCCTCGTGCTAATCATGGGTGTCGGCGCTTCAGCCGCTGCGTTCGACGCGATGCAGTGGACGCTGCTCCAGCTCAATGTGCCGGATGAGATGCGTGGAAGAGCCGTTGGCGCATGGGTATTCGCCATTGGGTTCGGGTGGATAGGCCACATCGGGCTGGGTGCGGTAGGTGAAATATTCGGCGTTCAGTGGGCGCTAGCTGGCGCAGGTATCGTGGTGATACTCACCGGCCTGATCGGACTTCTGTTCGTGCCGTCGCTGCGGCGGGTGTGAACGACCTAGTCAGCCAGAGCCCGCTTCACGATCTCAGCCAGCTCAGGATCCTGCTTTGCAGCGTGCATCACAGCCTCCAGCATGCCCCCGGGATTGCCCGTGTCGGCGTGAAATCCAGAAATCTTGCGTGCGTGAATCGGACTATTGCCCAGTAGCGAAGCTATCGCGTCAGTGATCTGAATCTCACCCCCGGCACCCGATCGTTCTTCCGCCAGATAGTCGAAAACGGCGTTATCAAGAACGTACCGAGCGACAATCGCCAGATTACTCGGAGCGTCTTCGAGCGCAGGTTTTTCGACCATCACGTCGACCGAATACACCCCTTCACCGATCTCAGCACCGCCCACTATCCCCTTGGTGAGGACGATCTCGTCAGGCGCCTCGGTAACCGCTATCACCGATCCGCCATGCTCTCGATAAACCTGCATCAGCTGTTCGGTCGCCGAAGTCTCGTGGATGATCACATCGTCGGGGAAGATCGTCACAAACGGCTCGCCGTCGCAGAACTCACGAGCCTGTAGGATTGCGTGACCGGGCCCCTTTGGATCGTGCTGGTAAACAGTCGTTACGTTTGCCAGCGAAGCGATCTCAAGCTGTGCTTCCAGCAGCTCGTCACGACCACGCGCCCGCAACTCCCGTTCGAGCACATCCTGGTTCCCGAAGTAGTCGGCTACCGATTCCATGCCCGGTGACATAACGATCGCTATATCCGTTATACCCGCCTCAGCAGCCTCACGAACCGCATACTCGATCACGGGAACGTTCAGCACTGGCAACAGCGGTTTTGGGATCGTGCGAGTGGCAGGAAGGAACCGTGTGCCAAGTCCGCCAACGGGAATAACGGCTTTGGTTACGGCGGGAAATTTGGTGGTCGGGTTGGTCATTCCCCGATTCTAACGGGAATTGACGGTGCATTCGTGTGAAAAATCGAACTTCTTTTCACACGACTATCCGGCCACTCGGTAGTACGATTAGTTTGATCGTGCTAGGTGGGGCGTTAGCGGTGCCCTGTACTCGCAATCCGCTATAGCGAGACTGAATGCCCCGTCGAGACTGTTCGCATGTGGCCGCTAGAGTCAGTATTTAGATGTTGATAGCCTGGTCCCGCGCGGCGAGGCCTCGTGAACTCCGTCAGGACCGGAAGGTAGCAGCGGTAAGCGAATACCCTCGGGTGCCGTGGGAATACCGGGCTAGAGTCGGTACTGACATCTATGCCACAAGTGACTGGCGACACGGGGTTGCACGGTCATATTTTCATTCTGCAACACAGTACTTATGCCTTTGGCCTTTGGCCTTCGGCGCTCTGCATTCATTGAGTGTGGTGCGAAGCACGGGTTGGATTCGACCATGACCCCACAACGGCTGGGTCAGCATTTCCTTGAAGACACGACGGTGATCGACGCGATCATCGACGCGGCAGATCTTCATTCCGACGATACCGTCGTCGAAGTAGGACCCGGGCACGGAGCACTTACTGACGACCTTGTCGAACGCGCAGGTCGGGTTCTTCTACTCGAATACGACACCGATCTCGCCGATCGACTGGCGTATAAGTACGATTCAAACCCCAACGTTCGAGTGCTCAACGTCGACGCCCGCGATTTTGGATCTGACCTCGATCCATGGCTGGTCGAAGGCGACTACAAGGTCGTGGGGAATCTGCCGTACTACGCTGCCAATCCGATCACACGAAACTTCTTGGAATCGACTCGTAAGCCAACCCTTATGGTGATTATGGTGCAGCGAGAAGTTGCCAAAGATATGGCTGCTGAACCCGGCGATATGAGCCTGCTGTCGCTCGCCATCCAGATCTACTCGACCGCCGAGCACGTGGTCGACGCTCCGCCAGAGTGCTTCAACCCGCCGCCCAAGGTTCACTCTTCGGTTCTGAAACTGACTCCGTCAGACGATTTACGACTGAAATTCCAGTCGGCAGACGATTTCTTCAAGCTGGCGCGAAGCGGATTCAAGAGCCCTCGAAAGCAGCTGCACAACTCACTTTCAGACGGCCTGTTCATCCCGCTCGAAGATGCACGATCACTGGTTGAAA
>Ga0302123_10001421_pt1 | contig 17138 bp, 15 predicted proteins | sample CB21_321_MG_FD_203109 | JGI IMG/M metagenome (GOLD analysis project Ga0302123, IMG submission 203109) | Marine microbial communities from Western Arctic Ocean, Canada - CB21_32.1 | ecosystem: Environmental > Aquatic > Marine > Oceanic | place: Canada: Western Arctic Ocean | collected 2017-09-28 | reverse complement strand
GACGCCGCCTACGCCGCACACCCGGAACGCTTCGTCCGACGACCGCCGACTCCGCCTCTGATTCCAATGGAGGTCTGGATCAATAAACCGAAAAAGCCAGACGACGATACTCACTAAACTCCATCCAGGAGTGTCTCAAAGTCGTTGACACGCGCCGCCTCGTACCCACTAGAAACCCGGAAGAGCCAACCTATTTGTCAGAACTCGCGACAAACAAGCAGATCGAGAGGATCAACCAATACAAACTCTTTGGCAATGACGTTGGCCCTAAGCCCTCGTTTGATCTTCACATTCTACTTGTGGACTTCCGGCCGGACGGACGAAGAGCGAACCTCACGAACGAGACAGAACAGCTCGCCAAAAGCTTCAAAGAAGCGCTCGGGAGATTCAAGCCAGAGCTATTCGGACAACTCGGCGACATCCTGTGCCTTGAAATCAATACCACTGATTTCGAGAAGACAAAGGAACTCACCCTGCGCTGGAAGGTTTGATCCGTTTACATCGACTCAGCTTGATATCGACAGCCGACCCGAGAGGCCGTCGCCTGATACCGGCGTGTTTAGTCCTCCGTGAAGGCTGTATCTGAACCCCACGTCGACGTGATACGAAGCCATTCGGGTAGGGCCTCGGCCTGGCCCATTTCCGATTGAGGGCCATCCGGAGACTGAAGTCGAAACTCACGGGAGATCCCGGTCTCGCTGTTGGGAAGCCGAAAGATCAACGTGTAGTCGCCGGGGCTCAAGTTCTTTGTATTCAAACTGCCCGCGTAGCGAACGTCCGGCCGTCCCGGTAAGGCTTGTGCCTCGAATCCTTCAAAAGGCGGACTCTCAAGCATCTTGTCTCCTGTGATCAAGAAAACACGCGGCGCCGGCGGCTCGGTGGCAAACGAGGGGGCTACATTGTATAGGTCGTAGAGGAAGAACAGCGACGTCCCGACCGGGTAGACGTTCTCGGGGTTGAGAAGAAAGCCCACGTCCCCGAACCGAATCACTCCGGCTTGCTCCACCTGCGCGGCCTTGCGGCCGTTCGTCAGGCCGGGTTCGACGACTTGCCGTGTCAACAACAGCGAACTGGGGCTGGCCTCATCGACAAACTCCGGCACAACGACTCGTGAACGATAGGTGCCAACATCACCTGTGCGTTCATCCCGTACGATGGCCTTCCAGATATACTCCCCGGCGGGTAGGCTGATGCTCGACGGGAATTGTAAGAGCGATGTCGGGTCCGTCCGTAGGCGGTCCCACTCTTTCGCGGTAAAGGTCCGATCGAAAACTAAACCGTCGTAGATGGGCTTCTGGCCTCCATTCACCTCGCCCATACTAGCGACGAAGGTGTAGTGCAGCTTGCGCGAACCGTCGTCCGGCAGCGTCCAACTTGCGCCAGGCAGAATCGCCGTATTGTAGGCGAGCACCGGCTTGCCGTCGTCACCACGATAGAAGTGAAACGCGGTTTCGAGGAACAAGTCAGTGAACGACGTGTCGGAGAGCACCAACTCTTCCAGGTTCCGCTGCCGCTGTCGCTTCGACATGTGAACAAACGCGAGGTCTTCGTAGTAGCTCTTGCGGTAATCAAGCTTGGCGTTCTCTCGGTCCACCTCAATGCGGATCTTGCGCTCGCGCCCTTCGGCCGTCTTATCTTTCGGGTAGTACCCGAGCACATAGTAGTCGCCAAGCCGATCTGCACCACGCGCAGCTCCCTGCTACTATTCGGCGGCGGTCCAAGTTCGCCCGCCGTTGCGGAACCGTACGTTGAATCACCGCCCCATCTGCCGGACCGCGTCGATGTAGCGGTACAGAGTCGCCCGCGACGTCATACTCCGCCTGATGCTTGCGGAGTCAATGAGGCCCGGCGCACCAAGTGAACTCGGGCTGCTTTGGCCCGCAACCATCGTGCCGTCATTGCCGGTATCGAACTGCTCGGAATAGAGGGTGCCGCTCTGGACGTCAACCACCGGAACTCGCTTGCCATCAGGTCCAGGTTCTCCGTTAATCATGGCGAGCAACAGTTCCCGATCCCAACCGAAAGGCGCCCCATTCAGCGACACAGCCACACCAGGCGTCATCTGCTCATCAACGAACTCCCGAATGGCCTTGATGGCACGCGGCTTCACAAGCGGACCGATGTGTGTCGCAATGTAGATCCAGGTGCGAGGCCGTTCGACGGGCGGCTTCGCGGGTTGTTCTACGTCTCCATCCGGTCTTGTTGGTTCGGACGCACGCAACGAGACCGCGGGCACATACTCGAATGCAGCGACCTCTTGCGCCTCGCCATTCTCGAAGACCGTGAAGTCCTCGCGCTGCAAACCCTGAACCGGTTTCTTGCCCTTCTCCGTTACCTTGACTTCCAACTCCAACAGGGCAGAGTCACTTCGGAAAGTAGCGCCGGGCGCGGGCTCTTGCGCAAACGAGTCGCCCGTTAGAAAACGGGCGCACACGACAGCCAGTCGCAATACTGGCAACGCGAGGCGAGCGGTCCGAATCTTCATTCACAATTTTCAGTGAGCGGATAGCGTACCATTGATCGCGGTAGCGATCATACGTTCCGCGTGCGGAAGCACACCCCGTGTTTACTGCTTGGCAAAGCAATAGAGATTCTTCGAAGTCCGCACATACATTCGCCCATCGGCGATAGCCGGCGTCGCAAAAATATCCTCGGCCAGGTCGCTTGTCGTGAGAATCTCCCACTCGCCGCCCGGCTTCAGAACCGTAACCTTCCCCAACATACTCGCCAGGTACACCTTGCCGTCCGCCGCCACCGGCGACGCATAGTAGTCGTCAAGCGCCTCCATCAAACGGCCCATCTTGAGCACGTCGCCCGTCTTTGGGTCGAGCGTCATTAGGATGCCGCCCTTCTTCACGGCGTACAGGACGTCCTGGTAAAGCAGCACCGACGGCACGTCGGGCAACGTCTTGCGATGACGCCAAAGCACATGCGTACCCGTGATATCCCCCGAACCGCCCAGCTTCACCGCCATCGTCGCGTTCGACGACGTGCGACGGCCCTGGTAGTACTTCCAGTCACGCGCATCAAAGACCGTGTCTTTATTCAGATCTTGCATGTTCCAGTTGCCGGGTAGCCATTCCTTCGGGATTTCTGTCTTCGACAGATGCTTGTCCTTGTCCGTGTCGTACTCAGCGAGCATCTCGGGGAAGTCCGGCAGGATGAGCCGCACCGCCGGTTCCCCGCCCGGCGCCCAGCCGTTGAAGTAGAGAATCCCGTCCTCAATCACCGGTACTGATTTCACCTGATAGCTCAGTCCCTTGATGCGCCAAATCTCTTTGCCGTCGGCAACGTTGTAGCTGACCATCTGATACGAGCCGGGGACAATCAACTCCGTCTTCCCGTCGGCTCTCTTATTGACGACCGGCGTCGAAAAGCTATGAACCATGTCGGGCCGCGGTGTCCGCCAAATGACCTCGCCATCGGCCACATTCACCGCGATCACATAGGCATCGATATCCTGGTCGGCGACCATCAGCAACTTGCCATCGGCGAGAACCGGCGATGCGCCCATGCCGTGAAAGTTCGTAAACGGTCCCATCGGCATCCGCCAGCGCTCGTTGCCATCCGGACCGTAGGAGATCAGCCCATAGCCGCCGAAGAACGCATAGACGTTTTCGCCATCGGTTACCGGACTCGATGCCGCCTCGTCGTTCAGTTGGTGCTTCTTCTCAAGCCGCCGGCTCGGAGCCTCGCGCCGCCAAAGGATCTTGCCGGTTTCCCGATCGAGGCAGATGGTGTAGAGCTTCTCGTTCTCGTGTGCCGTGATGAAGATGCGGTCCTCGGTCAACGCCGGAGAGGACTTGCCCATCGGCAACGGTGTCTTCCAAACGACGTTCTTCTCCGGGCCGAACTCACTCGGCAGCCCGCTTGTCTCGGCGATACCGTTTCCATTGGGGCCGCGAAACCGCGACCAGTCAGCGGCCGACAACGGACTTGCCACCGCAGCCAGAAGAGTTCCCACAACAACAGCACACACCGCAATCAGTCTCGTCATAGCTCTCATCCGCACCGCTTCAATTCCCATTCGCCCCAAACGCATACAAACTCGACTCCGTGCGGACGTAAATTCGCCCATCATCAATCGCCGGCGTTGCATACACCGGCTCACCGAGATCGTTCACCCGCACAACCTTCCAGTCCTCACCGGCATTTACGACCGCAACCTTCCCCGTCTCGCTCGCGAAGTACACCTTACCGTCCGCGGCCACGGGAGAAGCATAATACTTATCAATCGCGCCTTCCAATCGTCCCACGCGCCCCACTTTCCCCGTCGCCGGATCGATGGTCGTCAGGATGCCGCCACTCTTGAGTACATACAGTAGCCCGTCATAGAGAACCGGCGTCGGTACGACCGGCACGGCGCGCTCATACTCCCAAACAACATGCGATTTCGTTAGATCCCCTCGCGCATCTTTGGGCCGCACGGCGATCGTCGCGTTGCGTGAGCCCCGACGCGCGATGTAGAAACTCCAATCCCGAGGACTCAAGAATCCATCCCTATCTAAATCAATGGCCCGCCAGCTACCCGTCGGCTTCCATTTCTCCGGCAGCTCTTCGGGCGAAATCTTGCCGTCGCCATTCGGGTCCGCCTCTTTCGCTGCTTCCTCAAACTCCGGGAAGAACTTCCGCTGCGCCGCCTCGGCCCCAGGAGCCCAACCCGTCGCGTAGATCACACCATCCGCCACGACGGCGGCTGGTTTCACCTGCCAAGTCAGCCCGCGTACCCACCAAAGCTTCTTCCCTGTCTTAGCCGAGTACGAAATCAATACATACGATCCGGGGACCACGATCTGCTTCTCGCCACTCGGCGCGATGTATACACTCGGCGTCGCGAAGCCGTGGACGACTTCCGGCCGCGCGCTCTTCCAGGCAACCTTGCCTGTATCCTTCTCAATCGCCAACACAAACGACTCGGTGTCCTGATCGCAGACCAACACCACCTTGTCGTCCACGACGATCGGCGACGCGGACATCCCATGCAGGTTCGTAAAAGGCCCCAACGGAACACGCCAACGCTCCTTTCCCTCCGGACCGTACGAGATCAAGCCGAGGTCTCCGAAGAAGACATACACGTTCGTGCCGTCCGTCACCGGTGTCGCCGAGGCCGCGCTATTCAAGTTGTGCAGGTGCTCACTGCGAGGACGCGGCGTACCGCTCTTCCAAAGCAACTTGCCCGTCACGCGATCAAGCGCTAATGTCAGAAGACTGTCCGCCGTCCAACCGGTCAAGAAAATGTGCGTATCCGTCAACACCGACGATGACTTGCCCGCTGGAAGATCAGTCTTCCAAGCCACATTTGCGGCCGGACCAAACTCCAGTGGAAGCGCCGACGTCTCGCCAACACCCGACCCATTGGGCCCACGAAAAGCCGACCAGTCCGCCGCCGTCAGCGCTGTTGTGGTCAATACCGCTGCCGTCAGCGCCACGACACGAAAAAACTTTGCACTCCACACGTGCATTTCACACCCTCCGATGGCAAGAATATAGCTTACAGTGATCGGCCGCCGCCGCTTCGTTCGTTTTCCGTTCCCGGGAGACAATTCGCGTGCGCTTCTCGCCGAAGCGCAGGATGAGTCGATCCGCGTCCGCAACGTCGCCTATGGCGGTCTGTGTATCGAACTCGCACGTCCTTTGCTCGAAGGCGGTATCTACCAATTCTGGCTCGAACTCGGCACGCCCCTGCGCGACATCGTTTTTGCGACAGCCCAAGTTCGCTGGGTAACGCAGGTCGGCGACGCGTTCCGTTGCGGCGTCCAGGTGCTCGAAACGAACCGTCCCTGGCTAGGACCCGTCGCCATGTGGCGCAGCCTGCCGGAAGACAAAGTGAACGAAACCGCAGAAGTCGATCCTCCCGGACCCGACCCAATTGGATTCGACCCAATGGAGTTCGACACTGTTGAATCGGAAACTGTTGAATCCGACTACCCGGCCGAAGCCGTCGCTTCCACGCGCGGCTCGCGCGCAAACACCTTGTCGTAAGATTCCAGCGCGACACCCGATAGCATCTCGGCCATTCGGCGAAACGCCGCCCGCCTGCTATCCCACTTCCCGTAGCGCTCCACCTGCTCAAGCCAATCGCACAAGTGCATCGTCAGCAGGTCGTGAAACTCTTGGGGCGTGAAGTCGATCCGCTCACCGGTGAAGCGATCAACCATCGAACGCGGACCATCATCTTGCTGAATCGTCTCGTCGAACGTCGTCCGCGTCATCGCACTGTTCAGATAGGCCAGCCGCTCGGCATGCTCGCCAATCAACTCACGCACATCTCCCCGCCGTGCCAACTCAAGCTTGAAGTCCTGGAATGGCTCCGTCCCATAGATCGAATGGAACATCCCCGCGCGGCATACCGCCGGCTCGCAACCCCACTGTTCAAGGTCCGTATAGACGCCGATCAAATGTGCCAGAAAACTCTTCTCCGTATGCGCAACCTTGCCTGTCCCCTCCGCCACCAAGAAATCCACCATCCGCCGATATTTCTCGTCCATAACTCTTCCTCTCACCGTTAAGAGTCGATGTGACCCTAGTTCCCCGCCCCGCCCAAATACTGCCGCAAAGCAATTCCCGAAATCCCTAGGAAGAAAACGAAAGCTCCCACCAAGCCGAGTTGCATATACCAGGGCAGGCGTAGCTCCCGCGGCATCAGCTTCCGATTCACGTAGAGGGTGTGCAGCCCCGATACGCCCAGCCCTACGTTTCCGCAAACGCTACTCACAATCGCCAACACCAAAGGATTCGGCGTCAGCCGCAGCGCGAGCAAGCCCCAAAGGCAATACGCGAACAGCACACCGTAATAGATATTCTGTACCCCGCCTATCTTCGGCCGAAGCTCCCCCGACGCGCTCCACAGCGCATCCGTCCACCGCCGGACAGTGCCGTCCAGCGTCTGGACGAACCCCACGCCCAACACCACAAACCCGCATAGCAGCGTCAGGTACCAGAAGATCTCGCCGTGCTGGTCGGCGATTCCGCGCGCCGTCATTGCCGCCGCCGCGTGGCCGTCGACTTCCGCCCCCGGCAAGAACTCAAGCGACATCATCGCCGGCAGCGCCATGCCGATCAACGAACCCAAACCCCAAATCCAAAGCTGGTCCCGCCGGATATATCCCAACCATCCGTTCCACCGTTCGAGATTCTCGGGCGTAATCTTGAACACCTTACCGACCGGCGATAGAGCGATTTGTTTCCCGCCGACCAGGCTCGGAATGGCGCCTACCAGCGACCCCATGCCCCAGCCCTTGTCTCTCGCATAGTTCGAGAACAGCGTATTCGACAAACCACCCACGCCCGCCACCGCCGCAAACGCCGCGAGCGTCGCCCAATCCACCTCGCCTTCCGGCAGTACGCCCACCTTGGCAAACCCGCTCAACACCGCCCACCACGAATCCCAACTCACCAGAAACACATCCACAACGAGCAGGAACCCCAGAACGAAAACGACCTTCGCCGTCATGAACCGCTCGACCGCCGTGTAGACCTTGCCACCAAAGATCAGCGGAATAAAGCAGCTCAGGAAGATCACATACCCCAGCATCCGAACCAGCGAGTCGTCCTGCGGACCCGGCAACCGCCCCAACCATGCGGCCGCCACCGGTACCGCCGCGTTCGACGCCACGTAGGGCCAGATGTACCCCGAGTCCGCGATCAGGTAAAAGACAATCCAGAACTTCGGCCCCGGGAACGTCCGCAGTAGCCCTACGAAGATCGGCTCACCCGTGTAGAGCGCGTACCGCATTACCGACAGATTGAACACAACCTGGAACGCTATGCTCACGGCGGCGATCCACATCACCGCGCCGCCGTATCGCGCCGTCACAATCGGGCCGAACATCCATTCGCCGCCCCCGATCGTCGCCCCCACCATTAGCAGCCCCGGCCCGATCAACGTCCGCAACTGATGCAGCCGAAACTGCGGCGCTTCGGGTAGGTCGCCGGTGTCCCACTGCGGCAAATACCGCTCCGCCGCTTCCACTCGTTCTCGCTCGCCCTGTTCCGTCAAAGTCCGCAAAGCATACCAGAACTCACGGCGCGGCGCAGGGCACGCTGTGCCACAGATCGTCGGAACGGGCTAAATACGGTGGAACGCTTTGAGAATGTCCTTGAGTCCGTACTTCAAGGCAATCGGACGGCCGTGTGGACAAGACATCGGACACTCGGCGCGCGCTAGCTCATCTAAGAGCCATTGCATCTTGGGCATCTCGAGCGGCATGTTGACCTTGATGGCCGCGTGGCAAGCAATCGTTGCGGCAACGTGACTCTGCAGGCCGGCGAGCGAGAGCTCACGCAGCTCTTTCTCGGGCGTATCGAGGATCTCGTTCAGCAGTCCTTCGACCTGAGACGGCGAGAGTCCCGCCGGCGCGGCTTTCACTGCAATCGTCCGATGACCAAACGGTTCGAGTTCGAAGCCATTCGCCCTGAACTCTTTCTCGATGCGGTTGAGCGTGATCTCCTGATCGGGGCGCAGCGTGATGATGATCGGCATCAGCAGTCGCTGTGATTCGGTGCTGCCTTGACCACGTTGCCGCAGGACTTTCTCAAACAATATCCGCTCGTGCGCCACATGCTGGTCGATGATCCAAAGACCGTCGTGGCCCGACGCGATGATGAAGCTGTCGTGCATTTGCCCCAGTGGCCGCAACTGTCCAAGACGTGCCATGGAGTCCGGCGGAGGCTCGACAATCGGGTCGCGGGAGTGCGTGCGCTGTTCGATCGGCGTGTCGGGAGGAACGTCGTCACCAAACGAAGGCGTCGCGGCTTCCGGTGATGGCGCCGCCGGGTCGCGTGTCGCCTCGACGCCGAGATTCAGCGGAGGCGCGGAACCGAAATCCAGAACCTGCGTCGGTGGAGGCTCGTTCCTTAGGAATGCCTCGCTCGACCCCGGCAGGTCGGAGCGAGTGATCGCCAAGCTGCTCTCTGAAAACGGAATCGTCGTCGCCGCTTGCGGCCGACCGCTTTGCTCCGACGCGGGGCGCACCGGAAACGTCGAGATCGGCTTGGCCGCGATCAAGCAGTCGCGCACTTCATCACGCACGAAGTCGTGGACAAACGACGGATGCCGAAAACGTACTTCGGTCTTCGAGGGGTGAACATTGACGTCAACCTCATCGAAGGGCAAGTCGATAAAGAGCAACGCGAACGGAAATGTACCGGGCGGGATCACGTTGTGGAACGCGCTCGAAATGGCACGTAAGACGAGACGGTCGCGGATAAGCCGTCCGTTGACGAACACGTAGATCGAGTTGCGATTGTGACGTTGCACTTGCGGCTGGGAGACGAACCCATACAGGCGGAACGTTTGAATGCGGGGCTGGTCAAGCCCCTCTTTGGCTCGCGATACAGCCCGGGTGCGCGGCGCGGGAGAGGGCTGCACCTGCAATTCCCGTTGTACCGGGCCGAGTTCGACGAGCTGATCGAGCGTTCGCGCGCCGAACACCTGGTAGACACGCTCCCGCAGTTTCTCAACCGGGGTCACGTTGAGCAGTTCGCCATTCTCGTGCGTCAGCAGAATCGTCTTGTCGATGTGAGCAAGGCTGTAGTGCGTGACGAGTGACGCAATGTGCGAGAGTTCGGTCTTCTCGGTGCGTAGAAACTTGCGGCGCGCCGGGACGTTATAGAAAAGGTCACGGACGCTGATCGTTGTGCCGGGAGGACGGGCCTCTTCCGTCACGGTCAAGATGCGGCCGCCGGCGATCTCGATCTTCGTGCCGGTCGCCTCCTCATCGATGCGGGTTTCGAGCAGCAGACGCGAGACACTCGCTATCGACGGCAAGGCTTCGCCGCGAAACCCAAGAGTCGAGATTGATTGCAGATCGTGGACTTCGCGGAGCTTGCTGGTGGCGTGGCGCTCGAACGCAAGCAGGGCATCGTCATTACCCATGCCGTGGCCGTCGTCGGTGATCCGGATCAGCCGCTTCCCACCATTCTCGACGTCGATCCGAATTCGCTGCGCGCCGGCGTCAAGCGAATTCTCGACCAGTTCTTTGACGACCGCCGCCGGCCGCTCGACGACTTCGCCCGCCGCGATCTTATTCGCAATCGTGTCAGGCAGTACTTTGATGCGGCCCATGGTGATGGTTACGAAGAGGAATCCACACCGCGCTATAACGCGGCGGCACTGCGAAGGCTATGACGCTACTCGGAACACCCGCCGACCCGATCCATCGCCGTGAGACGCCGCTCGTCGACGGCCGACGAGAAGTAGGCTCGCTCACCTAGCGTCCGGTAGATCTTGCCGGCGACCTCGGCTGCACGGGGACCGGCGGCATCAGAACGTCCTTTGAGCATCACAACAACAACCAGCCTGCGACCTTCTGCTTCATTGTAGGAAGCGAACCACCCAAGCGGCGTGCGGCGTCGGCGGATACGTTCGCTGCATGTCCCGGTCTTCCCCCAAACCTTTTGGCCGGGCGTGCGCGCCTTCCGCGCCGTGCCTCGATGAACGGCTTTGGCCATGCCGGGCGCCAGGCCGCTCACACGATCGCCGAGCCCGAGATCACGTTTCAGACGTGGCGTGAACAGGTCGTCATCCAGACCGTCTGGGCGTTGGAGATAGTACAGCTTGCCGCCGTTGGCAAGCGCCGACACAAATGCGGCGAGTTGTAGCGGCGTAGCCGAGATGCCGTCGCCGTAGGTTGTCATGCGTCCCAAGCCATAGGAGTGTTCAACATCCGGAAACGGACCGAGCTGTTCTCCAGGCAGGTTCCAACCTGCCTTCTCGCCAAAACCGTAGCGGTGGGCGTAGCGCTTGAGACGCTCAAACCCAAGCCGTTCACCAAGATGACTGAAGTAGACGTTGTTCGATATCGCCAGCCCTTCGGTCATCGTCATATACCAATAGCCGTCGAACCAAACTTTTGTATCCGGTTCCACAAGACCTTCTTCGATGGCCGCGAGCCCGGCCACGAGCTTGATCGTCGAACAAGGGATATAGCCGCTCGAATACGCCAGCTTCTCGTTGACTACCGTGAGCAGCCGGCCGGTTTCCGGGTCGACAACGACCACAGCGCCACGATAGTCACCAAGCGCCGCCTTCGCAGCTTGCCGCACAACAGGATCGTCGGCTCGGGAATCATCACCGGCCCAACGCGTCGGGCGCGGTGGCTGAACATTCACGCGACACGAGAGGAGAGGTGTGGTGTCTTGCGCCGCGGCTGTCGCGAGAGTCATCCCGCAAAGAACGACGGCCTGTAGGGGGAGATATCGCAAAGGAAGCCGTATTGTAATCGATCCGAGGACACCCGGCGATGCCTGCCACCCGGCACTAACGAGTATGAACCTAAGTCCGCTTCTGTGTGCAACCAGGCGGGACAGAACGCGCGGGAGTCCGCACAGATCTATCGTCTCTTGAGGACGAAGAACGTATAGCCAACATGCGCGGAGAAGCGCTCGTACATCTCGATCTCTTCTTCTGTTTCGCGAATGACTTGAGGCAGCTCAGCCGACTCCTCGGCCCGCGGACGTAGCTTGTCCATTGCCGTTTGGAGCGGCCGGTAGTACGCCCACCAGTCTTCCGGGGGCAGCGGGAAATCATCAATCCGTTCGTACCCGGCTTGGCCAACAAGCTCTCGATTCGAGGCGGCCGTCATCATGGCCGGATAGGCCTTCTGCCAGTAGTCCCTCGCCGCTTGGGGCGGATCGTCACCGAGCCACGTCAGCTCGGTGAATGCGAGCAGGCCGTCCGGTTTCAGCAGCCGACGCCAAGCTTCGAGCGCCTTCGGCACGCCAATCGAATAGGCGGCTCCTTCGGACCAGATCAGGTCAACGGAATCTTCAGGCTCAGCGAGCTGATCCATTGAACAGCAGCGCGTTTCGATGCGAGCGCCAAGTCCTGCGTCACGCGCCGCTTGTTGAAGCTCGTCAAGATAGCCCTGGTAAGTATCGACGGCAACGATCTTCGTACTGAGCTCGCGGGCAAGCGCCAAAGTCTGGCGGCCACAGCCACAACCCAAATCGAACACCCTCGCTCGCTCCTGTAGATCGGGCAGCAAACCGAGCGCCCGTCGCGTCGATGCGTCACTGCCAGGACCGTATTGAGGGAGTCCTGAGTAAAGGGTAAAGAAACTCATCGCAATGGACCGAATAGCACCGCCGTACTCAGGGGACGGAAACCGCCGCCGCGTTTTCGCTCGCGTCCGCGAAACCAAATCGTTCGAGATTACGACCGACGATAATGGCTGCAATAATCTTCGGGACATACTCCCGCGTCTCGGTGGGCAATGCACGGGCCCGATAGAGATACCAAAAATTGCGCTGCTTGATCGGATCCTCGATCTTCCGAACAGCCCGGCGGACCTTGCCCGGCCCGACGTTATATGCGGCAAGGGCCAACATCACCGAACTACCGGAGCCAAAGTCCAAAATCAACCTGCGAATGTACACCGCCGCGGCGCGCGTCGACTTCTCCACGTCATACCGCTCGTCAAGCTCTTTGGTCACCTCCAGGCCGTATGCCCGCGCCGTCGCCGCCCGAAACTGCCACGGCCCAGCCGCTCCGGCACGGCTATAGCTGCCGGCGAGGAAGGCGCTCTCCACCAGCGCCATGTAGGAAAGGTCTGGCGGCAATTTCTCCTCGTCAAAGATCGTCCGCATTCTTTCCAGGTCGGCGCGTGACTTGCCTATGACCCGCTCGACGTGCGGGCGGTCACTCGTTTGGTAGCGCTCAATGAACCGGTTGACCTCGTCAATGAACTCCGGCGGGATACTGTACGCCTCCGCGCCAAAGGTCCTCATCAGCGTTCGCACTTCCTGCTGAATGAACAGTTGATCCTCGCCAAGTATGCCCCACTTGAAGAGCAGACCGTTCTGTATGCTTTGGGCCTGACGCTGGTAGTCATCAAGCCGCTCCATTAGCCCATCGATTTCTTGTTGGTCGAGCTCACCGGATGCAAGCTGTCCATCGATTCTCTGGATCTGAAGGTCAAGGTCGGTCTTTTCCTGCCGCACCTGATCGGCTCTCCAATAGCCCAACGCGGCGACGGCCACGAGCGCGACAACCAGCGCCTTGATGATCGCCTTGTGTCTCTTGCCGCTTCGTGCATTCGAGACGCCGAGCATCTCCCGCATGATGATTTGCGTTTGATCAGCCTGCCCTGCGCTCCGGGCCTTCCGCGCACGCGCTACAGCGTCGGAAATCAATTCTTCGTCGTGCGACGTGACGGACGTTCCTTTGTCCTTCGCGCTCTTTGTCTCCTCGGTCGCCGCTGACTCTTCGCGTCGCACTCGACTATCGGTCAACGTGATCGTCTTATCGAACACTACCTCGGGAACGATCTCGACTTGGAACCCGAGAACCGGGCCGGCCTTGCCAAGCCGAATCTCATCATCCATGCCGAGTGGGCCCTGCTCGACACGCTCGCCGTTGAGAAAAGTCCCGTTCGTGCTGCCAAGGTCGCGGACTTCGTACGCATCACCGTTGCGGCGGATCTCGCAGTGCCGCGAGGAAACCGTCGAGGCATCGACGACCACTTGATTCGAAGGGGCCCGGCCAATGACGATCACCTTCCCCCGTAGGAGTTGGCGTGTCGGGGCGCCCGACCCGGATGAGACGGTCAACCATGCTTGCTTCCGGCCTGCGGGCTTGTCAGTCGCACTCATGCAAAGGGAGATCGTCGCGTGTGGCGTCGCGGACCCGAGCGGTCCACCTCCACGATGCCATTATAGGCAGGCTACCGCGTACTTCCTGCACATCGGCGGACTGACATTTACATTCCTCAGGAGATCATCTAGTCTAAAACCGAATGACGCTACGAACTCTACTCTGCCTCATCATCTGCGCGACGCCTCTGCTTGGCGCTGAGTTCTGGGATACGAAAGAGCCCTCGGAGTGGACCGCCGCGGAAGTCGAAACACTCCTCAAGGATTCGCCCTGGGCCATCACGAAGACCATCGCGCGGGGCTCTATCTTGGGCCCGAAGCGCACGGCACCAAGGCGGCGGCCGCGCATCGGTAACTCGCCCAAGACCATCACTTTCACAGTCCGTTGGTTGAGCGCCGAGCCTGCCCGCGAGGCCTTCAAACGGCAACTCTCAATGCAGGGGCGCGGCGGCAACCAGACGCGGCAGGTCGGAAGGATACTGGGTGATGCCGAATCACACTACATCGTCATGGTGTCCGACATGCCCGCAAACATCCTCACGCAAACCGACGCCACCGAACCCCAGCTCCAGAGCGGCTCCCTCCTCAAGCTAAAAGGCAAGTTCGAGATGGAGCCCTCGCGTGTCGAGATGCGCCGAGGCGGCGGTGAGGGCTCGATGATCTTCTACTTCCCACGCCGTGACGACCTCTCTGTGGAAGACAAGAAGATCGAGTTCCACATGAAGATCGGCTCGACGACCATCAAGCGCGAGTTCAAACCGTCTGACATGATCGCGGACGGCGAACTCGCGCTCTAAACACCCTTCCAATTCCGACCGACTCCGCCTCATCAAGGCGGAAGCACTAGGCCGTTATGATGAAGGCTCCCTGCTTTCATCGCGCGGCTCCCGTTCGTCCTTGAGTCCAGGTTTCGTACCCATATGCCGCTTCAGCGCCGCATCGGCGTCAATGCTCTCTATCTGATTCCCGGCGGCGTGGGCGGCACGGAGATCTATCTCCGCCATCTGCTCGCAGCGCTCGCCGAGATCGATCACCGCAACCAATACATCGTTTTCACAAACCGTGAAACCGGCGACGACCTCTGTCCGGCCGCGGCAAACTTTCAGACCGTGCCCTCGATCGTCCCGGCGCGCTTTCGGCCCGCGCGACTGATTTGGGAACAGACCGTCTTGCCAATCCAAGCCGCCCGGCACAAGGTCGATGTGCTCTTCTCACCGGGCTTTTCGACTCCGGTCATGAGCCTCGGCGGCAAGGTAACGGTAATCCACGATCTGCAACATCGGCGGCAGCCCGGCAACTTCGGCCTGTTTGAACGCTGGGCGTGGGAGGCGATGGTCTGGTCAGCGATACGGTCGTCGGATTGGCTCGTGACCGTCTCAAAGAATTCGCAACGGGACATCGGTGAGTTCTACGGCGTCCCCAAGGAACGGGTCGCGGTGATCCGGCATGGAGTGGAGCCTGCATTCCATAACCTCAAGCAAGACCCCGAATTCGGTGAGTCGCTCTTGCGGCAAGCCTGCGTCCCGGAGTGCCGTTACTTGCTGGCGGTGTCGACGATGCACCACCACAAGAACTGGTTCCGTCTACTGGAAGCCTACGCAAAGCTCGTCGCCGACGGCCGACCCGAGCATCTCGTCGTCGCCGGGGTGCGCGGCAAGGCCTCGAATGCCGTGCGCAAGCATCTGGCCGACAACAAGCTCGCCGACCGCGTCCACCTCGTTGGCTGGCAGCCTCGGGAGGTCTTACTTGGTCTTTTCAAGTTCGCCGAGGCACTCGTATTCCCCTCCACATTCGAAGGATTCGGAATGCCCGTGATCGAGGCCATGGCGGCGGGACTCCCGGTAGCCTGCTCGGACATCCCTCCCCTGCGTGAAACCGCCGACGGCGTCGCGCAATTCTTCGACCCCATGTCGCCGGACGACATCGCCTCGACCATCGCCAACATCCTGGACCCCGACAAGCGCGCCGACTTCGCCCAACGCGGCCAAGATCGCGCCGCCGACTTCCGCTGGCAAACAGCAGCCGAGCAAACCTTGGGCGTCCTCCTCCGCGCCGCCCGAGGCTAGAACCAACCCCCAGCTTTCCCTTCGACCCATCACAACAGGGAAGGAGGCGCGGGTGTCAACCCGCGCGTGCGGGAGAAGCCCGCCGAGGCCCCAACGGGGCCAAAGAAAGTAGCCCGCGGCGTCAGCCGTGGGTATCAAGGTCCAAACAGCCCAGCCCTGAAACGGCGAAAGAAACGTTCCCCACGTGCCCCCTGCCGATTCTCCGCCACTTTCCCCTGAGAGGACGAAACGCCTTCAGCCGTGTTCTCGATGACGACCCACGTAGGCTGGCGCGCGCGTTCGAGTGCCAACCTTCCCCGCCAGGGACACAGCTAGCGTGACGTAGTCCTCGGGCTCGCCCCTCAGACTCTTCACTCTCGCAATGAGTCTATTTATTGCCCGTAGTACCTGAGGCCGACACTGGCATTCTCAACACGGGTGCCGCTAGCAGGCCCACCCGGCGGGCCTACGCGCACCGACCCAATGAACCTGCCCAAACGGGCTCCGTCCCTCTTCACCCCTCAATACTGATTGCCGCTTCTTCTAGGCCTGCGCTGGTCTTGCGGACGCTGCTATCGAGCTCTGTCCCTCATTGACCCCATTGGCCCTTAGAGCCCCGAAGGGGCGCAAGATAGTAGCCCTGGGCGTCAGCCCAGGGTCACAAACACCAAAACCCGCCAAGCCCTGAAAGGGCGAAGGAAAGCACCCCGAACGACCATCAACCCTCTCGTCCGCGTCCTTTCTCCACGAACAACCCGGCTGTAACGTCGGGTCTTCGTCTACCCCCAACATCCCCGCCCAAACTAAACTACTCCGGGAACAAGCTCTGGGAAGGAAAGTCTGTGACATGATCCAAAGCCAAATCGCGAGTCACGGCGATCCAAAAAAGAATCACCCACACTTTTCAACAACTTAGCCGGACACCCACCCGCTGACCCCAGCTCACGGGTGCATACTAGAACCAAAAACCAGCCGACGGATCCCGAGAAATTCCCCCGGGTGACAGAACCTGCCACGCGCTGCCACCAGTCGAAAGTGACCCGAAACACGAGACCCGAAACACGTCCATAAATGACCAGCACCAACTCAACTAAGGCCTACCGAGCCTCAGGCATGCTACGCCGAATCCTCCGTCTCGAAGCCGCACCACACTTCCAGCCGGACATCCCTGTCCGCTGGATGAAGATCGACTACAGGCCCGAAGTCCCCATTGCCCGTAACGAGCACTGGGTCATCGATGTCCTTGACGACGAAGTGCCAAATCCCAACGCTCGCTGGCGGCGCACCACCGACCCCGACGACCACGGCTCGCGCCCACCGGGCTTCGAACGCACCATGTACTACCACTTCGGCTTCAACCCCGACGAAAACGTACTCTACGAAGACGAAGAAGACGCCGCCTAGCAACACCCGCAACGGAGCGGCGGGTATAAACCCGGCGGCGCGTGCCGAAAGGCACGCAAAACCCATGCCAGAAACAACGCAGCCGCGACAGTCAGG
>Ga0302123_10001420_pt1 | contig 17139 bp, 15 predicted proteins | sample CB21_321_MG_FD_203109 | JGI IMG/M metagenome (GOLD analysis project Ga0302123, IMG submission 203109) | Marine microbial communities from Western Arctic Ocean, Canada - CB21_32.1 | ecosystem: Environmental > Aquatic > Marine > Oceanic | place: Canada: Western Arctic Ocean | collected 2017-09-28 | reverse complement strand
GTCGGCAGCGCGTTCGTCAACGTGGTCGCGGCGGCGTCACGCGACGAACGGGCCGCTGCCGTGCGAAGCTTCGTCGAACAGATCAGCGGCCGTACCGAAGTGCCCGTTTCGGCCGGCGGATAGACGGGGAGACGAACAGCGTGACGATGATGGTGCGCGGGATCCGCGGGGCCACGACCGTCGACTCCAACTCGCGCGAGGAGATCCTCGACGCGACGAAGGAACTGCTCGCCTCGATCATCGAGGCGAACGAGATCGATCACGATCACGTCGCCTCGATCATCTTCACCACCACCGTCGATCTCAACGCCGAGTTCCCCGCCGTCGCTGCTCGCGAGGAGGGCTGGACCGACGTCGCTCTCCAGTGCATGCACGACATGAACGTCCCCGGCTCGCTGGCCCGCTGCGTCCGCATCCTGATGCACGTCAACACCGAGCGCTCCAACGCCGACCTGCAGCACATCTACCTCCGCGGCGCCCGCCGCCTCCGCACCGACCTCGTCGAGCGCCAGCAGACCACCGCCGGCGGATCCAGCTCGTGACGACCGAGGCCCAACCACCCATCGAGGACGAAGCGGCGAGCGCCACCACCGATGCCGCGATCGAGCCTCCCGAGGCCGCCGCGCCGGTCGCCGTCGCGGAGAGCGCCGCCGAGGACCAAGATCCCGCCGCCGACGACCAAGATCCCGCCGCCGACGACCAGGACCCCGCCGCCGACGACCAGGAGCCGAGCGACGACGCGTTCAAGCTCAACGTCCCGCTGCCCAACGGCGCCTTCGAGGGCCCGCTCGACCTGCTGCTCCACCTGATCGAACGCAACGAACTCGATGTGACCGAGGTATCCCTGCTCCAGGTCACCGAGCAGTACCTCCGCTACCTGCGCGCCGCCGATGAGATCAACGTCGGCGCTCTCGCAGACTTCGTCGCCATCGGCGCGCGGCTCCTGCTCCTCAAGTCCCGCGCGCTGCTGCCGGTCGAGGAAGAAGAGCCAGAGTTCGAGGAAGACGAGAGCGAAGACCTGGTCAAGGCACTCCGCGAGTACCGGCGCTTCAAAGAAGCCGCCGAATTCCTGCGCGAGCGAGACACCGGCCACCAGACCTACCGCCGCGAGGTCGCACCGCCCGAGGTGTCCCTGCCCACCGGCCTCGACCGCGTCACCCTCGATTCGCTCGTCGACGTGCTCCGCGAGGTCATGGAGCGGCTTCCCGAAGAGGAGCCCGCCGGCATCGTGCTCGCCGAACGCGTCCGCCTCCGCGACCGCCTGCGAGGCATCGTCGATCTCCTCGATCGCGAGGGTCGCACCAGCTTCCGGCAGCTCGTCGAGCACGCCACCTCGCGAGTGACCGTGATCGTCGACTTCCTCGCGGTCCTCGAGCTGATCAAGTCTCGCTACCTCGAGGCCACGCAGTCGGAGCGATTCGGCGACATCGACCTCGTCAAGATCGAGGGCGCAGCGGTCCCCGATCTCGGCGAGCTGGCCGAGGAGTTCACCGGCGTCTAGCTGTTCGTTTCTCGCCTGGAACGTGCGTCGGACAGGCCGCTGTCGGTGGCCGATGGTACGATTTCGCCCACGCCCGCTCGTACAAACGCCCCGTCGCACCGGCTCACGCCGGGAGGGATCCACCACCCGTGCTGCTCGTCCGCCAGGAGCTCCAGGGGAGCGTCACACCCGGAGAACACGCCCTCTCCATCGGCGTGTTCGATGGCGTGCACCGCGGCCACCAGATGCTGCTCGGCCGCATGATCGAAGAAGCGCAGGCGCGCCGCCTCGCTGCCGGCGTGATTACCTTCCATCCGCACCCGCTCTCCGTCGTCCGACCAGACGTGCAGATCACCTACCTCGAGTCGCTCGAACGCCGCGTCGAACTGCTCGGCGAGCTCGGTCTCGATTTCGTCTCCGTGCTGCAATTCACCTCGGAGCTCCAGCAGGTCTCCGCGCTCGATTTCTGCCGCCTGCTCGTCGAAGAGGCGCGCATGCGCCTGCTCGTCGTCGGCGAGGACTTCCGCCTCGGCCGCGGCGGCGAAGGCACTGTCGAGGTGCTGACCGGGCTCGGCGAGGAACTCGGTTTCGAGGTGATCCCGGTCCCGCTGCTCGGCGACGGCGACAACCACGTCTCCAGTACCCGCGTGCGCGAAGCCCTCGAGGCGGGCGAGATGGAGTCCGTCTCGCAGCTCCTCGGACACCCCTTCCTGCTGCGCGGCCCGGTCCTCCACGGCGACGAGCGAGGCCGAGAAATCGGCTTCCCCACCCTCAACGTCGGCGTCAGCGCGGACCGGTGGCTTCCGCCGAACGGTGTCTACGTCACCCGCGCCTACGCGGGCGAGCGTGAGTTTCACGCCTGCACCAACATCGGCGTGCGACCGACATTCGATGGCGAGCCGAAGCGCCTCGTCGAGACGCACCTGCTGGACTTCGAGGGCGATCTGTACGGCGAGGTGGTGACCATCGAGCTCTTGCATCACCTGCGCGCCGAGCAGAAATTCAACGGCATCGAGCAGTTGAGCGAGCAGATCCAGCGCGACCTCGTCGCCACCCGGGAGTGGTTCGCGTGACCCCGCGGAAGACCACCGCCCGACAGATGGCTCCGGTCGACCAGCAGCTCTCGGTGTTGCTGAGCGGCGTCGAGTACGGCGACGACCGCACCCACGCGACGATGGAAGCCGAGCTGCGCGAGCGCATCGAGCAAGACCGGCCACTCAAGGTCTACGCCGGCTTCGATCCCACCTCGGTCGACCTGCACCTCGGCCACACGCTGCCGATGCGGAAGCTGCGGCAGTTCCAGCAGTTCGGCCACGAGGTCACCTTCGTCATCGGCAACTTCACCGGCCTCGTGGGCGATCCCTCCGACAAGGACAAGGGGCGTCCGATGCTGACGCCCGAGCTACTCGCGGAGAACGGCCGCACCTACGCCGATCAGGCGTTCCGCATCCTCGATGCCGCGCGCACCGAGGTTCGCTACAACGCGGACTGGCTCGGCAAGCTCACGTTCGCCGATGTCATCCGGCTCAGCTCCAAGTTCACCGTCGCCCAATTCCTCGAGCGCGACAACTTCGAGAAGCGGTGGCAGAACCACGACGCGATCTACCTCAGCGAGTTCATGTACGCGATCATGCAGGCCTACGACGCCGTCACGCTCGAGACCGACGTCCAGATTGGCGGCAGCGATCAGCTCTTCAATCTGATGGCAGGCCGCACGCTGCAACGCGACGCCGGCCAGCAACCGCAGGTGGTGGTCACCCTCCCGATCCTGGTGGGCACTGATGGCCACCAGCGCATGTCGAAATCCACCGGCAACTCGATCGGGATCAACGAGGAACCGAACGACATGTACGGCAAGGTCATGTCGGTCCCGGACGAGGTGATCCTCGACTTCTACACACTCGTCACCCCGGTGCCGCCAGACGAGGTCCACAACATTGCCGAGGCCGTCGAGGGTGGTTCGCTCAGCCCGATGGACGCCAAGAAGCGGCTCGCGCGTGAGATCGTCTCCGTCTTCTGTGGCCCCGACGAAGCGTCGAGCGCCGAGTCCTACTTCGAGGCCACGATCCAGCGCCAGGAGATCCCGGACGAGATGCCGGAGTACGAGGTCGACGGCGAGCAGCCGCTGCACCGGGTGTTAACGGCGGCTGGCATCGCCTCCAGCGGCGGCGAGGTCCGACGCCTCGTCGGACAGGGCGCGGTGTCCGTGAACGGTGATCGCGTCCAGGAGTTCACGCAGGCGGTTCAGCCCGGCGACGAAATTCGCGTCGGACGCCATCGCTTCTTACGCGTTACCAAGGCCACAGAGGTAAGCTAATGAGCACGACGCGGGGGCTCCTACATGCTGGATAGCGGAATTGAACTCGACCTGGAACGGGTCGTTCAAAATATCGACGAGGCCGATGTCGTTACCATCTATTTTCCGCTCCTCGAAAAGACACTCATCCTCGACACCCGCCGCAACGAGCATGCGGGCCCGCTGATCACCCTCGTGCCAATCGCCCAGGACAGCATCGACCGCTACCGCTCCTTCCGCCGCCTCCGTCCCACCTTCCCCCGTCCCGAATCCATCTCCATGATCCCCTGGACCAACCGCGTGGACTCGCTGTCGCGACTCGGCATCTGGTCGCATCTGATGGCGCGCGTCAACGAAGTAGCACCCGATCCCTGCCCCTTCGCTGAGGTAGCGGATGCCTGTCTCTGCGAATTGCGCCAGCTCGAACTCAGAGAGCTGCTCCGCGCCGTCAGCGGCGAGCAGTATCAGACGCTGCGGCCCTCGGCCGCCCCGGAGCGCAACTAGCGCGGATCCTGTTCACACCTAAGGAAGCTGGCTGCTCGGACCGTGTCTCGGCGTCGGCGTCGCTTTGTTCGTCGCTGCGGCCGCTGCTTGGCGTCCACGTTGGGCGCCGAGGGCATCCCCGCTCCCTGAGCTGCCCGATCACCGAGATGTAGCAACCTCAACGGTTCTCGAATGCATCTCGTGTCGTAGTCGTCTCCCGGCGTCGGAGTCACCGCGAGCGCTTGGTCAGCTCGCCAATGCTCCCGGGGCGGGGTGTGGGGCGCAGCCCCACAAGTTACTGGGTGGGCCTCGCCCGTAGGGCGATCGATCAATTCGGGCGGGACCTACCAAATTTCGCCGACAACGCCGAAGGCGCGGTTCGCTTCGATGCCGTGAATTCTTCGGACCCAGAAGATCGCGCAGAGGCGCGAAGCGAACCCCCCGTGCTTCAGCGATCCGGCCGGCGAGCAGCTGAGTCACGCACCAGGCGCCGACAAGGCTGGCACCCGTTCCCCTGTGGTCCCGTGAGGGGTAGGCGTCGTTAGTTGGCGCCGCCGCCTCGGAGCTGACCGATCACTTCCTCCTGCACATGTGCGGGCACTTCGACGTATCGATCGAAGGCCAGCTCGAACCGCCCCCGACCGTGCGTCAGCGCTCGCAGATCAGTCGCGTAGCGCTGCACCTCCGCCATCGGGACGTCCGCCTCGATCATCGAGAAGCGTCCCTCGCCCTCCACTCCGTGGACGTGGCCGCGCTTCGTGCTGATATCGCTCATCACATCGCCCACGTAGTCGCCGGGCACGTGCACCTTCAGTTTCATCACCGGCTCCAGCAGCACCGGTTGGGCATCCAGCAGCCCGTCCCTCAGCGCGTGCGAGGCCGCCATCTTGAAGGCCATTTCGGACGAGTCGACCGAGTGCGAGGAACCGTCCAGCAGCGTCACCTTCACATCGACGATCGGCGAGTGGGCCAGCGGTCCATCCGGGAGGGTCTCGTTGATCCCCTTCTCCACCGCCGGGATGAACTGACGAGGAACGCTGCCGCCGACGACCTGCGCGGCGAACTCGAACCCCATGCCCCGCGTGAGCGGTGCGATCTCGATCACCACGTGACCGTACTGGCCATGTCCGCCGGTCTGCTTCTTGTGCTTGTACTCCGCCTTCGCGCTGCCGCTGATCGTCTCGCGGTAGGGGACGCGAGGCAGCTGCGGCACCACCTCCACCCCATACGTCTTCGCCAGCCGCGAGCAGGCGATCGCGACCTGCGCATCGCCAATCGTGGTCATGATCGTTTCGCCCGTGTCGGAGTCGCGCTCCACGTGGATCGTCTGGTCCTGCTCCTGCAGCCGCTGCAGCGCCGTAGCCAGCTTGTTCACGTCGTCCTGGCTGGGGCCGAGTGCAGGGCGGTGCGGTACGTCGGTACGGGGAACGGGAGCGGCATCGCCTCCACCGCGTGGTCGGCTGAAGCCACCAGCGTGTCGCCCGTGTGCGTGTCCGTGAGCTTCGCCGCGACACCAATGTCACCCGCCACCAGTTCGTCCACCTCCATCTGTTCTTTCCCGCGTTGCACGAACAGATGCCCCAGCCGTTCGGTCGAGTTCGAGCGCGTGTTGAAGGGGCTCATGCTTGCCGGGAAGGTCCCCGACAGCACCTTCATGAACGACAGATGCCCCACGAACGGGTCCGCGATCGTCTTGAACACCTGCACCACCAGCTCACCGTCGGCTGCGGTCGTCACGGAGCCCTCGGTCAACGCGTGCTCGCGACCCAGCGGCGACGGCATCAGGTTCACGATGTTGTTTAGCACGCCCTCGATGCCAACGCCCGCCGGTGCGCAGGTGGGGACGACAGCGACGACCTCTCCGCTTTCGATCGCGTGGTGGAGGGCGGTGGTGATCTCCTCGCGCGTGAGTTCCTCACCGTCCAGGTACTTCGCCAGCAGCTCGTCGTCGGTTTCGGCGACCGACTCGATCATGATCTCGCGCGCCGCGTTCAGGTCGCCGACGATCCCGTCGGGGGCATCTTTTTCCGAGCGCAGGTCATGAAAGCCGATCAGCTGCCCATCGGGTCCTCGTACGGGCAGACCCAGCGGCACCACCTTCTTGCCGAACGCCTCACGCAGGCTGTCGACCGCCTGCACGAAGCTGGCGTTCTCGCGGTCCAGCCTCGTCACCACGAAGATCCGAGGTAGCCCGGCCTCGTCCGCACGCTCCCACGCCAGCTCCGTGCCGCCCTGCACGCCGGAGGAGGCGTCCACCACGATCAACGCGGAGTCCGCGGCGCGCGTCCCGGACACGATCTCGCCTTCGAAGTCGGCGTACCCGGGCGCGTCGATCAGATTGATGCGGCTGTTGTCCCACTCGATCGCCAGCAGCGCGGCCGAAATCGAGTAGCGGTGGTTGTGTTCTTCTTCGTCGTAGTCGGCGACGGTTGTCCCGTCGTCGACGCTCCCCAGACGGGTGATCGCGCCGGAAGCCAGCAGCATCGCTTCGCCCAACGTCGTCTTTCCAGCTCCGCCGTGGCCCATCAGCACCACGTTGCGCAGTCGGTCGGACGTGTAGGACTTCATCGAATACCCCCGTTGCCGCAGATATTACGGCGAGAGCCGGAGGCTCGACAACGCGAAATACAAGAATCAGTGTCGTCGGGAGCCGCTTAGCCCGTTCCGGCCGGCCGCAGATCGAGCACTTCCAGTTGAAGCGCACCGTCGCCGCGGAAGTCGTCGCGGCGGAAGGTGTAGATCAGATCCGCCGACTCGCCCTGCGGGACCGCCGACGCGGCGTTGCGGAATGAGATCGCGCGCCACGTCACCGAGCCTTCCTTCAGCGTCAGCTGCAGGTGCTCGCCGTCCTGCCCCACGGCACGGCTTTTGATCACCGAAACATCGTGCGCGAGGAACACCGGCGTTGGATTGCCGATCCCGTGCGGCGCCAGCAGTCCCAGCCACTGAATCATCCGCCGGTCCACGTCCTGCAGCGACAGCGCTTCCTCGATCTCGAACGCCGGTACCAGGTCCTGCGGGTCGATCACACCCGCCGCGTCCTCGATCAGCCGCTGACGCAGCTCCGGGATGCGCGCGGGATCCAGGCTGAATCCGGCTGCCGCCCGGTGGCCGCCGAAACCCCGGAACAGATCGGCGTGACGGCGCAGCAGCGCCGTGATGTCGAACGCCGGCAGCGAACGGCAGGAGCCCCGCGCCCCGTCGTCGTCCACCTGCATCACGATCGCGGGGCGGTGGTGCTGCTCCACCAGTCTCGAGGCGGCAAGGCCGATGATCCCCGCGGAAATCGTCGGCGACGCCGCGATGATCAGCGGCGCCGCGAGGTCTGCCTCGCTGAGCTGATCGTGCACGTCCGCCATCGCCGTCTGCGTGTCGTCGCGACGGGTGCGGTTGAGATCGTCCAGTTGCTGCGCCAGGCGTTCGGCGTCCTGCTCGTCCTCGGCCAGCATCAGATCGAGCGCGACCTGCGCATGCAGCATCCGGCCGGCCGCGTTCAACCGCGGTCCCAGCACCCATCCGAACGTGTCGACGTTCGCCTGGCTGAGATCGACGTTCGAGACTTTGGCGAGCGCCCGCAGCCCGGGCCGCGTCGTCGATTTGATCGCCTCCAGGCCCAGACGCACGAGGTCGCGGTTCTCTGCCACCATCGGCGCCAGGTCGCAGACGGTTCCGAGGGCCACCAGCGCCCGATGCGAATCGGCGTCGTACGGCCGGCCGAAGTGGTCGAACAGGTCGTGCACCACCTTGTAGGCGACACCGACGGCCGCCGGCTCCGATCCGTACTCGGAGTCAGCCAGCTTCGGGTTCACGAGCGCAAGCGCGGCGGGGAGCTGCTCCGGCACGGTGTGGTGATCGATCACGATCACGTCCATGCCCAGGCTGTTCGCCTCATCGACCTCGGTCACCGACGAGGTGCCACAGTCGGCGGTGACCAGCAGCGTGGCGCCCCGGTCGGCGAGCTGCCGCACCGCGTTGACGTTCGGCCCGTAGCCCTCCAGGAACCGATCGGGGATGTAAGGCATCGGCAGCGCGCCGAGCTCGCGCAGTCCCTCGGTCAGGATCGTCGTCGAGGTCACGCCATCGACGTCGAAATCGCCGAACACCGCAACCGTCTCGCCGGCGCGGCAGGCCGCGGCCAGGCGTTCCACCGCCACATCCAGGTTCGGCATCAGCCGCGGGTCGGTCAGCTCACCGGGGCTCCCCAGGTATTGCCGCGCTTCCGCGGTGTTGTGCACACCACGCCGGGCGAGCAGGCGTCGCATCAGCGGCGGCAGCCCGGCTCCGGCATCCGCGAATCCGCTGACGTCCGGATCTGGCATCAGGCGCCACAAACGCCCCTGCGATCCCTCTGACACCTCAACAACAGGTTGCGGCGGTGCCGCCACGGGCTACTCCGAGAAGCGCTTGAACACGAGCGAGCTGTTGTGACCGCCGAAGCCGAGCGAGTTAGACACCGCGTAGTCAATCGAGACGTCGCGGGCGCCCTCGGGCACGTAGTCCAGATCGCACTCCGGATCCGGCACGATCAGGTTGTGGGTACCGTGCACCCGCCCATCGAGGATCGACATGATCGTCACGCCGGCCTCGATCGCCCCGCCGGCTCCCAGCGTGTGGCCGATCATCGACTTGGTGGACGAGATCGGGATCGAGCCGGCCGCCTCGCCGAAGACGGTCTTCACTGACATCGTCTCGAACTTGTCGTTGAGCGGCGTACTCGTGCCGTGCGCGTTGATGTAGTCCACGTCGCTGGCGTTGATCCCTGCCTTTTTGAGCGCCACGTTCATCGCTCGCGCCGCGCCCTCCCCGTTCTCCGAGGGCTGCGTCACGTGGAAGGCATCCGCGGACGCCCCGTAGCCAACCACCTCGCCCAGGATCGTCGCGCCCCGCTCCTGCGCGTGCTCCAGCGTCTCGAGAATCAGCGTCGCCGCGCCCTCCGCGAGGATGAAGCCGTCCCGCTCCAGGTCAAACGGCCTCGAGGCATGTTCCGGGTCGTCGTTGCGCCCGGTCGAGAGCGCCCGCGATGCCGCGAAGGCGGCGATGCACATACGGGTGATCCCCGCGTCGGTGCCGCCGGTGATCATCGCCTGGGCGTCGCCGCGGCGGATCACCTCGTACGCGGTGCCAATCGCGTCGGCTCCAGACGCGCAGGCGCTGACGGTGTTGACGTTGGGTCCGCGAGCGCCGGTGCGGATGGACACCTGGCCCGCAGCCATATCGGAGATGAACATCGGCACCAGGAACGGCGAGACGCGAGAGGCGCCCTTGTCGAAGAACACCTTGAACTGGTCCTCCAGCGTGCCAATCCCCCCGATGCCGGAGCCGACCATGCAGCCGATGTCCTCCGCTTCGGCGGGAATATCCAGGCCGGAGTGCTCAACCGCCTCGTCGGTCGCGGCGATCGCGAGCTGCACGAACCGGTCCATGCGCCGCGCGTCCTTGCGACTCATGAAATCGAGCGGATCAAACCCCGGAACCTCGCCGCCGATCCGCGCGGGTAGGTCCTCGGCCTCGACCAGCGTGACCGGCCCAATACCGTTGGTCCCGCGAAGCAGCGCATCCCAGCTGGCATCGCGGCCGATCCCGACCGGGGTCATCATGCCGAGACCGGTCACCACCACCCGAGGCGCATCCATTAATCTTCCCCCCAGCGTCCGAAGATCAGCGCGGAGTTGTGACCTCCGAGGCCGATGGACGTGCTCATCGCGTACTCAATCGGTGCCTCGCGAGCCGTGTTCGGCACATAGTCGAGGTCGCAGTCTGGATCGGGTGTCGTGTAGTTGATAGTGGGCGGTGCAATCTGGTGCTTGCAGGCCAGCACACAGATCACCGCCTCAACCGCTCCCGCCGCTCCCATCATGTGCCCGTGCATCGACTTCGTGCTGGAGACCATCAGCCGGTCGGCGTGCTCGCCGAACACATCCCGGATCGCCCGCGTCTCCACGCGATCGTTCAGCGGCGTGCCGGTCCCGTGGGCGTTGATGTAGTCGACCCGATTCGGCGCCAGCTCGGCACGGTCCAGCGCGCGCCGCATCGCCTCGTTGATCCCCCGGCCGTCCGCCGCCGCGGCCACCATGTCGAAGGCGTCGTTGCTCGTCGCGGCGCCGGCCCAGCGCGCATGGATCGTCGCGCCACGCGCCTGAGCGTGTTCGAGCGATTCGAGGACCAGCGTCCCCGCGCCCTCCCCCAGGATGAAGCCGTTCCGCTCTTTGTCGAACGGGCGCACCGCCTGCGTCGGATCCTCGTGCGAGGCCAGCGCCTTCATCGCGTGGAACCCCGCGTAGTAGATCGGCTGAATCGGCGCTTCGAACCCGCCCGCGATCATCACCTCGGCATCGCCGCGCGCGATCGTCTCGGCAGCCTCCCCCACGGCGGCGCCGCCGGTGGCACAGGCGGCGGTGACCGCGAAGTTCGGTCCACGCGCACCAAGCGCGATCGCAACGAGGCCCGTGGCCGTATCCGGCAAGAAGCTGGTCATCAGGAACGGTGAAACCCGCCGCGGTCCTTTTTCCTCCAGGATCCGCTGTTGCTCGATCATCAGATGGGCGCCACCGATACCGGTGCCCAGCAACACACCGACGGCGCCCGGGCGCTCGGCGTTGACCTCGAGGCCCGCGTCGGCCACCGCCTCCTGCGCGGCGGCGATGGCGAACGCCGTCGAGATGTCGATCCGACGGCGGAGCTTGGCGTCCACATAATCGGCGGCATCGAAACCGTCGATCTCACCCGCGATCGGGTACTCGTACGCTGAGCTGTCGAAGCGGGTGAGCGCGCCGATCCCAGAGCGACCCGTGACCAGACTGTCCCACCCGTCGGCGACGTTTTTCCCGACCGGGCTCAACATCCCCAGTCCGGTGACGACGACTTCCCGAGGCATCAGCGGGCGCTGGGCTGGGGGATGACCGAGATCGGAATCGGCTCTTCGCGGGCGTCGTCCAGCGACACGGCAGTGAGTTGGTCGGAGATGCGTTTCACCATCCGCGACAGCACGTGCCCGGGCCCAACCTCAATGTAGGTGTCGACACCATGGCTCTCCATCTGTCTCACGTTGTCCGTCCAGTACACCGGCGAACGAAGCTGCTCTTCGAACTCCTGGCGGACCTGACTCGCCGTTTCGAGCAGCTGCGAGGTGATGTTCGAGACGATCGGCTGCGTCGGCGCGGCAAACGGGATCTCGCGGATGATCTGCGCGAACTCCTCCGCCTGGTCGTGGTGCAGCGGAGTGTGGCTCGATACTTTCACCTTCAGGCGGATCGCACGCGCCTGCAGCTCGCGCGCGCGCTCCATCGCACGCTCAAGCGCGCTCACGTCGCCGCTGATCACAATCTGTGTATCGAGGTTGAGATTCGCCACGTCGACGCGGTCTTCTGGCGACCGGGTCGCGTCCTCGCAGATCTCCTCGATCGCAGCGCGCTCCAGACCGAGGATCGAAGCCATCCCCACGGGACGGCCCGCGTTGAAGTCACTCATCAGACGCGCCCGCTCCAGGATCACCATCAGCGTGTCCCGAAACGAGACCGCCTCCGAGGCAACGGCCGCGCTGAACATGCCCAGCGAGTGACCGCCGAACAGCCGAGGCCTCACCCGCTCACCGGCCTCGCTCAGCTTCTCGCGCATCGCGCGTAGGAATGCCACGGAGGTGGCCACCACCGCTGGCTGGGTCACGCTCGTCTCGGACAGCTCTTCCGCGTCGGCGTCGAAGCACACCTTCACCAGATCAATACCCGTGTAGTCGCTGGCTTCCTCGAATGTGAGCCGCGCCGCCGCCGAGTGCTCATGCACAAGCTTCCCCATGCCGGGGGCTTGCGAGCCCTGCCCGGGGAACAAGAGGGCGGTGGAGTCGGTATCGGACATCGCAGCGATTCGCGCGGTCCTTGCGTCGCTCAAGTGGCGGCCTCCCGGCCGGACAGCCACGCCCGGGGCGTGTCTCGTCTTACGTTTTGGCAGTGTAACAAGCCGGATCCGGGATTGCCCCGCCCACGCAGCGCGCTAAGTCGCGCCCGTCTGACGCCAGAAACCCCGTGCTAGAAACCTGGTGCTCCACCCGCAGGCATCCCACCGCCACCCATTCCGCCCATCCCTCCAGGCATTCCACCACCGCCACCCATCCCGCCGAAGTCCGGCAGGGCAGACATCGAGGTCGAAGCGCCGGCCTCGAACAGCCGCCGCGCCTCCGGCAGCGTCACCAGCAGATCCTGCGCCAGGCCCGCCGCCGTGCCGTGCGTCGCCGCCACCCGTCGCCCCGCGTCCGCGTGCACATAGACCGCCACCGAGGCGGCATCGAACGGCTCGAGGCCCTGCGCGATCAGTCCGGCGATCAGCCCCGCCAGCACGTCCCCGGTCCCTGCGGTCGCCAGCATCGCGTTCGCGGCTTCGGAGAGCCGCGCGGTGCCATTCGGCGCCGCAATCACCGTGCAGGCGCCCTTCAGCACCACCACGGACTGCGTCAGCTCGGCGTATCGCGCGGCGGTCTCCAGGCGGTTCGCCTGCACCTCCTCGGCGCTCGTGCCGATCAGCCGGGCCATCTCGCCCGGGTGCGGCGTCAGCACCCGCGACGCTTTCAGGCGTGTCCACCACTCCGGTTCGTCGGCCAGCACGTTCAACGCGTCGGCGTCAAATACCACCGCACCCGGACCATCGATCGCGTCCAGCCCGGCCAGCAGGTGCCGCACGAACGAGCGCGTGTCGTCGCTCAGCGAGAGCCCGGGGCCCACCAGCAGCACGTTGGAGCGCCCGGCGTCCAGCGCGCGCAGCAGCGCCCGTGCCGCGTCAGCGTCAACCGCCCCGTCGGTCGACGGCAGCGGCTGGTGGATCACATCGGGCAGCCCGTGCACCAACAGCGGCTGGATCACCTCCGGGCTCGCCAGTTCCACCAGGCCCGCGCCGGATCGCGCCGCCGCCTCGGCGGCCAGCCGTGCCGCGCCCGGGTAGCGTTTCGAGCCGGCCGCCACGGTCACCGTGCCAAAGCTTCCCTTGTGGGCGTCGTCCGGCCGGTTGGGCATCGCCGCTTTCAGATCGCGCAAGCGCAATTCCTCGAACGGCAGGTCCACCGAGGCCTCGGCGGGGATGCCGATCTCCGCCGCCACCACGCGCCCGGCGTTGGTGCGGCCCGGCACCGAGTACAGCCCCACCTTCGGGAACCCGAACGTCACCGTCACGTCCGCGTGCACGGCCAGCGGGTCGGCGTAGCCGCTGTCGGCATCCACCCCCGTCGGGACGTCCAGCGCCACGATCTGCGGTGCAGGTACCCGACTGCGCGCAGCCTCCACGCGGCGCAGCATCTCGGCCAGCGCCCCCTCGATCGGTCGCTCGCGAGGCGAGGATCCAATCCCCAGCAGCGCGTCGATCACCGCGGAAGCGTCGCTCAGCAGCGCCTCCAGGTGCTCGAAGGTCGGATCATGCTCGGCGGAAGTCCACGGCACCTCGCTCTCCAGGAACGCCTGCCACTGCGGATCGTCGTCCGCACGAGGGCGCAGCAGGTAGACGTAGGGAATCGCGCCGTACTGGACCAGCTGGCGCGCCGCCACCAGGCCGTCACCGCCGTTGTTCCCGGGCCCGATCAGCAGCAGGATGCCGCGCTCCTCCACGGCCCCCACGGCCATCCAGGACTCCTGAGCGGCTGCGACACCGGCTTCCTCCATCAGTTGATCTTCGCTGACGCCGGCCGCGACAGCCGCCGCCTCCAATGCGCGCATCTGCGCGACGGTGACAAGTTTGCTCACGGATTTACCTCTGAGTTCGGCATCGCTGGGGTCTGCACGGCTGGGGTCGAGGCGGGGTCGGACTATCTCCGGAACATCCTTTGAGACATCTTCCGAAAGGTTACTTGCGGATCGGTGGCAGTACGTCTGGGAGGCGTTCCTCCCCATCGTCATCCACCAGCAGTCCGCGTTGCTTCAGGAAGCCAATCAGCCGCGGGCGCGCTTCCTCGGGCTCCTGTTCACGCATCCGTTGCGAACACACCACCGCCGCCACGGCGAAGGAATCGAGGTGTGTCAGCGAAATGTCGATCGCCTCCAGGCCGATGTAGTCGGCTCGAGTGCGGGCGCCGCCGTACAGATAGACCAGTGGCTTACCTCGGCGATCCGGCAGCACCTCAATTTCGCGCCAGGCCACGGAGCGGGCGCCGGTGCCCAGCGCCTTCATCACCGCCTCCTTGGCCGCGAACCGAGCAGCAAGCTCCGGCACCCGACCACGACAGAACGCCGCCTCGGCAGGCGTGAAGACGCGGTGAATGAATCGCGCCGGGTGCTTCGTCAGCACCTTCCGGACGCGGTCCAGCTCGATCATGTCGATGCCGACGGAGTGAGTGGTCACGAGCCGGAATTTAGCATGGGTGCGTGACATACTCGCGTCTCGCAGACCAATCCGGAGGTAGCGTGACCGCACGGATCATCGATGGCAGCGCGATCGCCGCTCAGGTGCGCGCCGAGGTGGCCGCCGGAGTTCAGGCCATCGTCGCCTCTGGCCGCCGCCCCCCGCACCTCACCGCCGTGCTCATCGGCGACGATGCCGCGTCCGCCACCTACGTCCGCCTCAAGCACCGCGACTGTGCCGAGGTCGGCATGTCCAGCGACACCATCGCGCTGCCGGGCACCACCACCGAGAGCGAGATTCTCGAGGTCGTGCGCCAGCTCAGCGCGAACCAGGGCGTCGATGGCGTCATCGTCCAGAAGCCGCTTCCGCCGGGCGTGGACGACGCACTCGTTGACGCGACTCTCGACCCCTCGAAAGACGTGGATGGCCTCGGTCCCATCAGCCTCGGACAGCTCGTCCAGGGCCAACCCGGTTTCGTCTCCGCCACCCCGGCCGGCGTGCAGCAGCTCCTGCTGCGCAGCGGCATCGACCCGGCCGGCCAGCACGTCGTGATCGTCGGGCGTTCCGTGCTCATCGGCCGTCCGCTGGCGTTGCTGCTCTCCATGAAGGCACAGGGCGCCAACGCCACCGTCACCATCGCGCACACCGGCACCTCGGACCTCGGCGCCGTCACGCGCCAGGCGGACATCCTGGTCGCCGCCGTCGGCCGGCTCAATCTGATCACCGCTGACATGGTTCGGCCCGGCGCGGTGGTGATCGACATCGGCACCAACCGCGTCGATGACGCCTCGAAGAAATCCGGCTTCCGCCTCGCCGGCGACGTGGACTTCCAGGCGGTGAAGGAGATCGCCGGCGCGATCACACCCGTGCCCGGCGGAGTCGGACCGATGACGCGTGCCATGCTGCTCGTCAATACACTGAAGGCGGCCCATCTGGTCCGGTAAGGGCGCGACGAGTCAGGTCAGGTAACCGCATGGCACCACGATTCGACGCGGTGCTGTTCGATCTCGACAACACGTTGTGGCACTTCAACGATGCACCACCCCCCCGCGAGCTGGCGGCGTTGTTCGCCCCCCGGATCCAGGCCATGGTCGAAGGCTGGGGCCAGCAGGCGTCGATCGACTATGCCGAGTTGGACCTGTTGCTCCTCGAGGCCGAGGAGTCGGCGCTGATCCGCACCATGGCCGCCGACTATCGAGAACCGGACATGGAGCAGGTGGTGGTCCGCGAACTGGAGCACCACGGCGTCACCGCCACACGTGAACAGGCCCGCGAGCTGCGCCTGGCGATGTGGCCCGACCCCACGGTGCTCCAGCCCCGACTCTTCGACGATGTCCTCGAAACCCTCGAGGCACTGCGATCGCGCGGCCTGCTGCTGGCGGCGGTAACGAATCGCTCGCACGGCGCGGCGGTGCTGGCCGAGGAGTTGGCCCACCACGGGATCAACGATGCCTTCGACGCGGTGGTCGTGGCGGCCGACATCGGATGGCGCAAGCCGCACCCGGCAATGGTGGAGCACGCCCTGGCTGAGCTACAGGTGTCCGCGGAGCGGGCGGTGATGATCGGCGATCGCGTCGACCGCGACATCCAGGCGGCAAGAGCCGCTGGTGTCACCTCGGTGCTGGCGCGCCATCCGGGGATGCCGAAGGCGTCCATCGCCGGACCGCACCAGCAGCCCGATCACCAGGTGCGGTCGATGCGTGAACTGTTGGACCTGATCGACTAGCGCAACCGCTACTCCCCACATCGCCATCCTCGTGCGATCATGATCGTCATGGACGAACTTCGACAGCGAGTCGCCGAATTGCTCGAGCGCGTGCGGGATGTGCAGGTGCGACTTTGACCTGCCCGCACAGCAGAGCCGACTAGCCGAACTGCGCGAGGCAGCCCAGGCCCCAGACCTGTGGGATAACCAGAATCGCGCGCAGCGCGTGATGAAGGAGGTCTCACGCCTCGAAAACCTCGTTAACACCTGGAGCGCGCTCGAGACCGGTTCCAGCGACATCCAGGAGTTCGTCGCGATGGCCGAGGCCGAGGACGACGCCACAGAGCGCGCTGCGCTCACAACCGACCTCCAGTCGGAACTCGCCTCCCTCGAGGCACAGTTCGCGGCTTTGGAGCTGACCTTGACGCTCGGCGGCGAGTACGACGACCGCAACGCGATGCTGGCGATCCACGCCGGCGCCGGCGGCACCGAGGCTCAGGACTGGGCCGAGATGCTATTGCGCATGTACCTCCGCTGGGCGGACAGTCACTCCTTCAAAGCCGAGATCCTCGCCATCAGCAGCGGCGAAGAGGCCGGGCTCAAGTCCGTCGAGATCAAGATCGCCGGCGACAACTCCTACGGCCTGCTGCGTTCGGAGCGAGGCGTGCATCGCTTGGTCCGCATCTCCCCCTATGACTCGTCCCATTCCCGGCACACCAGCTTTGCGCTGGTCGAGGTGATGCCCGAAGCCTCCGAGGGCGACATCAACGTCGAGATCAATTCTGACGATCTGCGCATCGATACCTACCGCGCCAGCGGCAACGGCGGCCAGAACGTCCAGAAGAACGACACAGCGGTCCG
>Ga0302123_10001418_pt1 | contig 17147 bp, 11 predicted proteins | sample CB21_321_MG_FD_203109 | JGI IMG/M metagenome (GOLD analysis project Ga0302123, IMG submission 203109) | Marine microbial communities from Western Arctic Ocean, Canada - CB21_32.1 | ecosystem: Environmental > Aquatic > Marine > Oceanic | place: Canada: Western Arctic Ocean | collected 2017-09-28 | reverse complement strand
CGTTCCGTTTGTGTGCGACGCCAAGACGGACTCGACCGACTGCTGCCACTTCAACGCTGTGTTCTACGACGCGGCGACCCGGCGTCGGAGCCGGCGCCAGCTCGAGCATTACGTTTACAACTCGTCCGCGACGCTTCCACCCCAGATCGTCTTACCGCTCTCCCCGCGGATCGTCAAGCGGATCCTCGACGACCGGCATGTGACGCACGTCACGCTGCCCGACGCGTTCCGACATGCATTCTTTCTACTCGCGCACGCTGAGTACAACCATACCATAAGCCTAACCCCCAACCCGGCATCATCTGGTGTGTGTCTCGCGACCGCCCTCAAGACCAAGGTGCCCGTATGCACCAACATCTCCGCCGCGCAATGTGGGTTGAACTACGTCGAGCTGGTAGACGGCATGATCGCCGCGCAGTGCCTGCATGCCAACGGCGTGTGCGGGCGCGATGCATGGCTGGACATCTGTTAACATTGTGTTGGTCCACCCACTCAGCCGTTGCCACCGTCGCCGCCTCCACCCACTCCACCGCCGCCGCCTCCGCCTCCACACACTCCGCCGCCCCCACCTCCGAGTCCACCACCTCCCTTTCCCGACAAAGCGACACCTCCCCCACACCTAGGTTGAGAAGTGTCTAGATTGAGGTCTCTATACTATATCATCATACTATATATAGTATAACATGGCGTATAAATTTGTTATTACTGGTAATATCACGCCCGCTCACGCCCACACACACACGGTCGACCAGTCTTTCTCCCGTTCCCATTTTTCTACTGCCCCGTTCCCGACCGGTTGCTCCACGCGCCGTCCCGCGCGGTGTCCACCGCCGTGGACAGCATTGCGCCACTCTCCAGGTAGACCAGATCGCAACACCCCGCGTCGTCGATCTGGAAGGCGTCGGCGTCGTGCTCATGCTTGTGGGCGCAGCACTCGTCGCGGCTGGTACCGCACGGCTCGTGCGTGAGTCTATGGGCCACGCCCGGCGTTGTCCAGTTGTTGGGATCCCAGGTGCATGTGTGCCTGGTGGGTACGGTGGCCACGGCCCCAAGCCCTGGCGTGGCCGGCGGCGGCGGCGGCGGCGGCGGCGAGGCGTCGTGGAGGTCCTCCACGGCGTCGAGCGCTCGCTCGACGACGTGGAGGTCCGTGAACCACACCTGGCGTTTGGTGCCCATGAGCGTGATGCGCACGCGGTAGGCGCCGGCCAGGGCGTAGAGGTCGGCGTCCGTCGCCGTCGGAGGGTGGCACACAATGGTCAGGCGGTTGCCCTCGGGGACGCCCACCACTTCGTCGTTGCCCTCGGCGCACGGCAGCGGCCTGTCCCGCTCGCCAAACACCTCGACCTTCTTTTCGCCAACAGCGAGCGTGGCCAGCTGGGTGTTGAGCGGCAGGCCGACGACGACGGCCCACAGGTAGTGCCCCCGCGCGAGGGCGAACTCCGCCTCGACCCACGGGTCCTCCGCGTTGGACGCCACGGTGCCGCACCGGCGACCGCCGCTGACGCACTGCTCCTCCAAACTCCCAGTGGCGCAGGCGAGCGGCGCGCCGCCCACGCAAGCGCGCGCGTGCTGCTCGGTGGACGCGAGATTCGTGCGCAGCGCCGACAGGTCCGCGTGGTAGAAGCCGAAGGCGTCAATCTCCGTGCCGACCGGGAGCGCCACCGGCATGCGGTAGGTGGAGAGCGTCGTCCGTGTGGGGAGCCGCTCCACCAAGCCCTCTGGCAGCGCGGGCGAGGGCGGCGGCGGCGGCGGCGGCGAGGGGCTCTTGTCGATGAGCGGCGGGATGGTCGGTGGTCTGGCAAACTCCATAAGCCACCGCGAAGTGAGCGCGACCGCCAGCCGTTCGCACCGCGTCGTCTGCGGCAGGTAGTACACCGAGGTGCACATGCGCTGCTCCACCTGGCGGATCTCCGCCATGACCTCGAATTGGCTGAAGATGTGCGGTGGGCTGGGCGGCAGGTTGGGGCTGGGCGGCGACGGCGGCGACGGCGGGTCGGGCCGCGGGGGTGGAGGCGACGGCGACGGCACCGGCAGCAGGCGAGACATCCAGTGCGTCGAGCCGTACTTGGTCGGACTCGAGCTGAGCTCGAGGTCGTTCTTCGTGCACGCGTCGCCGGTGCTCGTGAAGAGCCCTTCGTAGGGGGAGTGGGTGCACGGATCGTCATAGCCTTTCGACACAAAGTAAGATTTCAGGAATTCCGAGCAGCGGTGCTTGACGACCGCCTTGCGCCCGTCGATCCACGCACCCACCGCCGCCAGCTCGTCGGACAGCCCCTTGCCCTCGTTGATCCTCGATTGCCCCATGGCCTCCATGCGCCGCGCCCGGCCATGCCAAGGCAAAGGCGTCGCCCCAACACTGCTAATATAGGGCTGGCCCATGAACGTCCAAGAAGTACTCGTGGAAGAAGATGGATTCGTCTGCTCAGCGGTGGTGGGCTGGGAGGCGGCGGGGACGTCGCCTTCTCTGCATTGGACGTCGTTCAGGAAGTTGCAGTCCTCGTCGCGGAAGAGCGGGAGATCGATGAGGCGGTACATGCCGGCGCGGACGTTGACATCGGCCGACGACGTGACGTACACCCAGCTGCGCAGGTTGCGCTTGACCCACTTCGCGTCGTGGATGTTCTCCTCGCCGCGCGACCCCGGCTCCACTTTTAGGTTATCTTTGTCAGAATTGGTCTTGCGCTCGGTATCGTAGAGGAATTCGTCAAACTCCTCCGGGTTGCCCACCGTCTGCTCGATGCTGACATAGGCCCCAGGGTCGCACCACACATTGCGTTGGAGCGACGAGGGCGACTGATCAGACCTCGTTTTGAGGTCGGAGGCGACCGCTCGCTCGTTACTGAGGCAGTACAGCGAGGTGACGGCGTCTTCTTGTCCAAAGAGCGCCCCAGTGCGCGTGGACGTTTCGCACTTGCTGAGCTGCTCGCTGTACTGCGAGCGCAGCATCTCCAGTGATCCAAACGCGGTGAGCGGCGCAAAGTCCGTGACGGGCACGCCCCCGTCGCTGTACGACTCGAATAACGGGTCGTACAAATCGCGGGTGGGGACGCGGTAGCCCGCGGGCCCGGCGCCCGTGTGAACGGATTTGACGGCCGATGCGGCCGCGCCGCCGCAGATGCGGTCGTACATCCCGAGCGTGTCGTAGCTGACCTGATCGAGCGCGTGGCCCGCCATCGAGAGCTTGATCTCCAGCATGGCCGCCACGAGGGGGTTGCGGTCCCATTTGCCGACGTGCGTCTCATGCTGATGCTCCATGCTTGTGCGGTACGCCTGGCTCAGCCTGCCTGGCGAGGTGTACTCACGGAAGAACTTGTGCATCTCCAGGCAGGCAAAGCGCCAGCGACCGGTGTGCTTGGACTCGATCACGCGCGCGCCGAGGGAGTCGGGCTTCATGCCGTAGCTCGCCAGGAAGGCGCGGGTGGTCTGCATGGGCGTCACGGTAAACGCGGCTATGTTCTCACCGATGCTGGCCCCGATCGAGCTGGTCGCCACGTGGCTCAGCTTGGGGAACCACACCTCCAGCCGACGGCGCACCTCCACGAACGTCTGCTCGTCGTCGTCCACCATGTCCTGGTAGCTGCCGAGTATCACCGGCGGAGGAGGCGGAGGCGATACATCTGCGTGTAGGGCAAAAAGGTTGCACAAAGTACACAAGCGGAGAGTACGCCCACTTGCGCGCGGAGACCGTTCTCAGCATGCACCACCATGCGGGTTCGATCGAGGGCAAAACTCTACCATAGTCCCAACGCACGAGGGGAAGCTTGAACTGCGTGACCTCCATCGTAAAGGACCAATCGGCGTCCTCCGTGGCGTTGTCAGGGCACCTGTGTATGCAATTCGAATGGGAAATTGCTTGGTGCTACCGCTACATGGCACGCATGTTAAAATCAGGTGTGTGCAGTATGCAAGAGTAATGGAAGATAGCAGACTCACGCCTTCTCTGCCATCGCAAAGAAACAGCTCACGATCTGCGCACGCGGGCACACGCAGAGAAGGGTTAGTCCCCGCCTATTATGAGCAAAGGCGTGTGAGTCGGCAGCATGCTCACAATTTGGTCCAGATCCATCGCCGAAGCTAACGCCTCGCCCGAGCAGATGTCCCGCCGCAGCGCCATCTGCTCCTCGTTGGGTCCCGAGAGGGTCGAGGTGTGCGCCTGCTCGGTCACGTGGACCATCGCGGGGTCCTGGTAGTTGTAGCTGTCGCCAAAGGCGCTGGCGAACTGCGTGTGCATATCGGACGCGTTCCGGAAGCCCGAGGAAAAGAGCTGGTGGTACTGTTCAAACTTGTCGTCGCTCAAGCAGATGGTGTGCACCTGAGAGCGTGCGGCAAGAGAGGGGAGCAACAGGCTTAGATCCCGCTAAGCACACAAATGCTCTACGTGTGTGAGGGTGGGAAGTATAGCCACATAGACGAGATGTCCAATTGAAACATGTGTGTGAGGAGGGGGGTGTAACAAGGAGGGTGAAGTATGCATGTGGGCACGTACGCGCTGGTAGTAGCAAATTAAATCGAGGCCACCCTTGAAATCCTCATCCTCGCAATCCGTGAAGTGCCGCAAATCGGAGGCGGCACTCTCGCGGTCTCGTTCGCACCTCTTCGGGTCATCCTCGTTGGCCATGCAAAATTCTTCGATTTTCAGGTTGCCTGGTATCCAGCTTATCGCGCTGTTGACTTTGCCGATGAGCCAGTTGACCGCGTCCTCGGCCCATCCGATAATCAGCTCGTTGATCTTCTTGAGCAACATGTTGAACGGGTCGCCGTTCTCGCAGCGCACATTTTTGTTTTTGGACCGCTTGCGCCACTCGGGCTGGAGGGTCAACTGCAGAACACGGAAAGACAGCTGGTCAGGCAGTAACAACAACAATGTAGGTAACTTACAAGTCAAGTGGAGCGTGCGCTTACCGCGAATTGGCAGATGCAACCCGCTAGACCGTGCTGCGAAGGGGGGGGGGGGGGTATGCAAGGGACACGTTGGTCAGCAACGACGAGTAGAGACAAAGGCACAACAGCTGCAATGATGCGTTCGAGGGGCCACTCACATTTCCAAAGCACACGGCGACCAGCCGGCCGACGGTGAGCACGTCCTCCCAGAGCGCGTCCTTGAGGTCCATGATGGTGCCGACGACGTTGTTGCTGCAGTACTGCGAGTGACGGGGTGACAGGGGAGTGTGAGCATGGTGGGCGTCGAGTCTTTAGGCAGAGTGGTATCACGCACCTGGTCGCACAGGGCGCACGTGGGCGGCGCGCCCGCGCCGTGCCGCGATGTGCGCTCGAGGTATCGGCATTTCTGGGTGCAATCTGTGAGGCATGAATTGAGAAGCAAGTAAGACATGGATTGATAATGTGCAGGTTAAAATTGCACGCACCAATAGGATCGCCACACTCAAGTCTGCCCACCCCGACGCCGTCGCCGTCGCGGTCGGAGCTGGCCTCGATCAGCACACGAGGCCAGAAGCGGTTGCCCGAGGTCTGCACGGTCGACATGTCGCCGTGGAGCACCTGCGCAACAGAACGACGAGTGAGTAGGCAATGATACGGGAATGGGTTCGAATCTGCGCACTCACGTCGACGCTGAGCCCACACATGAACTTGGCGGCGAACCCGTCCATGCAGCCAACGAGCCCGTCCTTGACGGCCGCTACCACCTGGCTCGAGCAGCCCTCGTTGTACGACGACTGTGGGGCAAGCGTGCACACGATTGTGTCCAGTTAGCAAAATTGATGGCCAAGAAGGCGTGCAAGGCACGCCTCATGTACGTTTCGTCTGACGAGTCGTCGCTCAGCGATGACGATTGAATCATTCAAATGTGGATGTGTGGTTAATGGGTTCGATTCGCAAGCGAGCGTACATCCATGTCGACGCAGATGCCCGTCTGGCCGGTGACGGCCGCCTCGGCCTCTTCGAGGTCGAACGCGTCGGCCGAGCCGCCGGTCGTGTTGACGAACACCACGTCACTCCTGTTGGTCGTGACCACCGTGTCGTACATGACGTATCTCTTTTGACATCGGTAGTGCTGCGAACAAGGGAACGTGTGGAATGAGTGAGAATGGAAGCTCACACAGCTTATCTGAAGCTGCGTACCTGGCCCGTCAAGGGGTGGCGACCGCACTTGTAGCAGTCCGAGTGCTTGCGGCACGGCACGATGTAGCCACTGCGTGCGATGGGAGAGCCCTCGTCGTCGAAGCCGGGCGCAAAGTGCGCCACCGGGGACGCGCGGTGTTCGCGGCGACAGCTGATAGCTGCGAGCAGGGGAGGACACAACGCTAAGTGCGTGCGCTCGTTCATCACCGCCCATGCACCAGCAGCTCAAAAGAAATGGATTCCCCTTCTTGCCAGTATGACAAAGTTCTCAAACGTCGTCAGATTCAAAGGAATCGCAGGGATCGTGTGCGCAAGGAGCAGGGGAAGAATTGAGTTAGAGTGGCAAAACGTACCGTCCCTTTGTATGTAGCCCTTGGGGTTGTGGTGGCCGATGTAGTAGAGGTGCTGCGGGCATGGGCGGTGTGTGTCAGTAAGCCATCAATACGTTTCAAGGTTCTGGGCGCCGTGTTCGCTTACCGCGGCGAGCTTCTCCGGAACCTGTGGACAAAACATGCGGGGTTGGGCGAGTGAGAATGGTTGCAAGCACATAGGCTGGCAGTGGCAGTTTGTGTAAAGTGTGTAGTGTAATAGGGTTCAAAGAATTGTCATGTACCGGAATGTGGTTGTCCTTGCGGCGCGCGCCGTGCATCGAGCGCGCGAGCTGGCCGGCGTCGGTCACCATGTAGTAGTGCAGGAAACCGAAATGTCGCATGGGTTCGACGCACTTGAACACCGAGGCGACCGTGCGCGCGAGCGGGTAGTTGCACGGCGAGGCGCACTGCGGGCAGACGCCGTGCACGCACGTGTGAAGGCGCTCGCGGAGGACCGCGCGGCATTCGGCCTCGCTCGCCGTCGCGTTGTCCAGGATGAGCTGCTTGAAGATGTCCGACGTGCAGTACGGCCGGTCCAGCCTGGCCCACTCCTGTCCAACGCGGGTGGGGCAGGGTCACGTATCGTGTACATATGTGGTGGCAGGGATAGGTGTGCGTGGTGTGCGGGCATTCGAGACTAAGAAGCACACCTCGAGCTCGTACTGACCCGCCCGCGTGGTGCGAGCGGCGATCATGGGGCACTTGAGCGCCTCGCCTTGCGAGGAGAAGCAGTGGGGCGCCCCGTCCTCGGTGAGCAGCTCGTGGGCCTCTGCCGACTCCGCCGCGTCGACGTTGACCTGCGAGCGGCGGTGGTGCAAGGGCGCGTGAGGGTAAGAACCGTTCACCCCGAACTGCGCAACGGAGGCAGCCATGTAGCACCCAAGAGACGCCTGGTGAAACTTGGAAACCCTTCTGGGTGCTGAGACGACTGGTGGATCTCTTACGGGGGTTACGCTGTCCTCCAGTCCTTCGGGACAAACGTTGCCGGCCTTCGGGTGTCTGAGCATAGAAAAGCGGGGTGGGTTGAGCGAGCTGGGCGTTCCGAGCACCGCACACCTGCGAGCCCCAGTAGGCGCAGTAGGTGCCCTCGAGCGCCTCCCAGGTGCCGTTGCCGGCGCACGCCCGTCCGTTGTTTGCGATCCAAGGATTCGGCGCCTCCTGCGACGTGCGACCGCACGTGTTCGTCGCGCTGCGCACGCAAATGCCGATGCTGTCGGCGACCTCAATGGCCGATTTGTCGATAATGCTGATTGCCTCGCGCAGATGCTCGTAGCGCTCCTTTTCGCTCAAGGCGCGCGGCGCCGCCGGCCGCGCGGCGAGCGGCGCGGGAGGCGACGAGGGCGGCGGCGGCGCGTTGGGAGGTTGGTACTGCGATGACCTTAGCATGGGTGGGGACACAGACGCAGTGAGTGGTGAGTATGGAGCGAGCGTGCGCATGCGTACGGGTGGAATGGGTGGTCTGCACGTACCCGAGATAGATCTTCTCGTATAGGTCGAACTTGATTCGTGCCTGTGCCAGTTGCGTCTGAAGAGAGAGCAGCAGGTCGCGCTGGCCTTGGCCCACCCGGTCGTGCTCGTACAGGTCGAGCATCACGTGCCCCAGTGCGCAGTTCGTCGACGACACCGCCAGGTCGGGATTGGGCGACGTGGCCGTCGTGTAGTTGACGTCGACGCGCCTGCAAAGGAAACGCCACGTGTCCATTGCCAGTCGGGTGTTTGTAGATCAGGGTTTAGATGAGTTAGAAAGCGAGCGTACACAGGATGCACGAGGACGCGCCCCTGCTTGACCAGCTCGTCGCGCAGCGCGGACAGGCTGTCGGGCTCGATAAGCAGCACGAGGCACTTGGGCTCCCACTCGCTGGGCTTGTGCGGCGAGAACTCTTCGTACTCGTTGCGGCCGTTGCGGCACGCCTGGTCGCGGTAGAAGACTGTTGCTGTATGTTCTCCATCGACCTGCGAGGCCGGGGAGCGTGCGGGTGGTGAGTGTGCATGTTGGCTAAAGTGTCGCAATCCGGTCCACGCAAGAAGCAGCGCCTTTAAGTTGCCATCATGTGTGTGTGTACATGCACGTGTGTGGGTGTGTTTGCATACCTCGACGCACGTCTCGCGGCCGCGCTTGGTGCCGAGCGCCACGAGCGAGCGCGAGTTGTCCTTGTCGAACTGCGACGCACCGTTGGCGCAGTGCTTGTCCTGGAGCCACATGCCCTGCGAGCGTGCTTAAGGGACGCGGTCAGTGTGACGGCGCCCGTTCGCCCGCTCACATGTATGGAATGAGCTTACCTGTATGAACGTGGTATCGGGGAAGCCCTGCTCCGACTCGACGATGGCGGCGCTGACGACCTGCCACGCCGTCTCGCCCGCGCCGAGCAGGTCGGCCGTCGCGCTCGCGTCGAGGTCGCGGTAGAGCATGCGCGAGCTGGGCGTGTCTAGGATGGGCGGGATGGAGGGCATGGGCGGCGGAGAACTGTAGGCAAACCGAGAAAGTGAGCACGTGCGCACGCTCCGTCAGTAAGGAGAACTCAGACACAGCTCGCTAGGCAGTTGTCAGGTGGTGTGCGTGCAGGGTGTGCGTGTGTGTGTGAAAATATATGTGCGTGTTCAAATCATGAGCGCGCGTACGAGGGCGGTGGCGGCGGCTTGGGAGGCGAGGGCGGCGGCGAGGGCGGCGAGGGAGGAGGCGGACAGAGCGGGGGCGATGGGCTCGGCGGCGGGGGCGGGTTCGGTGGCGGCGAGGGTTGTGGCGAAAATGGCGGGAACATCGGCGGTGGGGTGACCAAGGGTGGTGGCGGCGATGTGGGAACGGGAGGCGGGCTCGGCGACAAGAAGGCCGCGACGCCGTAGCGAATGCACAGCCCCGCCTTGTGGATGGGCGGGGACGCGGGCGGCGCGCATGGCGCCGGGGGCGCGTCGGGGAAGCGTGCCACTGGAGGCGGAGGGGGCTCCCGAGGCAGCGGTGGGGGTGGGGGCGGAGGTTTGGGTCCTTGCGCGAGCGACAGGTGCGGTCCACAGATGCACTCGTTGATGGCGTCGCCGCCTCCGTCGACGCGACCGACGTCGTAGCCCCAACGGCCAATCTCGTAGCAGCGGTACGCACACGACGCGGCGTTCTTGGCCGTGCGGTGCACGATCACGTCGACGAGGCCGTCGCCTGTCACGTCGGCGCAGTCGATGCGCGCCGAGTACGGTTTGGGATTGTTGGTGTCGTGTCCGAGCGCATCGTCCAGTACCACCGACTCCCCCGCACTCCACGTGCCGTTCGCCGAGCGTTTGAACACGCGTGGCGAGGTGCCGTCGCCCGCGACCACGAGCTCGAGCTCGCCCTCGTCGCCCCCCGTGTGGAGCTTGCACAGGTTGACGTCCTGTGCACCTCCGCGCGGATCCTTGATGGTGGTCATGACGCGCGCGGCCGAGATTAGATCGTCCTTGTACACGACAACATGGCCTTCGGTCGTGGCCAGTGCGAGTGTCGGTCCAGCATCGCGCAGCGTGCCAAATACCGCGGCCGACGGTGCATGTGTGGGCATCTCGTCCCCCGTCTTACGAGACGCCTGTCCGGGCCGTGGGAAGACCAGCGTCGGCTGCTCGTGCTCTCGGACCACCGTGAATCCCTGGGCTCCGATGCCGTCGGCGTCGTCCCCGACGAACGCGCTGCCGCTGCTCAGGGTGCCGGTGTTCGAGTTGGGCGCCGCTTCGACAAGTTTGAAGGTGAGCGGACCCTGGGTGCGTACCACACCCGGTCCCGTCAACCCAGACTCGGTTGACACCGTCGTGGTGTCGAGTCCAAAGGTCATGAGACGGGTGCCGCACTCGATCTCGAAGCCCACCCTGCATCCTTTGCTGGGAGGCCAGTTGTCTTCCTCGGACGACATGCCCGTGATGCCGTCGTTGCACACATCGGAAAATTGAGCGTTCGGTGGACTGCCGCCCTGACACACGTCCTGTTGTTCTGGTCGGAAGTTATATATAGCACCGACGTCCTTATCCTTTGGAGGGCAATGCGACCACCATTGGTATTGATCGCCCATCGGCTGAAGTCGCTGGTTCATGTGCGTGTAATCGTTGGTTTGCGACCCCGCACCGACACCGCTCCCGAATTTGTCGTAATTCTGTTGGCCAATCTCGCTGGTCGACTGCGACTCGCAGACCCCGTTGTTGGCAAACGGACACGAATCGTCCGCGACCGCCGGTATTCTCTGTATCGAGCTGTACGCGGTGTTCCACTGCTTCTGGTTGGTGGTGTTGTCTCCCCAGGCAAAAATTTCCCGGCAATCGGTCCCATCGGTGTTGCGTTTGCAAAGCGGGCCATAGACGTCGCAGATCTGGCGGTCGCATGTAACCTCGCCCAGGCACGCAGATTGGTCAAGCTTGCTGCCATCATTTAAATTCTGAAACCTCGTTAGCCTGGGACACGTTCCGGCGTCCACCATGACCTCGTACCGGTCTTCGATGTTGGTCTCGCAGGATTCGTGATGCCCAGGAATCGTATGCCTCTTGTCCCAGCTGTCGGATCGGTACCGCCAATTGGCCGTGCTGATGCGCACCTTGATGTAGAACTCGCCGGCCTCGATCACCTTGAAGCGGTTGTTTGCATAGTCCACGACGAACGACACGTCGAACGTGGCGTTCTCCCAGCTCTCGAATTCTATCACCGAGCCCACCGAAATACCGGGCGCCGTCCGTTCGTTGGCGTTGGGCGTCCGACCGTCGTCTTCCCAGTTGAGCCGAAGGATCTCGCCATCGAGCTGCCATCCATTGGGAGTGAAACTCTGGCTGACGTGAGCCCCGACGATGCGGGCAAACTGGATCGCATCCCGCATGTGGTCGGTGGGGGTGAGGATGAGCACGCCCAGAACGTTGGACGAGTCGAGCACGGGTTCGCCCGGGGCGTCGACCGGCTGGACGGGGAGCACGAAGCACTTGACCGGTCGGCCGCGGAACAGAATGCAGATGTCCCGCTGATCGTCGACGGAACCGGAGTGTGCCTGTGCGTGCGTCGCGGTGACGTCGATGGCCCCGTGGTCGCCGACGTCGCCGACGCGCTGTGGAGCGTGGAAGGTCGGCGTCTGCCCGCCCGTCGGCCGGACCTTGGTGAACTCTCCCTTTGGCGTCCCCTTGAACGTGAAGACATTGGCTTGCATCGTCATCTTCGGGACTGACGGCAACTTCCAGGCAGTGCACACGGTGTCGTCCACAAAGCGCAGCTTCAGTCGGTGGTACGTGCGGAGCTTCGGCCAAGACGTAGCTATGTTATCGAAATCGACGTCAAGCAACGTGTAGTTCTTGTCCATGGCGTTGTCGTCGTCGTCTAGGAACCGGAAGCTGGTGATCACCATGTCCGAGGCGAGGAACTTGTCTCCATTGCAGTTGCTCGGCACGCCGTCCTCGCCGGTTGTCCACGAAGTAGGGATGGAGCTCGCTCGCACGATGTCGCCGACACGCCACAGGGGCTTGGCACCGGGTTCCAGCCAGACCTCGATCTCGTTGGTCGTCTGCGATGTCCCAGGGCACAACCCGACAGGGCATCCCGCTGTAGTCTGACAGTCAACTACTCCAGACATCGGTGTGTAACACGGTTCCATCCAGTAGTCGTTGGGGAACTCGGTTTTACTGTACTGGTCGGGCATGCGCGCACTGTCCCAATGCGCCTTAAACGTCACCTCTTGCTCGTTGTCCGACACCGAGGAGCGCACCATGTACACGCGGCCGTCGGCGTCGAGGCCTACGAGGTCGGGATAGGTCGACCCCGAGTCCATGTCGGCGACGTAGAGCTTCTTGAACGACGCCACCGACGGTGGCAGCGACACGAACGTGAAGCTACCACCACCGGTGTTCAGCCGGATACCGTCGGACATGACGATGTCGACGCGTCCGTCGTTGTTGACGTCGGCCGTGACCATTGCTGTCGCCTCGGAGCCGAACACGTCGTCCGCAATTGGTACACCTGGGCCAAAGGACTGTCCGGTGACGTCCTGGTTGGGGTAGTACATCGAACGGTGGTCGGCGTGCCGATCGACCTTGCAGCACTCACGCACTGAAGTGCTGTTGCACTCCGTGAGCTTGCTCATGTCGGCCGTGTACGGATCGATCGCGTCGATGTCGCACACGACGCGTCCGTCGTCGCCAGTAGCATTGAACCAGCGCAGCTTGAAGTCGAGCAGGTCCCTGCGGCACGTGTCTTTGGCCTCGAGGTGCGCTCCCATGAGCGTGTCGACCACACGCCCGAGCGCGCGCTTGTTGGAATCCTTGAGCACGCGTCGCGATGCCGGGGGAGGCACCAACGACGTGACGGTGGCGTTGGACGGGTCGCACTGCGTGTCCGTCCACATTAGCCGCTGGTCGTAGCCTACGCATCCGCTGTCGCAACACGTCGACACGCGCGCCTCGTCCCACGAGCAGAGCCTCCCGCCCTGTGCGGCGCACTCCTCGAGCGCCTCGCGGTAGGTCGCCTGCGTGCCGGAGACGCCCGCCGTCTGCGGCGGGCTCTGTGTGGCGCCGTGGTCCAGCCGCCAGCGCGCGATCGGACACACGGACGTGTGGCAGGTGTTGGGTTGGTCCACCGCGCAGCAGCGAATGCCGGTCGACATCGACCCCGACTTGATCGAACCGGCCGCGAGGCACTTGCTCGCCATGAGGCCGGTGGACGAGCACATGGCCGACGCCCAGTAAGCCGGTGCAATCGGCGCGACGGGCGGAGTTGTAGGCGGTGGAGTTGTAGGCGGTGGAGGCGTCGGAGGGGCACTGGGAAGCTGTGGCAACGACGGTGGGCTTCCGGGCTGCGCTGCCGCGAACGGGTTGGCGATAGTTGCAGCGGTCGTAGCTACGGCCGTGGCTACGGCCGCTTCCTGTGCAGCGGCCACCTCGGGGCCCGTTGGGCCCGGCACGACGACGGAACCAAAGATCCCGGACTGTGGAACGAGGTCGGCCTTGCTTACGACGGCCTCGTAGCTGAATCGGCCACCGCAGATGCACAGCAGATCGACAAACCGGTCCGCCACCCAGCCCGTGGAGTGGTCACCGGGATCGGAGGCGATGTCGTCCATGCACTCGTCGTGCGCTGGAAGGCACGCGTCGGGGAAGCCGTTGCGCCGTTCGAGCCCACATCGCTCCATGCAGCCACTGTCCAAGCCACCGATTGCATCCCCGATTCGTCCCTCTTCGTCGGCTCGAAGCACCTTTCGGTCGTTGATGTTGTCTTTGTTGTACTTGATCTGGTGGTAGGCGATGCAGCACTCGTAGTCTCTCGCGTCCTCACAGTCGGGGTAAGCCGCCCCCGAGGGGACGGCGCGTTCACGTTCCGACATCTCTAGCGAGTCGCGGTTGAACATGTAAAAGGTCTCGCGGTTGATGGTGCGCGTCACGGCCTCGGACGGGCAGAGGTCGTTCTGCACGTAGGTGTTACGATGCGATGTCTGAGGAGGCCAATAGTCCTCCGCCTTCTCGTCGTCGCGCACCCACCGCCAGCACAGCCACTCCGTGCGGGACAAGCCACCGTCGACCTCGTTCAGCAGCTTTTCGGGAAGCCGTGGGATTTCGGAGTCCATGCAGCGCATGGGCGGCGGCGGCGGCGGCGAGGGTGGGTCGGGCGGCGTAGGGGGAGGTGGCGACGGAGGCGGGTAGTACACGCCGACCTCCTCGAGCGTCTCGATCATCTTCAGCGGCGTGAGCACGTTGCTGAGCATGTTGTCGTCGTCGTGCAGTGGCGAGCAGCTGTAGGTGCTATCGTCGAACTCGGCCCACCAGACGCAGTTGGTGCTGTCGGAGGTGCACTCGGCGGCCTCGACGGGCATGCGCGCGGTGATCGCCTCGGGCGGCTGGAAGTGCGACAGGTCGGTCACCGCGCGCGCGTACGTGGACCAGCTGGTCCACAGCTGGTGCTGCTGCGGTGAGCGCACGACGCGGTAGCCACGGCAGTACCCCGAGGTGGCATAAGTCTCGGGCTTGAAGAAGAGGCCCATCGTGCCGGTAGCTATGGCCGGCGTCGCCTGAGATTCGTGCTGCATGAGACGGCGTTTGCAGTCCATGGCGGTCGAAATGCCAAGGTAGTCGACGACGTGCTGGACGACGACGCCCCCTTGCGAGGTGTCGGCATCGACGCCCGGGGGCAGCCCCGAGGGGATGACGCCGTGAATCCCCATGCCGGTGAGAAAGTCGGCCAGGTTGTTTGGCGACAGCACGTGGCCGGTGATCTGCGGTGCGCTGCGAGGGGACAAGGGAGCGATAGGTGTCAGCTTTGACCAGTTATTGTCACGCTCAGGTCAGAAGGCATGATAGTTGTTGTGTGTATAATGCGCGTACCATTCCCAAGGGCACAGCGTGGCGTCGAAGGCGTAGTCGCGTTCCAGCTCGCGCTGGAGCGTCAAGACCGAGTGGAATCCGCCGCGGAACACGGGAAGTGGCCCTACGCCGCACGACGAGGGCGTCTCGCACGTAAGCGAGTAGAACCCATCGGCATCCCGAGTGGGCACCGCGCCGTCGATGGGCGCCCAGGTGCGCAGCCGGTCGCCGGGCCCACGGAGAGGAAAGTTGGGCGGCAGCGGTGGGTGCAAAGGAGGCGGCGGCGACGGCGTCTCCGGGGGCGGCGGCGGCGGCGATGGGTGCAGCACGTTGGCCCCCACAATGTCGCGCCACGACGTCGCGAGCACCTCGACCAGGTTGCAGCCGTCGGTGGCGACGCACGAGTCACGGCAGGCGACGGCGACGTTCTCGTGCTGGCGCCGCACCTCGCCGTCGATTACCGCCTTGCCCATGTGCTGGGCGACGCGTCCGGGACACCACAAACCCTGGTTGGTGTCGTAGACAAAGGCGCCATCGTTGGAGTCGGGCCGCGCGCCCTCGCACCACAACGCCGTGTAGGTCACCATGGTCGACGCGGAATTGAAGACGACGCGGCTTTCCCGGGCGCTTAATGAGAGCGGGTCGACGCCGTTGGTAACGCAGCCGCACGTCCACAGATGGGCGTCGTGCACAAAGCCCGTGATCCCTTTCTTGGCCATCTTGAGGACGCACGCGTGGGCACACTCGCCCGCGGTGCCGACGCTTTGCCCCGAGGCTACTAGAGAGGGAATGATCATCCCGAAGCCCTCCTCAAACGCCGGGGCGTAGTAGACCGTGCCGCCTAGCTCTGGCTCGAACGAGCCCTGCCAGCTCGGCGGCCCCACGGCGTAGACGTCGACGGCCCCGCTCGAGTCGGGCGCGCCGTTGGCGCCGAGCCACGCCGTCGCCGCCGTGTTGTCGGGTGGCTCGGGCGTGCTCGACTTGAAGCAGGTGCACTCGACCTTGTCCGCGCCGATGGCCACCTGAATGTAGTGCAGCAGCCATCGCTCTCGGGTCATGTGGTCGGCGCACTCGCCGAGGCAGCGCTCCCTCCAGTGCACGCGATCGTCTCCCGCGTCGGGGTCGCGTGTCCAGGCGTCCGTGTATGGCGAACCAGCATCGAAGCACGTCTTGCACGCCGCGCAGTCCTCCAAATCCGACGCGTCCTGGGAACTGGCGTTCCAATGCGTCGCGCAAAACGTGTAGGGCCCACAGTCGCCGTCGTGCGGCCCGAGGCACTTGCTCTTGAAGTTGGCCGACTCGCACATACCGGCCGACCCCATGGCGATGCTGTTGGCCCATCGGGTGTTGTTGGTGCACGAGTCGGTGATGCTTCGAGGCGTGATGTTCACTCTGGCCAACGTCATCGTTTCGGACGCCGCGTTGGTACGGATGCGCCAGGTGTCGGTGAGGTGCGCGATGGGCATGTTGAGCGCCGGCGAGTCGACGTACCGGTTGGTGTCGTTGAGCGCGCCCGAAATAAAAAGCTTGACCGTCGGGTGCTGCTCGGCGCCACGCTCGATCGACGCCTGAGCGATGTAGAGTCGCGTGTCCTCTCGCGGCACGCTCTGTGCCACCAGCGCGATCGCCGAGTGCTCCTCGTCCGCGCTCACGTCGGCGCTCGTGCACGCGCACTCACAGTAGTCGCGGTCGATCGGAGGGGTCGGCGTCGGCGGCGGAGGCGGCGGCGACGGCGGAGGTGGTGGCGGTGGTGGCGGTGGTGGCGGCGACGGCGGATGTGTTGGGTCGTCGAACCGTATCGACGTTTCATCGGCCCATCTGACAACGTTCCCGTTTGACGGCGGTGCCGGAGACCGTTCGAACACACCCAGTGGCCGTCGATTTTTAAGCGCAGCTTCCAACGCCGCGACGTTGTCGTCGAACTCGGAATTGTAGACGAACAGGCGTCGATTCGAAATGTAGTTGGTGGTGCAGTCGCGCAGCCCCCCGTGGTCGTCGCAGCTATCCGGAAACTGAACGCAGAGACGGTCCCCTCGCAACCATTCCAAGGGCGTGTGGCACATGTAAGGCAGGTTGCTGGGGCACAGCACCGTGCCGGCGCGCTCGTGTTCGAGGGCGACCTTAGGCGCGATGTAGGCCTTCATGCAGCAGTCTTCGCCTTCGCCACCAACGGCCACCGCGGTGGCAAGGCACTGGAAGCCCTTGTCGTTGATGCCCTTAACCCCAAAGCATTGGCGGTAGTCCTTGATACCGCTGGTGAGCGAGACCCATGGACAGACCTTGATGTAGAACTCGTCGGCTTCGATGGCATACTTGCCTCTCATTAGCTGCACGGCACGCGTGCCGCCGCAATCGGACATGTCCGTGCCGTACCCTTCCGGGCCACCCGCCGCCGTGTCCTCGCATATTCCGTTTCGAGCG
>Ga0302123_10001412_pt1 | contig 17182 bp, 24 predicted proteins | sample CB21_321_MG_FD_203109 | JGI IMG/M metagenome (GOLD analysis project Ga0302123, IMG submission 203109) | Marine microbial communities from Western Arctic Ocean, Canada - CB21_32.1 | ecosystem: Environmental > Aquatic > Marine > Oceanic | place: Canada: Western Arctic Ocean | collected 2017-09-28 | reverse complement strand
CTTGTTGATTCATGGCATTGTTAATAATTCCAACAATAGTTCCACGTCTTTCAACAAGTAGTTGATCAAAGTCCCTTGCATCAACTGTGGTGATATTAAAATTAACATTTACGGCCCCACCACCGCCACCACCTAATCCGCTAACTGCGTCTGCTACTTCTCTTGGGATAACAGTTGAACTTTGTTTAGGAACAATAAGTTCGGGGCCATCCTCGCCCACCAGTGCTGTGGAACCACCTAATACTGATCCACCTCGTTGTGCCGTCTGTGCCCTAATTTGTGATACTTGTGCAAAACCTGCCGCCACTGTTGCCGCCGCCGCAATAAAGTTAAACGGTGGTGGATATGAAGCAAGTGCTTTTGTAGCACCTTGCCAGGTGTTAATGATTGCTTCTGCAATCGCTAAACCTTTTGCCACTGCAAAGAACTTCTTATTTTCTTTGCCTAATGCACCAAAGAAGCTTTTAGCTTGACCAATACCAAATTGTGTTTTTTCTAATTCTGATTTCTTTTCAAAGTCAATTCTATTTTTTGTAATTGATTTTTGTTTTTCTTGTCTGCCTTTTTTCTGTAAAAACTCTTTGTCTTCAGCACTCATGTTTTTAGCAATAGCGCCTTGACTAGATGTTAATCTTTTTTCCAACGACGCCATATACATTTCTTCTTGACGTAGTAATGCGTCTGCTTGTATTTGAGTAATTTGTTCTTGCAGTTGCATTTCAATTGCAAGTTTACTTTCAGCAAATTCTTCTTCAGATAATTTTTTATTCGCTAGTGCATTAGTTTGAATCTCTACGGCGCGATTTGCAATAGCATTAAGAGTTTCAACCTCTTTAGCCATCATAGCGTCGCTAAGACTAGAACTTGCTTTAATCATTGCTTCTGCTTGTTTCTGATACAATGATTCTGACAATTTTATTTCTTCATTTTTCTTTGCTAATGCCTGTGCAGTTTCTTGAATGGCATCTTTTTCTGCTTGTGCGGCTTTGGCAACTCCTAACGACTCTTCATATAGTGCTCTAAGTTTTATTGCGGCTTCATCATAAGTTACCCCTGATTGAACCCATGCCGCTGTAAGTGCTTCAAGCATTCCCTTGCCTTCTTCTAAGGCTTGTTGAGCTAAGGTGCTTGTGCCAATATAATCTTTAACTTTAGTAACTGTTTCACCAATAGCTTCTGATACTTTATCATATCCTTTAACAGCAAGATCGGATACGGCGTCTGTTAGTTCTCTTGTAGTTTTGTTTATTAATTTTTCTTCGCCCTTCCAAAAAGCCATCCAGTTAATAGCATCAATTATAGAATCACCTAAGGCATACATGGCATTTTTAGCCGCATTTATAATTTTAACAAACTGACCTTGAAGCCATAAACCAACTTTACTTGCAATCTCACCTAGTTTGTTTAATACAGAACCAACTTGAGCAATAGTTTTGCCAAGTCCATTCTCCATGCTAAGCCATACAATTAAACTTGATGCCGCTACGGCTAACAAGCCTAATGGATTTCTGGCGATCATTAATGTTAAAGACCGAATGCCAAGAGTAAGTCCTTTAACAACTGCAAGAAGTCCTGCACCTCCTAATACTGCACCAAGAACCTTGGCACCTAGTATCATATCAGACATTCTGACATTTAATGATTTAAAAAATTCAACTGCGGCAAATACTGCGAACCCTAATTTGTCGCCTATTATTTTTGCAACATTATTAATTGATCCGGCGTTACCTTCTAATAGTTTATCAAATGATTTAAATTGTATTTTTAAAGAATCAAATAAGCCTGCTTCTAGTAGTGTTTTCTTAAAGGTGAATACTTTATCACCAATCATTGAAAGTGTTCCTTCCAATGTGCCTGCTAGAGCGTCCGTTGCTCCTGCAAACTTACCACCTGGTCCAAATACTCTTTCAAAAGCCGCGGCTGTTTCTGCAGTTGATACCGTTGCACCTGCTGAGAAACCTAACATAGATTTAACGCCTTTTTCTCTAAATAAATCTGCGGCGCTAATACCAGCACTTAAGGCTCTTTGAACTTGTTCTGAAGTTGTTTTAAAATCTAGTCCTGTGACAGCCGCCACGTTACCTGTGATCCTCATGATTCTAGCAAGTTCGTTTGCGTCATCAGAGACAACACTTAAAACTCCAGCACCTTTTTGAATTTCTTCTAAACTAAAAGGAACTTGAGAAGCAAACTTCGCCATTTCGTCGAAGGCCTTGCCGCCTTCAGTTGCACTACCAAATAAGAATTTTAATCGAACTTCAAGATTTTCTAATTCTTTACCTGTTTGGATTAAAGAGGAAACTGTTTTGGCCAAACCTAATCCAGCAAATACGCTACCGGCCAAGGCCGCAATTTTTCCAAACGAAAGGCTGACACCTTTGGCTTGTTTGTTAACATTGCCTAGCCCTCTTTGGACTTTATTAAGCGTCCCTTGAGTTTTATCAACGGCGCGGATTTCTATTTGCTGTGTTGCCACCTTTTATAGTCTCCTTACTTTTATCATGTTGTAGTTTAAACCACTCATACCAACCCATGATTTCAAGAACACTGAGTTGCGTCACTTCTTCTACGCTTTTATGTATTGTTTCAGCAATTCGAAACAATAACTGGAGTTCAGTGTCCTCCCTTAGTTTTTTGCTACTTCCTCGTAGTCAGTTGTTGCGTTGTTTAACTCTGAACAAACCCTTAGTAATACACTTGGGTCTGCTTCATTCATTAAAGTGCTTTTGTCCATTCTACTAAAGATTGGTTTTCCATCTGGATCCAATGCTTTTAGAATAAGACTTTCCACCAGTGCTTCTACTGTTTTATTTTGTTGTTGTAAAGCAATAATTTTACTTTCAACTGAAAACGGATACGCACCTTTGTAATAGACATCTGATTTCCATTCAGGAACAGATATCTTTTTTAAACCACCTGCTAGTCTTTCTTTAAAGTGGCCTGTGATGTTATTCATTACGGTCATATTTTATATCTCCTTGTTGATATCTCCCGAATCGTAGGCCCTAATATACCATTCGGTGCTTGTTTTGAGTGGCCTTCTTCTAACTGGACAGCGTAGGGAACACGATTGACAATACTCTTCATCTTATGACGAGAGTCTAGGCGCCAACCACGTCTTGCCTGTCCTTTATCTATAGGAGTTTTCTTACGAGCAACTCCTAAAATATCATTTGCCACCCTGGCAATGAAAGAATCTTTTTCTCTTTCAAGACTCCTCATCACCTTACGGGATCCTAGTATCCTAATTACTAACACAATTATACAGACGCGATAGTAAGTGCGCCGGTTCCTTGGAAGTTAGCTGTTGCAGTAATCAAATCATCATACGATGCTGTTCTTGATACAGAAGTAACAATTACAGAACCTGTAAATTTTTGACCTGTTGTTGCATCAGGATAAAACTCTATTGAAAGAGCGCCGTCCTGTGATGGATCAAAGGCGTTTGTAGCACCAGTATGAGTTGAATCATATACTACTTCCATTGATCCAGTGAATTGATGTAATCCACTTTGGTATGTTCTTGCTGAATCGCCCATTACTGTATCTTCAATCACATCTTTTGAATGTTCAACAGTCCAGGAACGAACCTCAGCAACGGTTACAGTCCCTGCTGAATCCTCAGCAGATATTTCGACTTTGCCGTTTTCTCCGGTAAATGTAGCCATTATAAGTTCTCCTTTTTAGCTAAATCATCGTTAGAGGAAGTCCAGTTATCAACTGAACATTCATTATAAGAATGATCAGGATCATCACAATTAATGCAAGGCTTAGAAGATACTTCTTCTTCAGTCCAAGTTTTATCACCAACAGTTATATCACCTGACAATTTTACTTCATCCTCCGATGTTGTTGAAGTCACTTGGGCATCAGCAGTAATTTTATCTTTCTTGCTTTTGCGTTTCCGTGACTTTTTTTCTAACTTAGGTTGTTCTTGTTCAACAAGAGTCCAACCTTCACCTAGAAATCTTTTTACACGATCAGGTTCAATACTTACAACCTGATTGTTGTTATCTATCATTTGTGTGTATTTTGTTACACCCATTATACTACTCCTTTACTAAATGAATAATGCACTTCGGCGACCATAGCAAACTCGCCTAATGGCGGAGTTCTGTCAACTACTTCAATCGAAGTAACGTGTGTTGTGGCCGCTCTGGCAGTAGCCAATTCTCTATTACGAGTAGTGTTCAAAGCTTCTTCTATTCGTTCAATTAAATTATTTCTTTTTTCATCAACAGTTTGAACAGTTCCTTTTCTGCCATCTGATCGCACAAACCCTCTAATATTAACTTCAATAATGCCACGTCTATAACCGCCCATGGCTTGATCTTCTCTTGTTTCGTTTCCTGAAGTTACTAATAAGGCAGGGAATTGAGTCATTGCTAATTTGTCAACATCGAAAGGTTCACGAGTCACAAATACTGGGCGTGGAGGACTTACATCCTTCAGGACATCAATAATGTTTTTTATTATGGTTTCTCTATTAGACATACCTTACCTTTTAAGGCGTAGGTGATGCGTAGGTGTTTTCTCTGAATCGCTAACTGTTCCAGAACTATCTGCATCATACTCTACACCGTCTCGTAATACAAGATCCATTTCTCTCTCGTATTCTTGTCGATAAAATTCCATTTTTCTTTCAAACAAATCTTGGTCTGGCTCAAACTTAGCCAGTTTGGGGTAAATGTGGAATCCTAGAGCGTTATAACAAGTCACTCGTGTTAATTGACTTGCTGTATACAGATCTTCATCTGGTTCACTTGCGTTTGTGGATAGTCTTGTGATATCATATCGTCCGACTGCGTATGTAGGGAACCAACGGATTCGCAGGTCGCGGAATACGTCATTTTGAGCTTTAGTTATTTCTGAAGAAAATTCAGGAATACCAAAATCTTCAATGTCTGGCTCATAGTCTTGAATGTCTGATATGGTTGCTAGTGTAGGCATATTAGGATACTGTCCTTTATAATTGCTTTGGGTCCTTCCCAAACCAAGTTTTGTTTATAATATTATTTATCGGTTTGGTAAAATAAGTGCTCGTTTTAAGGTAATTTTGCCATAAAAATAGGGCGACTAAATTAATAGCCGCCCTATAGTTCATACCGATTAAAGTATTATCCTAATTAAAGATTTGAATCCCCAACTAGTCCAACACCGTATCCGTCAATGATTTCAGAAACACCGTATGCGATACTACCGACGATCTCAGTAGCTCTATATGAAGCATCACGTTGCTCTTCAACTCTCATGTTGCGTTTGACCATCCAGCCTAATGCGTCACGGGCAAAAGCCGCTCCAACATAAGCGCCAGCTGAGTCACCACTAACAACAGTTGATTCAAAGATTTGCATTCCTGCAACCGTTCCAACGTATCCTGAACGAAGTGCTTCGTTAGCTAGGTCCGTATTATTCATTGGTGTATTACCATTACCTGCTAACAACGATTTAAGTTGATAAGCCTGGTAAGGATGAATCACACAATAGTATGGTCCTGGAGCGTTGTTGTTTCTTAATGTAGCCGCCGCTTTGAAAAAGATATTAACATCTAATTCAGCCGCGCCTGATCCTAGTTGAGTTGAAAATCCACTAAAAAGTGCAGATAAATCTTCGTCAACTTTCTTAGCCATTGCGTCACCTAATTGACGACCAATTGCTGATGCTACATCATCTGTCGACGTTTCTTTCGAAAGGTCAGTTAATGTAACCATGGCACCAACTTCACTTGCTGTGATTGTTTTCTCAGTAGTGTTGAAGGCGATGTTAGACAGATCAGTGTTATTGTTTACTGCTGAGGCACTGATTGCCGGGTAAATTGGAATTTGGGCTACTAAGCCTGGTGTTCCAGTCATGTCGTAATTGTGAACAAGAGGTCGAATCACAGTTTTTTCAGAAAGTGTGAAATGGGCCGCTTGAACTATGTTTGCGTATAACTCGGAAGTTATTGCCGCTGTTACTTCGTTTGCCATTATAGTTCTCCTTTAAAGCAAATTAAACGTGGATCCCTTTTGCTCGCATTATTTTTGCGTATTGAGCACGATGTTCGGGATTATCCATATTAAGTTTTGATACATCGTTGTTGGCCAACGTATCCTGCTTACCTATCCCTTGTCCCCCGCCTGACCCTGTAGGTCCAGCTTGAACAAAATGTGGGTTCGCTGTGAGAAACTCATTTACCAACTTAGATACTTTCAATGGGTTACCACTTTCATCATATCTAACTTGTCCATTTTGATCTGTTACATCTACTGTGCCTGCTTCATTAAGTTTAAGTTGACCTTTTAACAATTGAACCACTTGCTGTGGATTAACTGCTTTCTGGCCACTTGCTTCATTAAGAAGAGCACCGTCTATTTTAATAGAAGTAAGTTCAGTTTCATACTGTTGAATTTTGCCGTTGAATTTCTCCGCCTGCTCTTTCAACACTTCTTCGAACTGACCACGCTTCTTTAAATCTTTTTCACGTAGCGTGTCTTTTTCTTCTACTAACTGATTGTAAAGATCTAAGTCAACGCCTGAATATTTCTTTTCAAACTTTAACTTTTCTCTTGCCACTCTTTCTGCAACGATACGATTTACTTCGTCTTGTGAAAGTGTGTGTTCTTGTTTCTCGGATACTTGTGTATCTGCCTGCTTTTCACCTATTTCTGGTTGAGCATCAGTTAGCTCAGGTTGTTTAACCGCTGTGTTCTCTGCGTCCATTTTTCTTTCCTCTTTATAATTAAATTGGTTGAGTTCTACCACCTGCTCTCTAATAGCAGTTTGTAAAATTTATAATACTATTTATACCAAATCAGTATAAATTGTCTATTTACGGCGCTTATAGCCAGATCCCTTTTTCTTTTTCTTCGTTGGCAATGGTTGCTTCTTCTTAGGGGGTCTACCTCTAGTAGTTCCGTATGTTCCTTTTCCCTTTGGCATATTTTATATCTCCTTGAATTTAAATTACCCAGTGGTAAAAAACTGCCGCTGTGCCCCAGCCTATTGCAAGCCAGACAATGTTGTTCCAGTTTAGTTTCCAGTCTACTTTAATATTCATAATATCTCTCCTTTAATATACCAACTGCTTTTTTCGTTCTAAAATTTCTTTTCTTCTTATTTTACAAAGTTGGTAAAATTCTAATAAGTTTGCTCGAGCTCTCACCCCAGCGGCTTTGGAATTTTTAACTTCAAATCTCCAAACGTTTTTATTATAATCTTCTAGGATATCTCTTATTCTTTTTTCTGTTGGAATCTCACTTACGAAATCCCTTTCAGGAATAAACTGCCCCATTATTGTTTAGTATCTGTAGCAAAGCCTTCAGATATAGTTTCGTATATTTTCTTATCAATTTCGGCATTAATTGCTTCGTCAGCAATATTTGCTTCTTTAGCTAATTTTAACATAGCAATATCATTTGCTTTATCTTGGATTGAGAATGAGCGTGGATAGATAATTTCACCATCAAAAGCCATTCCTTGATACATAGCCCAAAGGCGCCATATTCTTTCTTCTGCAAGTTCTAAGTTCATTGCATAGTCTGCCAATTTAGAATTGAGCATTTGAAACTCAGTTTGCAATCCGATGCCTGAAAGTCTACGACTTTCTACGCTTCTAATGCCCCCTAAAGATGCCATCCTGTCTATTGAATCTACTTTAGTTCTTATCGCACTTAATACACTTTCAATTGATGCACCGTTAGGCTGTAACAAGTAAGGTTTTAAAGCACCGTCTAAGTTTGGTGGCATTTGTATAATACTTCCTGCGCCAGCAGAGGCTTCAACATCAACCGTCTTTACGAGGCTCGGGTGATTAGTTAAGTTTATAATTTGAGCAATTTCTGAATTCATCTCATACAACTCACGTTGTATGTCTGCTATGTCGCCAATCGCACTAACACCCACGCCTCTTACATTTGATCTTTGTGCGTATATAGGAACAGCTGGAATTTTACCTAATGCGTTTGGTATGCTTGAAATTAAGCCACCACTTTTGTTTCCACCGTCAATTAAGTATACATTAATTTCTTCTAATGTATATTCTCTAATGTATTGTTGGTCTTCTACTATTTCTTCACGAACTTTTAAATATGATAATTCGTATAAGCCATTAACTTGTCTTGAGTATGCCCAATCTAAAACATTGTCAGGAGTAAACATTGAAACATAAGGTCTAATGTCTTGTTGTAATTCTTCTGCCCTTGTGCCAACTTGTAATTCGCTTTTATCAATAATAACCCATACGTGACCATACACCATTGCTAATGAACTCATCTCGCTAACAAAAGCATTAAAGCTTCTACCATCAAGATCAGCGTCTTTCATAAACGAATTAATACCTGGAGCATTTTCTAATTGTCCAAGATTTCTTTTAACAGGTTTTCTAAATAAGAATGAATTATAAATTCCTACAATGCTTTTAACATGGTTGTCTAAGCCAATTGCCCTCAATCTTTTTAGGTAATCATCTTTTGTTTCGTAATAGTAAGGTTCTAAATATTTTCCTAGAGAATAATCAAATCCCCCTAAATATGAATCACCTAAAAATCTCCAGCGGTTTAGATAATGTTTGTAGGCGTTGTGAGCCTCAACAATATAATCTACCGCGAGATTTTTATCACCGTTCATGACTCTGTCTTTAATTGCAGGCATTAGTTCCAACTCCTTGGGTTGTTAGTTGTTCCTGAAAACCCCCACCGTTGTGGTTGTGGTGTGTCATAATCAGTTCGAAGTGGATAAAGGTAGTCTACTAGATAACCTACTGCGTCAGCCATATGATCCAAATCCCCATCCTTTTCAACAATGGATGTTCCTGGTTTATATACTATTCGTTCTAACGAACTTATAACTTGTTTACACTTAGGATCAACAAACAATGTTGATATACCTTGTGTATTTTTTAATTTTGCGTTTACGGCATTTACCCTATCTCTAATAGGTGTATGGCTATTTCTAACAAGAACTTTAAATCCTGCATTTTGTAAAATACTAATATCTGTTCTTCCGCCTGCACTTGAACGTCTTTGTTTTCCTGCAGGATCTGGGAACATAATAATTCTTGACTTAGGATAACGTCTTTTTAATTCATCACATACTTCATCTGTATTAGATCCGTTCATTACAATCTCATCAATAAAGTGTATTGTATTGCCCTCAATTACTGATACTGAACAAGACATAGGGTCAACGTTAAAGTCTATTCCACAATGTAATTCATGTAGTGAATATTCATTTGCTTTTTTAATAGTATAATCTCTATCAAAGTTATAATAAACAGCGCCGCTATAAGTGTTGAAAGAAGCAAGGTATTCTTGTTCAAATGTTTTTTCGTCCATGTCTCTTTTTGCTTGTTCTATTTCATCATGGTCTACTTGTGCGCCATCTAGTGTTGTGTAGGTATGAGCCGCCCAGCCATCTGTTTCTTGTGCCATAGTATACATCTCGTGACTAAAACTTCCAACGCCCCTAGGTGTCCCAATAAACATTGCTCTACCCTTTGTGTCAGACAATGTTGGTCTTAAAACTTCAGTCCAAGAACGTTTACTAATATCTTGAAACTCATCTAACACAATAAAATCTAATCCCACACCTCTTAAACTATCTGGATTGTCTGCACCCTTTAAGTGTATAACTGATCCATTTTTTAATCTTAATTTTAATTCTGACTCGTTGCTTTGTTCAAGCCAACGCAAGTCTTTTAATTTATTTTTTAATTTATCCCAAACAATTCCTTTTGACATTCTGTAACTTGGGCTCACATACCAAACTTGACTGTTAGGGATGGATGCCGCTCTTGCCAATTCTCTCATGCTCACAAATGTTTTGCCAAAGCGTCTTCCACATACAGACACAACAAATCGATTCTCTTTAGCACTATCGCAAATAGTTTTTTGAGCACTACTCAATGGCATATTAATTGTCCTCCCAAGGAAGGGGTGTGTTGTTGTGTGTATCTTCAGGTGCGTCTTTCATACCTAAATATTGTTTGGATAAGAAAATTTGGATTCTTGTATCACCGTTCATTGCCTTTTCCCACATTGAACGTCTAAGACTTTGCTTACCTGTTTCTTTACCTTTTTCTAATAACCCTCTAAATCTTTTTCTAAGCAGGTTAGCTGTTACGCCTACTACTTCTGCAATCTCTTGATCACTGCACTGAATACAAGCGAGTTTATAAACTAGATCTCTATCTATAGTTTTCTTTTTTGAGCCAGGTGTGTTTTTATTATCTTCACTCATTATGCTTGTCTCTCTAATACTTTAATTCTAAAGTTTCGTGAATCACGCAAACTATTTGCTGTTATAATCTTATATTCTACATTATACATATTGCCAGCAGTTCCACCTGATATATTTGCTGTTACAATATAGTTGGTGTTAGATGATGAAGCTATTGTTAATGCCGCCGCATCACCTGCTATAGTTTCAGCTGTGACAGTAATTGATGCTATCGTATCACCGCTTGGCATCCAATTAGTCCAATCAAGAGAATAATCTAAGACAGCATACGGATCTTTCTCAATCCATGCACCTACCCTATCTTCTTGAAATCCTGTTAGTGTTGGCATTCTTCTATTCCCTCGTATCCAAAGGTGAAGTTGCAGTTTCCACCAAAGTTAATGTTTGGACTATTGATTTTCGTGTCTCGCTGTTAACTGCATAATCACGTGTTTCTTTTATAATACTATTTACACGATTTTCCGTTTTGAGTGTTGATTTACGGGGTTCTTCCACTATTTGTAAAATTCTACTGTCAGATGATACCGCATATACCCTATACGGATCAATAGTGTATATGGTTCCAGCTGTTACGACTGTATTAAATGCCGTTAACGAAGCCACTCCTGAAAATAATGCTCCGCCTAATGCACTAACACTAGAGGTTGTGCTTAACGTTGCTGACCCAACAAAGTTTGCGACGCCATCAACTGTTAAGGTTGCCGTTGAACTTAGACTTGCTTCACCGTTTATTGTTGCGGCGGCTGTTAAATTAAATGCACCACTTAAACTTGCACTACTGGTTCTAATTCTATCAGCGGATACTGTTAATGTGCCAAGGCTGGCTTGTATTGATATGCCTTCTCTAATTACTCCGCCGTCTGCTGTAAGTGAACAAGATGTAGAAAGAGCGGCTTCCCCTTGTAAAACAACTACTGCCGCGGCTGTTAAATTAAACGAACTTGTTAATTCTACATCAACTGTTCTTATTCTTCCAGCTACTTGAACAGTAGTTGCCAACGCATTAATATTTGCTATTGCTGTTGAATGTAGTTTTGTTGGTGTTGCTGTTAGTGTTCCTGCACTTGCAACAATACTAATTCCACTTGCTGTTAAATCTGCATCTGCTGTAAGTGTAAATGCACTTGAAAGACTTGCTGTTCCACCTTTAATTCTAAGAGCTTCAACATCAAAACTATTCCAAAGCTCTTGTCTAGGATTATCCCAAGTGCCTGCATTATTCCAAACAGTTCCACCAACGTTGGCTTCCATTGCAACGGTGCCTTGTTTAGTGGTGCCGCCACTGGTGGACATTGTTACAGTAGACGTTAATGATCCGACGCCATAACGTATTCTTGTTGGGGTTGATGTTAGTGTAACGGAACTACTAAGATTAGCAATACCAAATATTGCATGAGTTCCGGTTGCTGTTAATGTGGAGGTTGTGACAAGTGAAGCTGTTCCGTAGGTTATGCCGCTTACATAACCTGTTGTAACATATTCGTCAGCCGATGTTCCTATGTAGTCCGAAGATACATAGTCATCAACAATATAACTTGCAGAATTAACATATTGTGTCACAAGAAGGACCTCCTTTAAGTGACTCTTATGCTAATGATATAGTTAAATTTGTCGCTGTAATTTGAAACGTGTCGCCGACTGCAATCAGCTTTTCTGCAGTTAAAGCGCCATAGAAAAGAATATTCCCTGTGGATGCCGCGTCCATAACCGCTACGTGACTTACTGTTCCGAATCCAGCTCCGGTTGCTGTTGGATACGTTACAGTTCCGCTATTAGACACACTACCATTTGAAATAGATCCAAATGCTATTGATTGTCTTGCGTATGCTGTTCCTGATGCTGATACTTCGTCTGTTAATACACCTTCTTCAAGGTTAGCTACTGATGCCGCCGCGTGTCCGGCTGAATCTGCAGATCCTGCAAATAATGCAAGATAAACTGTTGAGGGTGAAGAGGTTGTTGCACTATTGGCTTTTAACCAATAATCTAAAGTGCGATCCTCTGTATATGTGCTCGCGTTGCTCATTTATAAACTCCTTAAGGTTTTTACTTGTTTGTTATAACATTACTATTTATTGGATCAGAATCAAAAACAATATGTTAGTTTAATCAACTATGTTTTATATTTTAATAAGCAGATGTGTGCCGCTATAGATTCTATCGCCACTGACTGCACTATTCATACGCCAACTGCAACTTTTAGTGCCTGCTAGAGTAAATGTAGGATTCACAAATTCTAATAAACTTTGACCAGCGTTTCCTATTTCGTCCCAGTTGCCTGTTAGAATTTGAGCATCGTCTGTATCATTATGTAAAGTAGGACTTGCTATTGTGTCATCATCAATAATATTCATTGGCATAACGATATAAGTTCCTGCACTTAGATTAAAAGTAAAATCACCTGTTGAATCAGTATCTATAATATTATTTGGATCTAATTGTATTGTAAGCAATCTTCTATATATATTTCCTGCAACATTTTCTTCTGAGGTAGGCTCTAACTTAAAAACTGCAAATTTAGTTTGACTGCCTATTGACGTTGCGGCAACCTGTTCCCATTTGCTTGAACTTGTTGAATACTGTAATAGGTCGCCGTTGTTTGGTGAAGAAATGTTTAAGTGAGTAATAATTTCATTTACATTATCAATGTTTTGTTTAATATCTGCTCTTGCACTTGTAATTGAATCAGTGCCGGCATCTACATTTGTAGTTGATGCTTTTGTTCCACTAGGCCATGCCATTATACATCCTCCCTAACCCAATTTGTTATTACATCATAATCAAAATCATCTTTAATTACTTCAAGTGCTTCCCAGGTTGGATCGTCTTCAAAGGTATGAATATGTGTTTTTTCTTCTGAGTCTTTTGTGTAATATACAGTATATTTTATAGCCATTATTATTCCTTATGAAAAACTTGTTACCATTTGGGTTGGTGGAGTAAATGTAGTGCCACTTGGATACTTATGAGTTCCAACATAAACTCTTAAGTCTTGCATCTGACCTCTAAAGTTTGCACCAGCTGATGCAGTAAAGGCTCCTACATGAAGATTTGTAAATCCTGTATTGCCAGAATACCATGCGCCTTGATTAACTCCATCTTTGTAGAGATACTTCGTGCCGGCGTGTAGAACAATAGCAATATGGGTCCAGGCAGTTCCTATGCCAATATTATTTTCGTTCCCAAAAGTTATACTTGAACCAGTGTTAAATCCAAACAACCAACGTCCTCCGCTGTCACCTGAACTAAGATGCCAGTTATTATTAGTAGTTGAGTTAGTTGCTCTTATCCACATCTCCACACAATAACTATTACTGCCTGATGCACACGTTGGGAAAGCTGTTCCCATTGGATACATTGTAGCATGATAACTTGCTATGAAGCCGCCTGTCTGATCAAATTGTCCACTTCCACCATAGTCTGTAAATTTATATTGTGATGAAATCATTGTGGCACGACTCTTACGACTGCCACCATACCAATTCATGTTTGTTGTTAAACTTGCTCTTATACGTGGAGCAACATCTGAAAACCCAGTCAGTTTATAAGCATATGGAACAGCTAATTCTAAGTTTGCACTGAAAGAATCTGCCGCCATTGTAATACCTGTAGTTAATTTATATTGTGCAACTAAATCATATGCGTAGTCAGGAGCATTTGATGCGTAAACGTTTTTCCCGTCTGGAGTAATATACAAAGCCCCAGGATTATATTCATAAGTTCTAGATCTACTAGACCCTGCTGACGCTGTTGAAATGTCCCAAGCTGTGGATAAGTTATATTCTTGCCACTTCCCTCCGCTGTCCGCGTCACCCATAATACAAACTTCGCCATTTCTATTAAATTGAATTGCCGTCCCTTGACCTAATGATTCACCACTTGTATCTTTTGTTTGTGTAAAACTAGCAGTTGCCAAATCATATGGCGTAGACATTGTATACTGGTGGATGTCTGCATTCTGTGTGCCAACAACATAAAGTTCTGCACCAGAGTCGCCAACAAATAATCCATTTGGGGCTGTCTCTTTAGCACTAACACTTAAACTTTTACTGTCATAGCTTGTAGTTGAAATATCCCAGGGTGTGCTTAATGTATATGAACGAACTGTGTCTAACCCTCTTCCACATAGGTAAAGTTTTGCACCGTCATCACTCATCCACATACCTTCTTTAATGTCACCTTCACCTGACAAGTCTATTGTCTTAGAAGCATAAGAAGCAGTTGAAATATCATAACCTGTGGAAAGCGTATATTGATATATCTTATCATTTGTATGCATCAGATACATCTTAGTGCCATCATCTTCTGAAATATGAATTGCTGAAACTGTCGTCCCGCTGTCTTGCAGAGTTAAGGTTGTCCAGTTGGCTTCATCTGCGTAATAGATGTCGTCCCAGGTATAATCTACTGCGCCACCGCCTGCTGATAAAACTTTAGCAAGACTGTTTATTCTAAATGCGCCTAAAGGCATATTCTACTCCTTAACTAAAGTTTGTTGATAGACTTGCGAAATACGTTGTCCCGTCATACACTATACTAATGACATCATAATTATTAGCACCAGTGGACAATGTTTTTGTTCCACCTGCAAATAGCATTGTCGATGTTAATGTAAAGCCACTACCACCCGCATCTTGTTTAACAATTAATGTCATACTATGTCCAGCTTCAGGACTAGCAAACGCATTCAATGTAATAGCACCTGTTAGGGTGATTGTCTGCACATTACCGTTAGAACAATTGGGTGTGATAGTGCCCGTTGTGCCCCCGCCTGCGTAAATTGTTTCTTTATAATCTTTTAATGTTGCGTTGTATAAGTTATTTGACCAACTTAACGTTCCGTTTCCTGCAGTTGTAATCCATTGATCCGCACTACCATCAGTAGTTGGAAAATTAACAGCACCTAAAGTAATATTTCCTGAACTTGGAGTTAATTGAATGTTTCCACTTCCGTTTGGTGCAAAAGTCATATTGCCGTTTGACACTGAAACAAAAGATTGTCCGTTAACATCAAGTGATCCACCAAGTTGTGGTGATGTATCTTCAACAATATTTGAAAGTCCACTTGCTGTAACTGTTACTACAGTTTCTCCAGCACTATCTGGTGCCGCAATGGCTGTTGATGCCCCAGTGCCTCCAAGAATAGAAAGTATTGAATGAACACCGGCCTCACCTAATGTTTGTGCTGTTCCTGAGTCTGCTGTTACTTGAACAGTTCCTAGGTTTAATAAATGTTTGAAATTGTTGTCTAACTCAGCGAAAGTCAGCGAACTACCTTTGGTCGTTGCTCCAGTCGCGGATTCTTGTCTTAATACGATTGCCATGTAGTCGCTCCTTTATTTGGTTTTAGTTCCACACACTTATTTATGACTTTGGAAGTATATCAGCTTTAATTAGGTGCTTAATCACGAATTCCCCAGCAGTGATTAAGCCTTAGTGACGCTAGGGCTATTCCATTTGACGTTGTCGCCATAATCAATTACTTCTGTTCCTATCGGACACACAATAACGAACTTTTTATTCGTAGACCAAACTTGTTCCCATTTAGTTCGCCATTGCTGATGCAAGTCTTTTCGTCTTGGATGTCTATATATCATTTCGTCCATACTACTGCTAACATCTCCACTCCATAAAGCATTACACCCATATAACCATATTTCATCATATGTCTGAGCGAAATAGTATGCGGCAGTCGTTGCCGAGTTCATTAATTTCAAATCGTATACAGGTTGAACTTCTGTTTTCCAAAGCCACCGCTTCGACAACTCCCATAATTCTTTAGTGGTTAGAATAGGTTTAGGAAAATGTAATTTCTCTTTATGAATATATTCAAAACATCTTCTATCAACAATGCTTGTAAAATTATATTGGACATCAATTTGAGGAACATTATTCAAGCAGACTTCTCCGTCAAACGTTCCTGGATATAAATTCCTACTTGGGCCGTTGCCCACTATAGCAACCTTCTTTATCATTAGTGTTTCCTTAGTAAGTCTAAAAACTTATACTCCTGGCCATGTCCCATGAATAATAGAGGAACATAAAGAAATGCCCAATATGAACTCATCCCTCCCCATATGTCTCCAATTAATAAAATACTTCCCACGACTGTCATAGTGGGTAATAAAAATCTATCTGTTCTTTCAGGTGCCTTCATTCTCGTTCTCCTTTTCCTTTTGCGATTTCTTGTAAGACTGTTTCCATTAAGTTAAGGCGTCTCTCAAATATTCCTAGTCTATCTGAGACCGCGTTTACTGCTTTTATCATTTGCTTTTCGTTCTGTAACATATTACCGATGTGCTGGTCCGCACCAATAGCAAACTTTTTTAATGCTTCTAGTTCATCGAAAGGTGAAAACTCTTTATTAAACATCATATGATCCTCGATTTGTATTTTTCGTCCGACGGTGGTAATGTTGCGGCATCAATCAATGCCCAACCTCTTTTAACTCTACCATAGAAGGTATGTCTATTAATTCCATTCTTAGCGGCCAAACGCATCATCTTGCCTCGTTCAGTTGTAGAAAATCTTGTATTATTATTTTGAACTAGCCTAGTAGTCCACCGACAGTTGCCAGGTTCGTAACCACCAAATGGATTTATTCTATCAATTGATAAGTTTTCTTCTGAAGGCCCCATGTCGTCAATGAAGTTAATGAATCCTATTTCGGTTGACGTGTCTTTATTCCATTCATTACAGACGTGGACATCAATATAACTCTTCTCTTGAGTTCCTTCACATCGTTTATTCATGCGATACCAAATGCGCCAAGTCCTTGGATATTCTTTTCTTAGACTTGTATACAAACTAGACATCTTTCAATACTCCGTGTTTTCTTTTCCAATTAGTTTTAGGAACTATGTTTGAATGAAAACTTTCATAAGCTCTTTTTTTTAAGTGCATACTTCTAGTAACTATTATACAATTCTTAGGTGACCATGCTTCGATAGTATCTAATCTTACC
>Ga0302123_10001404_pt1 | contig 17226 bp, 15 predicted proteins | sample CB21_321_MG_FD_203109 | JGI IMG/M metagenome (GOLD analysis project Ga0302123, IMG submission 203109) | Marine microbial communities from Western Arctic Ocean, Canada - CB21_32.1 | ecosystem: Environmental > Aquatic > Marine > Oceanic | place: Canada: Western Arctic Ocean | collected 2017-09-28 | reverse complement strand
TAGTTTTCACGCGACCTTGTCGCATGTTCAATCACTGCCGGTTGAGCGGGACGCTCGCGTGCATGACGGGCAAGGCGGAAGGCAACATTCTGTTGCTCTTTCGCCGCGTCTGAGATTACCGATTCGCCATGCATACCGAGCGCCGTTCTGCGACTTGAGCGGAAAGGAATTCGAGTACGCGCTCTGCTATATCGATCTCGAGCGTGTGGGCAAGTGCTCGCCAACCCGGGACTGCATTCACTTCCAGTGCAAGGAGTCGGCCGTCGCGGGCCGGCAGCAGATCGACCCCTGCAAAGTCAGCGCCGATCGCCGCACTCGCCCGCTGGGCATGTTCCCGCAGCGAATCGGTAACTTCTATCGCCTCCGTCTTCGCACCTCGACTAACGTTCGTCCGCCAGTCGTGTGGATTGCTGCGACGAATTCCAAAGACTTCGTCCCCGAGTACCAGCAACCGCAAATCGCAACCCGCATGTTCCACAAATTCCTGTAAATAGATTACCGCACCCATCTGCTCAAGCATCCGAAATGCCCGATCCGCCAATGCAGGATCGTCGAGAGCCGTAATCCCCCGACCCTCGCCGCCAAAGAGGGGCTTGATGACCACTCGTCCACCGAGCTGGTCAAACGCCTCCATTGCTGCAGCCGCGGTTTGGCAGACGCACGTCTGCGGCACCTCAAGGCCCGCCTCCCGCAGTCGTTCGGTGGCAAGGTATTTATCGATGGCCACCTCCAAGGCTCGCGGAGCGTTGCAAACAGGTATACCCGCCGCCTCAAGTCGGCCCAGTAGATCCATCCTAAACACAACCTGCTCGAGCGAACCGGGCGGCATGCTCCGTACAAGAACCGCATCGAAATCGGTCAGCGACTCTCCTTCCGCAAGCACTTCAATAGCAGACCCGCAGCGGGTGGCCAGCCGACGAAACGAAAAACATCGCACCGTATGCGCGTCACCCGCAGCCCGCTTTAAATCTTTGAAATACCAGCTCTCCGCTGCGCTGAGAACTGCAACTCGCATAAGCACAACCTTTCTCTTCTTCCGCCGCATCAGTCTCCGAATGAACTCTGCAGCACTTCCGGAAGACACTCTCCAAACGAAAAACTTTTCCCCGAATCAAGATTCACCAACCGTACAAGTGCGGGGCTGAAAAGATGGCGATCTATTTTATAAAAATTGTGATCATAGCGGGCAAAGATCTTAGCAAATGGCTGGCCATAATCGTCCGATGAACGACTCGGAATTTGCGGACCGATCGCCTCAAGGCTCGCGTCGTCACCGCGAATCCAGAGCGTGACCTGCCCTCCATAAAGAATTGCGTCATTCGTCCTGCCAATGGCTGTCAGATCGTCCGCCGCTACCGGAGGAAGTGGTGCCAGGCCCCAGCCACTTTCAATGCGGTCGAGATCGAATCCCAATTCGTAAAGCTTGTGCAGCGCCGTTTCGACACTTCGCGCAACGACCTGAAATGTGCCGGCCTGACTCGCAGTCGGTGCAACGAGTAGCACGAGGTCTGCGGCCTTCACTTTGCAGGCCGCTGCCAGCGAATTGACCACGTGAACGCTCGGCATGGTGCGAGTTTCAAGGAGGCCGATTGCACAATCTGACTTTTCGGCATAGCCGATGTCTTCAAATATTTTTTCTCGATTTGCCGCAGCTCGCATCGGCCCTGAGCCCATCGCAAAAAAATCACCTTCTCGAATTTCCCACCCCGCATATTGAGAAGCCATACATCCGGCCACCGGTTGGTCTGTCGCCACCTGCACGAATGGCCCACTCGCCACATGCGCTGGGCCAGGCACAAGCTCGACCCGCCCTAAGTCGGCCAGGGCCACTACGGAGAGCAGGCGGCCTGCTTCCACACTCCCCGGAACCTCAATCCCACAATCCAGGACACATGCTCCGCCAATGCGATGCCGCTTGACTCTCAATAAATCAGCCGAATCAAAGAGACTTTGGCTTGCTTGCAGTGCACGTCGGTTAAGCTGCACGGTAAAAATGCCCGGGGCGAGAGGATTGTCTACCAAAAGGCGAGTTTCATTTTCGCAAGCCAATACACCCAACGCAATGGCCAACGGTGCGTGCGTTCAAGGTTGAAAGGGATACCAAGCGGGACTATTCGGCTCTCCAAGTGCAATTTAAAATACGTCTGCTGGACATTCTGGCTTATGTACCGGCGCGAAAGACAACATCGCGACCTTGTTCGTACTGGTTTGCCGTTTCGGATCGAACTATGCCTAGTCTGACGGTTGAAAACTATATCAAAACGATCTACCAGCTTTCGGTGGACTCTGGTGGACGCTCCGCAACCACTGGAAAAATTGCCGACTCTCTTGGTGTCTTACCGGGCACCGTCACCAGCATGCTGAAAACCTTAAGTGACAATCAACTAGCGACCTACACACCGTATGCAGGTGTGCGACTCACCGAATCGGGGAAAAGTCTGGCGCTGAAGATGCTCCGTCGCCATCGTTTGATTGAGCTTTTCCTCGTGCAGTCGCTCGGCATGTCCTGGGATGAAGTCCATGAAGAAGCAGAAAACATGGAACACGCTGTGAGCGATAAGTTGATCAGTCGACTCGAAAAATATCTCGGTTATCCGCAGGTCGATCCGCATGGCGATCCTATTCCAAGAGAGGATGGTTCACTCGAAACGCCGCAAGGAAGATCGCTGGCCGGTTGTGCCCAGGGCGAACGCTTTTGTTTGATTCGAGTACTCGATCAGTCACCTGAATTTTTGCAATATTTGAGTAAGACCGGTCTCGCCCTCGGTGCGGAGGGATCGATCCGGCACAATCATCTCGAGGCAGGTGTCGTCACGGTGGAAGTCGACGGAACAGAAACCACGATGGGACGGGAAGCGGCATCGAAAATATTTGTGACTCCGCTATAAAATCAATCTTTTTCTCTCCCAGAGGCAAACCGATCCGATTTGACGAAACCTCTCAAAAGGTTTAGAAAGTAGGGGCGCAACAGGGTTCTCCTAGAACACATCGGTCATCGGGTGAGGGGCCCCTGCGAGGGAGACCTGCGAACCTGGTCAGGGACGAAAGTCAGCAGCCATAAACAGACATCTTCTTGTGCGGTGGGCCTCTCACTCGTTGATCGATACATACGATTGCCACTTGCTGGTTTTGCAGGACGCTCATGTCGGATAAATCCGCTCAAGACCCAAGCTTGCCGGAAGGAAATGAGGCGGCCGACTACGTCGTGGTTGCCCGCCGGTACCGACCTCAGACTTTTGTTGATCTCGTGGGTCAACAACACGTGTCCGAAGCGCTCGAAGCAGCGATCCAGACCGGACGGGTCGGCCATGCCTATCTCTTTACAGGGGCGCGAGGCGTCGGCAAAACCTCGGCCGCCCGCATTTTGGCCAAGGCGCTCGATTGTGTAGAGGGCCCCACAATTACGCCCTGCAACCAATGCGATATCTGCCTCGGGGTGAACAGTGGTGAGGATGTGGATGTGCTGGAAATTGATGGCGCGAGCAACCGCGGAATCGATGAAATCCGTGAGCTTCGATCCAATGTCAACATTCGGCCCAGCCGTGCCCGCTTAAAAATCTATATCATCGACGAAGTGCAACAGCTCACCCGGGATGCTTTCAATGCGCTGCTCAAGACCCTCGAAGAACCCCCGGAACACGTGAAGTTTATCTTCTGTACCACTGAGCCGAGTAAAATTCCGATCACGGTTCTCTCCCGCTGTCAACGCTTCGATTTTGCCGGCATCGAAACTGTAGCCATTCGCGCGCGACTTGCCGAAATTGCTGAGGCGGAAGGCACTGAAATAACCGACGATGCGCTCGAACTGCTCGCCCGTCGTGCGGCCGGTTCAATGCGGGACGGACAATCCCTGCTCGAGCAATTGCTCGCACTCACCGAAGCCCCCATCCATACCGAAGCCGTCCACCGGATGCTCGGTACGGCTGAAAGCACGCGGCTGCTTGAGTTGGCAAGCCATGTGGCCAATGCCGATCCCGCTTCTGTGCTCGGTACACTCGATTCTGCGGTCGGCGAAGGCGTTGATGAAGGGCAACTGATCGATCAATTACTGGGAATATTTCGCGATTGTATGGTGGCGCTCTCTGGATGCGAAAAGGAAGCTTTTCAGCATGCGACCACTGCAGAAGAAGCGGAAACTATCCAAAACATCGGTAACCGGATGGGCCTCGAAACGGTGCTGGCCGTACTCGGTGTGCTGCAACGGACTCAGGCCGACATGCGATACTCAACCGCCCAGCGAACGCTGACTGAGTTAGCGCTGGTGCGCTGTTGTCGTCTCGAAGGGATGGAACAGATTAGCACCCTGCTCTCCCGCTTGGACGCTGGTGAAGCGTTGCCTGCCAAAGACGCAAAAAAAAAATTGAGCCTGCCCCCCGCTGACCGGAAAATCGCGGCAACGCACCTCTCCGCAAAGCCCGTTTCAGCAAAAGTCAAGAAACAGGAGTCGCCCCCCGAAGCGACCCCGAAAAAAATACAGCCTTCATCGCGTACGCTTTCGACCACCGATACGGCAGACGTTGCAACGCAGCCCCAACCGACGCACGCCTCATCGAAAGATCCCATTCCACTGACCGAGCGCAGTGCAGCAGAGGTCTGGGAACAAGCCCGCTCGCAGCTCTCTGGAATCGTCTTGGCCAACGCCGGGGAATTCCACTCACTCGAAGTGACGGCCGCAGGCCAATTGCGGATTCTGTTTATAGAAAAATATAATATCTGTAAATCAGTGTGCGAAAGACCGGAACACGCGCGGAAGATCGCCGAAGCGGTCTCTGCCGCCGCCGGTCAGCCGATCCGTGTGGAATTCGACCTGCTTCAGGAAGAAATTGACGAGAGCCCCTCGGTACCCCGCGCTGCCCAGCGACAGGAAAGCAGAATCGCAGTGGCCGAAAACCCTCTCGTGCAGCGGGCGCAGCAACTTTTTGGAGCGCGGCCAACCGCTATCGAGCAAAGGAACAGATGACCGTAAGTAGCGAGATAATTTTCTTTGCACGAAAAGAAAAAAGAGGATAGCTTACGGCATTCAAAATACGCCGACTGAAGAAATTGACAGCCGAAGAAAATATGGAGAAGTACGATGTTTAAAGGAATCGGAGACCTTGCCGGAATGCTCAAGCAGGCCCAATCGATGGGCTCGCGGATGAAAGAAATGAACGAGCAGCTATCGGCAATCCGTGCGGTCGGGAGTGCGGGTGGCGGACTTGTCGAAGTCGAGGTAAACGGCTTAGGGGAGATGCTGCGTGTTTCCATCGACCCCACCCTTTTAGAAAAAAAGGATCGGGAATTCATCGAAGACCTGGTACCTGCGGCCACCAATGCGGCGATTGCGAAGGCGAAAGAGCAGCAGGCCCGCACGATGCAAGACCTCGCCGGTGGCATGGACATCCCCGGACTCAGCGATGCGCTTCGATCGCTCGGTGACGATGCGGCCCCTTCACCGCCATCCGCGGGCAGCTAAGCACCGCTCAAAAATTTGAACTTTACAGGAATGTCGATGGATCAAGTCAGCGCGTCGGTCGCCAACCTCGTCGAGCATTTTACCAAGCTACCGGGAATTGGGAAAAAATCCGCTGAACGGATGGCCTACCACGTCCTCCGTATTTCCGAAACCGAGGCAACTGCCCTGGCCGACGCCATTCGCAGCGTCAAAAAAAACGTAGTTTATTGCAAGACTTGCTATAACCTCACCGAAGCAGATCAGTGCGGAATCTGCCGCGACACAAAGCGAGACCGCTCACGAATTTTAGTCGTCGAACAACCACGTGACCTGATTGCGCTCGAAGCGGCTGGCAGTTATCGTGGCCTCTATCACGTCTTGCTCGGCAGACTCGCACCACTCGAGGGAATCGGTCCGGAGCAACTGACCATCGAGAGTCTCTGCCAGCGGCTCAAGGACGAGGGGGTAGAGGAGATTATCATGGGAACGAACCCCACGCTTGAGGGTGATGGCACAGCACTTTACCTGAGTAATGTCCTGGCAGACCTCCCGGTGACGGTAACGCGTCTGGCCCGCGGGATCACCAGTGGCAGTGTTCTCGAACATGCCAACCGAGAAATGCTCTCCGATGCGATCATCGGTCGGCAACCATTTTAGGGGTTTTTCCGTAAGGGAAGATGCTCTTTCTGGCTTGCGCGTACAATCTCTTGCATACATTACCCTGCAGTAAGCTAAACTACCTGTAGCACCCGACTCGTGGGGCAAAAACGGCACCCTGTGTGGAACCATCATGCGGCTTAGTTTCGGTCAACAACTCAAAATGGCGCAGAAGCAAATTCTTGCGCCCCGGATGATCCAGTCGATGGAGATTCTCCAGTTGCCGATCCTGGCACTCCAGGAACGAATTGAACAGGAGATTGAAGAAAATCCCGTACTGGACCTCATTGAAGTCGATCCCGACCTTCCTGAGGAACAGTTCGAAGCGGAAAAAGAAGAAACCGCGGCCGATACCGACAAAGAGTTGGTCGTCGACGAAACCAAAGATAACAAGGATGATTTTGAACGCCTGGACCAGATGAATGAAGAGTGGCCGGAAACGTTCGAAGAACGACGACAGCCCTCGGCCAATCGCATCGAACAGGATTCGCTCCGTCGGCACGATACGATGGCCAACATGGTCAGTCGTCCCCAGACCTTGCAGGATCACCTGCACAACCAGATTAGCTGGTTCGATCTGAACGAAGAGACGCGGTTGCTCGTCGATCGGATTATTTACAATCTGGATGCCGATGGGCGACTCCAAGGACAACTCTGTGACTTACTCAAACCCGATGCCCCGCCTGAAAGACTGGCACTTGCCGAAGAGTCGCTCCAGATCGTGCAGCGACTCGACCCGTCGGGGGTGGGTGCCCGCAGCGATCAAGAGTGCTTGCTCTTGCAGTTGGAAAGCGGGATGCCGCTGGGCGAAGAGATACGGAAGCTGATCGAAAATCATCTGGAAGATCTGGCTGCAAACCGTCTCCCCCTGATTTCAAAAAAGACCGGCTATTCGATCGAACGCATTCATGCCATCTGGGATGAACTCAAAAAACTGAATCCCCATCCTGGTTCCCTCTTCCGCGAGACCCACGTGCCGACCGTCACGCCCGATGTATTCGTCGAGCGGAACGACGAAGGCAAGTATTTGGTCCGCCTCGAGGAAGAACGAACACCCAACCTCAACATCAGTTCTTATTACCGCAGACTTCTTTCCAATGCAGAAACGAACGAGGAAACCCGCGAATACATCAAGCGGAAGATCAACGCTGCACAGTGGCTGATCGACTCAATCCAGCAGCGACAAAGCACACTCACACGGGTCTCTCAAGCCATTGTCGATCACCAGACAGAATTTCTGGAGAAAGGTCCTGAGGCGATCGAGCCTTTAAAGATGCAACAGATTGCTGACAAGGTAGGTGTGCACGTGACCACTGTCAGTCGCGCGGTCGATGATAAATGGATCCAGACAGCGAGAGGACTCTTCCCGCTCAAGCGCTTTTTTGTCGGCGGCACGGTAAGCAGCGACGGCAAAGAAGTTGCCTACGATGCAGTACGGATCAAATTGCAGGAAATTGTCGATGGCGAAGACAAACATAAGCCTTACAGCGACGATGAACTGGTGAGACAACTCGGCGAGCACGGCCTTACCGTGGCCCGCCGGACCGTGACCAAATACCGCAAAAATATGGGCATTCCCAGTTCGCGACTGCGTCGCGAGTGGCGGGATGAATCCAAATAATAGGCATCAGTCCTCCCTCGGCCTGCTAGCTTGTGGGTCGGCAGAGCAAACGGTTTCGAGTCTTTTTACGCCAAATAGATAAAAAGCACCTCCGTTTTGTGCAAAGCTTCCAATTCACTTCCTCAAAGCGGTCGGTTTGCTTATATTCAGAGAATATTCCCTTGAGGCGGTGCGTGCGCCATGCGGTGCTGTCGTTTTCCGTCCCTGAAAATCAATCGGCAGGTGCGCGAATGATTTGCCCTTTTTGCCGTGTCGATAACGACCATGTGATCGACTCGCGGGCGAGTGAAGATGGCTTTGTCATCCGCCGTCGACGTGAGTGTCATTCCTGTCAGCGCCGCTACACGACCTACGAGCGCGTCGAGGAAAGGCCCATCAAAGTTGTCAAAAAAGATGGCACGCGATTGGCTTTCGATCGCAATAAAATGAAGTCGGGAATTGAAAAGGCTTGCTGGAAGCGATCGGTGCGGGACGATCAAATCGAAGCAATCCTCACGCTTGTGGAAAACGATGTCTACGCCAAATTCGAGTCGGAAGTCGAAAGCGTCTACATTGGCGAAATGATCATGGATCGTCTCCGCCACCTCGACCAGGTCGCCTACGTCCGGTTTGCAAGCGTTTATCGCGAATTCAAAGACGTCTATGATTTTGTCGATGAACTCGAACCGATGCTCAAAGAAACGCAGCCCAAGTAGCGGCATGCGGGGGGACGAGTTATCACCACATTCCATCTGATCGGCGGTTTTCTCGGCGCGGGAAAGACGACTGCCATGGCACACTTGGCCGCACACTACACAGCGGCAGGAAAGCGTGTGGGTCTGGTCACCAACGATCAGGCGGAGGGGCTCGTCGATACCCGTATACTCGCCAGCGCTGGTTATTCGGTAGGCGAAGTTGCCGGTGCATGCTTCTGCTGTAAGTTTGACGATCTAGTCGATGTAGCCGCGTCGCTGATCGATGATGAACCACTCGACATCCTTCTCGCCGAACCAGTTGGAAGCTGCACCGATCTTGTGGCAACCGTGCTGGAGCCCCTCCGGCAACTGCACGGCAAGGATTATGCGATCGGTCCCCTGACCGTGCTACTCAAACCGGAACACGGTCAGAAAATCCTACGGGCCGAAGAAGGTGTCGGCTTTTCTCCGAAGGCGGCCTACATCTTTCTCAAGCAGCTTGAGGAAGCGGACATCGTCGTAGTCAATAAAGCGGATAAGCTTTCGCCGGAAGAACAGACGGAACTGGTGGGGTTGCTGGAAACGCGATTCCCCGAAAAAAAGGTGCTTCTCGCCAGCCTCCGCACCGGATTTGGTTTGGATCGCTTGACCGCAGCACTCGAAACGGTACCGCATCAGAGCCTGCCTCTCGAGATTGATTACGATACTTATGCCCGTGGCGAAGCAGAACTCGGCTGGCTCAATGCGGAAGCACAGCTTGAAGGATGCGATCTGTCGCTCGACGACCTTGCCCATCAAGTGGTCGCCGGACTGGGCGACAAACTCACTGCGGCAGGCCTCGAAGCGGTCCATTTGAAGGTACTTTGTGAAGGGGACGAGGGGTTCGCCGTGGCCAACCTCGTCAGTTCGCGCGAGCCGACCGAACTTTCGCAATCCTGCCAGCAAATCACCCAGCGGGCAAACCTGATCATCAATGCCCGTGTAGCAGCGGATCCAGCAATGCTATCCGAGCTAACGGACCGGACGCTCGAGGAAATCGCTGTTCTTTACGCCGCGAAGCTGAAGAAGGGCAAACGCACCCATTTTCGGCCCGGTCGGCCGGAACCGACGCATCGCTTGGCACAGTCCCCTTCTCCCTGAGGGCTCCCAGCGGGTTTGCCCTTGCACTTGGGCGGCGTTTTCGACAAACTCCCGCCCCACACCATGCGGCCAATCTCTTCAACCTCTCCCCGCGGCGAAGCGGAAGTATGAGTCGACGATCAAAAGCGATGCTCGGCATCGCCAGGATTTTTTTTGTCCTCATCTTACTGTGCGGATGCCACGGACCGCCCACACCGGGATACTATGGGGACGATGGCCCGATCGAGGGCGATTTTCTGGTCGTACCCGAAGAGGAATTGGTCGAGTTCCCCAATCCCTCTGCTTTTGCGCCCATGAATGGGGAGGCATTTTGGACCGAACTGATCGACATCACCAGTGATTACTTTCGTATCGCCCGTGAGCAGCGGGTTCAGAATGTCGGTGGCCAGTGGCTGGAAGGAGAAATCCTAACCTATCCCCAGACGGGTGCCACTTTTCTCGAACCATGGCGCTGGGATTCGGTCACACAATACGAACGGACTCTCGCCACGCTGCAGTCGATTCGCCGCACGGCCCGGATCCGCATCATTCCCCAAGGCAACGGTTATCTGGTCGACGTGCAGGTCCTGAAAGATCTAGAAGATGTCGCCAGGCCGGAGCGGGACATTACGGGCGTGGCAAGTTTCCGCTTTGGGGAAACGGTAAGCCAGTCATCGGAGCGGATTGCTCAACCGGGCGAACCGGCCTGCTGGATTCCGATCGGTCGCGACACGGCGCTCGAGCAGGAAATTTTAGGTCGACTCTACGAACGGATGAATCCGACGCCCTTTTAGGTTGCAACGCAGCCTTAGTGCGATGTTGGCTGCGATGCCGGCAGACCGAGCGATACGGTGGGGGTGCCTTCAAGTGAGACATTTTGGGCGACGGGAATCCGCAAGGTAAACGCGGTTCCTTTGCCGACCGTACTGGCAACCAAGATCTTTCCCTTGTGGGCTTCCATAATATCGCGACAGGCGGCCAAACCGACTCCCGCGCCCCCTTTGCCGGTTTCATCCGGACCCTTCTTGGTCGAAAAATAGGGATCGAAAATCCGCCGAAGCTGATCTTCCGGGATGCCGGACCCGTTGTCGCGGACCGAAAGCTCAACCATCTTGGAAGCTTCATCGTATCCAACGCTGACAATCACCTGTCCACCATTGGGCATCGCCTGTCGGGCATTGATCAGCAGGTTTAACAGCACCTGCTGAATTTGATTCGGGTTGGCCCGTGCCAGCGGGGCTTTGCCAAGGCGGGTTTCGATGGCAATGCGGTATTTCCGTAGCTCACGTTCAAGCAGCACCAGTGCATCGTCGACAAGTTTCGAAAGATCGGTCGGTTCGAAATCGCCCGAGCGATTGCGGGCAAGGCCCAAAATACTATTGGTGATCTTGGCGGCTCGCTCTCCGGCAGCAAGAATTTTTTTGAACGCTTTATCGCGCGTGGCTTCATCTTTATGGCGAATCCCCATCTTCGCATAGTTGAGGATAGTCATCAAAACGTTGTTGTATTCGTGCGTCGTGGTACCAAGCAGTTCGCCAAGGGCGGTCAACCGCTGTGCCTGGGCAAGCTGCTCTTTGAGCAGTTGCAACTGGTCGCTTTCGGTGATTTCAGCTGACTTTTCGTCTGCCATGCTTTGTGATCCGCCCAATCGCTATTTTTTCGCCCAATGGCCTGAGTGCCACTTTCGTCCCTCTTTACCGAAGAGGAACGCCTTAACTTATTACAGAATTGTGACTTAGAACCAGAATCCATATCGACGAATTAACCTGGGCCTCTCTACGTGATCCTCGTATAATTCCTCGCGCACGACCGACTCGGGGGTCGTCATGGAGGAACCTTATGGGCTGGAGAAGCTAGGATGCACAGCGTGGAACTTCTTGAGCAGGCACTCGTTGTTGCCCGGCAACTTGGCTTTCGGGTTCGTGAGGAATATGTGGGTGATATCGACGGTGGAAGCTGCGTAGTTCGTGGCCAAAAAATGCTTTTTTTCGACCCACAACTCAGTATTCCCGACCGTCTGACGATTGTCTGCGAGGCCCTTGCTGCCGACCGGCAACTCGACCGCAGCACCCTTTCCGCCCCGCTTACTGCGAGACTGACCGTCCGCAAAGCGGCCTAATCAGGGCCTTGTTACGCTTTGCTGACCGTAGCGCGATAAAATTCACCGGCATCAATAAACTGTTCAACCGCCCGAGGTGTGCAGTAGCGGATGCTCTCTCTACGTGCAACTTTCGCCCGCATCTCCCGGCTACTGAGATCCATCCGTGGCATCCTCACCCCGAGCACCTCCGCACCCGGCAGGGCCGTCGCCTGAATCGCGCTGCCTGTCCGCTCAACGACCCCAATCCGGGCAAGGGCGACGATTTTTTCCGGATCTTTCCAGTTCGGCATATCGGTAAGCGTGTCGGCTCCTACAAGCAGCACCAGTTCCGCATCTGCGTATTGCTTGCAGAGGGTGGTGAGTGTATCGACCGTATAGCTCACCCCGCCCCGTTCAATTTCCAGGTCCGAAACTTCAAACGCACGGTGACCGCCGATGGCCAGCTTGAGCATCTCCACACGGACTGTGGCCGATGTCGCTGTGTGCTGCTGTTTGTGCGGCGCGGTGGCCGCCGGCATGAACAGGACCGTGTCAAGCTCGAGCTGCTCGCGGGCACACTCGGCCAACAGCAAATGCCCATAGTGGACCGGATCGAACGATCCCCCATAGATTCCGATCCGCATTGGTTGCTTTCTCCTTTGGTTTTTGTCTCCTCTCGCCAAACCGAGAAGGATAACGGACAATCACAGCATCTCCAACTTAGCCGACAGCCGCAGCGCCGGGTAGCTGCCGAGTGACCGATGTCCGAAGACCAGCCCCATCTTTTCGATACCCAGCCCCCCGCGTGGGAGCAAGACGCTGCGCAAAGCGTGTGTGTGGCCCGGGTGGTACTGCCGAGCGGATTCACGAAGCAACTCGACTACGCGGTCCCCGATACGCTCCGCGATCAAGTTGAGGCGGGCCGCCGCGTCCGCGTTCCACTCGGTCGCGGTAACCGCAGTGTGGTCGGTTACTGTGTCGATGTGATCACCGAGACCCAACCCGACCGGCCGCTCAAAGAAATCGACACGGTGATGGATTCCCAGCGGTTACTCTCTACGGAACTTCTCGAGATCACGCACTGGATGGCCGACTACTACCTCTGCCCCTGGGGGCAGGTGCTCGACTCGGTGATTCCCGCCGGAGTCCGCAGCGGGGCCGGCACGCGGATGGCCACGCTGCTGCAAGTACCCGAAGCGGTCGCCGCCACGCGGAGCAAGCTTAAACTGCCGACAAAACAGGCCGCAGTGCTGGACTATGTCCTGGCCCACCCGGAATCCACCCCCGCTCAGGTGGCTACTGCGGTCGGCTGCACGCAGGCGCCGGTCACCACGCTCCGCCGTAAGGGATTACTCGCAAGCGAAATGCGCCGCCTCGCGGTCGAAGCGGATCCCGAAGCGGTGACACCGCAAGAACCGTATCTGGAAATGAATCCTGATCAATCTGCCGCGCTAGGGACGATCATGCAGGCCATCGAAGCGGGGCGGCACGAAACAATTTTAGTGCACGGCGTTACCGGAAGTGGAAAGACAGAAGTGTATCTTCAGGCCATTCGCGAAGTGGTCGCTTTCGGCCGGCAGGCGATTGTCTTGGTTCCGGAAATTTCGCTCACGCCACAAACCGTCTCGCGGTTTCGATCCCGCTTCGGCCACGTCGCGGTCCTGCACAGTCACTTGAGCGACGTCGAGCGGCACCGGCAGTGGGCCCGGATTGCCAGTGGCGGCGCCCCGGTGGTCGTCGGTGCACGGAGCGCCATTTTTGCGCCCACACCCCAGCTCGGTCTGATCGTGATCGATGAAGAACACGAGAGTTCCTTCAAGCAGGATTCGGCTCCCCGCTACCACGCCCGCGAAGTCGCCGAGCGGAGGGCTGCGGCTGCCGGCGTTCCCTTGCTGCTCGGTTCGGCGACGCCCGCACTCGAAAGCCACGCCCGCGCCCTGGAGGGACGTTATACCCGAGTCGAGATGCCACGCAGGATCAGTAACCTTCCGCTGCCGAGTGTGGCGACTGTTGATCTGCGGGCGCATCAGCAGGACCGGCATTCCCGCGGGGCGATCAGTCGTCAATTGCTGCGGGCGATGGAGGAGTCGCTCGAAGACGACGGTCAAGTCATTTTATTGCTCAACCGCCGCGGTTTTTCTACCCACATCCAGTGCCCTTCCTGCGGTCAGGCCACGGAGTGTCCGGAGTGTGAAATCGCACTCACCCACCATCGGGGTCGCAACCAGGCGGTCTGTCATTATTGTGATTACCATCAACCGGTTCCCGATCGCTGCAGTGCCTGTGGTTTTACGGGGCTGAATTTTTTTGGTCGTGGCACCGAGCGACTCGAGGACGAAGTGCAACAGCGCTTTCCGCGGCACACCGCGCTGCGGATGGATACCGACACGATGAACCGTCCGGGCAGCCACGAAATTGCGCTCAATCGCTTTCGCTCCGGTGAAGTTCGTATCCTGCTCGGCACGCAGATGATTGCCAAAGGGCTCGACTTTCCCAACGTCACGCTGGTCGGGGTGATCAACGCCGACACCGCACTGCATCTTCCGGATTTTCGTGCCGCGGAAAAGACTTTTCAACTCATCACCCAGGTCGCTGGTCGCACGGGTCGCAGTGCGCGGGGCGGGCATGTGCTGGTGCAGACCTGCGAACCGGATCATCCGGCAATTCGCGCGGCGATCCGGCACGACTACGCGCTTTTTTCGGCCGGGGAACTGCCATTACGGAAAGCATTGGGTTATCCGCCCTACGGCGCGATGGTGCGCATTCTGGTGCGTGGCCCGGTCGAGATGGCCACCCGCGAATTTGCGGCGGCGCTGGGTGAGCGGATCGGTACCGCGTGTCGCGAGGCCGATTTTCTCTTTCGTCTGCTAGGCCCCGCGCCCGCACCGTTTGCCAAGCTACGCGGCAAGTACCGGTTTGCGATTCAGCTCCAGGCCGCCGATCCGCTCGCGCTTTCCCGCGCGGTGCGCAGCGCGACCGAGGATGTCAAAACCCCGGAGGACGTGCAGTGGATTGCCGATGTCGACCCGCTCGAGATGATGTAAAACGATTGGATCTTTTACAAGGCACGTAGATTTCTCAGTGTTTGTCTCGCTGAGCAGCCGTAACTTTCTTGCAACTCTATTGAACAACGGTGTATTCACACTCAAAAACGTCCCCTTTTTGGAACGGTTTTGCTGTGAAACCATTAAACGAAATATTGATCGTATCATGCAGGTAGCGGTCATTTCTCGCCCAATTTAAAGCCTTGCCCCTTGTTGTGACGACTGCGTTGACGGGGGTGTCAAAGTTCACGATGGCACCCGCCGGAAGAAAAAATCTAGAATTTATTTTTCCTCGTTGCCAGGGAACGATGTGGCTCGCTGCCAACACATTCGTGAATGGGTCAAAAAAAGAAAAATTTACACCTGTCCAATTTAATGTGCAGTCATTCAAAACAGTAAACTTCAGCTGGCATCTGGCGGTTCCGTCTGTCTTTGCATCGAACGTAATTTGCTGCACCACGTCCCGATATTCTATTTCACCAAAAGTATGCAAGGTATTGTCCGCAATGCGATAATCATAAGATATTACTCTGGGTACCGAAGAAACTAATCGAGTTTGATAATATTTTATAAAAAGCACATATCCCGTTACGCAGCATAAAAAAATCATCAAGATACCGGCTGGAATTATAATCGCACGCCGAGTGCGAACAAAACCTATCCATTGGCGTCTAAATTTTCCCATTAAGCCGATACACAACACAAAAATTATGGCAAACAGAATAATAATTTGTGACCGAGTGCGTAGTGGAGCAAACAAATCACGAGACGTGATTTTTCCGATTCCAGCGTATTCACGAAAATAGACTTGCAGATGTTCTGGCTTGAGACTACTCGGCGGCGTGTTGGAAAATTGCATTCCGATTCCGTGTCCAAGCTGCCAGTGCGTCTGCGATCCCCACGAGAACGAAGACCAATGCTTAATGCCTTTGACGAGCAAAGTGTTTTGAAATGGGCGAACATAAACAGAAGCGGTTCTAGAACTGGAAATATTTTTTTTAATTGACTTATTTTGAAATCGATCTCGTATGAGAAGCGCAAGACAAGCCTTTGCAGGAATTGCCTTGTGGTAATCGTACTCATGATTGTGCGTGAAATGCGTTAAAAGAAGTGATGAAGCTGATGCTTCTAAGGCAGAGGGGGGCTGGGATTTGATATACGAACTGTGAAATGCGCACGGGAGTGCTGCGGCCCCATAATAAGAGTCGTATTCGCTTCCGTGAATATGCCCGAGAGCGCCGTTCGGAAGAACGAGTTGTTCCATATTTTCATAGACTTCACTAACGTTTGTGCGAATGCGGTCATTGATCAAGGAATTCCTACCTAGAAGACTCTCGGAAAGGGCAATATATGCAACCCCCTCAAAGAGCATATCAACGCCGTACCAAACACTATCGTGGCCATGGTGATCGCTGGTGTGATCTGGATAAAGATTACTGCCCCCTTGGCTTTCGATAAGGCCATCGCGAGCCCATTGAGTCTTGTCATGCGGGTTGGTTGCCGCGTCTGTCATCAGAATTAAAAGTTCGGACAATCTTTCATCTGCGTTGTGATTTGGTCGTTCACCGAAAAGTAAATGAATAAATGCACTGGAAAGTTCATGCTTAGCCATGTCGTGATTTCCGCCGGTCTTCACATCGAATGTCGGAATTTCTATCGATTGGTGCGTGCACGATTCGCACAGTTTAAGAAATTTTTCTTGAGTTTCTGGCGGCAATTTGTCGCCGAGAAGAAGAAAAGCGATCGATGCATAACCTATGAGATCGGCTCTGAATAAAGGCCGCTTCGTCCAGTATTGACCATTCTTTATGGTACTGTTGATGTTCGGTAAAAACGGAATCTCGCGATAAGAGTCGTGCGATAGGCAAAGCCAGCGAAAAATGAGATCCGAACGCCGCAGCAGTTCATCCCGCGAAAGGTTTCCAATTGGAAATTGGTCGGGTGAATAAAATTCTAAGAGTGTAGCATAGCAAAGCAGTAGCATGCCGTTTCCCGGAATTGTGACGGTCGCGGCATAGTCTTCGTTTGACCAGGTGTCATAGCGAGTAAAGTCAAAATATGCCGTTTTACTTTTGGGTTGCTCCACAAAAATGGGTTCAAACCGGTCTGCGCTTAGCTCAACAATTTTTAGGTAGTTGGCAAACGATTCGGAAAATTGACACTGTGCTGCCGAACCAATTTGAACAATCAGCAGGAAACAGGATAAGGCAACTATTTTTTGCGGCATAATGCTAATGGATCGGCAATGGCGTTCAGACATATTTTCCATGCTCTTGTGCAAAACCTCAATTCGACTTACGGAAGTCTGTACCGATGGCACGCAATAAGCATGAAGAGTTGACAAATTTTATCGCTTGAGTTTAAGCAAATCCATCTCAATTTATGGTGATTATCCAGGGATATTCACTCCTATTGGTCATCCAGAATCAAATCAAATATCCGCGGGATTGCTTTGGGCAATGCGCCCCGATAGTCTGGTACTTCTGGCGAGACATGCCCCCGAAATGCCAGAGTAGCTCAGTTGGCAGAGCAGCTCATTCGTAATGAGCAGGTCATCGGTTCGAGTCCGATCTCTGGCTCTTCTTCCGCTTCTTCAA
>Ga0302123_10001403_pt1 | contig 17231 bp, 20 predicted proteins | sample CB21_321_MG_FD_203109 | JGI IMG/M metagenome (GOLD analysis project Ga0302123, IMG submission 203109) | Marine microbial communities from Western Arctic Ocean, Canada - CB21_32.1 | ecosystem: Environmental > Aquatic > Marine > Oceanic | place: Canada: Western Arctic Ocean | collected 2017-09-28 | reverse complement strand
TACCGCAAGCCCGGGGGGCACATTCCGCTGTTCTCGGACGACAGGTACTGGGAACTTCAGTTCACCGAGGTCGACTCCAGCACTCGGGTCTCCTGCGACAGATACGCCGTATTGACAGAATCGGACGATCGGGTGACGGTTTATACCAACTGGCGAACCTACTATCCGGCGGAGTGGATCGCCCAGATGCTTCCATCAAACGTAACTATGACGGTCAATCAACGGATGTCCCGGCCAGACTGGTGCCTGATTTCGAAGACATCCAGGTAGATGACACCAACGCACTCAGGAGACACGCAAATGGACCGGGACTGCCTCTTCTGCAATATAGTGTCGGGCGATATTCCGAGTACTCGGGTGTACCGGGACGATCGAGTGATGGCGTTTCGGGACATCAACCCTATTGCACCTCAGCACATCCTCGTAATTCCGCTGCAGCACCTCACTTTCCTGCGCACTGCCGATGAGTCACACGAAGCCTTGATAGGTCATATGGCCGTGACAGCTGACCGCATTGCTGCCGAGCAAGGCATTCAGGACTCCGGGTTCCGGCTGACTATCAACCAGGGCTCTGATGCAGGTCAGGAGGTCGATCACCTGCACCTCCATATCACAGGCGGTCGGAAGCTCGGCCAGATAGCCTGAGATCAGATGGCAGGGATCACTGGGATCGAGAGATAAGTAATGGCTGGAACAATCATCGAACAACTTGCCCGTGTAGAAGCACGGGTGTCTGCGCTACCGGATCGACTTCAGGCGCACATCGAACGTGCACGCGTCGTCGGACGTGAACTGTCTGAACTGTTCGGGGCCGATGTCGAGCGCGTGGACCTAGCGATCGCTTGTCATGACCTGTACCGCGCTGCGTCGGACGAGGAGATGCTTGAGATAGCCGACCGGATAGGAATCGTACCGGGAGCCCTTGAGATCGAGCAGCCATTGCTCCTGCACGGCCCGCTGGCGGCGATCTGGATGGCCGATGAGGGTGGAGTGTCCGATAAGGCTGTACTGGACGCTGTGCAGCATCACACGACCTTTGCGCCCGGGCTGGGTGTATTGGCTGGCACCGTGTTTCTGGCCGACAAGATCGATCCAAACAAGGTCGAACGCCGACCGTGGCTGTTGTCGGTAGTTGAGGCGGCAAAGACCGGCGACTGGAAAGCCGCCATCCGCCTTTATATCAAGACCCTTGATGCGGAGTTAAAGCGCGAGGGCGTAACACCACACCCGCTCGCTTTGGAAGCGTACGAGGACCTAGTCGACGCGTAGGGGCGGTGCTTGCCTCGCCCAATTCGGCGATAACGCTCGATAACGTCTTGCCGCCTTGCAGGCTTCACACCCCTCATCCTGCACCATCTCCCGACGGGGAGAGGGGTAACGTTGGCACAGTTCTGTTGTTGTCATCTTGAGCGAAGCCGAGGGACCTTCACCGGAACGATGACCGGCGTAGACATACCGTTAGGAGGCGAAACTATCACCGCCACACACGGCATGGTGCTCCCGAATTACCCTACTGCCGGATGTACTTCCGGACTCGCTGACCGTGCCCTTCGATGCCGATCTCTGCGATGTACAGGTTGCCGCTGGAGTCACCCCAGATGTCGTGCGGCGCTTCCATGCCGTTCTCCGGCCCTCGCCATCGGGACACCAGATCACCATCTAGCGTGAACACACTCACGCCCGTCGGCTCACCCTGCTCGACCACATACATCAGTCCGTCGTGGCCGTACCAGAACGCACCTGGGTTGATCACATCGGTCCATTCGGCCACAAATGTTCCGTCTTGTTCAAGAATCTGAACACGGGAGTTTGGCCGGTCGGCGATGTAGATACGGCCGACGTTATCGATACCGATGTTGTGAAGCATTCCGAACTCGGCAGGCCCCTGGCCTGCGCGCCCCCATGAGCTCAGTAACTCGCCATCGGCCGTGAAGGTGTGAACGTTCCGATTGGCGTATCCGTCGGACACCAGAATGTGGCCCGCATCGTTGATAACCACACCGGAAGGCATGTTGAACGGCAGACCGTGGTCACCCGTCTGAGACACGGCGACGTTTGCGTAGTCACGTCGGCCAAGCTCCATAAGCTTTTCACCCAGTCTCGTGTGCTTCGTGACGGTGTGCGTCTGCGTGTCCGTAAGCCAGATCGAGTCGTCCGGTCCTACGTAGATGCCGTGCGGGTCCCGGAACGTACCGTTGTAGCGATCAGCCGGGTCCAGGCAGGACGCCTCGCCCCAGGACGTAATGAAATCGCCGTCCGTGTTCCACATCGTGATTGGGTGCACACCACGGGAGAACACATACACCTCGTCACGGGAGTTGACCGCAACTCCGGACGCCAGCGTGAACTCCCAGCCTTCCGGCATGCCTCGGGGCCAATCGGGATCCAGTTCGAACTTCAGGTCTCCGGTGCCGACGATCGTCATATGTGGCCTCCGTGATGGTTTAGATGCGCTTTGAGGACTGGCGAGAAGTTACGCTGCGCCACGATCGGAGTCAACCCGATTGTGCAAGCGGAAGATATAAGGCCCGTGGGACGTGCGAAGATGTGGATCGTTTTCCAGATATGTCCGAATTTAGAAATGGGCCTCATTGATCAAGGAACAGGTGCGGGCGGCAATCGACGATTCGTGGCGCTCGTTCCGGCGCGCCCTCGAACCACTTACGTCCACCGATATGGAAGTGCCGGGCGTGTGCGGTGAGTGGTCGGTCCGAGAAGTGATGACCCACGTCGCTGCATGGGAGACGCGGGCAACTGCGTCACTTCTGGCAGGTGTACCTAGTCCAGAGCTTGACGATCCGGGCGCATTTGACGAGGCAGAGCGACAACGGCAAACAGACATGGATGTGGCCGCAACCAGCACACATCTGGAAGCGACACATCGAGCGTTACGAGATGCTATAGAAGCTTCACCACCGGAGTTGTTTACAAGTGGTTCCCCACTGCGTCAACAATTGGACGACGGTACGGCCCTTCATTACGAAGAGCACGCCGATGGGATCAGGGTCTGGTATGCGCTGTATCGACGTGCACGGGCCAGCGGCGGTGGCTAAAAGGGCTGTCTGACGTCTTAACGGGTATATCGGGGATGCCAGTCTCCGCCGTCCCAGGAGACGATCGAGTCCGGCATTACGGCGATGAGGCATCGAGGGCGATCCGCCGTTTTCTTCATATACGTGGGACCATTAGGACCCATGTATCGCACCGCCATCTCCTCGGCGATCTGAAGCATACGACCGGTCATTGGAGCCGGGCCTTCCAGCACCTCCGCCGTTCCCTCTATCAGGACACGCGCATGCTCCGTGTTCACATCGTCGGCGCAAGAGACTGCCACCCGCGACTCGTTTCTGATGTGATCTACGAACTCCGAACCCGCCCGTCCCACGATGTACATCCGTTCCCCGTCCCACTGCTGCCAGACGGGAGCGATGTACGGCGCCCCGCCCGGCTGCACCGTGGCAAGCCGGGCAATAACCGGCCCAAGCAAAAATTTTGTGATCTCGTCTCTACTCATCGAGCCGGGCATGTGGGCACCTTCCAACACTGTTACCCGTCAGGAACGGGCGTTTGCTCCCCGCTTAAACGTCACTCTCGGCATCGCCCGCGTCGGGCATGCTGTTGGCCGGAATCACCAGGGTCGGCGCGCGTGATGAGCGGGTCACTTTATCGGTGACGCTGCCCAGTACGAGACGTCGGATGCCTCCACGGCCGTGCGTCACCATTATGGCGATTGTAGAGGGAGAGTCGTGCAAAGTGTCGACGATGGCGCTCGCCCCGGTGTCGGAGGACACGTGAGTGCTAACGGAGGAAACGGAGTCCTTGATGCTGGCCACCTGTGAATCCAGGTAGTCGCCGGCTTCCTTCTGCTGGGACTTGATCGCCTGATCCCATGCGTTCGCCATGCTGGGTCCATATTCGGCACCTGCGTAGATAGCGGCCGCCAGTTCGACACCAATCGTTAGTGCGTTTTCGGCGAGCCCTGAGCCGTCAAGCGGAATGAGTATGGTCGACGGCTTTTCTGGCGCTTGTACGGAAGCCCCGCCGGGCGGAAGCACCAGCACGGGTACTCGACCTGATCAGACTATAGCGTCCATACAGCTTCCAAGGATGCCGCGCATCGCCGCCGAACCGCGGTGGGGCTCCATCGCTATGAGGTCGGCGCCAATTTCCGAGGCTACCTTGATGATCTCACGGGCGGGCGTGCCGGTTTTTCGGCTGGATGTGGCAGATGGGAACTCGTCTTGTACGGACTTGAGAATGCCGCCCAGGTACTGATCCGCCCATTCGGTGATCGACTCGGTCAGTTGTGCGAACTCGTACGCCTCGGCGAGGTGCCTGGAGTCCACGATAGTGACGAGGTGAATATCGACACCCAATCGTGCGAACGGCTTGACCCAATCTATAACGCGTTCGGAATCGGCTGTGCCGTCCAACGGAACAAGTATCTTTTTGAACATTTTTCTACGTTCCTCCCTTTGTTTGCGCCCGGGCCTTTGTACACATGGTCCTTTATTTGCGTCATGGCATATTTTCAAGAGCCTGTAAAGATGTGTCGGCCACTAGCGCGTACTCATCGAGTGGCGTAAGTTGGCGGCGACGCGGTTGTGCCTACAACCGGTAAATTCGGATTCACACAAGAAAAAGCGAGATCACCGTTGAAGATCACAAAGGTCGAAGGAATTCAAAGCGCTCAACCAATTACTGACCAGGGCGGTAACAGGCGCAATTTCGTCTACGTGAAGATCGAGACGGATGAAGGCATTACCGGCTGGGGCGAGGCGACATGCGGTCCGTTGGTCGTGTCTGGGATGGTCGACGAGATAGGTTCGACGTTGATCGGCAAAGATCCGCACCGTATTGAAGAGCACTGGCAACGGCTCTACCACCTCTATCACAACGTCCGCGGTGGCGTGATCCAGATGGCGGCGATTAGCGGCATCGAGATCGCCCTCTGGGATATCAAGGGCAAGGCGCTGGGCGTGCCGGTATACGAGCTGCTGGGTGGAGCGATGCGTGACAAGATCTGGACCTACGGTCGATGGGACGGCGCTACTCCGGAAGAGTGTGTCGAACATGCCCTGCGAGAGGTTGCTACAGGGCTCACGGCACTGAAGGGCGACCCGTTCGGTCACCAGGGCCTGTTCAGTTCTGTGCAATCAGAACGTGACGCAGTTGCAAAGTTAAAAGCGGTCCGTGAAGCCGTCGGGGACGATGTCGAACTGCTGGTAGAGGCACACGGACGTCTTGCACCGTCGGCAGCGATCCGGGTCGGTCTGGCGATCGAGGAGTATCGACCTTTTGTGTTTGAGGAGGTCGTGCCTCCACAGAACGTGTCGGCCATGAAACGCGTCGCTGATGCGATCAACGTACCGCTGGCGACCGGCGAGCGTCTGTACACCAAGTACGAGTTCACCGGCCTACTGGAGCAGCAGATCGTGGCGATGATCCAACCAGACATCGGACACGCGGGCGGAATCCTTGAGTTGAAGAAAATCGCGGCAATGGCGGAGGCCCATTACGTGGGATTCCAGCCGCACAACCCGTACGGACCGGTCAACTCGATGGCGGCATTGCAGGTTGATGCTTGCACGCCAAACTTCATGATCCAGGAAGGCGGACACGGCGACTGGTTCGACGAGGTTGTGGTGGGCGAGTTCCCGAAACAGAAGGATGGATTCTTCGACCTGCCGACCGGCCCCGGGATCGGCATTGAGATGGACGAGGCGGTTCTTCGAGCCAACCCGCCCGTTGAGAACATTACCCCTGAGGGTTACGCACGAGATGCTTACTGGCCTTCTATGCAGCAGACCGAGTGGGCGTAAGTACCCGGAAATTACAAGACACGACCCCCAAACCTGACAAGTTCTAGAAATTTCCGGAGAGATACATCAATGAAAATCACAAGCGTTAAAGCGATTCCGGCTTCGGCAAGGACGCCGTTCGGAAGCCGAAACTACGTTTACGTAAAGATAGAGACCGACGAAGGAATCACGGGTTGGGGTGAGGCAACCTGTGGCCCGTTCGCCGTCGTCGAGATGGTCAACGAGTTCGGCGAGACCCTGATCGGCAAGGACCCGCACCGAATAGAAGAGATCTGGCAGAGGCTCTACCACCACTTCCACGTGCGTGGCGGCGTGATCCAGATGTCCGCGATCAGCGGGATCGAGATCGCCCTGTGGGACATCAAGGGCAAGGCCCTTGGAGTGCCGATATACGAACTCATCGGCGGCAAAATGCGGGACAAAATTTGGACCTACGGTCGATGGGACGGTGCAACGCCTGAACTGGCCGTGGAACGTGCCATGGGTTTCGTAGAGCAGGGTTTGACGGCGCTCAAAGGCGATCCGTTCGACCATACAGGCATCTTCCTGCAACGTGATGCCGAACGACACGCGATCGCCAAGATGAAGGCCGTTCGAGAGGCTGTCGGCGACGACGTGGAGCTACTTCTTGAGGTTCACGGCCGCCTGGCTCCGGCCGCAGCGATCCACATGGCCAACGAGGTCGAGGAGTACCGCCCCTTCGTGATGGAGGAGCCGGTGCCGCCGCAGAACCTGGATGCGCTGCAACGGGTTGCCGAAGCGGTGAACATCCCGCTGGCGACCGGCGAGCGACTTTTCACAAAGTGGGACTACACGGATCTGCTGAAACGCAATATCGTGGCGATGATCCAGCCGGACATCGTCCAGGCTGGCGGGATCATGGAACTGAAGAAGATCGCAGCGATGGCAGAAGCCCATTACGTAGGTTTCCAGCCGCACAACCCGTACGGACCTATCTGCACGGCCGCCGCCCTGCAACTCGATGCCTGCACCCCCAACTTCATGATCCAGGAGGGCGGGCTTCACCCGTGGTTCCAGGATGCGACATCCGGGACTGCGCCAATTCAAAAGGACGGGTTCTTTGACGTGCCGGAGTTGCCGGGGCTTGGCGTCGAGATGAACGAAGAATGGTTAGCAGCCAACCCGTGGGACCCGAATGGAGCCGTATGGCGAGCCACCGACGGTTCATCGGTGACTGGCTGGGGTGGCATGGGATCGCTGCAGGAGACCTACTGGTCTTAAGTCGATGAGCATAGGGCGGATCTCCGATCCGCCCTTTTACCCCTCACCCTTGGTACACGTGGGCCTCTCCCGCAATGGGAGAGAGAGCAAAAACGTTCGCTATGCGCACGATTTAGGAGCGGGCTTGCTCCGGCCTGTCCATGTAATAGCAGCCGTTTCGTGACGACACCGTAGGGACGTATGGCAATACGCCCACCCGACACGCCCTACCCCAAGAAAGCGTTTACGTGCTCGTGTAGGTCCGTCAGGCACGAGTTGTAATCGTCCAAGGGGAAACCGTCCACGTATGGCCGATGCTTTCCCGTCGGGCCGTCCACTGCGCCTGCATCATACGTAGCGTGAACCCACGCGTTCTCAGTCTCGATACTGGGAAGTAGGTTCTGGCCCTTCTTGATCGACAGCGCCGCAGCTAGGCCCAATCCACCCCAGTTGGAAACGGACGCGATCATCAGCTTCGTCGTAGTCGTTACACACGGGTCGTCCGGCAGGCGTTCGATGCTTGCCGCCTCGTCCCGCAGATTGCCCATACCGATCTCGTTGCCGCCGTCGCCGATGCCAACGCTATACGGGTGCTGATCAAACAGGTGGTCGATCTTGGCGTTGTACTCGGATATGTCCGTGCTGTGCATATTCCGGTACGTGCCGTCGCCAACAAGACCGGCGCGCTCGATTGCGATCACAACGGACGGGGTCTCGGTTTCCAGTATCACCCGTGCGGCTTCTGCTGACTCCTTGTGGTCAACCACCGGGAACTCGATCACCTGATTGTCACCGGCGACCGATTTCATGGCGTCCATCGAGTACTTGTCGGTCACGTATGCGACCTCGTAGCCGATAGTCGAAAGCGCTTCGCCTATGGCTGCCGCTCCGGGAGGACCGTCCGTCTCCGGCGCTTTTGCGTAAACGATATAAAACCCGGTGACGATCAGTACCTTTCCTGGGTGTTCCAGGATCAGGTCCGCTGCCTCCTCGACGTAGTTGGAGGGCAGATATGGACGGAGCGCCGAAATGTTCCGGCCGTCCTTCTGGAGGATGATGTCCTCGATGGTGGTCATCGAATTGTTACTCCGTTGCGCTGTTTAGCCGATTATCAACATCGACCGATAAATACTTCGGGGGGGGCAGCCAGGCGAGGCTATGAGGCCCGATAGGTCTCGGATTCAGCCATTAAAGAACGGCCAGGTCTTCGTCCTTCAAGTCGGTCATCCACATGTGACCCGGTGCGTGAGTGATCATGAGCGGCGGCTTCGAGGCCATTGCCACAGCCTGCGGTGTTACGCCACAGGCCCAGAACACGGGAACGTCCGACGGATCGGCTGGCTCCCAGGCGTCACCGAAATCTGGCTTCATGGGATCGGCCACGCCGATAGCCGACGGATCGCCGACGTGGATCGGCGCACCGTGTGTATTCGGGAAACGTGTCGTCGCCTGAACCGCTCGGACGACCTTGTCCTGCGGGATCCATCGCATCGAGACCACCATCGGTCCTGAGAACGGTCCGGCCGGCGTTGTCTGGATGTTGGTCTTGAACATGGCGACGTTCTTGTCGGTCTCCCAGTGCGGGAGTGTGATGCCGTTCTCGATCAAGGCGTGCTCAAACGAGAAGCTGCAACCAAGCAGGAATGTCACGAGGTCGTCACGCCAGACCGATTTCAGGTCCAGAAGCTCCTCGGTGGCGACGCCGTCTCGATACACAAGGTAGCGGGGTCCGTCGGTTCGGATATCCGCACCCGGCGTACTGATTACGGGCTCAATACTGCCCGCCTCGATCACGTCGATGACCGGACAGGGCTTCGGGTTGCGCTGGCAGAACAGCAGGAAGTCGAATGCCGACTCTTTTGGAATGATCGCCAGGTTCGCCTGAACGAATCCGGGCGCCATGCCTGAGGTGGGTTGAGCAAGGCGATTCTGTCGAAACTCGGCACGAGCCTCGGCGGAAGTTACCGGGACCTTCGTCCTTGCGCTTGTCATGGGTGGACTCCAATGGATGCCAGATCGCCAGATGTTTCCAGATTTATTCTAAGTATTTCCGGGCTATGCGCATGGTAGGAGCGCACCGTTGGCCGGTCAACGAGTCAGGAGTGTTTCGTGCGCCGTCTGAACGGTAGGATGTCAGCCGCAATTCAACGCGTCGAGACATGAATGAGGAACGCACCGATGAAAATCCTCCTGACAGGTGGGTCCGGGCTTGCTGGCAAAGCGATAACGGACGAACTTGTCGCCCACGGTTACGAGATGGTGCGAGTTGATCGAGTTGCGCCGCCGGATGTGCCGAACACACGCGGCCAGGCAGGATCAAGCACATTTAAGTTTGTGGACACCACAGACATGGCACAGGTGACGTCGGCGATGGCCGGGTGCGATGCCGTGATCCACATGGCGGCGATAACGAACCCCCTCATCATGTCCGAGTTCGAGGTCTTTCAGATAAACATGCTGTCGAACTGGGCGGTGCTTGAAGCTGCTGAGATACACGGGATCAAGAAGATAGTAATGGCATCGTCGGTCAATGCCATTGGAGCGGTCTTCTCAAAGGGAATCACGCCGAGGCCCTACTTCCCTATCGATGAGGAACACCCCACCTTCGCCGAGGACGCATATTCGCAGAGCAAGTGGCTGGGCGAGGAGATGGCTGAGGCGTTTGTGAGGCGACGTTCGGGCGATGTGCAGATTGCGTCAATGCGATTCCACGGCCTTCTTACGGAGGCGCGACAGAGTGACATGAGGGCGGGAGTCGCCGGAGGGAATGTCGTTGACAGCGCGCCCAAGCACTTTTGGGGTTGGACGGATCTAATCGAGGCTGCAGTGGCTTGCCGATTGGCGGTCGAGACCGACTGGGACGGTCACGAGGCATTCTTCATTAATGGAGCAGACACAAGCTCCAACGTCCCGACGATCGACCTGGTTCGAGAGATGTACCCGGACGCCGAGATCAAGGGAGACCTTGAGGGCTTCAAGTCAGCCATAAGCATCGAGAAAGCGCGTCGAGTGCTGGGCTGGGAACCGAAGGCGACCTGGCGAGAGGGATAGGGGTTCGGCGCGCTACGGAATGATCGTGACGCTTCGACCGATCAAGGACAGTTGAGGAGGCTCTCGGCCCTCCCCGAAGTACAGGATGGAGATCTGAACGGTTGGCCGTTCAGGCACAACCGATAGCGTTGTGTAGACGCGGTCAGGCGTTATCATTCCGGCGTTGTCCACGACCCGGTTGTCCTGCTGGATTTCGCAGTGATCAACCACCAGCAGTCGCCCGGTGCCGTCCCGCACCGTAAATACAACCGATTTTCCGACTGGCATACCCTGCCTTTAACTGAGCGCGTGGTCTCGATGTTGAGCATGTTGAAAATCGCGTGTGACCCGCCCAGCATGGACGTCGCTTACGGGTCTGGATATCGAGGGTCGAGAACGTATAATTCACCGAAGTAATCGATCTTCTCTAACCGAGTCCGCACCTCCACAATTTCCGAACAGCGAACCATTCGAGGCGCCGTATACAGGCCGTCTGATCGCATGACACCGCGATCCGCCCGGTACGTTGTGTGGGCTGCTGATTGACCAGTTCCGATCGGCGGCGATCTCTCCAGACTCAACGTTGATCAGAGAGAACTGGACGACGTCGTCAGTCAACAGAGGGTCAAAACCGAAAGTCACTCGATACTCCGGAACCGGTGTTGACGCTTCTGAATCGGTCCCAGAAAAAGAACAACCACTGGCGGCCAGCGCAAAAAGAAATGACGCGACGATTAGAAGCACGCTAATTCGCTCGAAACGTGTTCTCGACATACCGCCACTTCCAGCTGACCGCCAGTGACCGCTGTTAATAAGAACGCATACGGGCGGCAAACCGTTCCGTCCGCATGCGTCTCACTATCTTTTTTTTACAGGGCCAGTGCTGTCGAGAAGTCCGGGACGCCTTCCCAGCGGCCTGCGTCGGTCGCTCGCATCACGGCAATCTGCTTGATGACTTCCGGATTGCCGAGCCCGTGGGGTGCTCGTCCAGTAAGTACCAGCAAAACGTTTTCGGCCTGTTTGCGTCCACCCTCGACGCCGGACACCGGCGATGCTCCTGCGATGTGCGGTGTGACGATCAGGTTGTCGACATTGAGGAGTGGGTCCTCTGCGTCGATCGGTTCGGTCTCGGTGACGTCCAGTCCTGCAGATTCAATCTGACCGGTCTGGAGCGCAATCTGGAGGGCTACCGGGTCCACCAGCGGGCCTCGAGCGCAGTTGATCAGGATGGCGCTCCGCTTCATCTGCGCAAGTGCCTCTGAGTCGATGATGTGGTGCGTCTCGGCCGTCGATGGCGTGTGGATCGTTATGTAGTCAGACGAACTGAGCAGCTCTTCCAGAGACACAAGCTGCACTCCGTAAAGGTCGGCCGTCGTTTGCGGAACGTACGGGTCGTAGGAAATGATTCGCTCCGGTCCAAAACCACGGATGCGGGAAGCGAAAGCCTTGCCGATGTTGCCAAGACCGATGATCCCGACCGTGCTACCGGCAATCCGCCGAAGGTTCGTACGGAACGCTGCGATCGACGCCGGGTCGTCGCTCCACCTTCCTGCTTTGACTGCACCGTCCGTCTCACGTACGAGCCGCGTCAGGGACAACAGAAGCGCCATAGCGTGATCAGCGACTTCTGAGGTGTTTATGCCCGGCGTGTTGCAGGCCAGGATGCCCAACTCGGTCGCCGCCGTTAGGTCGATAGAGTCGACACCTACTCCAGACCGGCTGACGATCTTCAGATTCGGGCAGGCCTCAAGAACCTCTCGGTCGGTCAGGGGGAGCGTCCCGATCATTGCGCCATCGACTCCACGAAGAATGTCGATGTAGTCCGACTTCGATGTGGTCGAGTCGACCAGAGTTTGAGAGAACTCTATTCCTGCGGCTTCGAACATGCTGGTGTCGGACATGGGCCGTGAAACGTTTACGACTTTGAGAGCCATGCGTGAGTGATCTCCTTTAGTTGACATTTTGGTTGCCGGAATGCGACGGACAGTGAAGAAGGCCGAAGTATAGAGGCAACGGGGCGCGTAAGCGTGCGCTAGGCAGGACGGCGCGGTGCAAGCCGGGACGTCCAGAACGCAGGATCTCCCACGGCCGGCAGACCCACCGGGTCCATCAGGCCGCTGGGAACCTCGCCTGACTCGACTCGCGCCAGATTGCCGATAACCTGTGCGGCGACAGCCTCCAATGCGGCATCGCTCTCGCTTGCGTCTTTGATATCTGTAATCGCGCGTTCATGACCGAATAGTGGCCCTGGATTCACGCCCCGGACCCCAAAAGCCGCAGCCCCAAGCGTCCCAGACTCCAGGGCGGACAGAACTACGTCCTCATCTAACACCTCCGCGAGGCTGGTGTTGACCAGAACAGCACCAGACTTCATCAACTTCAACTCCCGCTCCCCAATCAAGCCAATTGTGTGAGGAGTGTCACTGACGTGCAGGGTTACGACATCGGAGTTAAGAAGTAGCCGATCAAAACTATGTCTTCGTGCGCCGACTTCGTTGGCGTAGCCCTGGGCTGCAGTCCGTACGTCGTGATAGATGATCGATGCCCCCGCCTCTCGCAACCTGCGAGCGACCTCGATACCGACGTTTCCGAGTCCGACAATCCCGACTGTCAGCACGCTGAGTTCATTTGACGGCTGTTTCGCTATCACCATCGCCTGATGGAGCAGGGACATCGTGTGGTCAGCCACAAACGGGGCCAATGCGGGACCGGTGTTCGCCACAGCAAGCCCGGTGGATAGCAAGGTGGCTGCGGCGAGCGACGACTGTCGACATCCGGTGAACTGAACGAATCGAATATCGTTATCACCGGCGGCCATATCGCATGCCGATTCAGCGCCCGGACCGAGCACCAATGCCTCGAATCCTCCCGCCATGTCTTCGGCCACATTGCCCGAAGACGTGGCAAACTCGACCGAGGACGCACTGCCTGCCGATTCGAGCACTCTTTTCAGACACAACGAGAAGCGGTCATCGTCCCCGGGAATAACGAGCGTTTTGAGGGTCAAGGTATTTGACTGAATATCATTAGTTAGTGTTAAGAACAGCTTGACTGTACGTACGAACACGCTTTGATGAGTGCTGTCGTCATTCCTCTGTTAGACGACCGTGTGAGACCACTAGCGGAGTCTATTGGGAACCGGGAATATCGGTCAAATGGTGAGCCTGAACTTCACACTGTCATCCTGAACTTGATTCAGGATCCATTTTTATGTCGACATCGGTGCTTGCCGATTAACCGGTCGGTGGAAGGACTGTCTTGTGGTCTCGATGGGTTGGCCAGTGATGAGTGGATTCTGAATCAAGTTCAGGATGACAGTTGGAGGCGGTCGGTCACATCGTGCGATCCACTCTTTGAAAAGCCTCTGGACACGTGCAGGAATTTTACGCCACTGTAGCCGCTAATCTCGCCCCGGTGTCTTACGCGAAAACGCTTGCTCCGTAGGCCGAATCCAACAGGTCGTTCTCTGCAAAACGGGTGAAGCGTAGAGGCGTCATATCGATGCTTGTAGATTTGCCGTGAGTAGCAAGTTCGGCAAGCGCCCGGCCTATGGACGGAGACAGCTTGAATCCGTGGCCGGAGAACCCGGCTCCCACCACCAGGTTGTCGATGCCCGGAACACGGTCTATCACTGGATGGTGGTCTGGCGTGATGGTGAACAAACCGGACCAGCCGCCATCCCATCCCGCTTCGTCAAAAGCCGGGTAGCGTCGAACAAGGTATTCAAGAGAATCTGCGACGCACGACGGATCGACCGACTGGTTGTAAGTGTCCCGATCGGTCGGATCTTCCCGGATCCCTATTAGCGTCAAATCACCGGCGTCTGGCCTGAACGAAATGCCGTTGGATGTGTCCGCGATGATCGGGTGTGTTGGGATGCGGTTCAGCGGCCTGTGAAGTTTGATGACCTGGTGCCGTACCCATGAAAGGGACAACGGCGCTCCGACCGACTCAAGAAACTCTGGAATCCACGGTCCGGCGGTGAGCACCACAGCTCCGGCATTGATGCGACCCTGATCGGTTTCGACAGCAACGGCTTTGCCCCCTTCAACGACGATCCCGGTTACGTTGCTGCCAAGGCGCACCTCTGCCCCGGCCTCTCGGGCGCTCAACGCAAATCCGTTCGTCACAGCTGAGCTGTCGGCGTATCCGGAGTTGGGCTCGAAAGTGACCGCGCCCACGCCGTGAAAGTCCATCTCAGGCCACATTACCGACGCCTCTTGCGGCGCCATCGGGCGAGAGTCCACTCCGTGCTTTCGTTGGAGGGCGGAGTTCTTACGGAGGGCGTCTTCTTGTCCGGGTTCGACCATAAAAACGTATCCAGTGTTCACAAACCCACCGGGATGTCCCGTCTCCGACTCAAAGTCGGCGATCACGTCCCGGCTCTCTTTTGCCATCTGCGTCGTGATGGCGTTCGAATAGTGCATACGCAGGATGGTCATAGACCGACCCGTGGACCCGGCGGCGAGTGTGTCCCGCTCCAGAAGGAGCGTGTTTGTAACGCCCATCTTCGCCAGATAGTGCAACGTGGCGCAGCCCATCACGCCGCCTCCGATTACGACAACGTCGTAGGAGTCAATCACGGAGTTCTTCCTTAGGGACCTTAACTAAAACCCCCACTAGTTCATCACCGCCCCGCCGTTCACGTTTAGCGCCTGTCCAGTGATCTCTGACGCGTCGTCGGACGCCAGGAAGGCGACCGCTTTTCCGATGTCTCGTGGCGTCTGCTCCCGGCCCATCGGCATTCGCTCCTTGACGCTCTGTTCGAAGATCTCACGCGGCGTGAACTCCGCCAGGCTGGGATCGGCGGTGATCCGGTTCTGGGCGATTTTCTCCCACAAGGGCGTCCAGAGAACGCCGGGGCACACCGCGTTAACCGTGATGTTGTTAGATCCAAGCTCGATAGCAAGTAGATGTGTCCACTGGATCACGGCCGCTTTGGACACCGAATACGGTGCCTGTATGTTTCCGAGCACCGCCTTCGCTCCACGGGGCTTTCGCCCACCGTGGGAAGAGATGTTGACCACCCGTCCGGAGTTTCGCTTACGCATGTGTGGAGAGACTGCGTTGGCGGTATGGACGAAACCCTTCACGTTCACGCCAAAGGTAGCGTCCCAGTCTTCCTCCGTGTGCTCCATACGGTCCTGGTAGCCGGGAGCCCCGATCACGCCTGCATTGCAAACGAGGATGTCGATCCGGCCAAACACTTCGATCACCGCCGCCGCCAGCCCGTCCATCGACTCCTGTGAAGTCGTGTCGCCACCGAACGGAACCGACTGTCCTCCATTCGCGTTGATGGCGGTAGACGCCACCAGTGCGGCATCGGCATCTAAATCGGACATTGCGATAACCGCTCCCCTCTCGGACAGCACTTCAGCAATTCCCTGCCCTATCCCTCGCCCGGCCCCGGTAATCAGGGTTATTGCGCCGTCAAGATTGGTAGCGTCCGTCATTCCCCACTCCGATTCCTAAATTCTTTATACATCTGGGTGCGTTTGGTCAGCGTCGTGCGGGTAGCTCGGTCAGTTCATTTTGGCCCCGCCGTTCACGTTCAGTGCCTGTCCCGTAATTTCGGCTGCATCGTCAGAGGCAAGAAATGCGACTGCGTGTCCTATGTCCCTGGGTGTCTGGCCTCGACCAAGCGGAACGGTGTTCTCCATGGAAACCCGGAAATCATCACTTATCCCACCATCCGAAAGTGCGTCAGATACGTTTCGTCGATTCGTATAGATGCCCTGAATCATGTTCGTCCAAAGCTCGCCCGGGCATACGGCGTTTACCGTGATGTTGTACGGGGCCATCTCTATAGCAAGCCCGTGCGTCCACTGGATGACTCCGGCCTTGGACACGATGTAAGGGAATCCTAGTGTCCTGCCGGTCGCCACACCCCGGGGCTTTCGACCTCCGTGTGAAGCGATGTTGACGATCCGACCGGTCCCTCGTTCCTGCATGTGTGGGATCACCGCTTCGGCTGAATGGACTACCCCACGAACGTTGACCGAGTGCGTAATGTCCCAATCGGCATCGTTGTACTCGGGGCGATCTTCGTAACCGGTCGACGCCCACACGCCCGCGTTGGCCACGAGAATATCTATCCGGCCGTAGTTCTCGATAATCCGCTCTACTGCGGCGTCCAGGGAGTCACGATCGGTCACGTCCGTTGCGATGCCCATGGCGGAATGACCCGCCGAGGCAAGCTCTTCTGCTGCTTCGGCGGAGGCATCGTCCGATAGATCGCATATAGCGACTTGCGATCCCCGTTCCGCCAATACGGTGGCTATGCCAAAACCGATGCCCCGCGCTGCGCCGGTGACGAGGGCTACTTTGCCTTCTAATTGCGTTGCCGGGTTAGTCGTCATGTTCCGCTCCAATTTTTCACTCGGGACAGAGGTGAAGTTGCCGGGAATGTAGGCACGGATCACCCGTGTGTCAACGCTGAACAACTGTCCTGACCGGAAAATACACTCCTAACACTGAAAATACTTGCCATGTATGGCCTAAACTGATAGTTCGGCCTGGCAGCCAGCGGGGCCGTCACCCTTATTCGCGCTACTTCACCTCCCTCGAATCCAAACTCGAACCCGATTGATGGCGCGCCCTGGAAACACGAATTACAGATGTCACCGATTTCACGAACAATCGAAAACACCGATCTCGAAACCATTGTCGGACTCGCCAAACGGCGTGGGTTCGTCTTCCAGGCTTCGGAGATATATGGTGGCCTTGGAAGCACATGGGATTACGGCCCTCTTGGAGTTGAGCTAAAGCGCAACGTCAAAGAGATGTGGTGGAAATCTATGGTCAGAGACCGCGACGACATCGTCGGCATGGACTCGGCCATCCTTCAGAGCCCCGAAGTGTGGAAGGCAAGCGGCCACATAGACAGCTTTACCGACCCGCTGGTGGAGTGTGGCAACTGCCATCGTCGCTACCGGGAGGACCACGTAGGTGACACCTGTGAACACTGCGGTTCCTCTGATTTCTCTGAGCCACGCCAGTTCAATCTGCTGTTCAAGACATTCATGGGCCCGGTAGAAGATGAAGCCGCAGTGATCTACCTGCGACCCGAGACGGCGCAGGGTATTTTCATCAACTACGACAACGTCCAGACGACTACCCGAAAGCGCATTCCATTTGGTATAGCGCAGATCGGCAAGT
>Ga0302123_10001400_pt1 | contig 17254 bp, 16 predicted proteins | sample CB21_321_MG_FD_203109 | JGI IMG/M metagenome (GOLD analysis project Ga0302123, IMG submission 203109) | Marine microbial communities from Western Arctic Ocean, Canada - CB21_32.1 | ecosystem: Environmental > Aquatic > Marine > Oceanic | place: Canada: Western Arctic Ocean | collected 2017-09-28 | reverse complement strand
CCCTGGCATTTTGCTTGCCTAGATCCTATATGCGGCGCGACAGGCAAAGAAAATGGCAAAACCAGATACTTTACCAGGCTCGGACCGCTACCAAATATCAATCGCTTAGGCGTGGTTCAGAAAGAACTACCGAGAGGCGAAGTCGCAACGCCTGTCGAGCCCCTTCGTGGCTCAATATTTATCGAGTCGACTCTACACTCCGACATCCACCTGGCTTCCGCGCGGGCCAAAATTATTCTCTGGTCCGGGACTATACGCCCATGGCGCATGCTCCACCGATTGCTCCGGCTTCGCCTGGGTCGCGCCGATCTCCGCGGCGTTCAGGCTACCCTGGGACCGCGACGCTTGCTGCGTTGTTGACGCCGGAGCGACAGGTTGTTGAAGTTGGCTTCCGGGACGCGCGGCGCCTTGGGCCGCTGGACCGTAATCCTGCCTGCGACAATTTCGATCACCATCTTGCTTCTTTGTTTTAATGGTGCCGAACGCCCCAGCGACCCCATTAGAAGCAGGTACAATGGAAATAGAAGATGAAAAAACATTTAATGGCGACAGCGGTGCTTGTCGTTTAGGCTAGTAAAATTTTGATATACGCCGGTAACGCGAACCCGGCGACATGGACTTCGGGAGTGTAATAGCGCGTCTCGAAGCCCGCTGTCTGAAATCGCTTCGCAATTGCGTGCGTCGAGGTCGCCCGATGGGCGATTTCATCCGTTGCCCAGCCGAATGCCATCTGTCCGCCCTGATAGGTCGGCACCGTGGCGACAAAAAACCAAACATCGGCGAAATGTGGCGTCAGGCGCCGATAGCTATTGGTGACTTGCTGGTCCTGTACAAAGGGCACCCCATTTTGGGTGACCAGAATGCCGCTCGGCACGAGGCAGCGTTTGCATCCCCGATAGAACCGCTCGCTGAACAAAACTTCTCCCGGTCCGAGCGGGTCGGTGGAATCGATGATGATGACATCCCAACGATCATTGGTTTCCTCAACGAAGGCCGCGCCGTCGTAGATCACCAGATCGAGCCTTGGGTCATCAAACGCGCCGGCGCTGATCGACGGGAGATGGGTCCGGCAAAGCTCGATCACAGATGGATCAATTTCCACCATGGTGACGGCACTGACGCTGGGATGCTTTAACACCTCGCGGGCCATGCCGCCGTCACCGCCGCCGATGATCAGCACCCGCGACGCCGCGCCATGGGCCAGAATTGGCACATGGCTCAGCATCTCGTGATAGATGAACTCATCGCCTTCGGTTGTCTGCACGATGCCGTCGAGTGCCAGCACCCGACCAAATATGCGATTATCGAAGATCACCAGATCCTGTAAATCGGTTTTCTCTCGGAACAAAATTCGGTCCATGGAGAGTCTCTGGGTTAGGCTCGGGTGCAACGCCTCCTCGAACCATTCCATCACGCGATCACACCGCGTTTATGATCGCCGATCTGGACTGACTCCGGCGCGAATGCGCGCTTGAGTACCGGAATAGTTCGATGCGGAAGGGCATCGCCGCACATGAACACATCCAACGCGGCATAATCCCGCTCCGGCCAAGTATGGATGCTGATATGCGACTCCGCCAGCACCGCGACGCCGGATACACCGCCGTTGGGCGTGAAGTGGTGCAGGTGAATGTGAAGCAGAGTCGCACCGGCTTCCCGGATGGCTTCCCGCAGAGTGTCTTCGATATGGTTGATATCGTCGAGCCTGGAGGCGCCCCAAAGATCGATGATCAAATGAGTTCCGGCAAACAGCATCCCGTCGCGCTCGACGAAATGATCTTCTTGATCGTAATCCGCCAGTCGCGCCGGCAGGGGAACGATCTTGGGGTCCTCGTAGGTATTTTCGTTTTTGGCGGTAGCCACCTCGGCGTGTTCAGAATTGGTTCTGCTCGGCTGAGTGTCCGAGACTATCCCCAAATCAGTGAAAGCGACGGATTTGCTCATCACTCCCTCCCAACCAGTAGATGTCCCAGCCCGTCGCATCCCGCTTACCCGTAACGTATTGTTGGGCAAAATGGTTTGGCGTGACTTATGGCGTCGAGGATCGAGGCGCGCCAGCCCGGAGGATGTTATTCCGCCGCCGATCCCAGTGAATTTCGGTGTCTTCACCTCCCGAAAGAACGATACGGCCGGATACACGAAGCCCGGTAACGGGTTCACGATCCGGCCGATGCGTTGGGCCGGCACTATCGTTGCGGTATTGTTCACCGTCAAGCGGGAATCTTATCGAAAAGCGCCGCTGATCGTGTCACCAGTTGGACGATCGTCGGAATGGGACGGCGGTTTGATAAAGTCAGCTGTCCGAAGCGGCGTCGAGCCGGCGTTTCTGCCTTCTGGTTAACGACCTTTGATCCACACCCGCTTCGGCCTGGCGATCCCGCAATGCGACCAGGACAGTGCGCTTTTCCTCGTCCGTATAGCGTGACCAGTGCGCAACTTCCCGCAAGGTACGCCAGCAACCCAGGCAGTACTTAGTCTTGGCATTAATCTGGCAAACCCCGACGCAGGGCGAGGTCAGTGGGAAGTCCGTGTCCATAGCCTATCTCCAGCGTCGCCAGCATCGCTATATCCACAGGGGGAGCCGTCAAGTGCAAGAAAAAACGGCGCGGTCATATTCACCGGCGCCGTCAATTCCATCGTCTTGTGCCAGATTTACTCTGGCGGACAACAATTAAGCTGCTTCGATGACTTCGCCTTCGTATTTGGCGACAAACTCAGAAAATTTCTCCATCGCTTGATGGATCACCGCACCGGAACTGGAAACGAGATTTCCAGAAAGTACGACCCCCTCGTCCTGCCAATCGGCGCCGGCTTCGATCAACGCGTCTTTTACTTCCGCTGATCCGGATACCGATCGTCCAGAAGCATCCTCGGACGCAACCATCAGCTTAGCGCCATCACCGATCAGCGCTGTGGGCATGTCGGCCCGCAGGAACGCCTTCAGGATGCGCTTGGCATGGGGGTCCTCGGACATCTTCTCGATACTGCGAATGCCGCCCGGAACGATTAGGCCATCATAATCAACCGCCAGGGTGTCGGCGAGGTCGGCGTCGACCGGGAAGAAATGACCCCAACCGCCGTCATACCAACCGTTAACCAAACCATTAGCCCGAGAAACCACGGTGACCTTTGCGCCGGCCTCGATGAGGCGCTTCTGCGGTGCAGTAAATTCGATCTCATCAAAACCGTTCGCAACCATCAAAGCGATAGTTCTTCCGTTCAGCGGCTTGTCGTTCATACTTTTCTCCAGTCCAAATATTTCTTTAGGGGCACTCAATTCGCTCGGTCACGTGTAGATAGCGCCCCACCCGGCCGTGAAGAGATCGTACCGTTACGCCATGCTGGGACCAGCTCCAAAGGATCTGGTTTTAGCATCGAATCGCCCGGCAGTGCCGTTGACGATCGTGCGAGGCTATTTCAGGGTGTCCGGCCAGCCGGTGCGGCAAATTCTTTGAGCGCGGAAAACGAAATCAGTCAGCGACCATGACCTAACCCTTGCCGACCCTAAATTCAAGCCCTAACGCCGCATAATTGTGATCTCGTCCGCACGACTTGTCTCCCGGCGCCGGATCGGCCCAGGGAGGCGCGTGCATGATTTGAAGAGTGATTTGGAGCGGGTGAGGGGAATTAAGTTCCTCGTACAGGCACCAATCTCATTTCGATCAAGGCGTTATCAATAATTTAGTCAATTAAGGGGTACGTTCTGTACATCAGTTTGCGCATCGGTTGATCGCCGATTCCCTCGTCCATTAATGTGCATGAGCTCTTCCAGGACGCTGGGAAACCCGGGTCGTGTACGGGGTTCTGGGATTAGTCCCTGGACGTCCGCAGGCTGTCACAGATTTACGGGACACGAGCCTACTAGTACTATAGGGCTGGCGTCCCCTAAGTGTGCTGGGTTGATCCGTGGCGTTGGCTCAAGCCCTGGCCCAACGCCGCCAGCCGAACAAGCTCGTATAAATCCACACCGAACGTAAGCGGTTGGTGAGCCCGCCCTTGCTGCCCCCGGCGCTTGCTACACCGCAAAATTGCCGCATAGTATCAACCAACCTGATCGGCTAAATTCTCCGCTGAATTACAATCCCAGCTGTCCCAAATATTGCGGACGATGGTCACCCCGGGATATAGCACCCTATGGAGGCCGCAAGGACGCGGTATGAGTTCGAAATGAGTTTGATCTCCGGCTTGGAAATTGGCCTTCTCACTTTCGCGGCCTTCGCGACGGCTGCGCTGACGGCGGTTGTCGGTGCGGGTGGCGGCACCGCCTTGATAGCGCTGATGCTGCAGGTCATGCCACCATCGGTGGCGATACCGGTTCACGGCATAGTTCAGCTCGCCTCCAACATCTCCCGGGTTTGGATGCTGTGGGAGCATTTGGCTTGGCCGATCATCATCCGCTTCGCGCTGTTGCTGCCCTTTGGTGTCGCACTAGGTCTCTGGTTGTTCACCGGTCTGGGCGCCGATCGGGTTCAAATTCTGATCGGTTGTTTTGTATTGTTCACCCTTGCTCTCAGGCATCTCAAAATTATGAAAGGGCGGGAGTTGCCACTCTGGGCCTTCGTTCCTCTTGGGTTCGTGACCGGTGTATTCAACATGATTGTCGGAGTAATCGCGCCCATCCTCGGTGTGCTGGTGATCCGAAAGGATTTGGCCAAGGAACAGGTCGTCGGAACACTTGGGTTTTTCGGTTTGGTGGGGAATTTCTTTAAGATAGCGGGGTTCATGCTCGTCGGGTTCAGCTTCGCCGAACATTGGGCGGCTATTGTCAGCATGGTTCCCGCTGCCGTGCTTGGCGCGTGGCTGGGGCGAGCCTTATTAAGCCGGATCAATGAGAAGGTGTTTCTGATTGTTTTCCAGGTCACCTTGGCGGCGCTGGCGGTAAAATTGATCGCGATCGATGGTCTGGAACTGCTCGCGGTGTCTTAGCTGGGGTGACAACAATACCGAAGGAGTAGCCGCCGCCTGAAGCGAAAGACTTCGACGAAATGGAGCACGCCGTTTGAAAATCTTGGCGGCATCGGTTTTGTCCGTTACTCCAGCGATGACTCAGTGTGTTCTCGATTGGCGCGACGTCGGAATTCTTTCAGGAAAACCCGTATTTTTTCAACGGGTCGTAAAGTCCATGAAGTGCCTTTCGAGGATCGAGCATTTCCTCCGGCGGGACGAAAAATTCGCCGCCAATAACCCGATTGCCATATTTTACGCCATGACCTATCGACTCGGCATTTCCCAGGGCGATGGAAAGTTGTGGGAAACGTAGTTCATGATATGGCAAGTCCTGCAGTTCCGGCCACCTGCTTGCGATCCCCGCGACATCATTGAGATGGGAGGGCAGGGTTTCGGGAAAGATCTCGCGGTGATTTCTCAGGATCTGATCGATCCGATGCGTTAAATGCCAGGTTCTCGGTGAATGGTCGAGGTTGATAAAAAATTTCACCCGATGCTGGCGCGAATAAAATCGGCTATTCGGATCGAAGGCATCGTAGTGCATGTTCTCGTCGCGGGTCTTGGTGAAACGCCAGGTGAGCGCGCCTTCTCGCAATGACCGGTATGCGGGAAACAATTGTCGTATGGTCAGACGTAGTTGTTCAAACACTGACGCGATCTGATGATTTGCGTAGGCTGCTATACCTTGGTCCTCAATAATTATGTTGATCGGGTGGTCCGGGTCGCGGGAAATGCGTTTGCCATCGCGCCGCATAAGACTGCTGCCTAGCCCATCGCCGCTGGAGATCTTCTTGAATTGCGGAGGAAAGGTCAGTGCGTTGAGGAACTCCAAATCCGCGTCGATGCGGATCGATGGAAGCAAAATCAGTTTTTGATTTTCGCAGGCCTCTGCGATTCCGTCGCCATAGGCCGCCTGATAGTCGAGCGCGGTCTCATGGCGTCCAAGGGCGACGACATAATCCTCGACCTCCGGCGACCGATTGATTGAAATTTCGTCCATAATTAAAACCTACACTATCTATAGACATCGATGACCTCGTGAGAAGTAAATTCGTAACCGCCGACCGAGTTTAGTCCCGGACAACAGATTATTCAATAACCCAGCGGCCGGGCGATCCTCAGCGTCTAAATGTAACTGTATCTTCTAGTTCAGCACGTTGTGTGTGTGCGGAATTGACTTTCATGGATGTGTCTTCGTAGCCAAAGCTAAGACCAAATAACACTTTCACTTCTGGTCCTAGATCAAAAGCTTCGCGAACGAGCTCTGGGTGGTGTCCCATGGTGCCTTGTGCGCAAGAAGCCAGACCATTAGCGGTCATGGCAAGCATCAACGTTTGCGCGTACATACCCACGTCCCAGGCGCGACCCAACCCAAAGGCTTCATCCATGCATAGCAAGGCTACATGGGGCGCATCAAAGAGTTCAAAGTTCCTGAAGGAAGCTGCGCTCCGGGCTTCCTTATCTTCCCAGGAAATATCCATCGCGCGGTACAGCACTGCGGCGCATTCTCTACGGCGATCTTTCCAGGCTTGCCCAATGGGCTTCCGAGGCTCTTTGTGATCTTGGTTGGGCGGCGAACCATTTTTCACTGCTGCCATCATTTGCTCGCGTAATGCGTCTCTAGTGGCCCCTGAGGCGACATAAGTTTGCCAAGGTTGAATATTGGTCCCTGATGGTGCCCAACGGGCAATATCAAACACTTTGTTGAGTAAATCTTGAGGCACTTCCCTGTCCTGAAATCCACGCACCGAGCGACGGGACATAACAGCTGTTTCAAAGGACATTTCTAACATTTTTTACCCATATAACTAGTGAGTTGAAGAAAATTTATAATTTATTGAGAGCGTGGCTGCGGATCAACCGATCATGTTTTAAATAGCAACACCAACGCTGCCCAAGATTCTGGCGTCTTCGGTGCCCCATCATTTAGCGTGGGTACAGAGAATTTCTGGGAAACAGGCTGTTTGTTTGTAATGATTGGTATGCCTGTTGAGCAACCCATAGTGCCTCTCCCACGAGCGGAACCTTCCTGTTGCTGGTGCTCGTTTTCGACCTTCTCCAACTATGCGAACGGATCTCTACAGGGGACCTCCTTTTTTTGAGCAGTTCAAAGACGTTGCGATGGTCTGTCTCGAGTTGATCGATGATTGTTGTCATGGCATCCCCCCCCCAGAGGCTAAAATTCAGCGCCTGAATTTCCAGCTATCGAGATAACACTCTAAATACCGAGTTCATCCACCGATTTGAGATGGGGCAATTCGGCAAAGAATTTTAGCCGCGTCCACCTCGACAAGGCGGTCGTGTCATGGTCGACTTGACGCACCGTTTCCCACGTCTGACGCGAGTTTGCGCATGAAGCCAGTAAAAAACATCCTCTTCATCATGTGTGACCAGCTCAGGGCGGATTATTTGTCTTGTTATGGGCATCCGCATCTGCAAACCCCGCATATCGATGGTCTAGCGGCGCAGGGGGTCAAGTTCACGCGGGCCTATTGCCAGTCGCCGATCTGCGGGCCATCGCGGATGTCGTTTTACACGGGTCGGTACATGTTCTCCCATGGCGCGTCCTGGAACAATTATCCATTGCGTGTCGACGAGCGCACCATGGGCGACTATCTGCGGCCCCTCGGCCGCCGGGTGACTTTGGTTGGCAAGACCCATATGGCGGCGGATCTGGAGGGGATGGTGAAGGTCGGGTTGGATCCGGTCTCTGACCTCGGCGTGGTCGCGGCGGAATGCGGTTTCGAGCCTTTCGAACGCGATGACGGTCTGCATCCCGACGCCTCGGTCAAACTGGGTCTAGCCTATAACGAATATCTTAGATCCAAGGGCCACAATGAGCCAAATCCATGGCATACAGCGGCAAATTCAATCGATGGCAAGGGCGGTGAGAGTTTGAGTGGCTGGTACTGGGGCCACTCCAAGGGCGCCGCGAAGGTCGCCGAAGAGGATTCCGAGACCGCCTACATGACCGATCGAGCTATGCAGTTCGTTACCGAGGCCGGGGACGAACCCTGGGTCATGCATCTGAGTTATATCAAGCCGCATTGGCCCTATATCGCGCCTGAACCTTATGCCTCGATGTATGGCGCCGAGGACATCATTCCGGTCGTTCGAGGCTCAGGCGAGCAATCTAATCCGCACCCCGTTTACGCCGCTTTCATGCGGCACAAGGATAGCCTGCTCTATAATCGCCCTGAGGCGCGGGAGACGATTATCCCAGCCTATATGGGGCTCATAAAGCAAATCGACGATCATCTTGGCCGCTTGATGAAATTTCTAGGTGAGCGCGATCAACTCGACGACACGATGATCGTTTTCACTTCCGACCATGGGGATAACCTCGGTGATCACTGGCTTGGTGAGAAAGATCTGTTCCACGAACCGTCGATCCGTCTGCCGATGATCGTGGTCGACCCCCGGGCCGATGCCAACGGCACCCGCGGGACCACGGATAATCGCTTCGTCGAGGCGATCGATATGGTCCCAACATTCGTCGAGGCCTCTGGCGGTACGGTGCAATCGCATCGCATGGAAGGTCGGTCCCTGTTGCCACTGCTGCATGGCCAAGAGATCGAGTGGCGTGACTACGTTATTTGCGAAAGTGATTACTCGGGTCGCCCCGCCCGCGTAGACCTTGGCATCGATCCTTGGGACGCACGCTCCTTCATGATCCGGACGGGGCGGTGGAAATATGTGCTGCACCAGAAATATCGACCGCAATTGTTCGATATGGAGGCGGATCCATATGAATTTTCCGACTTAGGTGATGCGCGCGCTCATGCCGTGACGCGCGCTGAACTGCATGAGGCGATATTCACCTGGATGCGCGACCGGCGGCTGCGGGTGACAATGTCCGAGGATCGGATCCGGGGTAATTCCACCGATACCAGCGTCAGAGGAATCTATATCGGTCATTGGAAGCCCGGCGATACTTGAGAGCCCTGCCGACGAAGTGGTCTCAATGCTTAAAGCGGATGTCGTCCAGAGACATCGCAAAGACTGCTAAAAATCAGACGGTGATGGGGGTTTGTGGTGCTTGAGGCCTGGCGAGGCATTCTTCCTTACAGCAGGCTCAAAAATATATCGAGGTCTCGCCTGATGCGATGAGGAAAGTGGTTGGAAGTCGTTTCATCAGCCAACCACCCGCTTCATCGTACCTTCGCTGACTTCAATGTATTTCTGCGTCATCTGCAAGCTGCTGTGTCGTGCTAACTGCTGCACATCCTGCAAAGAACTACCAGCAGCTGTGATGTTCCTTGCCCATCGTGTGATAGCTGTGCGTCTGATGATGAGTGTTAGGTTGAAGGACGAGGGGTGTGCAATGTTAAAATGGTTAATTATAAGTGTTGGAGTTTGGATGATATTTGAATTGTTAATCTTGATTTCAGATAAAATGAAATGGGGCTTTTTATAGAGGCTGAATGACGAGCGTAAAGTGAGTCGTGTCACGCTCGATAAACGTATAGCGGGGCAAAAGTTATCTACTCACACGGATGCGTCTGGCCGGTTGTTTTTAGACCCGTCAGAGCTTCAGCGTTTATTTGAAGCCAGGGACGGGTCCACGTCAAACATCGCAATGCTATCTGCTCAGGACATGAAAGCTGCGGGTGAGGCAATAGAGATAGCAGAGGATGCCGCACAGGTAGCAAAGCAGGAAGTAGCCAGTCTGAGACCCGACCTAGATAAAGCTAACGCAGAGAATGCAGGTCTTCTGAAAGCAGTCGCGCTGGTAGAGGACATGAGGAAGGACAGAGATAGTGAGATGTCCAGAACGTTAGCCAGCCACAAAAATGAGTTAGCAGGTGAGCGCAAGCCAGTTCCTCCCGGTTCAGTTAATGTGTCCATCCAGAAAATTCTATCGTTCATGCGTTTCTCGGGCCGTGCGACAACTTTCTCCGAGCACTAACATCACTATTGTGGCGCCCCACGATCCAGGTTAGGCCAGAAAATGGATGTTGGGCACGACCCGGACTTCGACAGGGCTATGAACAAATGACAACAGCTCCACGATCATGTGACTACCTGGTTGTCGGGTCCGGTGCCGCCGGATCGGTGGTCGCGGCCCGGCTATCCGAGGACCCGGACATCTCGGTCGTTCTTCTGGAAGCCGGAGGAGGCAACAGCAGCCTTCTTCTGCGGCTCCCGGGCCTTGGATTCGCGGTGGCCAACCATCCCAAATTCAACTGGAGCTTCAAGTCGGATCCAGTACCAACGATGCAGAACCGGGAGCTCACCTGGCTTCAAGGCCGGGTTCTCGGCGGTTCGAGCAGCATAAACGGGATGATCTACACGCGGGGGCATTCACGCGAATATGACATTTGGCGTCAAATGGGATGCACCGGCTGGGCCTTTGACGGCGTTCTACCCTACTTCAAGCGATCCGAGGCGAATGAGCGCGGCGCCGGGCCATGGCATGGCGGCGACGGCCCCGTCCATGTTAGACGCGCTCGGCCAGATCTGCCGATTTGTGATGCGTTCCTGGCGGCAGCGGCCGAAGAAGGATTTCCGGTCGTTGACGATATGAATGTCGATGTCGTGGACGGGTTTGGCTTCTATGACATTAATGCCGGCAATGGACGCCGCATGAGCGCCGCCACCGCTTATCTTGAACCGGTGGCGGGCCGACCAAATCTTACAATTCTCACCAACGCTCTGGCGCTCCGCGTGACGATGGACGGAACCCGAGCATCCGGTGTCGACGCCCTGATAGACGGAGAACCCGTCCATATCGCGGTCGAGCGCGAGATCATTCTTTCTGCTGGCGCGATCAAGACGCCGCAGATCCTGATGCTCTCGGGCATCGGTCCGGCGGATGATCTGGCCTTGCACGGGACCCCGGTCATCAAGGACGCGCCGAATGTGGGCGCCAATCTGCAAAATCATGTCTGCTATCGCCCGCAATATCTCTGTTCGGCGCCGGTATCTGCAAGCCGCCATTTGCGCCCGCTCGATGCCCTGGCGGCTGGCCTACGCTACGCGTTCTCGCGGACCGGCCCTCTGGCGGAGACCTATGCGGTGGCCGGCGGATACTTCCGCACCGACCAGGCGCTGGAGGCACCGGACGCCCAAGTAGTGCTGTTGTCCGCGCTTGGGCCAACGAAGGCCGGCGGCGCGACGTTTCGTATCCGCGACCTGCTGCCTGATGAGCATGGCTTCGGCATGACGGTCTATCAGGGCTCGCCGTTCAGTCGTGGAGCGGTATCGCTGCGGTCGGCGAGCCCGCTCGACCAACCCAGGATCAAGCCCAACTACTTCTCGGATCCTCGGGATATGCAGGTTCTTCTGAAGGCGGTAAACCGGATGCGCGCGATGATGCGACACCCGGCGATCGCTAAATATATCAGCCGCGAGCTGTTGCCGGGCGACACGGTCGCGGATGACACCGCGTTGGAGGCGGACATACGCCGCAACGGCGCGACCGCGTATCATCAATGCGGGACATGTGTGATGGGCTCCTCGGATGACTCAGTCGTCGATCCCGAACTCAGGGTGCGCGGCGTCAGGGGGCTGCGAATCGCGGACAACTCGATCATCCCGAGAATTCCGAACGCGGCGCTGCACGCGCCAGCGCTTATGATCGGCGAGAAAGCCGCGGCGATCATTAAGGGAGAACTGGCGCTATGAACGAGGCGGTTGAACCGATCCTGGATCCGAGCTTGAAAATCATCGATGCCCACCATCACTTGATCGATGCGCCCGGCCACCAATACAGCATCGATGACTACACGGCCGACTGCGACCGAGGGCACGACATTCGCGCCTCAGTTTATATCGAGGTTCGCCAACAATACCACGAAGGTGGGCCAGAATCTTTGAGGCCGGTCGGCGAGACCGAATTCGTCGCCTCGGTCGCCGAACGCGCGGATCGGGGTGAGTTTGGCGCGCGAGCACTATGCGCTGGCATCGTCGGCTACGCGGATCTCGCACTCGGCGATCCGGTAGCGGAGGTTCTTGACGCTCATATTGCCGCGGCCGGTGGCCGGTTCCGGGGTATCCGCCGGGGGGGGTACTGGGACAGCGACCCGGCGGTTTACAACCATGTCAGCGTACGGCCGCCGAAAGGCCTCCTGTTGGACCCGGGTTTTGCCCGCGGTTTCGCCCAACTCAAACCGCGCGATCTGTCCTTCGACGCGGTGCTTTTTCACCCACAGTTGCCTGAGCTAGCGGATCTGGCGCGACGGTTTCCCGATACAACCATCATCCTTAATCACCTTGGGTTCCGCCTTGGCGTTGGCCGACACGCCGTTGACCGGTCCGAGACAGCGCGAAACTGGCGGCGCGACTTGGCAGCGCTGGCGGAAAATCCAAATGTAATGGTGAAGATTGGCGGTCTCGGCATGCGCATATGGGGATTTGATATCGCTCCAGGCGATCGGCCAACCTCAGAGGTCTTAGCGAATTTATGGCGCCCGACTTTCGAGACAGGCTTGGACCTATTTGGGACCAAACGGGTCATCCTTGAGAGCAATTTTCCTGTGGATGCGCAGACGACCAACTTCACGACGGTTTGGAACGCTTTCAAACGCCTGACCAAGGGCTTTTCCGACGATGAGAAGAAGCGCGTTTATTGGGATAACGCCAACAGAGTCTATCGGCTTGGCGTCAAGCAATAACCGCTGGGGCGGGCAGTATGGCTAATCTCCAATCAGGTTTCCTCGCAGGGTCGTCGCCCCGTATTGCCGGCGAAAAATACCGCGCTCCTGGAGGATCGGAACCACCCGGTCAACAAAATCCTCGTACCCCCCAGGTACGATCGCCGGCGTGATGTTGAAGCCGTGGCAATCAGTCTCGCGCCAGATTTCCTCCAGAGTGTTGGCGACCTGCTCCGGCGTGCCGAGTACTTGCGGGATCAGCCCGGCCAGTCCAGAGAGTCGGACCGCCTCGCGAAGCGTGACCCCCTCATCACCAAACATGGCCGCCATCGTCTTGACCAGACCGCGGGACGCCTGGGTATCGATTTCGCCAAGCGGCTTGTCGATATCCACGGTCGAGAGGTCGACGCCGAAGGTACCGGACATGCGAGTCAGCGCGGCATCGATGGGGATGCGCCGGAGCATAGCATCCTTGCGCTCGATCGCTTCACGCTCGCTATTCGCCACGAACGGTTGAATCGCGAAGGTGACCCTCGGTGCATGCGCGCACCCCTGTTCCGTGGCTGTGGCGCGGATCTGTTCCATAAAGGATTTCATGCGTTTCAAATCCGGCTGAATCGAGAAAATCACATCAGAGTGGGTAACCGCGAAACGTTGCCCGCGCCCGGAAGAGCCGGCCTGAAACAGCACCGGTCGCCCTTGCGGCGACGGCAGCACCGATGGTGTCGCATGGCACTGGAAGTACCGCCCCTTATGCGCGATCTTCTCGACCTTCGAGGGGTCCGCAAAAATCCCTCCCGCTCGATCGGCGACGACAACCTCGGGCGAGATTCCACGCCACAACTTGTAGCAAACCTCAAGATACTCGTCGGCCCGGTCATAGCGTTCATCGTGCTCCATCACATCAAGCCCCATCGCGCGATATTCAGACCGCGCGTTCCCGGTGACGACGTTCCACCCGATCCGGCCCTGGCTCAGATAGTCGAGACTGGATAGCGAGCGTACCGTTAGGAACGGATGCTGGCTGGCGACCGAGACGGTCGTCGCGATCCCAAGATGGTCGGTTGCCGCCGCCATGATGCCGATCAGCGCGACCGGATCATGTGCCGGCCAGCTTACGCCATGCCGGATGGCGACATCGGTGGTGTCCTTGTAAAAATCGTAAACCGCCGGAACATCTGCAAAGAACAGGCCGTCAAAGCAGCCGCGCTCCATTGTCCGGGCTAGATCCTGCCAATGCCGGATCGAGCCGAACCCCTCGACCTGCCGATCTTCGGGATCCGCCCAACTGAGGGTCATGTGGTTGATCGGGGTGTACATCATGAAGCCGAGCAAGCGCATCATATCCGCCATCTTCACTTCTCCGGTCCATTCAGTCTCGACGGGGTAGTCCAGCCCGCCAACCGAGGGCATTGACGCTCTCCGGACATGGCTCGTCTACCAGATCCTTATCACTCAAACGGGGAATCCAAGCTTAAATGATACAGGTTGATCCCAGGCCATGTCTCCCAAAGATTTTGCTAAGATCGCTAGGAACAAGGCTACATATTGTAAAAACGATGCTTGCCGCACGTTCACCAAGCGGCATAAAATCAAAAAAAGAAAATACGAAAACTTGATGCAAAAATGGACCATCAGCCCCAACTATCTTGACGAGGGATAAACTGACTGTGTCAAAATTTCCTCCCAAATTAATTGGAAGCGCGACGTTGTGTTCCTTTTTTGAGATATTGAATTCGCCCACTACAGCTTTCTTCAAGAACGACGCTTGGTTTAACACGGCCAACCATCACAGGAAGGGAGGCCGCGTAGACCTTGCGACCAAAATCGCTAAATTGGCGTTCCTCAACGACCCAGCAAACATCCGTTCAATAATATTTTTGCTAAAAATCCGAGATTGGTCTCGGGAGTTGGATCAATTTCCGTCCCCACGGGTTGCGCTTCGGTTGTCACCCAAAAGTAGCCTAGCATTGCTTTACAAAAGGAAGCATCAGGCCGAATGCTTGTCACGCGTTGGAAAAATCGAGGCTGCCACCAGAATTCTTCGACAAATTTCCGAAATATTACCCGACCACGCGCCGTTTTTTTTTCGATACGACCTCAAGGTATTCAAGCGCCAAGGAGGCTTGGCAGAAGGAAGATATTGATGGGGCACGGTCGATAATTGCGTCCTTATTCGAACGATTCTTGTCCCTTAGTTCAGCGAAATCCGTCAAAGGCGATATACACGCACTTCAGTACATCCAATTATTAATACACAGAGGTTTTATCAAGGCTGCAAGGGGTCTGATTGCTCGAATGAACGTTGTCGATCCGGTACTGAAAGAACATCTTTATGTGCTCAACAAGGTTGCTACGTTTTGCGATCGTTACGGTAATATTGACCAAGGCAACCAGGAAATAGAAACTATATTCGCGGTTCTACCCATTTGGGGGGAACCTTATATGTCCATTTGGGAACGAACGGGATTGCGGGCCTTTCTAGCGCCCGAATCCCGTGCTTTTTTCAAGAACCGGCGCGTTGAATTTCACATATTCACACTCTCCTCAAGCTTGAAGAAGTTACGAGAGATGCCGGGAATGCGGGCATTGTCAGAGCTGGCAACGATCCGTTGGTTTAATCTCGACGACATCATCCTTGTCCAGGGGCAGCGAAAACTCGTCGCGATGAACATCGCTCAATGGGCGACTTTATCCTTGGCTAGAATTCGTGGCGCGGGTGTTTTGCTGGTGTTCGCTGATATGATGTATTCGGGTGGCAGTATGGGATTTTTGGATCGCTCAATTCGCGCTAATGCATATGATTTATTTTTTACTATAGATCTACAAATGGGACCGAGGGCTTGGGAGGACCTGAATGACGCCAACCGGTTTCCAAGCGGGGCCGGCAGCCTTCCAGCTCAGGACCTTATGGCAGTCTTTCTTGATCATCCCTCCAGTCGCGAACTTTCCTGGCGGATTAGTGATGGAGGCAGTCATATTCCTCTTCGTCCCGCCCGTTGGAGCGTTGAGAAGAAAGGGACGGTCGAGATTCGATCCGTAGCGCCGCAGCCTTTTTATTTGTCGCGCCACATATTGAAAAAATTGTTGGCCTATGTACCAACTTATCTCGATTACATCATCATTGAGTCGGCATTGATTGGAGGGGCGAAGGAGGATCGGTTACGCATCCTCACCGATCCCAGAGAATTTTTATGCGCGACAATCGATTTGAATATTGTTGGTGAAAATCAAAAACAAGATTTGAAATCTTCTTCGGAAAACATTCTAGGCGATACACGTAAGAGTTTGATCCATGCAAAATTGCTCAACCCACAGAGGGCGTGGGCAATCCGACAGCCGCTAGTTATCGGTCGGAATCATTCGGTGTCAATGCTCGACGAATCGGTGTCAGTGCTCGACGAAATTGTAGACCTTTTCACGGTTGGCTCGGCGGGCTCATCGGCGCAACTCAGCGAATTTCTCCAATTTACCCACGAAGTGACCTTGCCGGCGTTTGACGCTGTGCATGGCGAGGAACGCCATACACGTTAGGCCTCATAAGATTTCCTAGCGGAATTGCTGCAAAAGTACGACCCCGATGACAACGTGTAGGTCCTTCGATGGTCAGCCAAGGCGCTCACCAAGGTGACGGCAAAGATCGTCCACCGGAAGCTCATTCCGAAAATGATCCCGAAAAACACCGGCCCAGGATCGCTCCCATTGGGCAGAATTTTTCGCCATCAAAATCGCGATCGGACGGGCAAACGATCCGGCAAATAATCGCCTCTTTTCCAAGTATTGAAAACCTTGCGCTTAGACCCGGGGAATTGCCCTAGGGCATTCATTCTGCGAACTCCGCCCCTGGGCACCATTTAACCGATCAAATCAGATCTAACCCATTGATATGTAGGCTGAGTTGTGGCTGCATGGATATGGGTGATGTCCAAACTGATGTACAAGATCCAGCACCGCCCCACTCTCTCCTGATAGGCTGAATAACCATCAACGAACTGATCGGTTAATCGAGGTTCAACGTGACGCTCTGCAGCAGGGTTGTAAGAATCATACTCGTCCCAATGCTTGGCCAATTCCGGGTTCATATTGGGTAGAGCTTTGTCCTTCTCCTTAATTTTAATCGGTACTCTTATGCCGCTGTGTTTCTCCATCGATTGATCCATAGCGAGTTGGAGGAAACCAAGGTCTAATCCACTCACGATAAAACTGTCGTGCACCGGCAGCATCTATTTTTCCTAATACACAAAATCGAATATACCTTTGGCGACAGGTTGAGCCATCAATTCGCCGTGGTTGTCTACTTTCGGCATCAAACCCATTAACGCCCGTGCATCTGTGTCGGCCAAGGATTCCACAAGTGATAAAAACCGATCGCGCTCACCTTGCCCGCAGGGTTCAAGTGCAAGGGCGTCGAACTTTTTCACATAGTCAGGCCAGGACCAGGGCTTAGTACCATTAGGATGGGCGTCTGCCACCATTTTTTCAGCGACGTGGCGTCCGCCGTCCTGCATGAAAATCTCTAGCCGGCCCCCGAAGGCGCGGCATCCAGGGTCGGCATTGTTGTAGCGACGCGTCCAGACTTCGTCTTCAACTGTTCTGATCTTTCGCCATAAGGAACGTGTCGAAGGGCCGACCCGCCGGGCCGGCGGATAGCTGTCTACATAGTGCCAACGACGGTCCTCCAGAGCCACGGCTAGAATGTAACTGATGGAATG
>Ga0302123_10001394_pt1 | contig 17277 bp, 11 predicted proteins | sample CB21_321_MG_FD_203109 | JGI IMG/M metagenome (GOLD analysis project Ga0302123, IMG submission 203109) | Marine microbial communities from Western Arctic Ocean, Canada - CB21_32.1 | ecosystem: Environmental > Aquatic > Marine > Oceanic | place: Canada: Western Arctic Ocean | collected 2017-09-28 | reverse complement strand
CATCGCCCCCTTCTTCGGGAGACCCATCTCGTCCAGGTGCAGGCTCATATCCGGGACGATGACCGACCGCATGGTCAGGTCCTGCTTGCGGTCGAGGATGGCCTTGTGGAAGTAGCTCTCCTTGGGCGAGGTGCGCCCTGAGAGGATGTTGAGGATGCCAGGGGGCCTGGGCTGCCCATCAGTCGTCAAACCCTGGTCAGAGGCCGTGGCGGTTCCCATGAGTGCTTCGACGGCGCTGTACAGCTCAGTGCGGAGCTTGAACAACTCCGCGTCCGGCAGAACCCCTTTAGCCGCCTTCAGCTGGTCACTCAGCAGCGAGACATCCCGGTAGAGCAGGTTGAGCCCGTCCACGTTGAGGTCGCCCGCTTCCATCACAGAGATGGGGCGGAACTGCGGCGGAACGACCGGGAGGTTCTCCAGGACGTACGCCTCTCTGGCTGACAGCCCCGTCTTGTTGAGCATCAGGAGGTACTTGATTTTCTTGTTGACCCGGTCGAGGTCGCTGCGGCGGGCGGTCTTGATGTCTTCCTTGGCCGTGGCCAGCTCCTTGTCGACCTCGACACCGGCCAGCGCCGCTGCGATGGCAGCCGGCCCGGTTGCGCCCTCCTCCTCTGTGACCTTGCCGTCCTTGTCCAGCGAGACCTTTCCCGCGAGGATGCCGTCGTACTGCTTGCCGGTAATCCCGAGCAGCGACCGAATGCCCTTCTCAAAGAGCGGGTTGGGCATGGACTCGGCCAGGACCAAGTGGCTCCAGTTCTTTCCGCCAACACCGCCTGTGATTTCCTCGTCGAAGAGGCCGCCCTTCTCCGGGCGCAGGTCCTTGCCGCGGACCACCTTGCCGCCGTCCTCCAGCGCACCAGACGACATCTCAGTGATTTGCTTGTCGGTCATAGGGAGCACGACAAGCTCGTTGCCGTGCTTCTCGACGTTGACTCCGAGCCCATTGAGGTAACCGAGGAACTTCTCGTACGCGAACGACGGACGCGGCGCCGGGAGCATCTGCCCCGTCTGAATGGCCGTCCAGATTTCGTCTTGACTTCGGTCGCTTTTCCAACTGCTGGCATCGCGGATGTTATTGACCGAGCCGTGCGCGATCATTGCGTAGAGACCCAGCTCCCCGAATCGCTGTGCGCCGTCGTTGCCGCCGTAGGTACCACGCGGCACCATATTGGCGTTGTAGGCGTGGCCGTAGCCGTGCGCACGGGCAGACAGCTTCTTGTCGATTTGGTGCTCCTGCTTGAGGATGTACTGGTGGCCTGTCATGACTGGACCCAGGCTCTTCCCCGTCTCCGGGTCGAACAGCTCCGTGGTCTCTGACAGGCCCTTCCTCTCCAGGATTTGGTCGATGAGCCCTTTGTACCCAACCTCGTATTCGTAGGGCTCAATCCAGATGCGCTTCGAGCCCTTCTCGGACTTGATTGTCCGGTAGTGCCCCTTGACCTGGACGATTTTGGTGGACACGTCGCCCACGCTGATTCGGTGGCCTTCATCGCCATCGAAGTTCGAGACCGCGTAAGGCTTCCCGTCCTCAACCGCTGCGAGCGTGATGGCGTTCTCCAACACCTGCCCCGGGTTGATACGCCCGGGGACACCCGAGGGGTTCAGCACAATATCCAGCGCGACGCCGTCACCATCGCGGGGCATCTCCTCGTCCGGGAGGATGGCAACCACGACGCCTTTGTTCCCGTGGCGTGAAGTCAGCTTGTCGCCGACGTCGGCCTCTTCATCCGTCTTGACGTATGCGACGACCTCTTTGCCGTTACGCACGACCTCCGTGACCACGCCCGTGTACGGCTTGTCCCACGTGAGCGAGCGGTCCCTATAGGGCTTGGCCAAGCTCTTGTGGATGCCCTTGAGCATGATTTGCTCGGCCGATGGGTCCGCCTCCTTGAGCACCGTGGCGATCACGTCACCGGGGCGGATGATTTCGCCCCGCTTGATGACCCCGTCCTCGTCGAGCTTGGCGGCGTTGGCGTCAGAGACCACCCCCGGGAAGTTCGCGCGGAACTTCTTCAGCCCCATCATCATCCCGGTGTCCAGGTACACCCGCGGCTTATGCAGATGCGTGCTGGTGAGCTTCTTGGCGGCCGTCGCACTGATGGTGATGCCGTCCTCGTAGTTGAGCCCCTTGTACGCCAGATAGCCAACACGCAGGTTGGTGCCCATCGAGAGGACGCCGCCCGTGGTGAAGTTGGTATCAGCGATAACGTCGTCCTTCTTGACCTCGTCGCCCTTCTGGACCAGCGGCTTACTGGTAATGAACGCCTTGGAGTCGTTGAGGGGGTAGTTGTCGTAGAGCTGGACAACATGCTTCTTGCCATCGTCCCCCGCCACCACGATGCGCTCGGCTTCGACCGACTTCACCGTCCCAGACACCGGGCTGGCGTGTGACTGCATCTGGCCGAGGATCTTCTCCCAGGTGTCCCACGCGGGCTTGTCCGAACCAGAGGCCACCTGAAGAAGGGGCTCCTCCGGGTCCTTCAGCGGAACCGTCTGCTCCATGTGACGCGCAGCCATTCCCGCACGGTTCGCTTGGTCAGAAGGCAGGAACGGTATGAGGTTCGCAGTGAATGAGAACATCGCCTTGGGGGACCGCAGAACATAATCCACCTCGCTGGGCTGCACATTGGTGGGGTCGCCCTCGCCACCGCGAATGACCGTGATGAGGTCCTTCCGAGGCTTGAAGCTCTTCCCGTCTGTGGTGTCGTATTGGTCGGGGAACGCCAGAGTCTTCCCGTGCAGCTCCGTGGGGGAGACATCCGCCCACTTGCTGTTCTTCACGTCCCACACCTTGATGACCGGCTCGTTGCCCCGCTTGGAGACACCCAGCGTCAGGTGCGTGGTGATGCCGCTCCGGGTCCCCTCCGGGCTGTGGAACGGGTCGGTGAAGCCCATCTGGCTTGAGTCCAGCATCTTGGCAGAGTGGCTGACCGCGTTCTCCGTGCTGATACCGCCGGTGCCCATCAGGGTGGCCTTGAGGTGCCCGCCAATCATGTCGACCGGGTTCAGCTGTGACGGGCGCTGAGACAGGGAGGTCGAGGTGAAGAACGACTTGACCGGGACGTTGAACACGTCCGGGGTCACAATCTTGCGGATGTCATCCCGGCGGTCCAGGTTGTTCCGGATCTTCCGCTCCACCCGACGCCGCGAGTTCTTGATGCGCTCCGGGAGGTGGTCAGCCACCGTCCACAGCTCCTTGAACCGAAGGGAGTCGCGGTTGTCCACCTCGGCCGTACCACGAGAAACACCGAGCAGCTTATTAGCCGCTAATAGCATCGCCTCGCCCGTGACGGTCGTGAAGCCCTTGCCCAAGGTGACGCTGGTGGTGTCCGGGCGAATCTCAGTCGCCGCGAACGACTCGCGCACGACAGCCTCGACCTCCTCGGGGGTGGTTGCTTCCGACCGGGGGTTCAGGGTCTTGGCGAGCTTCGCCATCTGCCCTTTGCGCTGAAGGCGTGCGGCGGTCTGGTAGACCTCCGGCCCCCAGGCCGTCTCCATCTCCTCGGCGCTGATACCCAGTGTCTGAAGAAGGGGCACGAGGGGCGTGTTGGTCGTCCCGTGGGTGGCCAGGAACTGGCGCTTCTTGGGGTCGAAGCTCACACGGAACCCGCGGCCCTTGCTCAGGTTGAACTGGGTCTCCAGACCGCCGTTAGCCTTCATGCGCGTGTACGCACCAGCCTTGAGGCGCCACTGGTTGTCTGCTTGGTACTCCGTCCCATCCACAATGAACGAGTACCGGCGGGTGTAGTGCGGCAGGTTCAGCAGCCGCACGCCCTTGGTTTTCGACACCACTTTGCCGGAGGCTTTGTCCACCAGCTCCATGTCCGCGAGGATGGGGACAGCCCACGTCCGGTTGCGGACCCTGGCCCGCTTTTGAGCGTGTATGTCGTCGATGTGGACGTTGGGCCCAGCGTAGACGTTTGTAGCGCGCAAGATGCGCGTCCGCCCCTCAATCGGGAGGGTGTCTTTGAGAACCTGGATGGTGCCGTCTTTGAGGGCTTGCATCGCCCTCTCTGGGTCCAGGGTATGGATATCCGCCATCGGGGAAAAGCCTCTGTTTTGGGGCGTACCTTCGCCCATACTAGCAGCGCGCGGGCTCCGCTAAACAGGTTCTCCTTCTTGGTATAAGAATTACGAACAAGGAAGAATACTCTCCCGACGTTCGCAGCCACTGTGTGAGAGGAGTCCAGTTTTTTATGAAGCCCACCACTACCAAGTCCAGCACGGAAGAGTTCAGGGATGCCACCGAGGACGCCATGACTCCCGTGAAGAAGTAGGGAGTGAACCCAAAATTCGTCCCGCTGAGGCCAGGGATAAGCTGTCCGCTTGCCCCGATGCCTTGCTACACCCCTCGGGAGTGCGCCGACTGCCGCTTCTTCGAGAAGCGACGCGCCTGGACGGCCGAGTGGCTGTGCGGTACGTGTCTGGTCGTCGAGGAGGACACCGCGGAGGTGTACTTCTCAAGCGGGAACTGTGAGGAGTGCGGGGATTTCAGCCCCGTGCTCTGTGCAGTGGTGCTTGCTTCCGCGCGTGACTAGGGTCCGCGCGGGGGTAACTGCTCAGGGTTGGGGCGTAGCCGTACGCCCTGACTTTTTAGGTCCCTGAAAACCAGCTCGTACAGATTCGGGTTGTTGGCCCGCAGCTGCTCCAGCCGGTGATACTGGTCGACCTCTGACATAGCGCTCAACTGCTGGGCGACGGTCCGCGCTGCTACGGCGAGGTTCTGGCCTCCCGCGCTCTCCACTGGCTGCTGCTCTTGCCCAGGCTGAGCCTGCTGCTCCTGCCCAGGCTGCTGCGGCTGCCCCTGTTGAGCCTGCTGCCCCGCAGCACCCTGCTGCTCCTGCCCTTGCTGCTGTTGCTGCTCGGGCGCCGCCATACCATTCTGGTTCAGAATCTCCTGCTGCTGCACCTGCGCCTGTGCGCCGTACTTGGCCTGGATAATCTGCGCCTCGCCCTGCGCCTCCGCTTGGTCGACAATCTGCTGCCGCGATACACGAGCCTGTACGGACCGCTCGGTCTTGAGCAGCGTCTGCTCCCGGGCGTAGTCGAAGTCCCGAGACTGCAGCAACGACCGCTGCGAGATGAGCCCAGCTTGCGACAGCTGCAGGTCGTACGACGCGCGCTGGATGTCGTCCGCCATCTTGAACGGGCGGAAGCGCATCCCAATGGGCGTCTTGTCACACCCGCCAGCAATGGCGTCACGGATGAAGTGGACCAACCGCAGCATGTCCTGGCGGTTGCCCAGGAACTCGTTCTCCAGCGCCTTGAGGTTCACGCTCGCGCCGCTGTTGTGCGTCAGAAGGCCGTTTGCCTGATAACTGTGCGCCGTGTCGACGGTGAGGTCGTACATGGGCACCGTCACGCCGCTGCGGCCTACTGACTGGACCTCCGCAAACCGGAACTCGTTCTCCAGCAAGTACTCCACGTTGCGGGCCAGCTCGGGCTCCAGCTCACGTACGGTCTCAAGGTTCACCTTCTTGCGGACAGTCCCATAGGTCACCCCGTACTGCGGAACATGAAGTTGCAGCTTACGGCCGTCGTTCGTCAGGCAACTCTTGCCGGTGAAATGCTCTTTGCGCAGGCGCGCAACGTGCCCCCGCAGGAAAGGGATCTTCAGCTCACGGTTCTGGTTGTTTCGTCCAGGCTGAATCGTGTCTAAGGCCGCGCACTTGCGCTCTGACACGAAACCAACCTCTGCCGCGTACCTATGCAGGTTGCGCCCAGCAAGGCGCAGCACCCACATCTCCTGCTCCGAGTCAAAGCGCACGCCGCCTACGATGCCCAAATTGAGCAGAAGCAACTGAATCTCCCGAAGCAACTGCTCTGACCGGGAAGCAGCTGTGACGGAGAACATGTTCTTGTCAGCATCATGCGCGCAGACCCCGCCGTCCCCATCAAAGTACGTGCGTAGGAACTCGCAGACAGCCTCGCGCGGTGCCGTGCGGATGGCCACTGGGACGGTCTGGCCTAGCGACCTTACCGGCCTCAGCCCAAGCGCATGGAGGCGCTCCATGGCGCTAACCGAACTCACCTCTACGTGCCCGCACGGGTAATTTCCACCCTCGAACTCGCGCCAGCTGACGTGCGGGCGCTTACCGAAGGTGGTCTCCCAGCAATCGACAAAGTCGTCAATCGCCTCCGGGTCGGTGTTGTCGAACGAAACCCGGTTACGCCCCTTTGTGAGCATCTGGGTAACCGTGCCCTCAGCCACCAAGTACCCCAGGATACGGGCTTCCTCGGTAGTGACCCCATGCGTGGACGTGTCAGGCCAGAGTTCCGCACCCTCCTTGAAGATGACGAAGTCCCCCTCTGACAAGTCTGAGAACTTCACAAAGTCCGTGCTCATGTCGGACCGAAGAACTAGCGCCTTGTGGTCTGCGGAGCCGTTCAGCTTGAACCCGAAGGCCGTTTCTACGACCCACTCCTCCTTTTCGCCCACATTGTGAGCCCGCCGGATGCTGTGCTCCCCACTGTGCGTGGCAGTGGGGAGGTCGAGCGTCGTTGTCTCGCCTGTGCCCAGTGGCGCCAGCTCTGAAAGCTGCATGAGGCCACGGGCGGTGGGAACGAGGGTGTCTCCCCTCAAGCAGTACTGGGCCTCGCCGTAGAAAAACGAGGTGGGCACCCCCATGCCTGCGACGATTTGGTCAAAGTAGACCCGCAGCTCCTGGTGGAGCAGCATGGCCCGGCCCTGGCCACCGATGAGCTGGTAGCCGAGCGGGAACCCGAGGACCGGGATGTGGTTCGGGTCCTGACGCCACTTGGTGACCTGAAGCTCGACCTCCTTCTGCCAGCTCTTCAGATTGACCTGGGAGTAGAAGTTGTTGCCGTCTCCGGTGACCTGGGGGTAGAGGACCCGCATGGGGACGATGTGCTCCATGCACACCGCTTCCTGGCTCTTCCGCAGGACCTGCGTGAAGAAGATGTCCTTCAGGACAGGCAGGACCAGCGGGGCGCCCCAGCCTTGGTCCCCCGGGTTCGTGCTGATGGACGCCCTCCGCGAGTGGAAGATTTTGTCCGACTCGATGAGGATGGCCTTCTTCTTACGTAGCGCGTCGATGAACGTCTGGGGGACGTTCTGCACCACGTCAGGAATGCCGAGAGTGATCTGGTTCCGCAGGTATTGCGGCATCTGGTAGAAGTACCGAGAACGCCCGGTGATCTCGTTGTATTCGATCTCGATGACCCGCGGGTTCCACCGGACCAGCCGTACCGCTTCGAGGTTCTTCTGGTACTCGTCGTGGACCTTCGCCTCGTGCTGGGTGTCGCACTCCTGGCAGTGCAACATGAACTTCATGTCGCGCCACTGGTACTTGGCTTTGGCCGCCTCGACCGCGTGGTCACACTGACGACACGTCAGCTTCTTTATGAACGGGAATGAGACCGTACAGAACGAGTTACCGAACGTGTACCTGTCCAGGTTCTGCTCGACCAGGAACTGGCGGATGCGCAGCTTGGTCTCGAACAGGTCCCGCCACTCTTCGACCAGCCCCTCGTTCCCCTCGTCGAACATGATGTCCGTGATGGGGTACGCCGCGAGGCGGCTCGTCACCGTCGAGATGATGGGGTTGGTGCGCTGGTAGTAGGCGCACCACTCGAACGTCTCCCGGATAGTCGACGGGAGGTAGTTCTCAGCGATGTCGAAGAACGGTGACGGGTAGAACGCCTCAGGACGCCCCACTGACGAGGCGCGGGCCTGCCTACCGGCCGAAGGGGCTGTGATGACGGACATGCTTAACTCAACAACCTGCTGGACTGCTCAATGAACAGGGCGTTCTGCTTCCGCACAAAGGCCACTATAGCTCGGGACTTAGCGGCTTGAAGGCCGATGGCCGAGCGAGCGGCGACACCCATCGAGTTATTAGCGACTAATAGTCGCACCGCATCCTGCATGGACGAGGCACTGCCCTCGCCCAGCTTCTGGACGTAGTCGTTGCACGGCTCAAGCGGTCCGGGGCCGTAGACATACCCCGCCGAGAACATCCCGGCAGCGACGTACTTGTACACCTCTTTCGACACCTTGATGTCTTGGCGCAGCGAGGAGAGTACGTCGAGGGCGAAGGCACACTGCAGCGGGTTGGCCTGCTGCACCATGTCGAAGCGCGGGGGCAGGCCGCGGAGACCCAGGGCCACGTTCTCGAAGATGTCCCACTGCTCGTACGGTGCAGAGGCCACCATGCTCGACCGGATGGCCTGAATCTTGTTGCGGGAGGCAGCTGAAGGTGTGCGGCCGAAGGACAGGTAGATTTCCGCCCAGACCGTCTCAGGCTCCCAGCCGAGGTACTCCGTCTTGAAGGTCTTGAGGAGGATTAGCCCAAGAACGAGCGGGTGTGTCTCGCTGTTCGTGAACGCTTCCGGTATCGCCTCCGGTCCTGTAGGCCCGAGAGCGGAGATTTCTTCAGGGCGCATCCATCATCCCGGCAATCACCGCCTTGTGCGGGTCCGGGAGGCTTCCCAGGACACTCACAGGGTCGGCTGCGAACTGCTGGGCGAACTCTGCACCAAACTCACCCTCAAGTCGAGAGCCCGCTCCTTGTGCGAAGGAAACGATGTCGTCACCGCTGTAGTCGCGGCCGTCGATGGACACGTTGACCGACGCGGTCTTGGTGTGCCCCTCGTAGGGGGCTCCGTAGATGGAGTACACCGGGTCCGGGATGCTGCGACCGTAGTACTGCGTGAGCTGGAGGGTCTCGTCGAACAGCTCCAGGGAAGCGACCGCCTCCTCGGCAGTGAACTCGCCCGAGGCCGTCTTCTCCTTCAGCGTGTCGAGCACCAGCGAGGGCTCAGGGGACCAACCCGTCGCGAGCTTGCGCGCGTCGATAGCCATATTGAGGTTCTGGCCGACCTCCGTGCCGGCGTAGTCCTTCAGCTCCGGGACGGTGTCGAGGTCAACGCCGGCCTCCTTCACCATGAAGGCCAGCCGCTGCTTGCCACGAGGGCTGCAGCCAGCGAACTCGTCGCGGAGGTGCTCGATGGACGGGTCCGTCTCCAGCTCGAACAGCGTCGCCAGCGCGTGGTTGTCCGCCTCGGCACTGGTGAGAATCTCGATGGGGTGCGAAGCGCGCTTCTCCATCTCGTTGTACGCCGGAAGACCGAACGCATCGAGGGCAGTCTCCAGCTTCGCCGAGGCTTCCTTCCGCAGCTCCTCCGGGAGATGCATCCCGCAAGACACGAAGTAGAGGAGTGAAGCCGCAGTATTCCCCGCGTCCATCAGCGGGAACTTGGCGGCCAAACCAGACGCGGTCTTGACGAAGACAGCGTAATCGTTAGGATGCTTGACAGTCACATCCGACAGATTGACAGCAGTCTCGAAGACGGCGGGGGTTCGACCCCCCAACCGGTCCCGAAGCAGCTGTCCGCCGTCGTCGTACTGGTCAACAATCCGGAGGTCGAGCGTATCCATGTGCACCCTCACAAGCGGCGTCCGCTTTTCGGTATAAGCTGCTCAGAGCAACAAGAGAAGCTTACACGACGTGCGAATGGGAGAAAAGCAGAGGTGACCTTCGATGCTCTGCTAAAAGCCGCGATAAACGACGCGGGCTACTCCTCCCTCAGGACGTTCTCAATAGACGCAGGCATCGCCCGAGAGTCCGTACGTGCGTACACCGCAGGTGACCGGATACCGGGCAATACCAAACTAGAACAGATGGGGGATGTCCTCGGCATCCGCGAGACGCCAATCTACACCCAGCTAGAGCTTGCTCTGGCCACAGCCCGGCTCCAGAAGAAGAGTGGAGCAAACCAGAAGTACGGAGTCCAAGCCACCGCAGCGCTGAAGACCGCTGACCCCGCCGATGACCTACCAACCCATCGTATTGAGGCCCTCGTAACCATGTTCTTCGACCACGGGCACCGAGAACGTACTCCTGAAATCGAGTACTTCATCCGGGAAAACATCACCCGCATCCTGACCGATGCTTAGTCGCGCAGGCGACTCTAACCGTGTCTTCCGCACCTATGCGGAGGTCGACGCAGTTCGAGATTCATTGGCGTCTCACTTGTCCGCCTGGGGTCCAGGCTGGCGGGTGACACGTCCGAGCACCAGCTCACATCCGTTTCTACGCATCGAGTTCCTACCCAGTAACTGGGTTTGGGACCGAGCTGACCGAGAGTTCTCCGGTGGTCCCAAGTGGGCCCAGATGGAGGCGTACTACCTAATGCTCCTCCTACAGGAGCACGGTACACAGATCCTCGCAGGGCGAGGGTGTGGTCTCGGTCAGTACTTTGAAGACGGGTCTACAGAACGCCAGGACACCACTCTCTACACAGCGAACGTAGAGCGTGCCTACAGTGTCCACTACGTCTTCTCCTGCCCTCCGGGGTTGGAGCCTCAAGACGCAATTCGCATTCATGGAGGCGTGCCCCTAACGGGCGCGGTGACACAGGGAAAGTCAGACGTAAATACGCTGGCGCCCTATACCCCTCCTGGAGCAGAATTAGAAAATGCGCATTCTGAGACCCCAACAGGTTCCGACGACGCCCTGCCCTGAGCAGGACGACGGGGCCGACTTCAAAGATCGTGCGGTAGCCTCAGCAAGTCTGTGGCTTCCGCCCTGCGTGGATGATGTGAACTGGGCTCGTATCGAGGAGCGCAGCGTCGTCACACCTAAGCTTACCTACGACCCCCGACCCCTCATGCAGACGCGCGAGGGCACCATAATCAAAGGGGCTGATGGGAAGCCCATGCGCTTCGGGGAACTCCCGGAGCAAGTGCCCATTTCCCTCGTGCGTGAGCTGGACGGGCACTTGGTGGTCCCGCGGTACCTGTGCACGGAGGAAACCGACAAGGTGGACTTCGAGTCCCCGCAGCTTGAGGACGTCTGGAGTCAGATTGACTTCGGCAGCAGGATTGAGCCCCGGAACGCTGCGCAGAAGGCGGCGTGGGAGGCCCTCTCCGAAGCTGGTAACGGCACCCTCAAGCTGGCGTGCGGCAAGGGGAAGGCCCTGGCGCACGGAGAGCCTGTGCGTACCCCCCACGGGTGGACCGCCATCGAAGACCTCCAAGTAGGGGATTCTGTGGCGGGTACTGACGGAAAGTTCTACGCGGTTCTCGGGGTCTTCCCTCAGGGACAGCGGGCGCTGTACCGAGTCACCTTCACTGACGGCGCCTGGGTGGACTGCGACGCAGACCACCTTTGGGAGCTAGACCTCCGACGTAGTAGCACGCGTAGAAACGTCGTCATGTTGACGAGTGAGTTGGCGGCTGGGCCCCTCAAAAGCAAGGGTGGGCAGTCGTACTACCTCCCCCCCGTGGCCGCTATAGACGGCACTACAACCACACCCTTGCCGCTCGATCCCTACACCCTTGGCGTGTTGCTTGGAGACGGGGGAATCTCCGGCCACGCCGTCGTTGTCACCACTGCCGACATCGAGATCATGGAGAATTGTGTTTGGCCCGCGCCCAATAGGGCAAAAGAGACGTGGAGCCGTAGCTCGGGTGCGGCTAGCTGTTTTCGTATTTCCCCCTCAAGGAAGGACAAGGGGAGCCCCAACTCCGTACGCCGGATCCTCAACCGAATGGGGCTACAGGGAACTACTTCCCACACGAAGTTCGTCCCAGGGCTATACCTTCGGGCTGCACCTCATGAACGCCTCGCCTTGTTGCAGGGGCTCTTTGACACCGACGGCACTTACACCGCCGCCAAAGTCGTGGAATACACCACCGTCTCACCAAAGCTGCTGGAGCACGTCACTGACCTAGCCTGCTCACTGGGCGGAACCTGTATTTCTCGGCTCCGACAGGTCGCCTACAAGGGCGGCACTCTTCCGGCCTTCCGTGCACTGATAAAGCTCCCCGCAGGTCTCGCGTCGTTTCGGCTTGAGCGAAAGCAGGCACGCATGCGTGGCTCCCGCCAAAGAGAGCCTGCTAGGGCAGTCAAGTCCGTGCACTACCTGGGAAAGGGGTTGGCAACCTGTATCACCGTAGACAGCCCTGATTCCCTGTTTCTGACCCGCAACTACGTGCCCACCCACAACACCGTGATGAGCTTGAAGAAGCTCGCGCAACGGGGCTTCCCCGGCATCGTCCTGGTGAACAACCGCGGGCTGGCGCACCAGTGGAAGCTCAGCGCTATGAAGTTCTTGGACCTGGAGGACAAGGACATTGGGATGGTCACCTCAGGGCTATCCCACCGCGACGCCTACCACATCCCTGACAACCCGAAGCTTCTCGCAGAAGCGCTCGTTCAGTGCGACTCCGAGATGATTCAGCTGGTGCAGCGGCTGGAGGCGGTTGCGGGGTCGGGGTTCAACCCGCTCTCCGCGAAGCACGTCCAACTTCTGGTGAACCGCATCTGCACCCCCATAGAGCGTCTCGACTACGAGGCGGGGCGGGCCAAGTGCCTGCACGCCTGGGCGGACGAGGGCAAGGAGCCCTTCACCCTGCTACGTGACTACCGGGAGGTGCTCTTCGAGCACCGCCTGCTGCGGGACCGCATCGACGGCGAGACCCCTGCATGGAACCGCCCGCTGGTCATCAGCACCATCCAGTCCCTGGTGAGCGGGCTCAACAACTTCCCGCAGTGGGTTCGCCAGCGGTTCGGGTCCGTCTTCTTTGACGAGGGGCACCACCTTCCCGCCACTACGTTCATCCGGGCCATCGACGTGTTCCACGGCGCACGGTTCAGCCTCACAGCTACACCAGAGCGCGACGATGGGCTTGAGGCCCTCATGTACGCACACACGGGTGGAGTCATCTACGAGGACATGGAGCCTGAGTACCCAGCGGCTCTTTACTTCAAGGACCTACCCACCCGGCTGGCGACGGAAGACAAGGCCGTTCGCAAGGCTGTGTTCGACCGGCAGAGGCGCATCAACCTCGGCATGCTCTACCAGTACCTCGCTATGGACCGCATCCGGAATCGACAAATCATCCGGCAGATGGTCATCCCCGCGCTGAACAGGGGCCGGGATGTATTGGTCCTGGCCCATGCGCAGGCCCACCCGGAGCAGCTGGCCAAGGCGCTGCATCAGGTGAGCCCCACTCTGGCGAAAGCCTCAGGGGTTGGGGTCATCACCGGGGAGACCTCCGGGATTGACCGTGTTCGTATCCTCGCGAACTGCCGGGCATGCTTCGCGACCATCGGGGTTGCCTTGGAGGGTCTGGACGCACCGAAGAAGGACACAGTCGTCATGGCGACCGCCTTCACCTCCTGGCGAATGCTGGTCCAGAGCAAGGGGCGCATCGAGCGACTCTCTGAGGACAAGCCTCAGCCGCTCTACCTCATCGTCTCTGACACAAAGATAGACATCCTGAAAGGGATGTCCTGGGCACTGAAAAGGAAGCTTCAACGCCATGGCCTTGAATACGGTGGCTAGCCCGCTCTCTGACAAACTATGGGCGGTGCAGAGGTGCTGGGCTAGTTGCGACAAGTGCGGGCTCTCAAAGTTCCGCTCTATGCCGGCCTACACCAAGGCGGAGCATGGGCCGCGCAAGCCAGAGCTTCTGTTCGTCACAGACCGCTTTGACCCCGCCGTTCTACAGACTCGTGAGTTCCCCACCGGAAACTACGAGGGGGTCTTACGCACCCTACTGTCGAGCTTCGGCCACATCCCTGCGGACTACTGGTTCACGCCCGCAACCCTGTGCCCTACAACCGTTCCTGACCCTGACGACTGGCGACCTCTTGAGTTGATGCCCGTGCCCAACCGGGCGCAGGTGTCGGCTTGTCGGCCGCGCCTACACGAGGAGATTCGGCTGCTCTGCCCGGAGATCGTTGTGTGCCTCGGGAAGATGGCTGTAGAGGCTGTTTTCCCGAAGAACCCACCCAAGTTTGTTCCCAACCTGGGGGAGATTGTAGAGCCACAAGTTTCTGGTGGTATGGCCCCCATAGTAGTACCCTGCATGGTGACTTACAGCCTCAGTCATCTGTACCGAAATTGGGACATGTCAGAGGGCGGTTTGTGGAACACCGCCTTCAATCACATACAGCAAGCATCCGTCATCGCTAGGCACCTCCGCGAACAGCGGGGTGAAAATATTAGCGACTAATAATGGAGTCCGAAAATGCGTTCGACCCTTCGCCGCCGTCGCCTCGCTCAGCCCGAGGTCGCGACCGTCACACCCGTCGTCGAGACCACTACAACCACCGCCGCCGAGACCGTCGCTCAGGCCAAGATTGATGCGCGAGACCGCATCATCGCCGTGACGAAGGAGTTCATGGCCGAGCACCGAGCTGTCTTCACGCAGTTCATGGAGCTGACCGCTCGCGCCGAGACGGCAGAGGCGGAGGCCAAGGAAGCCATCCTCGCCATCGAGACCAGCGAGACCTGGAACTACAGCGAGGTGACTCGCGGGGCCAAGCCCAGCACCCCGGTCTTCGATATCGCCCTCTTGCCCAGCGAGGTCCTCCTCACCCCCGGCATCATCAGGAGCATCGACAACGTCAAGCTGGAACAGATGGCCACCGGCACCCTGGCGCACTACGCCCAGGAGCTGGCCAACGCCAAGAAGCCAAACTCCAAGAACCCCTCGGTCAGCTTCGCGAACAAGACGCCTGCATCCAAGAGCCTGAAGAAGCTCCTCGACTAGGTGCTCCGCATAGAGGCTGTCTTCAAGGTGGGGCCGGTTCACATAGGTGACTCGGTCTTCCACCCACCCGACCTACTGCACCACATGACCGAGGAGCTGCCCGTGAGGATGAGAAAGGTGCCAAAACCCCCAGCGCGGCCAGAGAAGCACGCGAACACTCCCTGCTGGCATCCGGTGGGGGCCACCATGCGTGCTCGGGGGAGAGCCTCCGGCGCGACGCACTATGGCCCGGGGGAGTGGGACAAAATCCCGTACACCCTCGAAGTGACCGGAGAGGTCGAACTCTTCACGCCGGCCGCGTACACCCTCGAAGAAGTCCGTGAGACGCAGGACATCGCCGCCCAGCTTGCGAGGGGAGCAGTCCTCCGCCACCTGCAGCCGTTTCACGAGGACCTCGTCGACCAGATTCGTACAACCCTTTTCCCGGACTTGTTCAATGACTGATGAGCCTCCTGTCGAGATGCCGCAAGTGATCGCCAACGGGTGTCACCTGCTCAGCGTCAGTCTCGACTTCCAGAGCGGTAACGGCATGGTGATGGCCGAACCCAACATCACGGCCTTCGTCGCCCTGACGCAGACCAAAGAAGGGGAGCAGGCCCGGGAGCTAGGGCGAATGGAACTTCGCGATGTCGGGGAGTTCGTCGAGGAGGAAGCCCAGGCGCTGGTCTCCAAGCTCATCCCCACCATCATGGACATCCTCGCCAAGGGGAATCCGGAGACCTGACGTGGCAGCGAACTGGGAACTTCAACTGGTGTCAGCCATCTTGTCCGCCGAGGACAGGAAGGAAGCGATGGCGTACGCGCTGGAGCATGGCATCAGGCTGGAGCTATTCGGCACCATGGCCCCGAGCACTGTGTGGGCCTGGATGCACAGCGTGTACACGAACCGGCGACGGTTTGGGGCTGTGCCTTCCCGTCAGAAGGCTTTGGAGCAGTTCAAGAACCTTGAGCTGCCCAAACCCATAGAGGAGCTAGAGACCCTTGTAGACTACGTCAAGTCCTCCCACATCCACCGTAAGACCACCTTGCTGGTGGCTGACTGGGAGGCCGAGGCCAAAGCCAACCCCATCCAGGCGCTCACGGAACTCAAGAGCAAGCTCGACACTCTCACCGAGACCGAGATTAAGTCGGACGACGTCGTCTGGCGTGAGCGCGCATTCACAGACCTACTGGAAAACCTTGGAGCGAAAGATGAGAACGACGGACTGACGGGGCTGCCTTTCCCGTGGGACGTCATGAACGAGAACACCGGGGGACTCCAGCCAGGAGACCTTGTGCTCTTGTGGGCGCTGCCCAAGTCGAAGAAGTGTGTCAAGTCCGGGCTGGTCACCACCCGTACCGGGGAGAGAGTGGACATAGGTCTGCTGCCCCGCGACGTTGTGGTGTCCTCCCACACGGCGGCCACCGGAAAGGTACGCTGGGCCCCTGGCACTAAAATCGAGAGCGGCGTCAAGCAGTGCGTGCGCGTAACTACCGCAAGCGGTCGTGTTCTGGAAACCAGTGACGACCACTACTACATGGTCCCTGAAGGGAGCTTTCAGGGCTGTTTCGAGCCCATAAAGAATCTTGCGCCAGGAAGCTACGTAGCCACGGCGCGGACCATCCCGACGTGGGAACCGGTCAACTCACTGACGGCCAAAACCGCTTGGCTAATCGGAGTGCTCACTGGCGACGGGGGGCTTACACAAGGATCCCCAACCCTGTCCACCGCGGATGCGGAGATAGTCCGTGCGGTTCGCCGCATAGCAGCCTCCTTCGGCTGCAAAATTCGGCCACGCAAAGGGTCGGATTACGACTACGGAATTTCGTGGACCAACAGGCAGCCTGTGCCTAATCCGATTGTGGCCCTACTAACCGAGCTGGGGCTTCAAGGTAAGAAGAGCGAGTTCAAGCACGTCCCTACCCGGGTGTACACCTCCACACGCACCGCCATATGCGCGTACCTAGCAGGGCTGCTAGACACCGACGGGGGCTGTTACACCGGCGCCTCCCATCACAAAGCCTGTTTCGCCAGCTCCAGCTTCGCCTTGGCGGAGGGCATCCAGCACCTCCTCACGCGCATAGGCGTTACCAGCACCCTCCAAACGACCACGACGAACTTCGACACAACATCCTACGTTGTGAACGTCTACTCCCAGGAGAACCACGCACTCCTCTACAAGCACCTAGGCCCCCACTTGGTCCTCACCCGCAAAAAGACCGTGTTGCACGATCTAGCAACGCGACCCATCACCCGCAAACGCAACAAGGACAGCGTTCCACACAGTGCCCGCCTGGAGCGGCTGATTTACGCTGAAAAGGGGGACAAGCGTTGGCCCCTGTGGGGGTCAGGTAACGCTCGTCTGAGTCCTCCATTCCTCTTCAGGAGGAGCGGCTGCATCAGCAGGCACATCCTGACCCTACTAGCAGACGAGTGGGACTCCGACGCACTTCGCCGTGAGGCTACTAACGACATCGTGTGGGAGAAGATTGTCTCCATAGAGCCGATTGGCCCCCACCCCTGCTACGACATCTGCATCACAGACAACCAGGACCCCAACTTTGTTGTAGGCGACTACATCGTCCACAACACCTGGATCGGTCTCGTGATGGCGAACTACCTGATGGAGTGCGGGTACCGGGTCCTCGTCTACTCCAAGGAGATGGTGTGGGACAAGATTCGAGACCGGATTGCCTGCATCAAGGCGATGATTGGCTACGCGGGCTTCACGAAGAACACCCTGCGTGCCGACGAACGGTTCAGGCTGCTT
>Ga0302123_10001390_pt1 | contig 17286 bp, 16 predicted proteins | sample CB21_321_MG_FD_203109 | JGI IMG/M metagenome (GOLD analysis project Ga0302123, IMG submission 203109) | Marine microbial communities from Western Arctic Ocean, Canada - CB21_32.1 | ecosystem: Environmental > Aquatic > Marine > Oceanic | place: Canada: Western Arctic Ocean | collected 2017-09-28 | reverse complement strand
TCCTCCGGCAGCTCCGGCGCCCGGCGCAGGCGGCTCTAAAAAAATTGATCCTGCTTTTATTTATATGGAATTAAGTCGTGTTAGAAAACTTCTTACGACGTTATTTCAAAATCTTGATATGAAGTTACCTGGGGATATTCTGGATGACAGTTCAGTAGCGCAGGTTATGTCTGGCCAAATTCCTTCAAGTAATCCGATCGGGCAAGAACCAGCGCCGCCTGTAGATCCGTCTCTTCCGGGTATTGGTGGTGCCGGGCCTGTTGGTCCCGTAGAGGCACCTAAAACGGCAAGCATAAAAGATTTATTTGTTGCGGCTGATCCGACATTTAATCACAGTAGTGATATGGCTGATGCGTTGATACGTTTGTCGCATAATTCTAAGCGTAAGCGTGCATGAAGATTGAATCGTTTAAAAATTTAAGACACCCTAGCATTATTGAAGCGTCTAGAGTGGTTATACGCGATTCAGGAACAAACAATCCTGTTTGTTGCATTATAGAATTTGAACCAGGGCAGTTTTGGATAACAACGCAAGCCGATAAAGAATTTGCGCATGCTTTAAGCCTTTTGCGTATTAATGATACTGTTATTGTGGATAGAGTAACGGTTGAAAATAATCCCAAGGCTATACAGTTGCCTAAGGATTAAGGTATGGAAGATGTTACTTTAGGGATAAAGACATTACTACGGCCAGATAGTCTGCAAAAGTTACTTACGTCTATCCAGACATATTACCCTGGCATTAACATAGTTGTTGTAGATGATGGACAAATGCCGTCGTTAACAGATGCAGAAGCGGCAAGTTATCCTAATTTAAATTATTTGAAAGTAGATTTTGATGTAGGTATTGGCGGCGGTCGTAATATTATGATCGATGCTATTGAAACACCGTATACCGTTTATTTAGATGATGATTTTGTTTTTAATGATACGACAGATTTAACAAAATTTAGAGAAATATTAGAACAAGATGTGGCAGATATTGTGGGTGGTGGTTGTACAGAAAAGGGACGTACTAGGCGTTATCACGGCAAATTAGTTATTGAGGGCGATGTTTTACATTACGTTTCGGGTAATTTAGGTGAAGGGCATGTTCTGGCACAAAGAACAAATGAAAAAATTCCTTATGAGCATGTAGATATATTACTGCAGTTTTTTATGGGTAAGACTTCTGTATTAAAAAAATTGAAATGGGATAGTGCGTTAAAGATATGCACGCATACGGAGTTTTTTATTCGGGCGTGTAAAGAGTGTCGTATTGCTTATTGTCCTGACGTTTGGATTCATCACGCACAAACACGGCATCCGGAATATAATAATTTTAGAAATCGAAATGATAGAGCAGAGAGCTTAAAGAAACATGGTATTACAAGTTGTAAATTTCACGGTAAATGGGGATTAGTTTAGTGCGACCCAATTTAGTTGTTGTGGGTGTAGGTCACGCGGGCACGACTATTTTAACGCAAATGCTAGGTGAGCTTGCCTGGAATATTGTTGGAGCAGATGCGAGATATGCCGAAAATATTAAGGTTAGAAATGCGAATAGGGTGGCATTAAGCCGAGAAGAGCTTCCAGAACATTTAATAGAAGAAATTGTTGTAGAGTTAAATGAAAATGAGCCGTGGGTTATAAAAGATCCGCGATTTAGTGTTACGCTGCATTTGTGGAAAAACGTTTTTAATAAATTAAATTCTTTTCCTGTTTTGGTACACATTGCAAGAGATTTACACGATGTTAAATCGAGTTATATTAAGAGAAAAGAAATTGTACGCGGGTGTCCGGGTAATATGTGGAAAGGAGCTTCACACGGTTTTACTGTTGATGAGCAACTTAAAATGTTGTGTCAGTGCCTTTCTGTGTGGAAAGAACCGATTATCGATATAACGTATGAACAAATAAAACAAGCAACCGCATTATTTTCTGTTTGAGTTAAATTATGTTACGTACCACTATCGGGCAATTGATGTTAAATAATGCGTTGCCAGAAGATATGCGGGATTACACGCGTAAGTGGGACAAAAAGACATCTAAAAAAATATTTGATGAACTAGCTAAAAAATATCCAGATAAATATAGAGATGTTGCTAAGCAGTTATCGGATGTTAGTCGGGATGTGGTATATAGTGCTGGTGGGTTTTCTTTCGGCATTGACGATCTGTTGCCAACACCAGCTGTACTAGCTAGTCGAACCCGGTTAAAGCGCAGAATACACGATATTATGGAAAATGGGCGTTTTTCTGAGAGTATGCGAGATGCGAAAATTGTAGAAGCGACAGCTGGAGAGCAAGAAAAATTAGAACCGGAATTGTTAGCTGAAGCGACACAAGCTGGGAATCCTATTGCAGCGCAAGTACACTCAGGGGCTCGCGGAAAACCACGAGAGTTAAAGCGTTTAATTGCTGGCGACTCTTTGTATGTAGATCATCGGGATAATGTTATTCCTGTTCCCATTAATCATGGTTTTGCAGAAGGCCTTGATCCTTCGGAATGGTTTGCTGCATCTTTTGGTGCGCGTAAAGGTTTGATAGACACTAAATTTTCTACGCAAAAAGCGGGATTTTTTGCTAAGCAATTAAATCAATTAGCGCACCGATTAGTTGTAACGCAAGAAGACGATGATGATGATCAAGTAAGTATTCGGGGTTTGCCGGTGGATACTGACGATACGGACAATGAAGGCGCTTTGTTAGCTGTAGCTTCTAACGAGTATCCGCGTAATACTGTGTTGACACCAAAAATATTACAAGATTTAAGACAATCAGGTGTTAAGCGTATTTTGGTGCGTAGTCCTGCTGTTGGCGGGCCTAAACGCGGTGGTGTTTCGGCTAGGGATGTTGGTTATAGAGAGCGGGGTGGTTTTACACCTTTAGGCGATAACGTTGGTTTGGCCGCGGCGCAAGCTTTATCTGAAAAACTTACGCAAGGGCAACTAGAATCTAAGCATTCTGGCGGTGTTAAAGGGGCTGGTAAAGCTGTTACAGGTTTTGAAGCCTTGAATCAAATGATTCAAACGCCTAAAAATTATAAAGGTGGCGCATCACATGCACAAATAGATGGTCGCGTGGGTGCAATAGAAAAAGCACCTACAGGGGGTTATCGCGTGCGTATAGGCGATAGGGAGCATTTTGTTGCTCCTGGTTTTGACGTTAAAGTAAAGGTTGGTGATACGATAGAAGCGGGCGATGTCTTGTCAGACGGTCTTCCGAATCCGTCAGAAGTCGTTGTGCATAAAGGTATTGGTGCGGGTAGGCGTTATTTTATAGATGCTTTTACTAAGTCATTTCGCGATAGTGGCATGGGCGCACATAGACGTAACGTAGAGTTAATAGCTCGCGGCTTAATAGATCACATCGAAATAACAGATGAAACTGAGGGATATTTACCAGGAGACATTGTGCCGTATAGTAATTTTGAAAAAACCTGGCAGCCAAGGCCGGGATATGCGACATCAAATCCAAAATCTTCTGTTGGAAAATATTTAGAAAGGCCCGTTCTGCATTACACTGTGGGCACAAAAATAAAACCAAGCATGTTACAAGATTTTAAAGAATTCAATATTAAGCAGCTGGATGTGCATAACGAGCCTCCGCCATTTCAACCGCAGATGGTTCGAGCATTAGACAGTGCACAACACGACCCAGATTGGATGACAAGATTTATTGGTTCAAATCAAAAGAAGAGTTTGTTGTCTGCTGCGCGAAAGGGTGGTATTAGTGATACGGCAGGTACGAGTTTTCTTCCTGCGTTGACTGAGGGTGTTGATTTTGGAAAAACATGGCCCATGAGCGCCATTTCTCCGAATAAACGCTAGCAAATATTGCAGTACGGAGTTGCTTTGCTACCACATTAAATGCTACGATAATGGTGAGTTTATTTCGCTGCAGGCATGACGCCACAATTTACTCAAGGATGGGAGCGTAATGCGTACATTGCTATCTACCAAGAAAAGCAATCGCCAGTTAAAAAAATTGGCTGAGGCTGTTAAGCATTGGACAAACGTTTGTCGTGCGCAGGCTCGAACTTCTTTAATGAAACGCGCAAATATTGATGGAGCCGGGGATTCGGTTCCTTTTGAACAGGCGTTTTCAAATTTAGCACACGCATATCTGGATGATAAGGCGCCTGGTTTGCGCGAATATGAATTAGGTTTTCAACTTTTAGAGAAAAACGAAGATAACGATAAAGCTGTTGGTGTTTTTGGTTTTAAAGTTGGCCCGCAGATGTTATTTGCTCCTGTGTTTTTTCTTAACGGGGAGTTAAAAGGGCATGAGCTTCTTTATCTTAAAGAATCTGACACGTTTGTACCGCTAAAGGAAAATTGGATTAATTACGTACTTAACCGTAAGCCGAATATTTTAGGCGAAGAAACTAATAAGGATGTTTCTGCTGTTGGCGTTGAACGTCCAAATATGGATTTATTCCGAGAGTCTCCTGGTAAATATGCGTCGTTTAGTGAACCGTGGTTACGGGAAGGTATGCCCGGTTTGGCTAATGCGTTAATTAATTCTTTTTCTGGTGACTATGAAATGGTCACACCGTCGTTGATAAAAGAAAGTGCTGACATGGCAATGCGATTTATATCGCTCATGGATAATCAGCCGGTATTAGCAAAATCATTTGTACAATTGTACGGAGATCGCTTTGTTAAAGAAGCGATTGACACGGCGCGCACATTGGAAACGGTACGACCTATACGACCTACGACAACACCTAGACGTATTTTAACGCGTAGTGTTTGGCACGAGGAAGAGACAGACCCCGTAAAAACGGGATCGCTTAAAATTTGGACCTACGATGGCGATAGGCCAAAAGATTTTACTGATAAGCAAGCAGCAGAGCTTAAAAGAGACGGGGTTTATATTGACGACAATCGTGAAGATGCATCTAAAGCGTATCGAGTACAGAAGCCGCTTACGCTACAGAATCCAGACGAGTCTGGTATTTATGATGTAGTAACAAAGCCAAATGATTTTGCTAAATGTCTTGTTCTTCTAGGCACGTATGGGCGTCGCGGTAGAAAACCGGTCGCCGCGTTAGTGCGTTTAGAGAATGAAGGGTCAAACGGCGCCAAGGCGTGGTGTCATAAGCATCCCGGTGATTTATTTCATGTTGTAAAACATGAAAATGATGAATATAGAGAATTTTTAAATGACTTACCTACCGCATCTGACGGACTTAAAAAAGGTTCGTCTTACATTTTAATTGCGCCTAACGGGCAAGGCACTCAAGTATTTGAAGTTGAGAGGTCTGGTTCCACTTCTGGCGATGACAAAAGATATGATATTTGGTGGAAAGGTAGTTATGATAATGCGAGGCCGGATCATTTACCGCCGATGTATGAAGATCGATATGCTTATGATCGCGGTATAGGTGATATTACGTCGATTTCGATCGGGGCTAAAGGTGGAACAAAACCGCTGTCTCGCCAGAATGTTTTATATTTTCCGTCAGGTACTAAAGTTTTAAAAGTGAAAGACTCTCCGCAGGATGAGCATACACATGATTATTCATCGGAGAGTGATCCACCGCCACTAGAACCAGGAAATCATATTGATTTGCAACTTGGTCTATATAAAGCGTCGCATGAATTACAAGTTACGCATGATGGATATGAGGTGACGCTTAATAAATCACGGATGCCTGCAAAAGCTGCATTTGTTTCTCTTATCCGAGATTATGGTCTTCGTGAAAAAGCGGCAGCAGATATGCTCAATTTAACGGCGCGAAAAAAGGCACAGCGTTTTCGTATTAAATACGCACAGCCTTATGGTTTGTTGCAGTCTGGCCCTTCTGCGCCTGGAATGCCCGAACCCCCGATGGGTCCGGATACTATGTTTGGCTCCGGGGCGCCGATGCAAAGTTATATGGAACAAGAAATACCGGTAGAAGGTATGACAACGGCGCAACCGGGGCAGTATAATGCAGCGGCGCCGCCTGATCCGCAACTTACGGCACAATTAGAGCAAGCAGCCGCAACAGGGCAGAAAGAAGTTTTAGATACTTCTATGCTTGCGGGTCTTCTAAAGGGTACGCGAGATGACACACTCATTGATAAGTATCTCGGTGATCTTGTTAAAGGTTTAGATCGAATTGGGCGTCTTTTGTTTAATTATTACTGGCATCATGATGAGTTTGAAGCGCGTTATGGGAGTTCTGATCTTCCTGAGTTAGAGGATAGTCTTCGTAACAGTTTTGAAGACCTCGGTGATCTTGTGTTGTTCTTAAAGCAAAAAACTATCGAACCGTATCCGGGTATGGGTACTGAAGTCGATCTTGGACCATCTGCTGAGGGTTAATCATGCCAGCAAAGATTTATGAGAGACATTGGACGCAAGCTAACAGTAACGCGCTTAGTTTTCCAAACAGCGCAGATACCGAGTCTAAATGTTTTGCGCTTAACTTTCCGCACGAATGCGTTATTCAAAAAATTATGTGCGTGCAAATTGTGGGCACAACAGGTGCTGATTTTGATTTAACGTTGTACAATTTGCCGACAGCGAATATCGCTCCGGCAGAAGCGCACGGAGAAGCCACCGGTATTCAAGAGTCTGCGTCTATTGTTCAGGCAACAGATTTTGAATTAGGTAAAATTGGGAATAAGTTGAGCGCGGGTTCCCCCCTTGTAAGCAGTTATAAAACGATTCAATGGCATGCCATGGACGCCAATGTCGGTGCGGGCATGTATTTTAGAAACATGGAAGGTACGCAAACAAATCCTAAACGGCGTATTTTTGTCCAAATAGATGTTACGAGCGGTACAGCAGAAGATCGTATCTGGGAATTAGCGCTTACCTGTGTTCCGGCAGCGCCGCAGTAACAAACGAGTTGTTAACAACTAAAAGTAATGGTTAATTCTTTAGAATTTCGAGAAAGTAATCCACGACGCCCCGTCGATTGGCGATGGCAGCGCGCATGTTATCTTGTAGAAACAAACATAGCCGTATCTAAGCATCGTGATGATAGCAAAATTAAGCTGGCAAAAACATTTAAGACAGCTGTTGGCAGCGCGCATAATGAAAACCAATTCATTGCAATTATGGATCGGTGGCCTGATCTTTACGAGGCGTGGAATATTTATCAAAGTGAAAATGATGTCGAGCTACGGTATGAATTAGAAGCTAGATTGCTATCCAGGCAAACTGGCAAAGAAATAGCATCAAAAATTGCAGTCACACCAGAGACGACCGCTCTGTATGAATCCTTATTTTTTCATATAACAGACCGATTGGATGTACCTGGCTACATCACAAATGTAGTTATGGGAAACGCAATTCATCGGGGGTTGGCGCAGCGGCATTACGACCTGTTATGGAAAATGTTTGGATACTGGGGCGGTCCTCTGGTTCTTGACCATTTAATTTATCAGTTTAATAAGCCTATCGTACCGACAACAAAAGAAGGTGTTTCAACATTTTGGGATGATGATGTTAAACAACATTTGAGGCTTAAGTCGTCGTTAGCTACGAGAATGGCGCCGATTAATTGGCAGACATCTATTGAAATTGTGAATTTGTATATGAAACTTATAGAAGTTGAGCGGGGTGCTGGCGCTGGTGTTGGTTCAGGTGATGCGGCTGTACGCGTTTTGAATAATGTTTTATTAGAAATGCCGTGGGGTAAAGCGGTGCATAATCGCACGCCAGAAAAAAATGTTGAAGTTGCTGCTTATGATACGCGCGGTGTGGGGCTGCGTGCAGAGGATTTAATGATTATTAGTGCAGGTGGTTCGCTTGAGCCGAATAGAAAAGCGTTATTAGACGCAGCTGAATATCCGACTGCGGAGAAATAAAATGGCTAAAATTAAAAAGCTTAATGAAGATCAAGAACAAGAAATTACGGATGCGCTAACTGGTGTAGCCGATCTTGTTAAAGAGGGTGAAACCCCGGATGATGCGATCGTTAAAATAGCTTCGGAAAAACAACTACCTGCGGGTTATGTGCGCTTAATGGCCAATGCTTACAATACGGGCCAATCTTTAGGCAATATTCGTAATGGCACGACACTCACAGAGAAGGCAAGTGCGTTTCCCTTAGCAAATGCGATGAATATTTTAGATCGTCTTTTTCCAGATGATGTTAAGACAGCGGCTGAAGTAAGCATGGATACAACTGTATCTTCCGAGTATGATTTACCGCCGACATATTGGTTACAACGGCGCAAAGCGGAAGAAAAAGCCGCTAATGCAATAGACTTGCCGCGTGAAAATATTGAAGCATATCCGGGCCCTGCAGAGAAACCTGGAAAGCAAGCTGTTAGTAAATTACGCCATCTTAAAAAAGAAGCTGAGCAAAAACGGTTAGATGCTATTTCTGCGGGTTACCGTGTAACAGGTAGTATAAATGATTTAACAAATTATTTTAGAAAAGTCGGCCATGTGTCGTTAGATACTGTGCGTAAAAATGCGGCTGCGGTTATTGGCAGTAAAGTGCACGGGCTACTTAACAAAGTAGAGGAACAGCGAGGCAAGCTTGCGAAAAAGTCTGCGGATTCTTCATATCATAATGTTGATTGGAACGCGGCTCCTTATAGTCTCATTACCGAATCATTAGACGCTATTGATAATTTCAAAGAAATAAAAATAGCGTTAGATCGTTTCGAAAAGGAGGCGGAAGCGGATGCGGTCGAAATTGTGCGCCCTTTTTGCGTAGCGGGCTTACAGCCCGTGATCAAAGGCTCCGTATGGGATCATCGGTCGCAGAAAGAAGCGAACATACTTCCCATAGCGGTGGGGGCTTCGCTTGGTGGCGCAGGTAAAGAGATTGTTGGGGATATAGCCGATACGAAAGATGATGTGTTGGAAATGTCCGATAGAATTGGTTCGCGGGATCACGAGGATAAGCTAAGATCCATTCAAACGAAAACAATGCTTAATGACATGCTCGCGAATGATCCGGTTATTAGTGGTTATGACCAGGATAGAACTTTAGACGCGTTTAATCATTTGAATCAGTTAGCTCCGAGAGCCTTGTCCCAACGGCTAGTTGCGCAACAGATGATGCGAAAGTATTTGGAGCAAGATTCAGCAGTTGATCCGTTTGATGTAGATCAATTGCTTGAAATAGAGAAAAAATTGCAGCAGCGCGATAATCCAAAAATGGCACCGGCGGTAGGATAATAATCAATGTTAAAAAATATTGATTTTGAAAAAATGTCTTACGAAGAAGGTTTAGCGTTAGTCGCTGAGACGCGTAAGAATGTGCTAAAACAGGGTCGTGTTAAACAGGCGGACATGATCGATTCGTTAAAGCAATATTGGAAGGATGTGCCCGAAGCAGCTAAATGGTCACTATATGGCGCAGGTGCTGGTGGTTTAGGCGGTCTTGCTGCATCGGCTTTAACCGGTAAAAAAAAGCAAAAGCATTATATCCGTAATATGTTAACAGGTGGTTTGCTTGGTGGGCTTGCTGGTTACGGTGGGCGGTTAGGTTATTCAGCGTTAACAGATACTCCTGAAAAACCTCCCGGCTGGGTTGATCCGGGGCTGCAGCAGAATTTTGTGGAAGGCGCGCAGTCAGTCGGCAATTTGGCGGGTATGGGCGCTGAGGCGGCTTTAACGGCGCGGACGGGCCAACAATTGGGTCATGTGCTAGAGAACGCAAATGCACGCAGGCAACTGGTAGACCCCCGAGGTGAAGGTAGTTTTCATAATAAGCACCAATTGGCCGAGTCGATGAAGGAAATGGAAGCAGGGATTGACCCGAATGAACTGAAACGAGCACAAAAGCTGCAAGAGGCGGGGCATTATAATCCCGCCCCGCTCGACAAAAAGACAGGCCGCCCGAAGTTAGCACCAAAAGACGCACCCACCCCGCATCTCTCGACGCCAGCAAATGTTGGTAATCAAGCTCGCGGAGTTGCTGAGCTTCGTAGTTGGTTATCCTCGGCGACAGATGCTGATATTAAAGCAGCGTTACAGCCGGGCGGGCGTTTCCACCAGCATTTACCGAAAGGGATGGCGGGCGGCGCTCTTGATGCTTTTGTCCGGGATTTGAAATCTTTAGGTCGCGCTGGTAAAGCTACGGTTACTGCGGGTGGCAAATTAGTGCCGCCATCTCGCCGACGTCCGTCAAGTACAAAAGGCGGTCGGACGGGTCCTGCGTTAGTAGATGGTCAACGTATGATGTCAACGCCAGAAATACAAACAGATGTAAATAGGCAACTTGTTGATAGTGTTTTGAGAAAACGGCAGCCGACAGGCATAATAGGAAAATGGATTGGCAAGGGCAAACTGCCGGGACTGTTAGGTCTTGGGTTTGCGGGAACTAATGCACTTTTAGATGCTACCGGGTACACTAACGCACGAGACGTCGGTGTTCCGTCCGGTGTAATTCCAGAGCAAGTTCAAAAGTGGTTGCCTTAAACTTTTAATTTAATTGGGTATTTATTTTATGGGAATGGTCAAAATTATCACGCCGGGTTCATATGATTTTCATGAACCCGTGGCACAGATAGTTAAGACGGCACGGCATGGTTTACGCGGTGCAGACTTAGCTGATTTTGTGAAGAGGGCATCTGTGCAGTTCATTGATAAGATGGCTTCTATACATTTTGGCCCTGGTGAAGTTCCCGTACATTTAATTGCAGTCGGTGCTACAGAAGCTTATGGCCCGAATCGTAATGGCGATGGGTTTAAGCGAGCTGTCTGTGAAGAATACCATCCGACATTTACGAAATATGCGAGATGGTATCGGCATCACGAAAATAAAGATACGAGTAAAGGTCGTGGCATCGTTAAATTATCTGCATACAATAAAGAGATGGATCGTATTGAACTGCTTGTTTCATTATTTTCCACGAAAGAAGCTGCAGATAGGCACAATGGCCTAGTTGCCGATGAAGAGATGGAAAAGCTAGCAAACGGTGACGACATTGCCGTTTCAATGGCTTGTCGCGTTTCTCACGACGTATGCAGTTCTTGCGGAAATAAGGCAAGGACTCGTGCAGAATATTGCGACGACGCAATGTGTAAGCATGGTGGTTTAAAAAGGAACATCGCAAAATGTTTTGAGGATGGTGAAGTTCTGCATGCAGACAATCCTGATCCTAGTTTCTTTGATATTTCGCACGTTTTTAGACCTGCCGATCGTATTGGTTACGTTTTAGGCAAGGCTGCTGCATATGAGATGTATAAAGCTGCTTCGGATGCGGGAGCGCAGTATAGTGGTGTTGAGTGGGCCGAGAAGTTAGGTGTAACGGCTCCATTGTGGCTTTTAAGTGAAGGTCCCTGGACAGATACGGGTGTTGTTGAGCAGTTAAAGATAGCACAAGACCTTATGAGTCTTGAGACAAAGATATCAGATGAATTGCCAAATACTCTAAATATGACGTTTCATCCTGCCGTGCAAAATTATTCGCAAAAAATGCCTGATGTTTTATCGGGTAAAGAAAAAATAGGGCAGGTTATGTGTGCATTGGCAGATGCGCAATGTATGTTACCTATTGATGCTTTTGTCACTCTTTTTACAGACGACAGTACAGAGAAAATTGCATCGACGGTAAATGATGTTGCAGCGAGTCTTCCAGGTATTTATAACCGTCTTGCAGCTACACCTAATTTGGAGGAAAAACTACGAAACAACCCGTATAAGCCGGATACGGTAGCGCCTAGACGTTTAAAGCACTGGGCCTTAAAGCAATCTTCTGCATGGTCTCTTAATAAGAATCATGTATTAGACAGGCTTCAATTATCTGCTGTTCGCAGTTTGAAGTCTGCGGTACCTAAGGAAATGGTCAAGGTGGCGAATGTCACCTCTGTTGGTCGTTTGGCCGATGAATATGCAATGTATCAATTAGCGTTCCTGCAATCCCAACAAAGTAAAGCTGAACCAGAGTTGACAGCTGAGCTTGCTATAAGGCACAATTACATAAGGTAGCTAGCCTTGCGGCCTATGGCAGGACGCCCAACCCGTTAACGGAGTGACAATATTATGTCAACGAATGTTTTTGATCGCGTTTCTTCGCTCGTAGAAGAGATCGGGAATGAGAAACAGGCCGCTGCTAAGGCTGCCATGGATGATCCAGGTGGACAAGATGGCGCTTCGTCACATCCATCTGCTACGAGTGATTCTTCCGAATTATCTCAACCGGCTCCTGAAGGTGCACAATCTTCGGATAACGAGTCAGTTGTTAAAGAACAAACTCCTCTTGTTCCTGATAACGATCCTGAGTTAACCCCAGAAGCTGCGCCTACCCAAGATGAAGTGCAGCTTGGTCAGGGTGTTGATAAAGCGAAGGCAACTGGCGAAGATCCTAGCACTGAAGAAGATTACAAAGGTGATAAGGAAGATCCGTCAGAGCAGGGCAATAAGAATATGGGTGGCACGGACCATCCGGCAAGTGGTGATATTGGTGAAAAGTATTCGTCTGTTACGCGTGAAAGTGTTGAATCGCTGTCAGATGCTGCTCTTTTCAAACTTGCTGCTGAGCTGGGTAATGATGTAAATGCCGTTCTCGCAAATGCTTTTTTTGACGAAAATAAACAGGCAGAGTTAGCACAACCGGAAACGCATAATTATGCCGCTTCGAAAAGTGCTGCGGCTGATGCTGGATATACTGCGGCAGATGAGTCGGATACTTTTGCAGCTGCTGTTATGGGTGAAACTGTAAAAGCGGCACAGCATCAGGCTGATCTTGTTGTGGACTATATTTCACGCCTTTCTGGTTCTTTGCAAAAAGAAGCTGGGGGTAATCCTTTAGAAGACATGCTTGGTGGTGAAGGTGAAGGCGAAGCGCATGGCACGGATGAAGTGCCAGGGCGTGGTGATGATGGTGGCGCAGCAATTCTTGCGGCTATGGCTGGTGAAGGTGCTCCTGGTGGCGGTGGAATGCCTCTTGAAGGCGGCGCTCCGGAAGAAATGCTTGCTGGTGGCGCTCCGGAAGAAATGCTTGCTGGTGGCGCTCCGGAAGAAGCGCTTGCTGGTGGTGGTGTACCCCCCGAGCTTGGTGGCATGGATGAAGAAGCTGCTGTGCAAGAATTGGCTGCGGCTTTAGAGGAACTTGGTATTCCCCCTGAGGCACTTGCTGCTGCTGCGATGCAAAGCGGCGGTGGTGGAATGCCTCCTGAAGGTGGTGGCGGAATGCCTCCTGGTGGCGGAATGCCTCCTGGTGGTGAAGCTCCGGCTCCTGAGCTGCCCCCGGAACTCGCGGGTGCTAAACTTGCGGCTGCTGTTGCATCGCATAAGCGAAGTGGTAAGTATAGAATTACAGAAGCTAAACAGGGTACAGCCAAGCGTAAAGTTCGGGATTATATGAAAGGTTATGTGAGTGAACTTGTTGGCAGAAACTAAATTTAGCCAACTTTTGTTTACATTATTTAACGAAACTTCTCGAAAGAGGATTAATTATGAGTAGCTCATCTAAATTGACTACTGCGGGAGCCCGTGTTATTCACGCTTCTACATTGGTTAATAATCAAATATCGAAAAGAGCACAAGCTGTGCTTCAGGATAAAAAAACGGAAACTGAGAAGGAAGCGTCTTTGCGAGCTGAAGCTGTGGATGCTATGTATAAAAACGGTCGCATCTATGAGGCTCAAAAAGAAAAAGTTGCTGCAGCACTTACCGACCCGAGTGTCGCGTTGGAAATGCTGCGTGATGTTTCTTGTCATCGCAATTCTGATGAAGTTGAAACTATTGGCAGTGAAGTTGGCCACGTTAAAAGCGCTAGCAGTACGCAATCAACTGCGTATTGTGGTCAAAAAATTGCCGATCAGAATTCAACAGAAGCGGGTCGCGGGTTTTATGACAAGATTCTCGGCAGCAGTTAGTAGCTGTAGTTTTTAATTTGTTATTAAAAACGAACCATTAAAGGCTCGATACGGAGGTTATAAATCTCATGGCTGGACAAATTGCACAAGGCTTTGAGCAGGCGATGGACGCCGTAAAAGGTTGGTTCCATTTGGCTGCTCTTGATAAGTCAGCAAAATTGACTTCTTCGCTTCTGACGGGCAGCACTGCTGTACCGGCTGGGCGAGTAGCTCACCTTAACTCTGCGGGAGAATTTGATCTTGGTGCTGGTGGTACCGAGATGCCTATTTTCCTTTGGAACGGCAGTGATCACCCTGACGTTTACAACAGTGGTGTTTCTCCTACTACGAGTACCACGCATTGGACCCCTATTTCGCCGACTGGCGTTATGTCTGGTCTTGTTGCTACGGGTGCTTATGAATTGCAGACAACTGAGTATGAGACGACGGGTACTTATGCCCTTAATACTGTGTTAACGGCAGATCGGGCTGTATCCACTACCAACGGCAAAATTGTGAATACTACAATCGCCGCGTCAGCAGTTTCGATTTGTGGTGTTTGCTCGGCGCATGTTGGCGGTGACAATCAGACTACGCAAACTGCGGGTCCGACTGGTACTAATGCCCACGGTGTAAGCACGCTTACGTTTTGGCCTTGCTACATTCCTCGGAGTGATACAGCTGGTACGTAATAGTGTTGCTTTACTATTTAATAACTAAACTAACCTAAGATGGGTTAGATAAAATTTTCATGGAGGTTTGGTCGATGAGTTCACCTAGTGACGTTCAAGTACTGAACGAAGCGTTCTTCGATCAGCTCGCTACGCCGGGTATGGAAAAAAACGCACTCGATGCAGTTAATGAGTTCACTCGAGTGCGTGTTCGTGAAGACGGTTTTTACCGTCGTATTTTGCCGCCAGTGCAGGTTTCTAATGACGATCTTGATCGGCAAGTCGATACTGACAAGCCCGTGATCGTTGTGGATAAAGAGCCTGGATCTCCGGCTGCTATTTCCATTCCGTTTGCGACGCTGCCGATTAATGTATATATCCGCGGTCCACGTTACCGTGTTATGTTTGATCGGATTGTTACGCCGCGTTTTGTGAAGGATATTGACGAGCTACGTACGTGGCAGATGGATATTCGTCAGGTCCTTAGCGATAATGCTATCAAAGATATGCTAGCAGAGGAAGATTCTAAATTTCTTACGGCTGTGAATACGGCCCTAGTTGGTGCGGATCAAACCGTTCCGACTTCTGGCGTTATTCAGCACGAAACTGTCTTTGGCGGTATCACTCGTGACACGCTGCAAGAAGCTTTTAAGATCATGCCCAAGACTCCGAGTCATCTCGAAGTTAACACGGTACTGGTTAACAATGTAACTATTCGCGAAATTATGAAGTTCGGTCGGGATGAAGTTGGTGGAGACCTTTCTCAAGATCTTCTCACCAATGGTTTCTCTGAGGCCAATTTCATGAATGCGAAATTTATTATTACGATTAAGCGCGATCTTGTCGCCGACGATCGTATGTACTTTTTCGCAGATCCTCGCTTTATTGGCAAATCGTATATTTTGGAAGACACTACGATGCACGTAAAGCGTGAGGCCTACATGATTGAATTTTTCGCCTACGAGACTTTGGGCGGATCGATTGGTCATACTGGTGGTCTCGCGATCGCTGATTTTGCGTAATTTGTTTAATAATTAAACCTCGTGGGTTGGGATGTTACCAACCCGCGAGGCTTTAACACACAGTAAAGGGTTATGGTAAACCATGAGTAACCAACTTCCTACGAACGAACAGGCGCAAGAAGCTGCTGTGTTCATGGCTCAGGAGATTCACGCACCAGCGTTCTTTGAGAAGCTGTCTGCTTATGGACTCCAGCCTAACACGGAAGCCGAAGCCGCACAGTTACTTCAACTTGGGGCTACATTACAGACGGCTGAGCACGAAGGTAATTATAAAACCGCAGCAGAGACTGCAAACGAAACCGGGAATCCGTTTCTTGATTACGCTTTGCAATCGGCTACTGGGAATAATACCCCGCAGAAGCAAGCTGCTGATACGTCTGACCAAGACGCGCAATTGGCTGCTACCGCCGCTGCGGTTGCGCAAACTAATCCTATCGCTAAGCAAGCGGCGCTTACATATGCGCATATGGTTGCTGGCGGTGAGATTGCAGAAAAGCAAGAAAGCTAGTTATTAATTGCGTACAACCCCTTGTTGGGAGATATATTTATGGCTGTCAATCAAGTAAACACTGCGGCAACTTGCCTTTACTCGTCAGTGCGTAACACCCTGGCGCGGGAAGCCTATTACGGGTTTCTTCCGCCGCATGGGCGTCGCCTTGCTTCGGGTGAAGAAATTACGGTTTTTGGCGATATCCAATCCCATCTCATTAAGGCCACTCCAAATGATCGCGCTCGACGAAGTCTCGAGACAGCCATCAATACTGGAGCGGTTGGCGGAGAGAAGATTGCTATCACCAAAAGTCCTGCTTTGCATTTAGTCGATGCTACTACGGATGAAACGAAGGTCATTGCATTAAGTAATGGAAGTTTTTCTTCTGCTGACCCTTGTTGGGGTTCGTATTCTTCGCATACAGTTCGGGATACCGGCGACTATTAATGGTTGCTTTTGTCGTTTAGATATTAAAGCGGCGAGATATAACTTATCTCGCCGCTTTTTGTATGTTACAATAGCGTTTACTCGCAGTTCTCCATGTCTTGTTTTATAGGAGGTCTGCTATGGCCGCGAGCCAAGATCATTCAATAAAGACGCCGCAAATTACGACGAGTTATGACGAAGCGTTAAAAAAACGTAAACGTGCCGTTAGAGTTACGCAAGGTACTACAGCACATTTACAATTTACATTTCGTGATGATTGTGGTGAGGCTGTTGATCTAACAACATTTGGTTTTTCTACAGACTCGAGTTCTTCGAGTTCTACTCCAACAACTAGTAAAATTGAAGCAAGATTTCGTGAAGCATCTTTACAGGATACTAGTGTGTTCAGTGTTGCTGGCACGGTTATAGACGCTGAAAACGGCATTGTTAAATGCACTATTCCTAAGACACAGGTGATGGATGTCACCGGCGTATGGCTAGCGAATGCAGGTGTTTTTAATACTAGTGCAGAGCTTGTGCTTACGAACGAGATGTTTGTCTACAATGAGAAGAGTCCGTGGGTAACATCTGGCACAAAAGGCCCCCCGACCATAGATGATGTGCGGCTTTCCATTCGTGATAGTGATCCGCTAGTAAATGAATTGATAGATAATCACGACTATGATGTAGCAGAAATTGCACATGCCGCAACAAGATGTGTGCAATATTGGAATGAGCAGCCGCCCCCAGTTTCTAATGCGATATTTACAGCTTTGAATTTTCCTTTTAGAGAAATATGGCTTAAAGGAATTCAATTATTTCTTTTCCAGATTATTGAGGAACATTACAGACGTAATCGTCTTCCGTATAACGCGGGCGGCACACAAATTGACGATAAGAATAAAGCTCCGGACTACAACCGCGCGTGGTCT
>Ga0302123_10001378_pt1 | contig 17346 bp, 13 predicted proteins | sample CB21_321_MG_FD_203109 | JGI IMG/M metagenome (GOLD analysis project Ga0302123, IMG submission 203109) | Marine microbial communities from Western Arctic Ocean, Canada - CB21_32.1 | ecosystem: Environmental > Aquatic > Marine > Oceanic | place: Canada: Western Arctic Ocean | collected 2017-09-28 | reverse complement strand
ACCGACGCCGAGACCGGCCAGCTCGGGGAGGTGTGGCTCCGCGGGCCGCAGGTGATGAAGGGGTACCTCAATAACCCGGAAGCCACCAGCGACATGATTGACGGCGACGCCTGGCTGCATTCAGGAGACATCGGCTATGCCGATACGGACGGCTACCTATTCGTCGTCGACCGCGTGAAGGAGCTGATCAAGTACAAGGGCATGCAGGTGGCGCCGGCCGAGCTTGAGGGGGTCATCCAGGCCCACGCGGCGGTGGCCGACGTGGCGGTCATTCCGGTCCCGGATCTCGAAGCGGGCGAGATTCCGAAAGCGTTCGTCGTGCTACGACCAAATGCCCAAGCCACAGCCGAGGAGATCATGGCGCATGTGGCCGACCAGGTCGCGCCACACAAGAAGGTGCGGAGAGTCGAGTTCATCGACGCGATTCCGAAGGTGCCGTCTGGCAAGATCCTGCGACGCGAGCTCAGGGACCGGGAGCGTGCTGCAGGCGATACGCCAGGATCTCATCGGGATGGCCGCCGCCGCTGACGGCGACGACTATGTACTGCTCGCCGTCGTGCATGTAGGTCATCGGCGAGCCAGACACAGGTAGCGGGTGGACGAATATCTCCTCGGAGTCATCCCTCAACCTTCAGCCTGAACCAACTCCGCCGTGACGACTCGGTATCCAGCGACGCCAGGGCGACGAATTCAGGATGTCGTAGGGCACAGCTTCAGCCGTGCCTCGCAGGCCTGAAGGCCTGCGCCGCACACCAGACCGGACCTCGTACTAGATCCCGCGGGCGACGGCCGGGACGATCTCGTCCTCCATCAGTCGGTAAAGCGAGCGCCGGTGCTCACGCAGGCCCTGACCGGGATTGGGCGACGAGGTCATCACGGTGACCAGCCGCAGGTCTGGCACGACATAGATGAACTGCCCGCCATAGCCCCAGGCGTAGAACGTTTCGTACCCAAATAGGTCGCGCACCCACCAGCCATAGCCATACGCGCGATCCGGGCTGCGCGTCCGCGTCGCGTGGGGCAGGACCGATGTATGGACCCACGCCTCGGAGACGATCTGCCGGGTGCCGACACGCCCGCAGTTGAGATACATCTCGCCGATCGCCAACATGTCGCGCGGCGTCATCAACATCTCGTTCCCGCCGAAGTAGATCCCCTGAGGGTCGGTGGTCCAACGCGGCACCGAGATGCCCATCGGCTCGCCCAGATACCGGCGGGCGAAGCGGTGGGTGTCCATCCCGCTCGCCCTGGTGATCAGGGCCGACAGCAGATGGGTGTTGCCCGTGCTGTAGATCATCCGGCTCCCCGGCTCCGACACGAACGGCCGGGTCAGCACGTGGCGCACCCAGTTGCCGCTCTGTACCCAGCGCCCGTAGTTGCGGTTGCTCGTGGTCTCGAGTCCAGACCGCATCGTGAGCAGATCCTCTACCGTGATCCGCGCCCTCGTCGGGTCGTCGAGATATTCTGGAAAAAACTGGTCAATCGTGGTCTCGATGCCGTCGAGATGCCCCTGGTCGAGCGCGATACCGACCAGCACCGAGATGATGCTCTTGGACGCCGACTTGAGATTGGCGGCCCGGTTCGGCGCGGCGCCGTGGAAATACTGCTCGGCGATCCGCTCGCCGTCGACCGACACCAGCATCGACCGCATCCGAGGCAGCTCGGCCACGCGCGCAAGTGCCGGCTCGAGCACCGCCGCCGTCTCGACCGTGGCAAGCGTGCCGGCGGTGAGGCTCCAGCCGGGCAACGCGGCCACGATGCCCACTCCCAGCAGCGGGAGACACAGCCAGTAGCCGCCAGGGGGGTATCTCATGAAGCGCAGGCCTTCAGGCCTGCGAGGCAAGGCTGAAGCCTTGCCCCACACAAGCTACGCACGGGTGCCCCGGTCTGGGGCACCGCGGAACTTCCACCACGAGCTGCTCGGCATAGCGGGGCAGCAAGAAACGCAGCCTGGCGACGCCGCCCCCCCCCCACCAGTTCACGAGCATCGTCGACACTACGCGAACGGATTCTCGTCGGCGCTCGGTCCGTAGATCGACGGCACCGCCACATCGAGCAAACGCAAATAGACCGAGAGCTGTCCGCGATGGTGATACCAGTGATTCAACATGATCGCTCGCAACAGTCCGATTCGTGGCATGGACATCAGGGTCTGACCACCGGCAGCGAGCGACCAGGTCTCCATCATCGCCCCGTCGTCGAACCCCTGCACGATCTCTGTCGCCTTGCCAATGCTGTCGGACAACGCGGACAACGTCTCGTCCACGGACTGCACCGGTGCCTGATCGCGGTTCTCCGGGAACGACCCTGGGTTCTGCGCGGCGAGTTCTGCAACGTTACCGGGAATCTGGGCAACGTGAAGCGCCAGTTGCCCGAGCGACATCGACTTGGGGTGTGGCTTCCACGACAACTTATCTGCCGGCACACGCTCCAGCACCCGCCGGGTGGTGGCCGCTTCTTGCTCGAGCTCTCCGATCAACGCATCTGCGATCGCCATAAATGATGTCTTCCAAAAATGTCCGACGAGTATACCTGCCTGGCGCTGTGCCAAGTGTGCAACACCGCGTCGAAGCCTGCGGCCCGTGTACGCCGCTGCCGCAGGCGCATGTGCGCGAACGCGGAGCGTTCGTGAAGAATACGGACCAGCAGTCCCTCTGCTATGCTCACCGGCAATATTCATGAGATTGTGACCGATCGCCATCGCAGTGGTGTCGCTACTGGTGACGCCCTCACTGGCTACCGCCCAGCACTGGCCGCAGTGGCGTGGACCGGGCGGTCTCGCCATCTCCGCCGACACGGACATCGCGACCCGGTTGGGCCCGGACGACAACATCGCATGGCGGGTCCCACTGGAAGGGCTCGGCACGTCGACACCGGTCATCTGGGGCGACCGCATCTTCCTGACGTCGCAGATCGGCACCGGACCGATCGACGAGCGCGGCGCGCAGTTTCCGGGGACGCGGCGAGGTGCCAGCCGCTCGGGCGTAGACGGCATCATTCTGCTGATACAGGCGTTTCGTCGCGACGACGGCCGCGTCGAGTGGGAGCATCGGCTGACAGCCGAGGGGCCCATCCCTGCGGTGCATCGCAACCACAACCTGGCGACACCCAGCGTGGTGACCGACGGCGACCGGATCTTCGCCTGGTTCGGCACCGGTCAGCTCGTCGCCCTCGACCTCGAGGGACGCGAGATCTGGTCACGTCACATCGGCGAGGACTACGCGCCGTTCGACGTGCTCTGGGGTCATGGCAGCTCGCCCCAGCTCTATGAGGACCGCGTGATCCTGCAGTGCGACCATCCGGCCGCCGCCTATCTGCTGGCGCTCGACACCACCACCGGCAAAGAACGGTGGAGGGTCGACCGTGGCCCGCTGCTCCGCGCCTACAGCACGCCGCTCGTCGTGCCGACCGACGACGGAGACCAACTGATCGTCAATTCCAGCCGGTGGATCGACGCGTATGAGCCGCGCACCGGCCAGCCGCGATGGCAGGCCGGGTCGACGGTTGAGCTAGCGACCGGGATGCCGGTCTACGACGATGGCGTGATCTACACTACGCGGGGCTACTCGAGTGGACCGTATCTGTCGGTGGACACTGGGGGAATCGGTGACGTCAACGCCTCGAAGGTGCGTTGGCGCCAGCCCACCCGCGCACCCTATGTCTCGTCGATGCTGCTCTACCGCGGTCTGTTGTACATGGCGACCGAGAACGGCATCCTGACGATCACCGACCCGGACACCGGCGAACCTTTGGCGCGTACCCGGTTGAACGGGGTCTACACCGCGTCACCCGTCGCGGTCGACGGGCACGTCTACTTCCTCAACGAAGACGGAGAGACCGTCGTCCTCGAAGCGGGGCCGAACGCACGGGTCGTGTCACGAAACGTACTCGATGAGCGGGTGCTCGCCTCCCCGGCTATCGCGCACGACCGCGTCTACATTCGCACCGACCAGCACCTCTTCGCCATTGGGCCCGAGTAGGCTGAGCTGACTCTAAGCGCCGCCCCTGCGGGCCGGCGTCGCACGACTGAAGCCGTGCGCTAGGAGGCTGGTGGGCGCTCGGTGCGATCGAGCGCCAGCATCATTCAGGCGGGGCGAGCGGATGTACGGTGGCGATTTGCGTTGCGAAGACCGACGGGTCTGTCGTCGGCAGGTCACAGATGCGGTTCTCGCAGACGTAGGCGGTCGCGCGCCCGTCTCGCGCGGTCTTGCCGTCGAGCAGCGGAACGACCCGCGCGTGCCGCTCGAGCTCCTCACCCTCTGCCACGATCGTCAGGATCCGATTCGGCAGAAACCGCGCACGCAACTCGGCCAAAAACGGCGCCGCGTCGTCCCGGCCGTCCGACACCACCAGCACGATCTCCTTCGGGGTGTCGAGCTGATAGTCGACCGCCAGCAGCATCTCGGACACCGCCGACGGCCTGTCGGCCAGCACTGCCCCGAACGCCTGGAACGCGCGTTCGGCGCGGACCCGATATCGGTCGTCGGTGGTCAGTTCGTGCAGACGCAGGAGGTTGTGCACCGCCACGGAGTTGCCGGACGGCTCCGCGCCGTCGTAGGTCGGCTTCTCGCGCGTGAGCAGCGACACCTGATTGGCAGCGGTCCGGAAAAACCCGCCCCCCGAGGTGTCCTCGTAGTCTCGTTCGAGCACCGCATCGAGCGCGCTGGCCTCCTCGAGCCAGCGCAGGTCGCCGTCCGCCTCGTACAGATCGAGCAACCCCGCAACCAGGAACGCATAGTCATCGAGATAGGCCGTCTGCCGCGCCGCGCCGCCGAGGGCCGCGCGCAGCAGCCCATCGCCCCGCCGGAGCGTCCGGAGCAGATAATCGGCCGCGCGCGCCGCGCGCTCGGCATACACCGGCTCGTCGAGCACGAGCGACGCCTGGGCCAGCGCCGAGATCATCAGCCCGTTCCAGGCAGTCAGAATCTTGTCATCGCGCAGCGGGGCCGAACGGGTCGCACGCGCCGCGTAGAGTTGCTCCCGCGCCGCGCCGACCATCCGGCGCAGTGATGCCTCCGACAGACCGATCTCGGCGGCCACCTCCCGCACCGACCGCGGCGTGTGCAGAATCGTCCGTCCCTCGAAGTTGCCGGCGTCGGTGATCCCGAAATACGCGACGGCCGCGCGCGCCTGCTCCGCGTCGAGCACCGCTGCAATCTCGTCAGGCGTCCAGGTAAAGAACAACCCCTCCTCCCGCTCACCGTCCGGACCCTGGCTGTCGGCGTCGGTTGCTGAATAGAACGCGCCCTCCGGGGCGGTCATATCGCGTGCGACATAACGCAGGATGTCCCGTGCGACCTCGGCGAAGTCCTCCCGCCCGGTCACCTGATAGGCCTCGAGATAGGCGGGCACGAGCAGCGCGTTGTCGTAGAGCATCTTCTCGAAGTGCGGCACGAGCCATGCCGGGTCGGTCGAGTAGCGGTGAAACCCGCCCCCCACCTGATCGTGGATGCCGCCCGCCGCCATCGCCTCGAGGGTGCGTGTGGCCATCGCCAGCGACTCTAGGTCACCGGTCCTCCGGTGGTGCCGGAGCAGCATGCGGACCGACAGACTACTCGGGAACTTTCTCTGCCCCTCGAGGCTACCGTGGGTCTCATCGAAGCCGGCCCGATAGTAGGCGGCGGTCGCGTGCAGCGACTGCGCCGTCGGCAGTCCGTCCCGCCCGTCGCCCGGCGCCAGCAGGTCCCGGATCCGCGCGGTCACCTCGGCCGACACCGCGGCGATCTGGTCCGGCTGCTCGTCGTACGCCGCCCTGAGCCGTTGTGCGATGGTCAAAAAGCCGATCGTCGCGCCACGATCGCCGTCACGCGCCGGCAGGTAGGTTGCGCCACTGAACGGCTCGCCGTCCGGGGTCAGCCACACCGTCATCGGCCACCCACCGCCCCCCTGCAGAAACAGCTGCACGGCGCTCATATAGATGGCGTCGAGATCCGGACGCACCTCGCGATCCACCTTGATGACGATGTAGTTCTCATTCAAATACCGCGCGATCTCCTCGTCATCGAACGACTCCTCCTCCATCACGTGACACCAGTGACAAGTGGAATAGCCGATCGACAGGAGGACCGGACGCCCCAGCGCGCGCGCAAGCTCGAACGCCTCGTCGCCCCAGGGATACCAATTCAGCGGGTTGTGGGCATGCTGACGCAGATAGGGGCTGGATTCGAGGAACAGCCGGTTGATGTAGCTCGGTGCCCCGTCGTCACGCAGGTGCTGGGTGCGCGGCACGTAGTCGGCCTCGCGCCGTGTCCAGGCGGAGGCCAGCGACGCCCGCAGGGGAGCCTCGAAGGCGGTCGCCCCAGGGGGTGTCTCGAAGATCCAGACCGCCTGTGCCCAGGGTTCCGATACGCAACCCGACAACAACCACAGGCTTAGACACGCCGTTGCCAGGGTTCTCGTCACGGTGCTCCGTCTTCACGCCAGCGAACGGTGACCTCAACGTGTCACAACAACCTGCCTCAGACGTGACGCGGTCGCCGCTAGGTTCCAGGTGATCTCTAGGCTATCATCAGCGGTTCAGGAAACGGCAACGATGCGCGTCGCCGCCTGTAGGCCACGATGAAGGTGACACGCTTAGAGATCGGCGGCCTCCGGCTCATCGAGCTCGACGTCCACGGGGACGAGCGCGGGTTTTTCGTCGAGCGCTTCAACCTCGAGCGGTTCCGAGCCGAAGGGCTCCCGGTCGATTTCGTGCAGGACAACCATTCGCGGTCGCGGCCCGGCGTGGTGCGCGGACTGCACTACCAGCACACGCCGACACAGGGCAAGCTGGTTGGCGTCACGCGAGGCCGGATCTTCGACGTGGCGGTGGACATTCGACCGGACTCGCCGACCTACGGGCAGACCGCGTCAGGCGAGCTGTCCGACATGAACGGCCGGCTCCTGTGGGTGCCGCACGGGTTCGCGCATGGCTTCTGCGTGCTCGGCGACACGCCGGCCGACCTACTGTACAAGGTGAATGCGCCATACAGCCCAGACGGCGAGGGGGGGATCCTGTGGAACGATCCCGAGCTCGCAATCGCATGGCCCGTCGAGAACCCGATCGTGTCAGCTCGCGACCAGACGATGCCAACGTTCGCAGAGCATCGGCTCCGACAGCGAACACGAGCGTAGCCCGTCTCCTGACCACCGATCTCAGTCAGCTTGGCGCCCGTGGGGTAAGGCTACCTCCTTCGCTCGCACCTCCATCGCGTGCGAGCTTCGGCGCGCCCGCCATAACCTTGGCGGAGGCGGGAAGGCCTGCGCTACAGAAGCACGCCCTCAGTTACTCGTAGTAGGCCGGCGCCTTGTCCAGCAGCGCGTTGGCCGCGAAGTCGTGCTCGATCCAGAGCCTGGCCCCCGACTCGATCAGGAAATCCTCGACCGCATCCATCGACGCCAGGGTCTCGGCCTCGTCGAAGTTGAACGTGGGCACTCGCTTCAGTGTCCGGCTCTCCGGAAAGTGATAGAGGTCGCCACTGAGAACCAGCGGACCGGTTTTGGGCAGGTTCACGAACAGCACCTGATGCCCGGGCGTGTGCCCCGGCGCCGATTTGATGACGACGGCGCCGTCACCGAAGACGTCGCGGTCTCCATCGAGCAGCAGTGTTTCGCTGCTCTCGAGCTCCGAGTAGAGCGCCCGGTCGAACGCGAAGTCCTGCGCGTCCCCAAAGGCGGCCTCGTGCTCGGAACGCTGCACCAGCCAGATCGACGACGCAAAGTCGTTGGCGTTGCCGGCGTGGTCGTAGTGCAGGTGCGACAACGCCAGATAGGTAATGTCGGCCGGTTGATACCCTAGCTCCTCGAGCTGCGCCCGGAGCGTCACGGTGACCGTGGTGACCGTCCCATTTTCCTGCGTATGGGGCGACCCCTCTGCAAGGCTGTCGGAGAGCCCGACATCCCACAACAGCGTGCCGTCCCCGTGCTCGATCAGATAGCAGGGCACCGACAGCTCGAGCGTCGACACCTCGTCCATCGTCAGCGAGAACGGCCCGGGGTCGGCGATGCGGAGATTCCCGCAATCGAAGACGAAGAGGCGCAACAAGGTGGGCTTTTCTTCCGCAGGCGCCGGGCCAGCGACGTTCCCGTCGCCTGCGGGCTGACCGCCCGAACAGGCCAGGGCGCCGGCGACGAGCAGTGCCGTGAACGCCTTGGGAATGGGTCGCGACATGGGTGACGTCTCCAGTTGGCCTCATACCGCACAGTACCGGAGCGCACTTGTTCAGCAGCCTGCGTGCTACCGGGTCAGGCGCTCGTAGACGTCGAGCGCGCGGGTCGTCATCTCGCCGGTGCTGTAGTGCGCCCTGACCCCGTCGGCGCCGCACTGACCCAGCTCGACCAGCCGGGCGCGATCGCCAGCGAGCCGCTGCAGCGTCTCCTCGAGCGCGGCGAGATTCTCCGGCTCCACGAGCACGCCTCCCCCGGTCCGCTCGAGCAGCTCGGTATAGGTGCCGCGGCGCGGCGCGAGCACGGGCACCCCGCAGGCCATTGCCTCAAGCAGCGCGATCCCCTTCGGGTCGTCATAGGTCGCCGGCACCACATACAGGTCGAGGGCCTGCAGAAACACCACCTTCTCGTCGAGATCCAGCTCGCCCCGATAGTGAATCTCGTCGGCCAGCCCCCAGGTCTTGACCTCCCGCTCGATCGACTGCCAGTAGGACGTATACTCCGGCCCCAGATAGCCGGCTACCTCGACTCGGCACCCCTCGAGCGCGCCCCGCTCGCGCAGATCGCGATAGGCCTTGCACAACAGGTGCAGCCCCTTCTCGGGGATGATCTTGCCGAGAAACCCGATGGTAAATGGCGCCGACTCAGGCGTCGGCACCGGAGTGAACCGGTCGACGCTCACACCCAGCGGCACCACGTGCATCTTGGCGCCCGGAATGCCGAGATAGCGGCTCATGTGGCCGGCGTAGTAGTCGCTGACCGCGACGAACGCGTCGACCTGTGACAGGTGCGACCTGATCAGCTCCCTCGCCCGGGAGCGGTAGGGCTCGAGCAGCCCCTCGATAAACACGTTCTCGCCCTGCAGCGTGCAGGCGATCGGACACCCCAGCGCCTCCTTGAGCGGTCCGGCGATGGCGATCAGCATCGAGTTCGAGATGTCGAGCACGTCTGGGCGCGGCTGGTTGCGCAGCCAGTGCACCAGCTTGTCGACCTCCTTCCGCTGGTGGCCGTGCGTGCCTTCCAACATCGACACGGTCAGCGCCCCGAGCTGCTCCGGTTGTGTTTGGACGAGGCCAGAGACAGCCCGCATCAGCCAGGGCGACTCCCAGAGCCGATCGATCAGCCAGGGCGTCTTGCGGAACAGCGAGACATATTGCTCCAGATAGACGCTGATGCCGCTAAAGAACAGACGGTGCTGACTGACGTTCTCTTCGTCGGTACGGGTGGGCGTGTAGAGCGGCAGGAGCGTCACGTCCTGACCACGTCCGGCCAGCCCCGCTGCCAACGCGTTGTCACGGATGCAGCTCCCGCAGTACATCCCGCCCGCGCCCGCCGTAATGTAGGTGATCTTCACGTGTGGTAGCCCTCGCCGGGAAGGCTGATTATAGTGCCTGGAAGTCGCCGCCGTCAGCCCACTCGTGGGCTACTCGGCGATGCAGTAGAGAAACTGCTGACCGCGGAGGTAGATCTCGCCATCGACGATCGCGGGTGACGCGTCGAACCCGTCGTCGAGCGTGTTGACCGCCAGTACCTCGAGCGTCGGACCGGCGCGCAGCACGATCGTCTTCCCATCCCGGCTGGAGACGTATAACCGCCCCCCGGCCGCGACCGGTGATGCATAGACGTTGCGGATGCCGGACAGCCGCTCGGGCCCATACCGGCGCTCTCCCGTGCGTGCGTCGAAGCTCGACAGCACGCCCGAGTTCCCCTTCAAGACGTAGAGCAGCCCGTCGTGCAACAACGGCGACGGCACATACGGGGTATCTCGGTCCACGGACCAGACCACGGCGTCCGTCCCGCGAATATCGCCGCGCGCCGCCGACAGGTCGATCGCCGCCAGTCGGTTTCCACGATAGCCGCTGGTGACGAACACCACACCGTCAGCGGCTACGGGCGACGGAATGGCGTTTAGGGTGACCCCTTCGTCCTGCCACAGCAGTCGGCCGGTGGCGACATCGTAGCTACGGACCGCGTCAGTGGCACTCGTCACCACCTGCGCGCCCTCCTCGAGCTCAACGACGAGCGGGCTGGTCCAGGAGGTCATCTCGTCGCGGGGCGTGCGCCACCGCTCGCGACCGGTGCGCTTGTCGAATGCCACGATGAAGGAGTCGCCCTCGTGGTCCCAGAGCACGATCAATAGGTCGCGATACAGCGTGGGAGACGCGCCCTCGCCGAACTCCAAGCGGATCCGCATATCGCCCAGGTCGGTCTCCCACAGCGGCCGGCCATCCAGGTCGTAGCAATAGAGACCACGCGAGCCAAAGAACGCGCAGACCACCTCTCCATCGGTGACGGCCGACGGCGAGGCCCAGGTGCCGGTCTGGTGGGTGCCCTCGTGTGGCAGCTCCTCCTTGGCGACGCGCTCCCAAATCACGTGTCCGTCGCGCCGATCAATCGCCAGCACCGTGAAACGCTGTGTCCGAGTTGACGCCACTCCACCAATGATCCGTCTGCGAAGCCGGGTAAACAGGCCGCCCGAGGATGGTCCCTCGTCGCCGGCCGGCACCGCCGTGAGGACGAACAGTCGATCGCCCCAGATGACCGGTGTGCTCGACCCATGCCCGGGGATCTCCATCTTCCACCGGACGTTGCTGGACTCGCTCCACTCAACCGGCGGCGTGCCGTGCGGCGCCACACCGGTGCCGAGCGGCCCGCGCCACTGCGGCCAGAAACGGTCCGAACCGCCCGGCTCTTGCGCGAAGCCGGTCGCGACGGCCAGCATCAACAGAGACGCCACCATCACACATCCTCGCGTCGCCCCACCGGACTGTGAACAATGCATACCTGGTGTCCTCCAATGCCCAGGACCCAGCCTGGGATAAGATCTCCCTCATGATGACATTGATTCGATCAATTTCTCCCGAGTACCTTGTGATGACCCTCGTCCTCTGCGGCGTCGCGGCCGCGGCTGCTGCTCAGAATTTACCCGCCCCGTCCGATGTCGCAGCCGCACCGGCCGACGCCGAGACGACGGCGTCTGGGCTGGCGCACAAGGTCGTACAGGCGGGGACGGGGACCGACCACCCGGGACCGAGGACAACCGTGACGGTCCACTACACCGGGTGGTTGACGAATGGGACCATGTTCGACAGCTCGGTTGCGCGGGGCGAGCCGATCCAGTTTTCACTCGACGGCGTGATCGCCGGCTGGACCGAGGGCGTGCAGCTGATGGTGGTGGGTGAAAAGCGACGGTTCTGGATTCCGGCCAATCTCGGCTATGGCGACCGAGGCGCCGCCGGCGGGCGCATTCCCGGGGGTGCGATGCTCGTCTTCGACGTCGAGCTGCTCGCGTTCTAGCAGTCCGTGGTGAAAGTTCAGCTACATTCGACCGAGGGTGCGCTGGACTTTCACCACGGACTGCTAGTCGAGGATGGCGCTATAGACGACGACCTCGAACTTGTCGGTCAGTTGCGACCCGCCGTTCGGGTAAAGCTGCGTCATGATGATCGCGACGAGCTGCTCTTCCGGGTCCACCCAGTAGACCGTGTTGAAGAACCCGAGCCAGCCAAACGCACCTTCTGATCTCGGCCCCCCGGTCAGCCCCGGATCCATAGAGATCGAGAACCCCAGACCGAACCGCTGGCCCGCGTCGGACACGCCGAGCCCGGCCAGATGGTCGCGTGTCATCAGCTGCACGGTCCGGCGTCCCAGAATCCTCCTCCCGTCCAGCTCCCCGCCGTTCAGCAGTGCCTGCAGAAACCTGGCATAGTCGGAAATCGTCGAGGACAGACCGGCGCCACCGGAATAGTAGGTCTGAGGGCCGTCATACGGATACCCGTTCGAGTAGATGGTCCGGCCGTCGGAGCTGACGACTGGACGCTCCGACACCTTAGCGAGGCCGCCATCGTGCGGCGTGTAGACCGACGCAAACCGATCCGCGTCAGTGGGACTTGTGAAGAACCCGGTGTCGACCATGCCGATCGGCTCGAAGATCTCGGCCGCCATGTATTCGGCGAGTGTCTCACCCGTGATCACTTCGACGACCCGCCCCAGCACGTCAACCCCGAGCGCATATGTGAACCGCTCGCCCGGTTGATGCACGAGCGGCAGCTCGGCCAACCGGGCGACCATCTCGCCGATGGTGCCGTCTGTCTGGCTCAGCCCGTCTGTGATACCCACCTCCACATAGTGCGGTGCCAGCCGCGGGGACGATAGAAACCGGTAGCTGATGCCAGACGTGTGGGTCAGCAGATGCCGAATGGTGATCGGTCGACGCGCCGGCTCGAGCGTGTACTCCGCCTCCCCGGCCTCGGGCGGGGTCAGCACCTCCATCGTGGCGAACGCCGGGAGATACATCGAGACGGGGTCGGTCAACAGCAACGCCCCCGACTCGTAGAGCTGCATGACCGCGACACTGGTGACCGCCTTGGTCATCGACGCGATCCGGAATAGCGTGTCGGTTTCCATCGGCGCGTCACGACCGATGTCCCGCCACCCGACCGCTGCCAGGTGGCCAACACGCCCGAGACGGGCCACGAGCGTCACCGCACCCGCGACCTCGTTCCGGTCCACCGCATCCTGCACGAGTATCGCGATCCGCTCGAGACGATCCGGCGCTAGCCCGAGCTGCTCTGGTGGCGCCGTCCGCAGCCCTTGCGCGGTAAGCCCACGGCTCACCAGCAGCAAGATGGCCGCAATGAAATATCTAGATCGCATGGAGTCGTCTACTGCTCGAACAACGACCGGTGCCCGGTAGCGATCGCCTCGAGACGCCCAAGATGCTCCGCGAGCAGATAGTGGTCCGCCACGAGTTGGTGGGCCACGGCCATATATCGGCCGAGGTAGTCCTCGAAGTCAGCAAAGCGCTCGGTCACAGCCTGTCGCGAATCGCCTGTCCGAGCCCGCTCGGCTGGCGTGACCGGGAACGGGATGCGGCTCCCGGTCAGACTCAAGAGCTCTGTCCCAGCGCCGATCGCTGGATTTCTGAGATTCCATCCGGTGTACGTCGCCACCGGCACTTCGACCCGCGGCAGCCGCAGCACCCCACGCTCGTTGTTGTCGACGTCCACGGCCGGCACCAGGACCCCATAGCGCTTCCCGGTGCGCACGGGCGGATGACGGTCGATGCGCCGGTGCTGCTCGAACGCCGGCCCGTAGTCCAGCAGCTCTGGTTGCTGGATGACGGTCGGGTACGCAACACCGGGCAACGGATGCCAGCCGGATGCGCCCGCCTCCCAGTGCACCAACGTGCCGTCGGCCACACGGGGGTACACGCTCGGCGGCGGCGCGGTGCCGTCCCGCAACCACCGATCCATGGCCAGAAACAGCGCCTCCTGGAACGGTCCGTAGTCATTCGGGTTCGGCGGCTGCTGTCCGCGGTCGGACGGCCCGCGGGCTGGACTGTGCTGGGCGCCGCCGAACACATACACCCGAACTTCTGGCGGCAGTGCGCTGTCACGCTGTCCGAGCGGGTCGGTCACGACAAGCGAGCCGCTGCGGTGCCGATACTCTGACGACGTGTCGAGGTGCATCACCTTCGGCACCGTCCCACTGGCGCGTGCGCGCCGCAGCAGCGCATCGGTGCGACCCGTGAACGGGTCGGTCTCGTCCCCGTAGGTGAACGGAAAGACATCGGCCGGGTAGAGATGCCCGTCGTGCTGCGTCGCCGTTCGCGTGGGCGAGGCGAAGCGATGATTGAAGAACCCCTGGCCGCCACCCGCGATGGTCGGGATCACCCCATCAAAGACCTGGCGGCCCTCCTCGTCGGCATTGAACCCTTCGTGGAGGAACATCCGGAGCGCCCGGCCGCTCTGCGACAGCCCGTGCCCGATGACCCGATCGGCCAGCGCCGCCCCGTCGGAGCGACGCAACGGGTTCATCTCGGTACGGTCGTGCTTGAGAAAGGACACCAGGTCGCGCATCGCCGCAAAACCGGTCCCCTGAACCACCGAACCACGCGCTTCGTAGATCAGCTCGTAGATCGCGCCGGGTTCGAACCCGCCGGTCAGCATCATCTCGATCTCGACCAGCCCACTGCCTTCGTCGGCTCCGTCGTAGCGCACCCCGAGCCGCCACTGGTCACGCGAGATCGGCTCAGGTGGGTCCGTCTCGCGCTCGCGACGGGTTAGCGTGGCCTTTGGCAGGCTGGCGGTCACCGGCTCGAACGAGAGCTGATTCCGGTCCCCCACCGGCAGCCGGTCGGTCGCGATGTCGGTCTGAAGCTCCGCTCGGACCAGCCCGACGACCGGGATGCCGTCGTCCGGGTCGAACGCGACCGGCGCCTCCAGGCGGAGCAAATCGCGACTCACCGGCACCTGGGCGATCCACCCACTCGACACCGTCACATAGCCGCGACTGAGAAAGAACGGCTCCGAACCCCACGTCCGCCGCCCCCGGTTGTTCACGACATACAAGACCGTCGACTGCGCCTGCACGCGGTCGACCGGCGCGATGATCTCGATGTCGCTGTAGAACTGCACGCGCCCCGCATCGTCGGCGACAGCCAGGCCGAGGTCGACGATACGGCGGTTGGCCTGGTCGCCAGGGTCCAGCGCATAGACGACCCGACCGCGCAGCCGCTCGTAGGGTCCGATCTGCGACGCAATGGCCTCGCCGAACGGCTCACGGGACGTGATTTCGACCCGGACAACCTCAGCCGCGGCCGACGGGGCGACCACGAGCCAGATCGGCATCAGCCACCGCGACACCAGAGGACAATGCCAGAGAGATCGCCGCATCGCAGAGTCCTTTCAAGGAGAACGCGTGTCGCACCAAGCTCCGGTCAGAAGCCCGGCTTGATCCGGTAGCCGTCGTCGGTCTGCTCCCGATAGACCTCATGGCAGGGCTGGCAGGTGCCTCGGAGCGCGTCGACGGCCGCTCGCGCCGACCCCCGATTCTGATCCGTGGTCGCGTCGCTCAGGTCGCCCAGCACGGCGAGCGACTGCTGAGCGAACCCAACCGCATCGTCCATACCGCGTTGGCTCCAGAACGCCTCAACCTGGCGAAACATCGGAATCAACTTGTCGAGGTCCTCACCGAGCTCTGGCCAGTAGCGCGCATCCACGTGGAGATCGGCGTCTCCGACGGTGAACCGGATCTCGGTCATCAGCGGGCCAAACTCCTCCTCGGTTGGCACCGTTTGCCGGGCAACAGCCACACCGCCGGCTGTCAGCAATGCGAGACACAGAGCGACACCGATGAATCGAGTCTGCGCAGAACGAGTATGACGCATGCTCCCTCCCTGAAAGACGAACGGCCGGTCCGCGGCATGCGCGGGGGACCGGCCTGGTGCTGTGAACGAATGGACCAGCAGCCCGTAGCGACAGTCCCCGCGTCAGCGGGGACCTGCACGAAGCCGCCACGCGACGTGGAACGTCGCGCTAGTTCGACGGCCAGAGCACGCCCTGGCTCTTCAGACCCTCCGCACCCGCAGGCACCGGAGCGTAGCCCCTAAACACGAACCGCTGCAAACGGGACCCTTCGTAGGTTTCCGTCGTGTAGATGTTCCCCATCGAGTCGACGGCGATGCTGTGCACGGCGAAGAACATACCTGGCTGCCGTCCGCCGTCGCCGAACGCGGTCAGCACTTCCATCGTCTCGCGCTCGATGATGTAGACCTTCATGTTCTGGCCGTCCGCCAGATAGAGGTACTTCTGCTCGGGGTCATGCGAAAAATCGATGTCCCAGGTCGAGCCCTGCGAACGGGTGGCCGGAGCGATGATGTGCTCGGAGACGAAGGTCCCGTCCTTCTGGAAAATCTGGATCCGGTCTTCCGAGCGGTCACAGACATACACAAGACCGTCGTTCGAGATCTCGGAACAGTGGACCGGCCCACGAAACTGCTGGGCCGGCTCGCCGCCGGGCTCGTACCGCCCCGGCAGCTCGTCCACCGGGTCGTTACCATAGGCACCCCAGAACCGCTTGATCTGCCCGGTGTCCATGTCGACCACGGCGACCCGACGGTTGAAGTACCCGTCGGCGAAATACGCCTCGTTCGCTGCGTTGTCGATACCGATCTTCGCGACCCGGCCGAAACTGTCCATTGAGTGACTATCGCGCACCGCGCTGGGCTCCCCCGTCCGCTCGCTAATAGGACCGGTCATCCGCGCGCCGGGCGCGCCGATCTGCATCAGGAAGTTGCCCTGACGGTCGAACTTCAAGACGTGCGAGTCCGAACCGCCGTTGCCACCAATCCAGACGTTATCCATGCCGTCCACCGTGAGACCGTGGTTCGACAGCGGCCAGGAATAGTCGCCGGTCTCGGTCCCGATACCGCCCCAGCTGCCGACGAGGTTCCCCTCCTGATCGAACTCGAGGACGGGGTCCCCTGGAGCGCAGCACTCGCTCACCGGCGGGTCCTGCACGAGCCCGATCTCGGTGTTCGCGACGAATTGGTTGGCCGTGTTTCGATGCACGACCCAGATGTGATCACGCGAGTCGACATCGACACCGATGGTCGGTCCCATCAGCCAATGATTCGGCAGGTTCTTGGGGAACAGCGGGTCGACCTCGAAGGTCGGCACGCCGGCGCTCGGGTCCATCGACAACATCGTCGACGAGGCACCACCGCCGCTGTTTCCTGACTCTATGCCGGCGCCGGCACAGGCAACCACCAGCGCCGCCGTCGCCAGCGCGGACCCGCAAAGAAGTGACTGCTTCCGATTCATCAGACTGCCTCCATGAGTGCAAACGCAGGACGCCTCTGGACTGCAAGGCTCCGTGGACCTCTCGGGAGGCGCCAGTATACTTGTAATCCATCGGCATTACGCTATATTTTCGACGCCGATGCCATGGTTCGGGGAAGGGGTCATGTGCGGACCACACCGCACCCCTATCCGCAGGTGGTTCAAGGACTTCCGAGTAGGTAGACACACGGCGATGCCGACGCACACGACTCGACGCGTCCTCCGGCCCGACAAGCGGATCGCAGTGATCGCGCTGGTGGGCGGCCTGGTGCTGGCGTTTCCCACTCCGCAATCGGCCCACGACATTCCCGGAGACGTCACGATCCAGGCATTCGTGAAGCCGGAAGGGCAGCACCTGCGACTGCTCGTGCGTGTGCCGCTCGAGGCGCTGTCGGACATGTCATTCGCGACCTCCGGGCCGGGGTATCTAGACTTCGCCGCCGCGCGGCGGCGCGACCAGTTCACCGAAGCCGCGATGATCTGGATGGGGCAAGAGGTCCAGATCTTCGAGAATGGCACCCGGCTGACGGAACCGACGATTGGCGCCATCAAGATCTCGCTGCCGTCGAACCGGGCC
>Ga0302123_10001377_pt1 | contig 17346 bp, 14 predicted proteins | sample CB21_321_MG_FD_203109 | JGI IMG/M metagenome (GOLD analysis project Ga0302123, IMG submission 203109) | Marine microbial communities from Western Arctic Ocean, Canada - CB21_32.1 | ecosystem: Environmental > Aquatic > Marine > Oceanic | place: Canada: Western Arctic Ocean | collected 2017-09-28 | reverse complement strand
GTGAGCAGCACATCGACACGGATCCTGGGAGCCTGGTGGCGACGCCGAAGCAGGAGCGGAAGGTGCCGGCTCGTCTCGGTACGAAAGAGGTCGAGCAGCTGCTCGCCGGTCCTGACGCCACGAAGCCTCTCGGGCGCCGTGACCGAGCGATTCTCGAGCTGTTCTACGCGTCGGGCTTGCGGCTGAGCGAGCTGGTCGGGCTCGACCTTGAGGATGTCACGCTCAGTAGCCGGCTCGTTCGGGTGCTGGGCAAGGGTGGCAAGGAGCGCATCGTACCGTTCAATCGCGGAGCGGCGGCGGCGCTGCGTGCCTATCTGGGAGATCGGGAGGCGCTGGTCGCGGGTGTATCCTGGCGCGAGGCGTCGCACCGCCGGCGTGGTCTGCCCGCAGCGCCGCTGTTCGTCAACTATCGAGGCGGGCGTCTGTCAACGCGGAGTGTCGACCGACTCGTCCGGCGGTATGTCGCCGCGACCAGCCGGCGTTACGGCATCAGTCCACACGCGTTGCGGCATGCCTTTGCCACCCACCTACTGGAGCGGGGAGCAGACCTGCGCTCGATTCAGGAATTGCTCGGTCACGCTCGTCTGAGTACCACGCAGCGCTACACCCACGTGACCGCCGCGCAACTGATGTCGGCGTATCAGAAGACGCACCCGAGAGCGTAGCGTCTCGACGCCACGCTCTCTTGTCGCCGCTAGGAGGGCATTACCGCGGCGCGCCGGTGTCGTGGCATCTCGATGCTCAGCGGCTTCCGCACCCCACAAGAGCGCTGTTTCCTATGTAGTTTTTACCACTTTCCAGGGGAGCAAGACGCATGCCCCAGAGGTGAAGGCCAATAGTGTGCTCTGTTGGTCGTGCCACCGGCGATACCGGTGGAGGGCGGATTCTGGTGCGATCGTGTAAGTGTCTATAAATAAATCTGTTGTGTTGCGGTGACCGATCTGCTGGCTCAACCGACAGAGGGTATGTAGCGGCGGAGCTGCGGGTTGCCCACGAGAGGTTGTTAATTACGTATTTGTCGCGAAGAAACGAAATCGTAACCCATCGTCACTCGCCGCCGGCGTCCGCACCGTCGCCCTGTTGCAGCGCTTCCCACTGGCTCATCAGATCTCCCACCTCCCACATTAGACTCTCGTGGCGGTTGACCACTGGCTGGGCTGCCTGCCGATCGTCGTAGAAGCCGGGCTCCATCATCGTTTCCTCGATCTCCCGGATCTTGCGCTCGCGGTCGGCGATTCGCTGTTCCAGGTCGCCAATCCGCTTCTCCCTGGCGGCCTGTTTTCGCTTGAGGTGACGCTCGGACTGCGCCCGATGGCGCCGCTCTTCCCGGCTGGCGGAGGCCGGTTCGCCTGGCGCCGGCGGTGCTGTCGGAGTCTGCCGTTTTGCAGCGCCGCGTGCGGGCGCCGTCCGGCGCCCGGCGTCGGGCCGATTCGTGGCGCGCTGGGTTTTGCTCCAGAGATACTCCTCATAGGTTCCGGGATAGCGCACCGCTTCTCCGTGGCCGATCTCGATGATTGTAGTGGCGATGCGCTCAACGAAATACCTGTCGTGTGACACGAAGACCACGGTGCCGCCAAAGTCCGCGAGCGCATCGAGTAGGACGTTCGTTGAATCGATGTCGAGGTGGTTCGTCGGTTCGTCGAGCAGCAGTGTGTTGGACGGGCGCAGCAGCATCCGTGCGACGGCCAACCGGGTGCGTTCGCCGCCCGACAGGACCCGCACTGGTTTGTGGACGTCGTCGCCGGAGAACAGAAACCCGCCGAGGATGTTTCGGATCGACGGCAGCATTTCGGTCGACGAGTTGGCTCCCAGCGTGTCGTAGACCGTCAGGTCGGGGTCGAGTCGCGTCGCCTCGTCTTGTGCGAAGTACTGGGCGACGAGGTTGTGCCCCTCGATTCGGGTCCCATCGTCTGGGGCTTCTACCCCGGACAGCAGGCGCATCAGGGTCGACTTGCCGGCGCCGTTGGGGCCGGCCAGCGCGATCCGGTCCCCGCGTGCGACGTGGACGTCCACGCCATCGAACACGACGGTCGACCCGTAGGCCTTGCGGATGCGACGCAACTCCAGGGCGATCCGGCCACTCTTGGGACAGCCGGGAAAGGAGAAGTGGACACGCTTGCGCTCCAGTGGGACCTCGATCGGCGTAATCTTCGCGAGCATCTTCACGCGGCTCTGGACTTGCGCCGCCTTCGTCGCCTGGTAGCGAAACCGGCCGATGAAGTGCCGGATCCTGGCGATCTCCTCGTCCTGGCGCCTTTTCTGCTCTCTCAGCGTCTCGACCCGCGCGTCCCGCTCGACCAGATACTCGGAGTATGTGCCGACGTACGACGTCAGGCTCCGCATCCCTACTTCCGTGATGCGTGTCACGACGCGGTCCAGGAAATACCGGTCGTGCGACACGAGGATGAGGGCGTGTGGATAACCGGCCAGAAAGTCTTCGAGCCAGTTGCGCGCTTCGAGGTCGAGATGGTTCGTCGGTTCGTCGAGTAGCATGACGTGCGGCCGACGAAGAATCAGCTTCGCCAGGGCAATCCGCATCTGCCAGCCGCCCGAAAAGGTGTCGGTCGGCTTCTCGAATTCATCGTTGGCGAACCCGAGCCCGCGCAGCACGTCTGCGATCTTCAGATCGATGGTGTAGCCGTCCTGGTCTCGGAATTGGTGCTGCAATTCGCTGTAGCGTTCGAGTATCGCCTCGTGCTCTTCGCGTGACCGTCGTTCGTCGGCAAGCTGGTCCTCTAGCTCCACCATCGTTCGTTGAATGTCGAGCAGTGGCTGAAACGCGGTGCTCGCCTCTTTGAGCAGCGACTTCCCGGTGTGGCGCAACCCGTCCTGGGGGAGATACCCGACGGTCAGTCCGGTCCGCGTGGTGATGGCGCCGCTGTCCGGCTCGTCGAGTCCGACCAGCATGCGCAGGAGGGTCGTCTTGCCAGTACCATTTGGACCGCACAATCCGACGCGGTCGCCGGCGGAGAGCCGCCAGGTCACGTTCTCGAACAGGAGGCGGTCGCCGAACCCCTTGGTCAGGGACGAGAGTTGGAGCATCGTCGAGTAGAGCGGGAAAGGGCGGCGGGACGCAAGCGGAGCTACTCGCCGAGTGCCTTGGCCGCGACCGAAAGGACCTTCGGTACCTTGAACGGCTTCGTGAGATATCCCGATACGCCGAGATTGGCCGCCTCAATGGCACTGGCCTCGGTCGAGAACGCCGTGATGATGATGACCGGCAAGGTGCCGTGCAGGCGTCGTGCCTCGTGGATGACCGCCAGGCCGTCCATGCTGGGTATATTCAGGTCCATGATGAGCAGGTCGTAGCTGAACAGCCGCATCCGTTCAAGCGCGACCTGCCAGCCTGGCGCCATATCGACGTCATAGTCGGCCAGGGCCAGCGTCTTCGACAGCAAATCGCGAATGCTGGCCTCATCGTCCACGACCATTACAGGGGGGCGCCCATGCGGCATGTCCGCCGGTGCAGGGGTGGAAGATGCGCGCATCGGACGGACACTGTGCGATCGCTCCAGCTCCAGCCAGGCATCGATGTCGGACTTGCGGAATCGCCATTGGCGACCGACCCTGACCGCTGGAATTTTGCCGGCCTTGATCAGTGCTGTAGACGGTTCTCGGGTCGACCTGCAGATACTCGAGAACCTCGTCCGTTGTCAGAAAGGCTTCGTTAATCATGACGTCCTGGCCATCAGAACAGCCAGCAGACTCCCATGCCTCATCGTGTCAGACGCGCGCCGTGCCTCTCCTGTGAGTCTGAATTCCGCGACGTTGCACTAAGGCTGCAAGCTGCTAGCGTACCACCATTCGGAGGATGGGCGCCGGTTTTTACGCGTACAGCGGACCGGCGGAGCCCTGGACACTCCAAAAGGGTGACATCGCGACATGTGAGGCACGTGTTCGTGACACGCGGAGAGGTCAAGGCCCCGCGCAGGGAGGGTGTGAGAAGAGCTCCTGCTAGCGCGGGTGCGCTCCGTCCGCTCTCGTCGGTTCGAGGCGCGGCCGCGCTGCCAGCCGATGGGGCACGTCCGGCTGTCTTCGAGGTCGCTACATTTCTACAGACCATCGCGGGTCCTGTGGCGTCTAATGAGATACCGGTGCTACCCTGCCACGGCTGGGGCACGGCACGGGTCCGAGTGGCGTCCCGTTTTCCCGGGACCACATATGCTCACGACGCGGACGGTAGACCATGAGCGGAGCCCACGCCGCCGTAATCGGCATGCAGAGGACTGACGAAGAGCTTGTCGTGCTCTCGACCGCAGGCGACACAGACAGTTTTAACCAGCTCGTCGTGCGCTGGGAGCGATCGATTTTTGCCCTGGCGTACCGTGTGCTCGGCCGGGAAGAAGACGCCAGAGACGTCTGTCAGGAAACGTTTCTGAGGGCCTTTCGCGCGCTCAAGGGCTTCAAGGGCCAAGCCAAGTTCTCATCCTGGCTCTATCGTATCGCCCTGAACCTGTGCCGTGACTGGATTCGCCGTGAGCGGCGGACCCCGATTACCGCGCCGCTCGACGCCGACATCGAGCCGGCGTCCCCCACAGGACCGGTGGAGACGGCCGAAGAGTTGGTGGTCCGGCGGGACCTCGGGCGGGTTATCACTCGCGCGATGACGGCCCTGTCGGAGGACCAGCGGACCACGATCGTCCTGAAGGAATATCACGGGCTCACATTCCGGGAAATTGCCGACCTGCAGGGATGTCCGCTGAGCACGGTCAAGACCCGACTCTACCAGGGACTCAGCGTGCTACGGCGTCAGTTGCAGCGTAGTGGTGTGCAGGGCCAGGCGGGTATCGTTGGGCTGCCGCCTACCGGATTGATGGCCAGCAGACATCGCCGAGTAGTGAAGTGAGAGCAATGACCGAGACGAACAGCTGTGTCGACAAAGATGCTCTGATCGACTACCTGTATGGGGAGGTCGATGCAGACGCGCGGACCCGTGTTGAAGCCCACCTCCGCAGTTGCGAGCAGTGCGCCGATGAGGTCAGGGGGCTGACGGACGTTCGAGGCACGCTCGAGGCGTGGATTCCTCCGGCGCCCGGACTCGGCTTTCGGGTGGTCTCCGACGCGTATTCAGAGCCGGCACCAGTGTCGTTCTTGGGCCGGCTCCGGCGCCCGCCGGCCTGGGGCCTCGCGTCGGCGGCGGTCCTGGTGCTGGCCGCTGCGGCGTCCATCGCGAAGCCGGAGTTGGAGATCGGGCGCGGTGAGATGGTGCTCCGGCTTGGCTGGAGCGACACGGTGCCAGCCGCCGCCACGCAAGCCGGTGCGGAGCCGGCGTCGAGATCGGATCAAGCGACCCAGGCTACCGCCGTTGATGACGAGTGGTTGTTGCAGAGCACGCGCCAGCTGCTCTTCGAGGAGGAGCTCATCGCGAACCGGCGCCAGGCCGACCTGAGCGAGCTGCAGCGCGCGTTCGGCGAGTTCGATCGAACGGGGGCTGAGCTGGCGCGGCAGCAGTTGCTCGAAGTGCTGAGGCGGGTCTCGGCGCGGTAGCAGCCTGCGGTGGACGACCCGCGTCGCACCGAGCCTCGTCGCGACCAATGCCGCGCCCGGCCGGGCGCTTCGACGCCTGGGCATGCGAACCTGTGCCTGACCGGACACTTGAACACAGCCACTGATCTACAATGTTCCGGATGATCGGGAGAGTCGGATTCCTGCTGGTCGCGCTCGTCGTTGCCGGTTGCGTCGGGTCGTCCCCTGATGTGTCGGCGGCGTTGCGGATCACCCGGGTTTCGAGCGGTTGGTTCGACGCCGGACCCGATAGCCTGGGCCGGAACAAGCTCGTGCCAACGGTGTCATTCCGGCTCGAGAACAGCACCGACGACGACATCCGCTACGTCCAGCTCAACGCCGTGTTTCGACGGGAGGGCGAAGAGGAGGAATGGGGTACCCACTTCGTCCGGGCCTTCGGCACCGAGGGTCTCGACGCAGGGCAGTCCACGACGGTGTTTCGGCTTGAGTCGGGACGAGGCTATACCGGTGAGCAGGCGTGGTCCGAGATGTTGGCGCATCGAGACTTCGTCGACGTGGAGATGGATCTGTTCGTCAAGCACCGTGGCAACGAGTGGGTCCGCCTGGACTCGGTCTCCGTCGATCGCCAGTTGCTCATTCGGTAGCAGATCCGAGTGCCCTCCGCAGTCTCCACCGTTTCTCCCGCATCCACACCCGCTCCGCCCGCGCTCGATCGCCGTCTCGGCCCGTTCGATGGCGCCGCCATCGTTGTCTCCAACGTCATCGGCGGTGGCATCTTTGTTGTGCCGGCCTTTGTCGCGCAGCTGGTGCCGCATCCCTGGGCGATAGTCGCCGTCTGGGTCGGCGGCGGCGCGCTGGCGTTCACAGGGGCGATGGCCTACGCGGAGCTGGCCGCGTTGCGGCCTCGTTCCGGCGGCGAGTACGTGTACCTGCGCGAGGCGTTCGGCCCGCTCGCGGCGTTTCTCACCGGATGGACCTCGTTCGTCGCCGGGTTCGCCGGCGCCATAGCCGCCAGCGCGGTCGGGCTAGCCACCTATCTCAGCCGGTTCCTGCCGTTGGCTGGCGACACGACGCCGCTGGTTGCCGTACGGCTCGGTCTGCTCGATATCGTCGTGTCCAGACAGGCACTCGTGGCAATCGCGGTGATCGCCGCGCTGTCGGGCGTGCACATCCTCGGTCTGGGTCCCGGTCGGATTATCCAGAACTTCCTGGCCAGTATAAAGGTCGCATTACTCGTGGCGTTCGTGGCGCTGGGGTTCGTGCTCGGTGATGGGAGTACCGCTCACTTCACCGCCGGTGGCGTCGTGACACCGCAGCTCTGGGTGCTGGCGCTCATTCCCGTGATGTTCAGCTATGCCGGATGGAACGCGGCTACCTATGTCGCCGAGGAAATCCGGGACCCCGGCCGCAATGTGCCGCTGGCGCTCGGGCTGGGCACTGTCGCCGTTGTCGTAATCTATCTGTTTCTGAACTTGCTCTACGTGTATGCCCTGCCGGCGGCTGAGCTCGCCACGGTCGACGCCAGGGTTGCGGATGCGGCGGCCGAGCGGCTATTCGGTCCCACCGTCGCCGGACCGATCGCCGCGGCGACGGTGGTGATGATCGCCGCTAGCATCAGCGCCATGGTCATGGCCGGTCCGCGCGTCTACTACGCGATGGCGCGCGACGGCCAGTTTCCCGCGATGGCGGCGCGAGTCCATTCCCGGTTCCGCACGCCTCTGATCGCGATCGCGGCCCAGGGTGTGTGGGCCAGTGTGCTCGTGCTGACCGGCCGTTTCGACCAGCTCGTGGAGTACACCGGGTTCGCGGTGGTGCTGTTCAACGGAATCGCTGTGGCGGCGCTGTTCGTATTGCGCCGTCGCGCCCCCCACGCGCCGCGACCGTTCCGGGCGTGGGGGTATCCGGTCGCGCCGTTCGTCTTCGCCGTGGCCAGCCTGTTGATTGTGATCAACGCGCTGTGGGGCAGTCCAGCCACCTCCGGCGCCGGTCTGTTGGTTATAGCTTCCGGCGTGCCGTTCTACCTCTTCATGCAACGGATTAGCCGGAGCGGCGCAAGAGCGCCGGCATCGCAGGGCTAAAGCCCTGCGCCACTGCTAGCTGGAAACACCGGCACCGCAGGGCTAGCCCTGGGTAGGTGCGTTCGGCGACAGGACGTCCATGGCGACTGCTTTCCGCCCGAGTCCTGTTTCCTGACTTCTGGTGCGAGCGTCTGATTGACATGGTTTTCGGTGATTGGATAGGCTCGGCGCATGATTCGAAGCACAACCGTGCTGTCGGTGCGTCACAACGGACAGTCCGTCATGGCCGGCGATGGACAGGTGACATTCGGTGACACCGTGGTGAAGCAAGGCGCCAGGAAGATCCGGCGGCTCTACAACGACAAGATCCTGGCGGGGTTCGCCGGCTCGGCTGCCGACTCGTTCGCGCTGTTCTCGCGGTTCGAGTCCAAGCTGGAGCAGTATCGCGGCAACCTAGAGCGCTCCGCGGTCGAGCTGGCCAAAGACTGGCGAACCGACCGTCTTCTGCGTCGGCTCGAGGCGATGCTCATCGTCAAGGATGCCGATGCGACATTCCTGCTGTCTGGGACCGGCGATTTGATCGAGCCCGATGACGGCATCATTGCCATTGGCTCCGGGGGGTCCTACGCGATGGCGGCCGCCAAGGCGCTGGCGCGCCACACTGAGCTGGGAGCTCGTGAGATTGCCGAGCACTCGATGGGCATCGCCGCGTCCATTTGCATTTACACGAACGCCAATGTCACGATCGAAGAGTTGTAGGCTTGTGCTCCGCGTCAGCGCTTCCGCCCGAGTCCCTAGCCAGGTGCGGAAAAACACCAGCCAGGGCGCGCGGCAATGCGCGCCTCGCGGGCGCGGAGTGGGGTGCTGGGGCCCTGCGAGCCCCAGCGAAGGGTTCGGGGTGAAGCCCCGTTTGAGAACTAGATGCCAATCTATCTTCCCGAGTCGACCGATCTCGTCGGGTCGATCCCGCCAGACGCCGAGCCGTTGCTCGACACCCTGACCCCCCGTCAGATAGTCGCCGAACTCGACAAGTACGTCATTTCCCAGGCGCAGGCGAAGCGCGCCGTCGCGGTGGCGCTGCGAAATCGGATGCGGCGCCAGAAGCTGCCGCCGGATCTGGCAGAGGAGGTGGCGCCGAAGAACATACTGATGATCGGCCCCACTGGTGTTGGCAAGACCGAGATCGCCAGGCGGTTGGCGCGGCTGGCGCAGTCACCGTTCATCAAGGTCGAGGCGTCGAAGTTCACCGAGGTCGGCTATGTGGGCCGCGACGTCGAGTCGATGGTGCGCGACCTCGTCGGGCTCGCGGTGGAGATGGTGCGCGAGGAGCGGCTGGTCGAGGTGCGTGTGAAGGCTCGCCGAGACGCCGAGGAGCGGCTGCTCGACCTGTTGTTGCCGCCCCTGCCGTCCTCGGTCCGCGACAACGATCCCGGACCGGCGAAAGAGCAACATCAGCGGACACGAGAACGGTTGCGCGCACAGCTGGCCGATGGGCGTCTCGACGAACGTGAGGTTGAGGTGGACGTGCCGCAAAAGAACTTTCCGTCGTTCGAGGTTATCTCCGGATCGTCGGTCGAGGAGATTGACATCAACATCAAGGACATGATGCCCGGCCTGTTCCAGGGACGGTCGCGGAAGCAGCGCCTGAAGGTACCGGACGCGCTCGACCTCCTGGTGCAGGGGGAAGAACAGAAGCTGGTCGACAGCGAGAGCGTAGGTGCGGCGGCGGTGGAGCGGGTCGAGCAGGCGGGCATCATCTTCATCGATGAAATCGACAAGATTACCGGCCGCGAAGGCGGGCAGGGGCCGGACGTGAGCCGCGAGGGGGTGCAGCGGGACATCTTGCCGATCGTCGAGGGGACGACGGTCAATACCAAGCACGGCACGGTCCGCACCGATCACATCCTGTTCATTGCCGCCGGTGCCTTCCACGTCGCCAGTCCGGCGGACCTGATCCCGGAGCTGCAGGGGCGCTTTCCGATTCGGGTCGAGCTCGACGCGCTCGAGACCGGCGACTTCGTGCGGATCCTCACCGAGCCACGGGGCTCGCTCGTCAAGCAGTATATGGCGCTCCTGGCCACCGAGGGCATCACCCTGACCTTCAGTCCGGATGCGGTGAACCGTGTCGCCGAGTTTGCGAGCCTGGTCAACGAGCGCTCCGAGAACATCGGCGCGCGTCGTCTGCACACCGTTATGGAGAAGTTGCTGGAAGAGATCTCGTTCAATGCCCCGGAGCTCGACGAGACAACGATTGTCATTGATGCGGCCTATGTCGACCAGATGCTGGCCGACATTGTCAACAACGAGGATCTCTCCCGTTACATCCTGTGACCCTGTTCGGGCTACGAGCCAGGCTGCTCGTTCTGGTGGTGTCCATGGTGCCGCTCTGGGGCTGTGGCGTGAAGGGCCCACCGCTGGCGCCGCTGGTTGTGGTGCCGGCGCGGGTCACCGAGCTGGAGGTGCGCCGGCTCGGTGGCGAAGTGTATGTGACCTTCACGCTCCCGACGGAGAATCGGGACGGTTCGGAGCCGGCCGATCTCGTCCGAGTAGACGTGTATGGCATGACCACGCAACCGCGGCTGCCACCCGACCGGACGCTCGATCTCGAGGAGTTCGAGGCGGCGGCCACCCTGGTCGAGTCGATTGCGGTGCGACCTCCGGCGACGCCGGGGGTCACGACAGCCGCGGACCCGGCGAAGGAAGCCCCCGTCGAACCGCGATCCGAGCAGGGCTTTCCGGTTGTCATCGCGGAGACGTTGGCGGCGGCGATCCTGGTGCCGGTGGACCCATGGGAGGACGAGCGTGACGACGTAGAGGTCGAGGACGACGAGATGCCGGAGACGCCGATCGTCGTGCCGCTGATGACACCGCTGCTTCCCGGTCCCTTGCAGCGCGAGTATGTGGTGGTGGGCGTGTCCAGCAAAGGGAACGAGGTGGAAGCCGCCGCACGAATAGTCGTGCCGCTGGTGGATTCGCCCGTCCCGCCATCCGCGTTCGTGATCACCTACACCGAAGAGGTGATCAACATCATGTGGGAGCTGCCGGCGGGGGTACGCGCCACCGTGCAGATGCCGGCGAGCTCGACCGGTGAGTCGGGCGCGGGAGCGACGGCGCCGGGGTCGGTCACTGGGGCGCCTGCGGCGGCAGCCCTGTCTGTCACCATACCGGCTGACCCGGATCTGAGCCTCGCCGCCGGCCAGACAGCGACCCGTACGCCGGTCACGCTTTCCGAGTTGTCTATGCAGGCTGTCCGTCCAATTGACGAGGGACTGTCCGTGTCGCCGGTCCTGCCCTCGCGTCCGATTTTCGAGGGGCCGGCCACGGCGTCCATCCTGCCGTCCCGTCCGATCATCGAGTGGCCGCCGGTGTCCCGCTATGACATCTACGAGATCGTCGACGTGGAAGATGGGTCGACGCTGCTGCCGTCCCCGCTGAACACGATGCCGCTCACGAACCCCGCGTACGCCGACCGCCGAGTCGAGCTCGGGGTCGAGCGCTGCTATGAGGTCACCACTCTCGATGTTGTTGGGGGGCTCGACGTGCGTAGCCCGTTGTCGGCCGAGACTTGCGTCATCCTTGTGGACGTCTTCCCGCCTCAGGCGCCCGAGGGGCTGAGGGCCGTGGGCACTGACGGGGCGGTCGGTCTGATTTGGCAGCCGAACGACGAGGATGACGTGGCCGGGTATCTGGTCTTGCGCGGCGTGCCGCCAGGTGACACACTGCTGCCGCTCACGCTGGAGCCGGTGCCGGAGAACACCTACCGGGATACGACCGCCGAGCCGGGTGTGCCGTATGTGTATGTCGTTCGCGCGGTCGACTTGGTCACGCCGCCCAACGTCAGTCCGCCCTCCAACCGAGTGGAGAGCGGGGCCCGGTGACGCGCGATACTGACTGTAAGACGCGATGGACCTCATCTATCGGATTGAGCACGACGGATACCCCAGACACGCCCTGCGGCGCGATGGCGCCTGGCATTTCCTCGAGGGGGATCCGTTCGGGCGGCACACCGCTGGCGCGCGGGTGGGGGGACCGGAGCCGCGCGTGTTACCGCCGGTGATCCCGTCCAAGATCGTGGCGGTCGGGCTGAACTACAAGGATCACGCGGCCGAGATGAACAAGCCGTTGCCGGATGAGCCGCTGATCTTTCTGAAGCCCTCGACTGCCGTGATCGGCACAGGCGCGTCGATCGTCCTCCCGCCCGGTGCCGGACGGGTCGACTACGAAGCCGAAGTGGGCGTGGTGATTGGGCGGACCGCGCGTCATGTACCGGCCGCCAGGGCGCATGAGTATGTGCTCGGTATCACCTGTGTCAACGACGTGACTGACCGCGATTTACAGCGGCGCGACGTCCAGTACACCCGTGCCAAGGGCTTCGACACCTTCGCGCCGGTCGGACCGTGTATTGCCGTGTGTGATCTTGACCGACCGATCGCCGTCGAATCCCGCATCAACGGCGAGCGCCGTCAGCACTCGAGCACGCGGGAGCTGATATTTTCGATTCGACGCCTGGTCGAGTTCGTCACCGCGGTGATGACCCTCGTGCCCGGCGACATCATCTCGACCGGTACACCGCCAGGTGTCGGACCGATCGTGCCCGGCGACAGGGTCGTGATCACCGTTGAGGGTGTCGGCGAGTTGGTCAACGACGTCGTGGCGGCCAGCGACGTTGCGCCTTGAGGCTTGAGTTCGTAGTGACGATGTCGCCCCTCGGCGAGGTCTAGCAGGAGTGATCAAGAGATGAAACTGTTTGTCGACACCGCGAACGTGCAGGATATCGAGGCGCTCGCGCCACTCGGTATCATTGACGGCGTCACCACCAACCCGTCGCTGCTCGCCAAGGTCGGGGGCGATCCTCGCGTGGTGTTGAAGCGAATCTGCGACATCGTGCAGGGGCCGGTGAGCGCCGAGGTCGTCGCGACCGACAGCGACGGCATGGTGCGGGAAGGCCGCGAGCTGTCTGCGATTGACCCGCACATCGTCGTCAAGGTGCCGTTCGGCAAGGCCGGGGTGCAGGCCTGCCGCACGCTGGCCAATGAAGGGACCCGCGTCAATGTGACCTTGATCTTCTCATCGGCGCAGGCGTTGCTGGCGGCGAAGGTCGGCGCGGCGTTCGTCAGCCCGTTCGTCGGTCGGCTCGATGACATTGGCACGACCGGCATGGATCTCATTGCGCAGATCGTTGAGATCTTCGAGAATTTCGAGTTCTCCACCGAAGTGCTGGTCGCCAGTATCCGCGGGCCGATCCATGTCATCGAGTCCGCCCGCATCGGCGCCGATGTCTGCACCTGCCCGCCCAAGGCTATCGAGGCGCTGTTCAACCACCCGTTGACAGAAATCGGGTTGGAGAAATTCCTGGCGGACTGGGCCAAGGCCCAGCACGCGGTGGGCTAGATATCTCCGGTGTCGCGGAGCTGTGAGAAATGCTTCTGCTAGCACACTTGTGCCCCCCTGTCTGTGTCGGTTCGAGGGGCAGCGTCGCGAGCAGTCTGTCGTGAAGATCCGCGTTGCACTGACACTGGCTTTACGCCTGGCAAGGGCCGAACGCGGCGTCGGGACGAAGCCCGAACGCACAGGCGACCTCACGAAGGTTACACTGGCAGCGGCGCGTGATTTGAGGTGGTGAGTAGTGGGTTGGCGAAAGGCGAAACTGGTTAGCGAGAACATGGATAAAGACGAACGGCTCGAGGACTACGAGCGACGCGCGCTGCTTGGTGGTGGCGCGGATCGCCTCGCTCGCCAGCACGCCGCCGGGAAACTCACCGCGCGGGAGCGGGTCGATCTGTTCTTCGACCCCGGCACCTTCCACGAGGTGGACAAGCTCGTGACCCATCGGTGTCGCGACTTCGGGATGGCGGAGCGGATCGTGCCGGGGGACGGTGTCGTCGCCGGCCGCGGCCGCGTCGATGGTCGTCTCGTCTACGCCTTTGCACAGGACTTTACTGTGTTCGGCGGGTCACTGTCGGAGACCAACGCCGCCAAGATCGTAAAAATCATGGATCTGGCCATGGAGTCGGGGGCGCCGATTATCGGGCTGAACGACTCGGGCGGTGCGCGAATCCAGGAGGGGGTGCTGTCGCTCGGCGGCTACGCCGACATCTTTCTCCGCAATACGTTGGCGTCCGGGGTGGTGCCGCAGATCTCAGCCATCATGGGCCCCTGCGCTGGCGGCGCCGTGTACTCGCCCGCCATCACTGATTTCACCGTGATGGTGGACCAGACGAGCTATATGTTTATAACTGGGCCGGACGTCGTCGCGACCGTGACCGGCGAGGCTGTGACCAAGGAGGCACTCGGCGGCGCGATGACCCACAACGTGAAGAGCGGAGTGGCGCATTTCGTCGTGCCAGACGACCAGGAGTGTCTCGCGTTGCTGCGAACCCTGCTCGGCTTCCTCCCCTCCAATAACTTGGACGATGCCCCGCGTGGCGTGGTGACCGATCCGGTCGACCGCGAGGACGCGGCGCTCGACGATCTGGTGCCGGAGCTGGCAACCCAGCCGTATGACATGCGCGATCTGATCCACGCTATCGCCGATCAGGGCGAGTTCTTCGAGGTGCATGAGCACTACGCCCGGAACATCCTCGTCGGATTTGCGAGGCTTGGCGGTCAGTCGGTCGGCCTCGTCGCCAACCAGCCGGCGCATCTCGCCGGCACCCTCGACATCGACGCGTCGGTCAAGGGCGCGCGCTTTGTCCGCTTTTGCGACGCCTTTAACATCCCGCTCGTCACGCTCGAGGACGTGCCCGGCTTCCTGCCCGGTACTCAGCAGGAGTTCGGAGGCATCATCCGCCATGGCGCCAAGCTGCTGTTCGCCTTCGCCGAGGCCACCGTGCCGAAGGTGACCGTCATCACCCGGAAGGCCTACGGCGGCGCCTACTGCGTCATGTCCAGCAAACACCTCCGCACCGACGTCAACTTCGCTTGGCCCAGCGCGGAAATCGCCGTGATGGGACCGGAGGGTGCCGTCAACATCCTGCACAAGCGCGAGCTTGATGATGCCGCCGACGCTGACGCGCTCCGCGCCGAGAAGGTTGCCGAGTTCCGCAACAAGCTCGCCAACCCCTTCGTCGCCGCTGGCCGCGGGTTCATCGACGAGGTGATCCGGCCCCGCGCGACGCGCCCCAAGCTGATTGCTGCGCTAAGGAGCCTGGAAGGGAAGCGGGACACGAACCCGGCGAAGAAGCACGGGAATATTCCGCTCTAGATTGAGGTCGCCGAGGGCTCTCCTCCCTGGTTCGGCGTGCTGGGGTTCTCGAAGCCGAAGCCCTACGACGCACAGCAGAAGCGGCGTCAGGCCTTCGGTGCGGGTCAAGGTCGCTGGCGGCCAGAATGGCACGCTTATGTCTGTCAGGGTCCTAAGTGCTAAAATAATAGATAGATTGCCTTGTCCTGAGGTTCGGTGCCTCGCCCCGTGGCGCCGGATTAGGAAGACTCAACACTCTCATGAAGATTCTTGTCGCCAATCGAGGCGAAATCGCCGTTCGTATTTTGCGGGCCTGCCGCGAGATGGGGGTGCCATCCGTCGCGGTCTATTCCGAGTGTGACCGGACGGCTCCGCATGTCCGGCAGGCGGACGCGGCGGTCGCCATCGGGCCGAGCGTTCCGGCCGAGAGCTACCTGAATATCGAGCGGATTCTCGCCGCCGCCCGTGAGACGGGCGCCACGGCTGTTCACCCCGGGTACGGGTTTCTGGCCGAGAACGCCGCGTTCGCGCGCGCCTGCCAGGAGGCCGGGCTGGTGTTCATCGGTCCGGATGCCGGCGTCATCGACACGATGGGCGGAAAGACGTCGGCGCGAAGGGCCGCCATCGACGCCGGGGTGCCGGTGGTGCCGGGAACCGAGACACTCGCGGACACGCTGTCGGACGACGAGTTGTGCGCTCGCGCCGACGAGGTCGGCTATCCGCTCTTCATCAAGGCGGAGGCCGGCGGCGGCGGCCGCGGGATGCGTCGTGTCGCCGGCACCGAAGCGGTCGTGGACAGTGTGCGGGCCGCCCGGTCCGAAGCGGGTGCCGCATTTGGCGAGTCGGCCATCTACTTCGAGCGACTGCTGGAGGGAGCGCGGCACATCGAGGTCCAGGTGCTGGGCGATACGCATGGCACCGTCGTGCCGTTCGTCGAGCGCGAGTGCTCGATCCAGCGGCGGCACCAGAAGGTCATCGAAGAATCGCCGTCGGTGGCGGTCACGCTGGAGGTGCGCGCGGCGCTGGCCGAGGCGGCGGTCGCGCTGTCGTCCGCCGTCGACTACACGAGCGCGGGCACGCTGGAATTCCTGCTCGACGCCGACGGGCATTTCTACTTCCTGGAGATGAACACGCGGCTCCAAGTCGAGCATCCAGTCACGGAGATGGTAACCGGGGTGGACCTGGTGCAGTGGCAGATCCGGATCGCACGCGGCGAGCGGCTGGCGGTGGACCGCCAGCAGGCACTCAGCCCCGTCGGACACGCCGTCGAGTGCCGGGTGTATGCCGAGGACCCCGACACCGGGTTTATGCCGGCGCCGGGACGAATCACGGCGCTACGCAGCCCGTCCGGGCCGGGAGTGCGCGACGACAGCGGGGTCGAGGCGGGGTTCGAGGTGCCGATCTTCTACGACTCGATGATTTCGAAGGTCGTCACGTGGGCACCAGACCGCGCCGGCGCGATCGCCCGTATGCGGCGTGCGCTGACGGAGTATGAGGTCGGCGGCATCACGACCGCGATTCCTGCGTTGCAGTGGATCCTGGGCCACGAGGCGTTCGTCAGCGGCCGGTTCGACACGACCTTTCTCGACGGGGTGCTGGCGGAACGCCAGGGGCAATTATTCTCCGATCTTCCGGCCGAGGAGACGGACCTGGCGGTGATGGCCGCCGCGTTGTTCGCCTATTTTTCTGGCGCCGATTCAGTGGAGAGACGCGCAGACGGGTCCGGGTCGAGCCCGTGGCATCGCGCAGCGCGTCTGGACGGGGTGCGACGCTGATGGCAGCCGGTGCGGGTCGCGGCCCGGTGCGGCTGTCTCTCGAGGTGGCGGGAGAGCGGCGGCTGGTGACGGTCGAGCCGGTTGGCCCCGTCGACAGCAAAGGGTCGCGGTTCAGGCTGAGCTGGGACGACACCACATGCGAGGTCGAGGTGTCACGGTTTCGACCAGGTGCGCTGTCCGTGATCGTACCGTCGGCCGGGCACGCAAGCTACGAAGTGACCTGCTACGAGACGGCGCCGGGCGAGCTAGTGATTGGGGTAGGCGGTCGCCGCATCCGGGTCCGCGTCGCCGACGGCCGGCGCCCGCGCACGGTGCAGACGGCGCGTGAGGGTGGGGACCATGCGGTTGTGGCGCCGATGCCGGGCCGTGTCGTGCGGGTGGAGGTGGCACCGGGCGACACGGTGCAGGCGGGACAGGGGCTCGCCGTGGTCGAAGCGATGAAGATGGAGAACGAGGTCACGTCGCCAGCCGCGGGTGTCGTGAGCGCGGTGCGCGCTGCGGCGGGGGATGTGGTCGAGTCGGGCGCCGTGCTGGTCGTCGTGAGCGCGAGTGCCGTGATCGTGGAGTAGCCAGGGTCGAGGGACATGACCGAGGACACGACCACCACGCCGGAGCCGGCGGTCGACACAGTCTCCGGCCGGGCACGTCTGCGCCGCTGGACGCACGGTCCGGCGCGGCGCTACGTCCGCTGGGGAGTCGGCACCGTGGCCGTGGTCGTCGCGGTCGTGATGGTGGCGACGGTCACCATCGACCTGGGCCCGGCCGTTCGCGCGAGGGCGGAGGACGCGGCGTCGAACTACTTGGACCGCGAGGTCACGATCGGGCGGATTGGCATCCACCTGGTCTTGGGTCGGTTTCGGGTTGAGGATCTCGTCATTGCCGGTCTCAACCCGGGAGACCGGCC
>Ga0302123_10001373_pt1 | contig 17373 bp, 14 predicted proteins | sample CB21_321_MG_FD_203109 | JGI IMG/M metagenome (GOLD analysis project Ga0302123, IMG submission 203109) | Marine microbial communities from Western Arctic Ocean, Canada - CB21_32.1 | ecosystem: Environmental > Aquatic > Marine > Oceanic | place: Canada: Western Arctic Ocean | collected 2017-09-28 | reverse complement strand
TCTTCGAGACCCCGCCTTCGAGGGATGTCGAAGAGAACTCCCCGGGTCGAGATTGCCACTTTGGGAGCGATATCCATCAACTTCGCTGCGTCCTCCTTGGTGACTACATCCGGGAACCGGTAGCCATTGAACGTCAACCCCCGGTACCCCATGTGGGCGAGTGCATCAATATGGGTGTTGATCATCCCATGGATACGGGTCGTGATCTGATCCGCAGCTGACTGGGTCAAGTCTCCTTCCTCGAAACCGTCTTCATCAGCTTTGATCATCTCGTGGATCACGAACGGTGTAGGCCATCTCGTGCCTATTTCGGCCGAGGACAAGGGCCGGCTAAGGGCGAACGTTTCACCGCTAGCGACAGCAGCGGCTCCGCGCATCGCAGCGGAAGCGCCAAGAAGATTCAGCGCTCCCAGGTCGTTCGCCCATCGGCCCCAGTTGCCCTTGTGGCCGGGCCACACGTCTTCAGACCAAGAGTCAACGCGTTGCATATCTTCCCTCCTTACTCTTCTTACTCTATTACTTCAATCTGAGGGAAACTCCCTCAAACTTCTCGTGCCAAGCGAACGATTCGACAGGATTCCTGGACAATTTTGTCGGCGCCCATTCCGGATAGCCGACGGTCATGACAGCTGCCAAGCCAAGACCTTCTGGTACGTCGACCAGAGACGCCATCTCACTCTCTGCTGCGACAGCTAGAGAAGTGATACGAGATCCAACTCCCTCGCTTCGCAACGCCAACTGAACATTATGGATGAACGGGTAGATGGAGCCTCCTCCGACGAAACTCTGTCGTTCAAGATCCCTGTCGGTCACTGCGAGAGCGGCGAGTTCGGTCCATATAAGAAGGTGGACTGGCGCAGAATCGAGCGTCTCGTGGTAAGCGGTACCCTCGTGCAATTTTCCGAGTCGTTTATCCGATAGCGATTCCACATCGTCATACCAAGTGGTCACATAGCGTTCCCATTCTCGGATACTTATCTCACGAATTCGGGCCCTAACCGCATCGTCTCGTACGACAACCACTCGCCAGGGTTGCCGGTTGCCCCCACTCGGAGCAAAGCGGGCGAGTTCAAGTACTCGATGAATCACTTCATCGGGTACGTCCCGGGACTCGTATAGACGAACCCCAGCGGTTGTACGCATCGCCTCAGATAGTTCCATTAAACCTTATTTCTCTTTCATTAGCTCGAGCACCCCCAGCAACGTAATCGGCTACCAGGTCCCCCAACAAGTTGCTCGCCATAATAGTAAGTGCGATTGCCGCACCCGGCATTACCGACAACCACCATGCCTGATAGATCCACTGGCGGCCGAATTGAAGATCAACCCCCCAGCTGGCGGCCGGTGGGCTGAAGCCAAAGCCGAGGAAGTTGAGAGTTGCCGCGACGAGAATGGACCATCCAAGTGCCGCTGTAGCCAGGACGGCAACCTGCGAAGCGATGTTAGGGAGGATGTGAACCCCGACAATTCTCAGGTTGGAACATCCGACGACTCGAGCTGCGTCGATGAATGCACGGCGCTTCACACTTAAAGTCTCGCCGTACACCATTCGGGCGAATATCGGAACCTGAGCTAAAGCGATGGCCAACACGATCGAAAGTGCGCCATTGCCGAGTATCACCACCACGACCATTGCCATTACCAGGCCCGGGAGGGCGAGCATTACGTCAACGGCACGCATTACTACCGCTCCGACCCAACGTCCGCCGTACCCGGCAACTAGGCCGACGGTGACGCCTAACACGACACCGGCTAGCACGGAAGCACCTGCGGTGAGGAGTGCAGGCCTGGCCCCGAAAATGATCCGACTCATTACGTCTCGACCTAATTGATCGGTTCCGAGCAAGTACTTGCGATTAGGGGAGCGGAGGATGTCGTAGCCGATCTCAGTAGGACTGAACGGCGCAATAAGTTCCGCAAAAATTGCACAAGCTACGACCGCAAACAGGACGAGCATCATCAAACTTCGCATCAGACCTTGGCGTTGGAAAAAGCGGGCCATCCAAGCCAAGGGCCTCAGGACAAGCGGGACCAGCTCCCGAGAAGCGCCTCTACCGCCCGAGCCGAACGAGCCGTTCGCGTGGCCCTCCGCCTCGCCTCCGTTCATCGACTACTCCATTCGTCCCGCACACGTGGCTCCAGGCCGGCACGCCCCAGATCCACCAACAAGTTTGTGAGCAGGTAAACAACTCCGATAGTCAGGATTATTCCCTGAACAGCCGGAATGTCCTTGGCCTTCATCGACTCAACCAAGTAGCTGCCTACCCCCGGACGGCCAAAAATCACTTCAATCGCTACTGCTCCGGCGATTACCCCTCCAAACTGAAGTCCCACCATGCTCACCACCGGGCCGATAGCACTGCGCAATGAGTGCCGAAAGAGGACACGAATGCCTGAATAACCACGCGACCGGGCCGAGATCAAGTACGGAGAACGTCGTACCTCGGTGAGGCTCTCTCGAAGTAGCCGGCTGAGAATCGCCGCCAAAGGCCATCCAAGCGAGACCATGGGGAGAACCAAGGCCTTCAGTGAACCGGTCCCCAGCGATGGGAACCAGCCCAGCTCCAAGGCGAAGTACTTGGTCAAGAGCAGACCGAGCCAGAAGGCGGGAAATGCCACCCCAGTGACCGCAATGCCGGTGACTAGTTTGTCGAGGAAGCGGTCACGGAATAGAGCCGCCGTAATCCCGGCCGGAATCCCTACTAGAAGGGCAAGGCCCAATGCCCCACCTCCAAGGAGAAGTGTGTGCGGGAGAAGCCCAATCACCTTCTCTGAGACCGGTTGTTTATACAGGAAGGACGTCCCAAGGTCTCCCTGGAGCAGTCCGCCGAGGTAACTAAAGTATTGCTCCCAAAGTGGGTCTTCAAGACCAAGACGTTCTCTCATGTTCGCTACGTCTTCAGCTGTTGCGCCAACTTGAAACAGGATCGCCTGGGCGGGATCACCCGGTATCAAATGAAGGATGAAGAAAACCAGCAGTGACATTCCCAGGAGAACTGGGATGATGCTGACGACTCGAAAAACACAGTACCTAAGCACAGGTCTCAGCCACCAAGCATTGGGTCGAATTCTCTTCCCAAGGCGGCTCTCCCAAGTTGGATCTCTATCTCTGGAGTTTTGAAGATGATCGCTGACTGTGCCATGAGGTCCCTGAACATTCGTTCACACGGCCGAGCGGTAACGATGCCGTGGGCGCCGGCCAAGCGGAAGGACTCCCTGGCCACCTCTTCGGTCATCCGGCGGATGTGGTAGGCGGCGTAAAGGCTGCGATGCGCCCGGCTCTCCGGCGTGGTGTCTGGATGAAGAGAATGGCTTGCCGACTGATAGAGCACTGTTCCAGCGGTATGAACCCACCAAGGCCATCCGACCAAAGGTCGCTTGAGCCCATCCAAAGTCCCCTCTCGCCGAAGATTCCTGACCCTTGATCTGGACAGCGATTCCGCCCTTGCGCTCGGTGAGATACCCAGCCATATAGTCGACTATGCGTCGACAGTGTCCGAGCTGCATCCCTCCCCCGCTGAGATTGAGTAGACCAAACGCCATGTGCTGTCTCTCGCCCTGAAAGTCAGTCACAGTCGGCTGTGGCTCGTCCAGGTCGCGGACGAAGGCGTACTTGTCTTCAACGAAGGTTTCGTTAATTTCGATTGTATTCGTCGCCGTCCCCCGAAGGCCCATAGCATCCCAGTCTTCGATTATTCGAATCCCGGGGGTATCGACCGGGGGAAAGAGCACGAGTAGTTTGCGACCCGCTGGCTCTCCAGAATCATCGACAACGGTTCCGATCGCACCTGCATAGTCGGCGCCGGCGGATCCGGTCGCGTACCCCACTCGACCACCACCAAGCCATCCCCCATCGACCCGCCTGAACCGAACACCTGCCTTCGCTGCATCTAGATCTCCAGACGGGATTGAGGCCGCCCCACAGAACATGGCTTGTCGGGTCGCTGCCTCCGTCATCAAAACACCCATGCCTTCTACTACGAACGCGTAGGGGCCGATAAGGTCAAGGGCCGACCAATGCATGTTCATGCATGCCGCCGTCGTCGGGTCCGAATAGGCAATCACCTCAGCGACCTTGGCCCGGGTGGCGATGTTGTGACCTAGACCTCCGAACTGCTGATGGACTGACATCCCGGGCACGCCAAGCCCCTTTAGGGCGTTGACCGATTCGGCCGGATACCGAGCGAGGCGATCGTTCTCCTCAACCTTGGCTAAAAAGTCTTCCTCATCTGCAAGTCTCTGAACTCGTTCAACGAATTCATAATCGATATCAACGCCAACCTCCCTATCCATTAGGAGTCTTCAAGCTCCTCGGTAAGAGCACCCAAGAACTGGGCACCAAGCAAGCCGTCGATAGCCCGATGGTCAAAGGCAACTGTCGCATAGAGGCTTGGTCTGGCAACTACCAGTCCGTCCGAAGCAAACGGACGCTCCTTGAGGCTGCCAAAGAAGACGACCGCCGATTGCCGGTGAGTCACGATTGGTGTGCCAAAGTCGACTCCGTACATTCCGAGGTTCGAGACCGTGATCGTCCCAGTGTCGATTTCCTCCGGAGTTAGGGTCCGTTGGTGGGCGGCCGTCGTCACACGGTGGACCTCCTCGGCCAACTGCTCCAACTCCAGGTTCTGGGCCCTCTTGACCACCGGGGCGAACAGCCCTTCTTCGGTGGCCACAGCGACGGCCAGGTTCACGTCGTCGTAGACAACCAGCGAGCCATCCCGATAAGAGACATTGACTCGAGGAGTGCGAACAACAGCGCGAACGACTGCGGCAACGAGCAGATCGTTCAACGAGATCTCATCCGCCGTAGCGGCGTTCCTTGCGAGGAGGCCAGTTCCGTCAACCAGGTTTGATTCCGTGAAGTGCGGGATATCCGCCCAACTCTGAGCCATGCGGTCAGCCATCGTTCGATGGACCAAACCCAATTTGACCTGCTCACCTCGATCTGGCCCGTCCTCGGCCAATCGTGGCACACCCGAGGCTTCGACGTCCTCCAGGGTGATGGAACCACCTCGACCCGTTCCTATGACGGTTGACAGGTCGATCCCCAACTCCCCTGCCCTGACACGGGCTTTGGGCATCGCCCTCAGTCGCCTACTTTCGGAGGACGACTCCGAAGAGCGATCCAGAAAGTCACTCTCCTCGTTGGGTTTGGGACTGTGTTCAAACTCCTCCTCGACCCCAGCTTCCCTAGCCAGCAGTTCGTCAACCTCGTCCGGCGTGAACTCCGCGCCAGGCTCGACGACGACTGCGATCACTGTGCCGACCGGAAGTTCCTTACCGAGCGGAGCCGCCCATCTGGCGACTGTCCCCTCGATCATTGCCTCCACCACCAAGGTGGTCTTCTCATTCTCGACCTCGTATAAGTCGTCACCGATCGAGAACGAGCCTCCCTCTTCCACCAGATGGTGGGTCAAAATCCCCCATTCCATGGTCTCGCCAAGCGATGGCATTCGCAGAAGTTGCACGATCAAGTGATCGATCGGACTGCATTGACAACATCCGAGGCGTCTGGGATCACGAACTTCTGGAGATAGCGGCTCTGAGGCAGGGTTACGTCCTTAGACGCCACCCGAATGATAGGGGCCTCCAAGCAGTCCAGGGCTTCTTCGGCGATAATCGCTGCCACCTCTCCTCCGGCGCCACCGGTCTTTTGGGCCTCGTGAGCGATCACTACCCGACCTGTCTTAGCAACTGACTCAAGAATTGTGTCGGTATCTAGAGGGCGAAGGCCTCGCGGATCCACGACCTCTATCTCGATTCCCTCGCCCACCAACTCCTCTGCGGCTTGTAAGGCCTCAATCACCATCCGCGACCAAGCGATGACCGTTACGTCACTACCGGTGCGTTTGACATCAGCGACCCCGATCGGAACCAGGTGGTCCCCACTGGGTATTTCGCCCCGCGTCGCATAAAGGGCTGCATGTTCAAAAAATAAGATTGGTCGGTCGTCCCGGATGGCTGACTTAAGTAGCCCCTTCGCATCTGCTGGCGTAGAGGGAATCACCACCTCAGCCCCGAAGGCACTAAGGAACAGAGCTTCTGGAGACACGTCATGTTCCTGCCCCGCTCCCTTCGCCCCCTCGGGGAGTCGAACAACCATGGGCACCTTGAACTTGCCGCCGTGCATGTAGCGCCAGCGGGCGACGTTGTTGTAAAGCTCGTTCATCGCGATGCCGAAATATCCCCCTGATTGCAGTTCCACTACCGGTCGGAGGCCGGTCAATGCGGCTCCGAGCCCAGCGCCAACTATTAAAGTCTCAGAGATGGGGGTGTCCACGACCCGTTCGGGGCCGTACTTCTCGAAAAGGCCTCGGGTGGCTCCGTAAATCCCCCCATATACGCCAACATCTTCTCCCCATACGAAGACCGATTCATCACGCTCTAGCTCCTCATCAAGGGCGTCGCTAATCGCCTGGCTAAAGGTTCGGGTGGATGAAGAGACTTCAGCGTTAGTGCTCACTAGACCCCCTCGAAGATTCGTTCGGGTTCTGGCATCGGAGCCTCGGCAGCACTTTCTGCCGCTGCTTGCACCTCGTGTCCAACCTGATCTCGCAAGGCAGCCAGTGTTTCGAGAGTCGCTATGCCCTCGGCGACAATGCGCCGTGACAACGATTCGATCGGATCGCGCTGACGCCACAGTTCGACCTCCTGATCGTCCCGATATGTCTGCGGATCGCCTTCGTGATGACCTCGGAGCCGGTAGCACTCTGCCTCTATCAACGTCGGGCCACCACCACAGCGGGCGCGACTAACCGCCTCCGTTACCTCGTCGAAGACCGCCACCACGTCCATGCCGTCGACTGACCGACCATGGATGTCGTAGCCAATGGCACGATCGACTATTCGGCCGGCGGTTGATTTCTCACTCGCCGTTGAGACCGCGTACTGGTTGTTCTCACAGATCCAGACGACTGGCAATTTCCAGATGGCGGCGGCGTTAAACGACTCATGGAAGGTGCCTCGATTTGCAGTCCCTTCACCAAAGAAGCACACCATGACTTGGTCAGTGCCTCGATACTTTGCCGAAAAAGCAGCTCCAGCGGCAATGGGAAAGCACGTTCCGAGCGTTCCACCTTGACCGAGGATTCCCAATTCCGGATCTGCGAAGTGAGGTATTCCAGCACCAAGCCCCCGCGTTGAGCCCGCTGTGTTCCCCATTAGGTCGCCGAACATCTCAACCATCGACATGCCCTTTTGAATCGTGTATCCACAGCCTCGATGGGTGTACATGATGTAGTCGTCATCGCGCAATGGGGATATCGCCCCTACCGGAATCGCTTCCTGTCCCCGACCCGAGTGGTAGCCGGCAAGGACCTTCCCCTCCTGAAGAAGACGGAGAGCCGATTGGTCCCAAAGCATGACTCGCACCATGTCTTCGTAGAACCGAAGAAGTTGTTCGTTGTTAACCATCCGTTGTTCGCCCCCTGGTCGGGTCTCATGATTCCATACTTATCAAGAGGTCTGTTACATCGTGGAAGTTATGGGACAAACCTGAGAGCAGCGTTTGTAGTCAGAACATGAGGGTCCCACCGTTGACGTTCAGGTCTTCGCCGGTGATGAACGCTGAACGCGAACTCAGCAGGAAGAGCACCACGTCGGCGAGTTCTTCCGGCTGCGCTGGACGGCCCAACTGGGCTGAGGCAGCAGCCGCATCGAAGTCCACGTCACCAATAATACCCCTTGCCTCTTCGACGAACCGACTACGCAGGGCTGTGTCAACGTGGCCAGGGCAAACTGAGTTGACGGCGATTTCAGGCGCAAGTGCCTTCGCCGCAGAACGGGTCAGGTTGATTACCGCCGCCTTCGAGGCGTTGTAGGGGGCTGAGGCCGGGCCAGGAACCTTTCCAGCGTTGGAGGCAATGTTGACGATTCGACCCGCTCCGGATGAACGAAGCAAGGGAGCAGACCATCGCATCGTCAGGTACGTCCCGAAGACATTGACTTTCAACTCTCGCTCCCAGTCCGCCCATGTGAGGGACTCGAACGGGTAGGCACCTCCGACAGCAGCTGAATTCACCAGACCGTGGAGTACTCCGTTAGTTGCCACCGCCACGGTCTCGAGAGCCTTCTCCACGTCGGCTTCATCGGACACGTCAACCGGGAGGGGCTCGGCGTGGCCCGCAGTTCCAAGTTCGCCAATTGCCGATTTGATAGCCCCGGGCAGGTCAAGGCACCAGACTCGACCACCAGCCTGAAGCAACTGTCGCGCTACCGCCGCCCCTATACCACCCGCGGCCCCTGTTACAAGGAATTCCTTCTCGGCAAACTCACTCATGTGCACACCATGTCTCTCAATATCCTCCGGCTACGGCCAAACCACCATCCAACATCACCGAGGTTCCGTTCAAGTAAGCGAACCGTTCGTCGGCAAGCCCAACGATGGCTCGGGCGACCTCCCGCGGATACGGAAGACGACCCTGCGGAAGCACGGACATGACCACACCTTCGCGACTCGGGTTCTCCTCCCAAGTCGAATTTAGAGCGGAAGTCCTGACCGGACCTAAGCCAACGGCGAATATGCGAATTCCAGCCGGAGACCACTCAAGCGCCAGGACCTCGGTGAGACTGATGATCGCCCGATTCACCGCGCAATAGTGGACATGGTCAAGAAATGCTTGATGCGCCGTTGTCGACGCCAAATTGACCACGGTTCCGGTTGCTTGCAGGAGGTTTGGATAGAAAGCCCGACAACAGAGGAAGGTCCCTTTCAGGTTGGCATCAACGAGAGCCACCCACTGGTCATCTTTAACAGCGATAGCAGGGATCCCTGCTGGCCACACTGCGTGAGCGTTGACAAGGAGGCCCACTGGGCCAAGGGCATCTGCTGTTTCGGCCAGAGCTCCAGCATCGCGAACGTCCACCCCGGCCCACTGCACATCGCTGTCGTTACCAGGACACACATCGACACCCACTACATGCCATCCGTCATCGAGTAGCACTCGGGCAACCTCTCTACCGATGGCACCCGCCGCTCCTGTCACGACTGCCGTTCAAGGGACGGCGTCCACGAGTCAGAGCCCGACGCTCCCGTCGACTACTTCGAGTTGCTTAAGCCAATCAAGTTGGTCTATTAGCGCCCAATGCTCAACTATCTGACCACCGCTGATCCGGTCGAAATGCGCTCCACGCGACCGAACGGGAGTGGACAATTCCCCATCCGCTCCGAGGAGAGTCATCTCACACGTCCAATAAGCAGCACCAAGATCTCCCTCAACCAGAATCAGCTGAAAGGTCGTCTCCAAATCCGGATAGTTGTCGCCCAGGGAAAGGAGGAAGTGAAGCCAGCCATCTCGTCCTGATTCCTCAACTGGAACCCCATGAAGAACCACGTCAGGGTGGACTACCTCCTCGAAAAGGGAGATAAAGCGGTTCTTCCAGCTCTTGTCCGTTGGGTCAAGCGGGAAGTCCCGCTCCTGAAACTCGCACCAGTGCATGAATACGCGCCTCGTTTCCTCCACATCTCCGCGGGGTGAAGTAAATGGGAAGACTGAGGGCATGGGCTCACTCCTTGTGGGTGGATACTTTCTGGTCTACTCCCCCTCCACCAGGTGAAGCAAACGCACCTAGGTCCACTGCCTCCCACCCCACACAACCCAGACAATGAAGCTTGTTTCGCCCATGCTGCAATAAGAGATGTCCGCCCAACCAACAGAAGTTCCTATGCCCAACAGGGGCGCAAGAGTCAGATTGACAGGTAACTTCGCGAAATCTCAACGGCACACCCATTTATCTCACCCGAGCCCGAATGGTACAACGGGGTCCTAGAGCCCGTTATCGATCCGGAACGCCCGATTGTCGACCCCCACCACCATCTCTGGTGCAAAGACGAACAGGGCTTCGACTACCTGCTACCTGAGCTCTTGGCCGATACGGGATCAGGCCACAATGTCGTCAAAACCGTCTTCGTCAACTGCCAAACCAACTATTGGACTACCGGGGCCGACCATCTTCGACCGGTTGGAGAAACCGCATTCGTTGCCAGACTCGCGGAAGAACAGGCACAGATGCCGGGCTCGAAGATCGCTGGAATCATCGGGCATGCCGATCTCACCCGCGGGGCTGAGGTCGAAGAGGCTCTGGAAGCTCACGAAGAGGCGGGAGGGGGACTATTCAGAGGAATCCGACACTCTCTCGCCCATTCCGAATATCCCGAGGTCTTGATGATCCCGGGCCGAGCACCGGCTGGGCTATCTGCCAGCAAGAGCTTTCGCTCTGGTGTTCACCGCCTCGGCCAACTCGGCTACATCTTCGAAAGTTGGCATTTCCACTACCAGATAGCCGAGTTCACTGACCTAGCTCGTGCTCTTCCCGAAACGACGATAATCCTCAACCACTTAGGGACACCACTTGGGGTTGGACCCTACGAGTCGCAAAGAACCGAGATCTTCCAGCGTTGGAGCGAAGCGATGAAGACCCTGGCCGAGTGCCCCAACGTGTTCGCCAAACTGGGGGGCTTAGCCATGCCCGACAACGGCTTTGGTTGGCACCTTGCCGACCGTCCAGCCACCTCCGATGAAATTGTCTCTGCCCAAGCCCACTACTACAACCACACCATCGACTGCTTCGGTCCCGACAGGTGCATGTTCGAAAGCAACTTCCCAGTAGACCGGCTATCCGTCTCCTACCGCGTTCTTTACAACGCCTTCAAAAAGATCGCCATGCAATATTCGGACCAAGAACAGGCGCAGATGTTCGCTGACACGGCATTGGGCACCTACCAAATCTAAATACTGGGAGCAGGGAGGCCCTCCTCGGGGGAACCGACTCCTCCACTTACAACTGCGAAACCAACTGCGAAACCAACTGCGAAACCCCCCAACTAGGAAAGACCGCGCACCTTCAGGTAGTCGTCGATGAGGCGAGCAGCATTCCAGACCAACCGCTGGTGTGCTTACTAAATAAATACCTTCTGAAGTATAGGATTGACATATGAGTACGAATCTATGACCGGTTTGTTGGCTGGGATCGACGTCGGTGGCACCTTTACCGACATCGTCCTTGTCGGTCCGGATGGCATCACGGTCGACAAAGTGCCGTCCAGCCCGCCAGATTTTCAGGATGGGTTTCTGGAAGCACTCCGCAAAGCCGGTGCAGACGGAGACACCGGCGAGGTACCGGACCGCATAGTTCATGGAACCACCATCACCACAAACGCCATCATCGAACGAACAGGGGCACGCGTCGGCTTCCTCATGACGGAAGGCCACCGCGACATCCTCGCTGTGGGATTGGGACGTAGGCCCAAGATGTACGACATCTTCTTCGATCCCGTCGAACCGTTGTTCCTCGCTCCTCGTCGCCGATGGCTCGAGGTGTCCGAGCGGATCGACGCCCAAGGTCGAGTTGTCTCGCCGCTAGATGAGGAATCGGTCATCGCCGCTGCTGCCACTCTGGTCACAGAACACGATGTGGAAGCAATCGTCGTCGTCTACATCAACGCGCATGCAAATCCCGCCCACGAACGACGTACCGGCGAACTATTGAGCCAACGATTCCCAGATCTAGACGTCACGCTCTCCAGCGAGGTGCTTCCCCGGCCGCGCGAGTACCGACGCCTCGTAACGGCTGGGTTCGATGCTTACCTGAAACCGGTTATCCGTCGCTACTTAGACCTCCTCCACAGGTTCATCTCGAAGACCGAGAGCCGCCTCTTAATCATGGGATCCGACGGTGGAGCGATAGGGAGCGCTGCCGTCCTCACGAGCCCTCTGATGACCGTCTTGTCCGGACCTGCAGCTGGAGTGGTCGGCGCGGCGCGCGTCGCTTCGGACGCGGGTTTCGACAATGTCGTGACCCTCGACATTGGGGGAACAAGCGCTGACATCTCGCTAGTGCGAAACGCGATACCGAGCATCACAGCATCGGCGTCTTTCGGCGACTACCCACTGAACCTACCCATGATTGATGTCCAGGCAATTGGCGCCGGTGGCAGCAGCATCGCGTGGGTCGACGGCGCGGGTGGGCTCAAGGTTGGGCCAGAGAGTGCCGGTGCCAACCCGGGCCCTGCTGCGTACGCCCGCGGTGGGACTAATCCAACAGTGACCGACGCCAGCCTCGTTCTCGGCTACCTCAACCCTGCATCCTTCGCTGGAGATCTGTCCCTTGATCCAGAGGCAGCGCTTGATTCGATCCGGAAACGGATCGCCCAACCGCTGGACATCGACGAAATCCGCGCCGCGCTTGGAATCCACACCGTCGTCAACTCGACTATGGCCAACACTCTCCGGCTGGTGACCCTGCGTAAGGGCCACGACCCCCGTGATCTTGCGCTTGTCGCGTTTGGCGGTGCTGGACCTACTCATGCCGGGCGGTTAGCGGCAGAAGTCGGAGTCCAAACAGTCCTGATTCCTCCCCATCCCGGCGTTCTCTCGGCACTCGGTCTGCTTCTAGCCCCCCTCCAGAATTCGGCGACGGCGAGCCTTCCGCCTGGCGCAACGACGCAGGACGCTGCAGCGGTTATCGCCAGACTCGACTCGATTCTCGAGGAAGGACTTCGCAAGGAACTGGTTGACCCAAGCGCCGTCGAACGCAACCACTTTGCCCTGCTTCGTTATGTCGGTCAGGCACACGAGCTGGAAGTCCCCCTCGAAGTAACCCATGGCTTTGACATCCTCGCCAAAGCTCGGGATGACTTTCACGGTGTCCACCACGCAACACACGGCCACTCCCGGCCAAGCTCCGAGGTAGAAGTCGTCATGGTCCGATCTGTCCACCGGGGCCCAAGTTCATTCCAAGGAACAATGCAAGTTGACACCCAAACAGGCCCGGCCAGCGCGACTTCACGTCAGGCCTGCTTTGACTCGGCAGAGGGGTTCTGTGACGTCCAGATCTTCCAACGCTCAGCCCTCGAAGCCGACAATACGATTGAGGGGCCAGCCATCATCGAGCAGCCGGACACCACCACCATCGTCTACCCAGGCGATTCCGCCTACGTCGACGAACACAATAACTTGGTCATGAAGATTCAGCCGCTGGGGTCGCGATGACTCGCCCGCCCGCGTTCGATCCAATCACGTTGGAGGTTCTTCGTGGGGCCTTTGACGTAGTAGCAGACGAGATGGAACTAGTTCTGCTGCGCAGTTCACACTCCACCATCATAAATGAAGCGTTGGACGCTACGTGTGCGATCTTCGACGCCAAGGGGCGGACCGTCGCCCAAGCCGTCTCACTTCCGGTGCACCTTGGAGTTCTTGTGGAGGTTGGTAAGAGGCTCGCGGCTCACTACCCCGAAGGTGAGGCGAGCAAGGGGGACCTGTACGTCTTCAATGACCCATACGACGGAGGAACGCACCTGCCCGACATCGCTATCGCAGCGCCGGTTCTGCACGACGGCACCTTGGCAGGCTACGTCGTAACCATGAGCCATCATTCGGACGTGGGTGGGTCCGCTCCAGGGAGCGTTGCACCGAATCCAGTCGATCACCTAGCCGAAGGATTGCGACTGCCACTCGTGAGGCTTGCGACTGGCGGAGAGACCAATACCGATGTCATTGAGATCATCGAAGCAAATACACGCACCCCCGCAGCTATGCGAGGCGACCTCGCAGCACAGATGTCGGCCTGCCACCTCGGAGCGGAACGGTTCGAGTCCATTGTCGAACGCTGGGGCCGGAAAACGGTCGACAGCGCTATCGAGGCCCTCATGGACCACGCAGAAACGCTCACTCGGGCCGAGATTGCGAAGATTCCGGACGGCAACTACGAATTCACCGACTGGCTAGACGGCTCCGGTGGCTCCCCGCCGTCGGAGCCGCTTCCATTCACGGTGACCGTGGGGGTATCTGGCTCAGATATCCACTTTGACTTCACCGGTACGGCGCCACAGGTTCCGACCTCATTCAACAACGTGCCAGCGTCCACCCTGTCAGCCTGCTATTTCGTCGTTCGAACACTCGCCGGCGACAGGGCTCCGAACAATGACGGCTGCTATCGCCCCATCACTGCGCATCTTCCCAAAGGAACGATTGTCAATCCGGATTTCCCGGCACCCGTAGCGGCTCGCTCGACTGGGTTGCTACGGGTCAGCAGCGCAGTGCAGGGCGCGATGGTGCTAGCCGCACCGGAACGGTTCAACGCAGCGAACTGTGGCCAGACCTCGTTGTTGCCGGTCGGAGGCCACGACCCTGAGAAGGGAGAGGACTTTGTCGGGGTCATCGGTGGACCATGGCGTGGCGGACTCGGAGCCCGCCCGGGAAAGGACGGCATCGACGTCACCGACACGGACATGTCCAACGTGTACCACGTCCCCATCGAGGCCACTGAGGCTCTACTACCGCTGCGTTTCAACCGTCTATCACTATGGCCAGACTCGGGAGGTGCCGGGAAGTGGCGCGGTGGCCTGGGGTACGAAGCAGAAATTGAGTGGCTTCGTGGACACGGACTGGTGTCATTGAGACGGGATCGGCATGTAATCCCACCATGGGGGACGAACGGCGGCCTTGATGGGCCGGTGAGCCATACAGCCGTGCGCCGTGCGGACGGGACCACAGAGCAGATTCCCAGCAAGAGCATGTTGTACCTTGAAGCCGGCGATGTCCTCTTGTTAAAAACGACCGGGTCAGGCGGCTATGGGTCACCACTGGAGCGCGATCCAACCGTGGTACTCGAAGATGTGCTCGATGGAAGGGTTTCTGTGGACGCTGCGCGTGAACTCTATGGCGTCGTGATTGTGGACAGTGCGGTGAGCCTAGAGGCCACCCAAAAGACCCGTAGAAGCCTCGGCGCCAGATCCCACGATGACCCTGCCAAGGGGACCCAATAACCGATTCTAGGTTTGAGGGCCTATTCACAACTTTGGGCTCCCTGGGGACATATCCAGGTCTGAACCTGGCGGAGAGAACCGACCCTAAGCCTCACCTAGTCTCGTCAACAGGCAAGATTTCCTATCTGACTTCCAGTTGCTTTAGTCGAAACGAACGGACTTAACCCGCCAACTCCATCACTCACAGGAACGACCATTGCGGCATTTCGGTCGCTCACCCCAGACGCAACGTACGGGCGAAAGCCTGGAGGTCCTCAATCAGTAAGGCTGGCTGCTCCAACGCCGCGAAGTGTCCTCCACGAGGCATCTCGGTCCAGCGCTCAATGTTGTAGATACGTTCTGCGTAGGAGCGCGGGGGCCAGGATAGGAGTTCCGCTGGAAACAGCGCCGCAGCGGTGGGGACCTCAACACGCTTGCCCGTCGGAGACAGCAGGCGCCCCCCTTCTTCGCGACGGCCATAGTAGATCCATGACGCAGTATTAAAGGTGCCAGTGACCAAATAGACCATGATGTTGGTCAATAACAAATCCTTGCTATACACGCTCTCGATGTCATCGCCATCGGTGTCCGACCATGAGTTGAACTTCTCAATGATCCAAGCGGCCTGGCCAACAGGGCTATCCATCATCGCGTAACTCAAGGTCTGCGGCTTAGTCGCCTGCTGGGTCCGATAGCCGTTCTCCATCAACTGATCTTGCTCAAATTCGACGGCCCAGGCCCCTTCCTCTGGGCCCTGCGGGCCATCTGGATGGCGCATCGTCAAGATATTTATGTGGATAGCCCGGCATGCCGGCGAGTGGTCGAACCCGAGCCAACTCGAAATAGCACCGCCCCAGTCACCGCCCTGAGCCAGATAGCTGTCATATCCCAATACCTGAGTCATGAGAGCGTTGAACAAGCCAGCCATCCTGCGTGGCCCGATAGGACGTGATGGTCGACCGGAGAAACCGAACCCAGGCAATGAGGGAACAATGACATCGAACGCATCCTCCACGCTGCCGCCAAACCGTTCTGGATGAGCAAGCGGCTCGATGATCTCAAGAAATTCGACGATGCTCCCGGGCCAGCCATGGCTGATGATTAAGGGCACTGGTGCAGGTCCGCTGCCCTTCTCGTAAAGGAAGTGGAGGTCAATGCCTTCGATAGGAGTGGTGTAGTGAGAGAACCGGTTGATCGCCGCCTCCTGTTTCCGCCACTCGAATTCATCAACCCAATAAGCACAAAACTCTTTCATATAATCAAGATTGGTGCCGTAGGCCCAACCGCCATCATCGGGCATTTCATGCCAGGGGTATCCCACGACCTGGGCGCGGATGCGATCAAGAGTCTCGTCATCGACATCAATATGGAACGGGTGAATATCCTTCATGTCCCAAGCCTCGTGGAACTCGCCGGCTTGCTCGCCAACAAAGACATCATGGGGTGGCCGCAGTCTCAGCGCCCCAGGCTGTCTCACGGACCTGACTGGCCTGACGGCAAAGCTCAACGATGCGGTTCGTTACCACCGGCGTGTCCATTAACCAGACACTACTGATACCGACTCCAATGGCAGAGGGGAAGTACAGCATCCGTCTGACGTGCGCCCGGCCACTGACTGTGGACGGGCGTTGCAACAATCCAACCTGCAACTAGGTGGTTGCCCTTGCGATTATCTGATTCAGGCGCTGAGTGTCTTTCTGGCGAGTTTTCGAGTTCGGTGCCGGTGACTGGTTCGGAGCCACGTCGCCGGTCGCCGTGGATGATGGTGTTCCATTCGACGGGTAAGGATGCGCTTGCTGGATTGGGTTCTGCACTCAATGTGGAAGGCCGTCGAATATCTGTCCGCACCGGTACTGTCTGGCAGCCGCTGAAGGGGTGGTCGCTGAATCAGAGCGGGAAGTCATCGTCAGGACGGCCCCATGGCACGACTTCCTCCGGTGGCCATCTGAGGCCTTGCCGGCACAGCAGGTACGCACTGCGAGATCGGTACCGAACCCGTCCATGGCATGGACGAGGTCGAGGGTTCAATTCCCTCTAGCTCCACGAAACACCGCAGGTCAACGACCTGCGGTGTTTCCGTTTTCAGGAGCCGGCGTCGAATCCGAGCGCGGTTATGCACCCCGGGTAAGTGGGCTGGTCGATGAGGGCCTGGTTCACGACCGTTTGCCGGAGGTGTTCGACGAGTCCGTCTGCATCCACTGCGATGGTCCCGTCCCGCAGTCTTTCGGCCAGCAGGAACCTGAGTTCTCCTAACGGCAGGGCCACGCCGAGGATGTTTCGCAGCCGCTCCGCCTCCAGGCGTCGGGCCTCGGCCCCGTATTCCACCTCACGTCCCACGATGTCCAGGGAGTTGGCTGCCACACGGGCCAGGAACCCGGTCCGCCCCTTCATGGCCGGAACCACCTCGGACCGCAGGTACCCGCTGACGCTCTCCAGGAGCTCGTCGACCCGCGGCAGGTCCAGACCGTCATCTCCACCTTCCCGGACGACGCCGACGACCGGACCGGGGATGAGCAGGTTCACACAGTCCACCTGGCACTCCGACGAGCGCCGCCCGATCGCCGCCCGCTCCACGCTGCGGTCCGGACCGGACCGGTACTGGTCGGCCATCCCCAGGCAGCCGGCCGACC
>Ga0302123_10001372_pt1 | contig 17379 bp, 17 predicted proteins | sample CB21_321_MG_FD_203109 | JGI IMG/M metagenome (GOLD analysis project Ga0302123, IMG submission 203109) | Marine microbial communities from Western Arctic Ocean, Canada - CB21_32.1 | ecosystem: Environmental > Aquatic > Marine > Oceanic | place: Canada: Western Arctic Ocean | collected 2017-09-28 | reverse complement strand
AGTTGCGCACTCCTTCCCAGCTAGTCTGTCCATCGCGCGCCAGATCACCGATCGTATAGGCGGCGGGCTCGCACTTCATCAACCAGTAGCGTCGTGGCATCGAGATATTGTCTGCGCAAAGAACCGGTGCGCCAAGCGCCAATTGGTTCTTCGGCGAGGGCGCAATGGACTCGTGCTGTGTCGCACACCGGGCTGGCATCTCGCGTCGGTGAAGGCCGAACGCGCGGTCCGGACACGCCGGAGAGACGTTCGGATAGGGGTTGCGGCCGGCAAGCGACTCGATCAATCTGGCGGTCAGATAGGCTGGTGGATTGGGTGATCCTGTACGCGCGGGCCAGATATCTCCGGCGGCCGATAGAGCGTGTTATGGGACATGGCTTGAGCCGTGCCATCGCGGGCCTGAAGGCCTGCGCCACGATGTTGCCACTCGGAGATGTCTAGTCCAGGTCCGGTAGGACCGCGGAGACCTCGGGAAACAGGATCTGCAACAGTGACAGCCGCGATCGGCGCCGGTGAGCGAAGCCGGTGGCGCGTTCGTACCGCTGCACGATTGCGAGCGCGGAGCCAAGCGAAGATTTCCGCGTGGCCTCGAATTCGACGCAGCGGACCGCCCTGGTGTCGGTCGAAGCACGGTAATGGACCACCTCGATGTCGGGGAAGTACCAGACCTCCAGGTCCTTGTGGAGTGTGCCGCTCCACTGGACGCCCAGATGGCTGAGAAACGCCTCGACCGCCGCGTGCTGGTCACCCGCATGATGCCCGAGATCGAGGTTGATTTCAGATCGGACCTCGGTGTCGGCTGCGATCGTCTTCAGTGTCAGATGATGCAGTGCGGCATCGTATCGATGTCGGATGACGAAGCGCCCATTCCGGCTGCCGTCGGTCAGGTAGTACCGGTCTTGCACGCGAAGCGAGGTCGTCCTCGTCGGCTGCAATCGGCCGAGCGCCTCGCGAAAATCGGTGAGGTCGAACTGCTCGTCGATGATGAACTTGTGCTCTATCTCCGTGAACTGCAGGTCGTCAGCTGTCACCTGGTCATCCTCTCGCCGCGTCACCAGACGGCATTCACATCCACCGCTTGAAGCGACCGAGCACCAAGCGGCGCAGTTTCACGCGTCTCGGCAGGCCGCGGAGGATTCCTTCGTGTATCAGGACGTTGTCCGGGTCCCGGCGCAGTGCCTCGAAGATTGCCGAGGCGTGGGCGACAGCGCGATCGTCGCGCGTGGCAAGCATCGCCTCGGCCAGCCGGTCGTGCGCGGCGTCCTCGAAGTTGTAGCTGCCGAACGCGACCCAGGCGTTGTCCACCAGGAGGATCTTCGAGTGCTCGCCGTGGAGGTTCTCGCGCACTTGGACCCCGGCATTCAGCAATTGCTCGTACCCGACGGCTGCGGCAATCCACGCCAGGTCGGTGGCGGGTAGCGCGTGTCGGTGGGAATGGTACACTTCCACGTGCACGCCTCGGCGGGCCGCCCCGACCAGTGCCGTCATCAGCGGCTCCACCGGTTTGAAGTAGAAGCTGGTGAGCTGGACCGTGTCCTGGGCGGCGTCGAGCATGTCGATCATCCGGTCGGTTACCTCGTTCCGACCCCGCCACCCGAGTGGGCCCCATCGGCCCTGGTGCGTGTTCGGGTTGCACAGCCAGTACTCGAGCGCCATGTCGCCCGAAGCGTTCGCCCGCTCGTCGTCCAGATGACGCAGGTGGTCGTCGTCGACCGCGCCGCCGATCGCGCGATAGCTCTCGAGCAGCGTCCGAACCACCGGTCCACGCAGCGAGACTGAAAATTCATTCCATGCCTCGAAGGAAGATCGCGATATGTTGCTGCTACCGAAGATCGCCTCGCCAGCCTCGGATATCTGGATTTTTACATGCTGTCCGCCGCCCAGTTGTCGTTGCAGGTAATGTCTCGGCTGATAGAACGTGACGACGGTCCCGGCGTCGCGCAGTTCGTTCAGTCGGGCGGCGAGCGTGGCCCGGAGGTCACGCGTCATCAGCACTCCGCCCAGTCGTTGGCCGAAGCGGTCCACGAGCAGGTTGACCGCGACGCCCCGACGCTGCGCCTGGAGCAGGGCCGCAAGGAGTTCCACGCCGTACTCGTCGTACTCGATGTAGTAGGTGGAGAGATACAGAAAGCGCTTCGCCTCGCGGATCATGGCGAGGCGGCACGCCCACTCGGCCGCACGATCCCACAACGGACGCAGGCTGGAAGCGGACGGCATTTAGTAACCCGTGGTGAATGTTCCGCTGCATCCGGCTGGGGTTGGGCAGGACTTTAGGCCTGCGATGACGGCTACTGCCGTGTCCCACAACCTTGTCTTCAGTTGAATGCTGCCGGTATTCTCCTTCGCCGAGCCTTGCCAGACGGGCTCACCACCGTTCTCGGTGCAACGCGGGACTTTCACCACGGGTCGCTAGAGCCGGTAGCCGCCGGAGATGTCGATGTTGACGCCGGTCACGTAGGTGGCGTCGAGCAGGTATTCGACCGCCTGTGCGACGTCATGTAGGCTGCCGGCCCGACCAAGCGGCACCCAGGCTCCGATCTCGTGCTGGGGCGGGAGGTCGACCGAATTCTCGAGCTGGCCGGGTGAGACCATGTTGACCCGAATCTGCCGCTTGGCATGCGCCGCTGCCAGTGCGCGTGTCAGCACGAGGAGCCCGGTCTTGCTCACGTAGTAGTCCGTCCCGTGGACGTTGGCGCGGATGCCCTCCAGCCCCGCCATGCCGATGTTGATGATGTTGCCGCCTCCGGTCATGAGCCGGAGCGCGTGGTAGCAGCAGTAGAAGGCGCCTGAGAGGTTGGCGGCGAGGGTGGCGTCCCACACGGTGGGGTCGAGCTGGGTGACATGCTGCGGGTTGTAGTTGCCGACGTTGTTCACCAGCAGATCGACGCGACCTTCCACGCGCGTGATATCTTCGAAGACCCCGGCCACCTGGCTCTCCTCGCCCACGTCCACCGCCAGCGCCCTGGCCCGTTGCCCACGCGCACCGATCTCCTGTTCGAGGGACCGCGCATCGGCTTCCGAGTCGCGATATAGCACCACCAGGTCGTAGCCGCGGGCCGCCAGCGTCGTGCACAGCTGCCGGCCCACGCGTCGAGATCCGCCGGTCACCACGGCCACCGGGGTGGGGTTCGGTGCGCTCATCCCCGAGTGCGCTCCACCCGCACGAACGCGCACGCCGCGTCTGCGACCGCCTGCGGCTTGCGGATCTCCAGCCGAACCGCCCGTACGCGGCCCATCTGTTCTAGTAGCATCGCGGCCGTTTCTTCCGCCATCGTCTCGATGAGCGTGAACTCCCGATGCTGGATCAGCCCGGTCACGGTTGCGGCGACGCGGTCATAGTCAATGGCATCGCCGATTGCATCGGAGCCGGCCGCAGCCGCAAAGTCATAGTCGAACTCGATGTCGATGATCACCGGCTGGGGCTGTACGCGCTCCTCTTTGTAGACGCCGACGATGCAGGCGACCTGCAGGCTCGTGAGTCCGGTTGTTCCGATCATCGCGTCGTCTCCCTACGAGTTGCCCGGCCACTGCTGCCCATCATGTCGGCCTCCGTACGATCCAGATCTGTTCGCGTGCGGTCGCCTGCGCGAACGGCGTGCGCTGAAAATCGCCGTAGCACGCGTCGATGTCGAAGCCGGCATCTTCGAGCAGCGCTCGAGTCTGGGTCGGCTCCAGCCAACTCAGACTCAACCGGCGATAGCGGCGCCGGTCCAGCAGCCCGTCTACGGTGAGTTCGTCCTCCCAGGTTACAACCGTGACCGACTGGGAGGGCTCGTCCAGCAGGGAGGTGACCCACAGCAGGACCTCCGTGCCTGCCGGCGATCGATAGGCGGCTCGAAGCTGGACCTGCCGCATATGTCTCTTGAGAGCAGGCGTCATCAGGAAATCGTCGAAGATGAATCGTCCGCCCGGACGCACCTGGGTGAAAACCTGACGGAGCGCTTGACGCTTGTCGTCGAGCGTCAGCAGATGCCCGATGCTGTGATAGGGCAGGGAGATGAGGCCGGCTGGCTCCTCGAGCTCGAATTCGCGAAAGTCCGCTTCGAGCAGCGTGATGTTGTCTCTCACGCCCGCCTGCTGAGCCCGTTGCCGACACAGCGCGAGCATGGCCGGCGAAGCATCCACGCCGATGACGTGCCGCCCCTGTGTCGCCGCCTCGACCGCGATACGGCCGTCTCCGACCCCGAGCTCGACGATCGGGCCCTCGGCCGCCGCATATGCGTCGAGGTAGAACGACAGGTTGGCTCGGGTGGACGCCGCGGTGTCGGTCCACACGGCGTAGATCTCGGCGAAGCTGTCGTACTCGACGTTGGGTCCGGCTGGCGAGAAGGGGGGCTCGGGCGACGGCATCGTCCGGGGAGGATATCAGGGAATGGACGGGTCGCGTACTCCGATGCCGGGCTGCGTGCATGCCGAGTCCTGGACAGCCGGCTAAAGCTCGCGTAACGGCTCGGTGAACTGCCCGTGCGCCAAGCTGGATTGAACGGAGGGCGCTTATGGCCTACCGGAGACGAGCGTCACCGCGCTGACCGACGGTCGCAGGCAGCTGGAGGGAGTGGCGCGGCAATCTGGACCATCGATATCAATCGTGAGCGCCGTGGCAGTACGAACCTGACCAGTGGCATAATCATGATAGGCGCACGAAACGATCACGGTTTCCAGCGCGGTAGCAGCCGGCGAATCAGTCATGGCGCCCATGTCTGAGTGCGCCGCCGGGAGGACTCGACGTCAGACGACCTCATGGGTGACCATCAACGGCAGGGGCGATCGGGAAGGCAACGTCGCCAGGGTGAGCGACGCGTGCGCTATACCCCTGTGGCCGTCGAGCGCCGCCAGAGCGGCGAGCGGCGACGCTCCGGGGTCGACCGGCAATTCATGCGGCCCTAGCGGAACACAGTGTACGTCCAGGGATATGACCCCGGCGCTGGACGTTCACTACGAACGACTAGCGCCAGTGACTGACAGACATCAGCTCGCTGGTGTTCCTTCAATTTCCAGCTGACACCGCCTGAAGCCACCGCCTTGCAGGCGATGGTGATTCTCTCGAGGTTGACCTCGGCGATGTCCCGATTGATCGGAGGGTGCATACCCGTGACTGTGTCCATGTGTCGTTGCTGTTTCGCGTCGGCCCTTGGTGTGTGGTGGCTGCTGCAGGCCGTGCCCCTCGTTGCCCAGCAGTCCGCGGCGCGTGAGCTGACCGCGGCCGGGTTCCCGCTGGTTCGCGCGGTGCCGGTCGATGAGGGGCCCCTCGTTGATGGTGATGTGATCAATGACCCGGCCTACGCCGACGCCGTGCTCGCGACCGGATTCGTGCAGAATCGGCCGTTCGAGGGACAGCCGGCATCGGAGCGCACCGAAGTACGTATTGTCTATTCCGACGACATGATCTATTTCGGAGTGGTCTGCTATACCGAGGACCCGGCCACGATCGTCGTTGCCGACAGCCGTCGGGATACCGACATGACGGAGACCGACAGTTTCCGGATTATTCTCGATACCTACCTCGATGGGCAGAACGGCTTCGTCTTTGGGACCAACCCGGCCGGAATCGAGTACGACGGCCAGCTGACGAATGAGGGGCAGGGCACTGGCGGATTCGGTGGTGGCGGCAGCGGACGTCCCGGTAACAATCTGCAGCAGCGAGGTTCTGGTGGCGGCTTCAACCTTAACTGGGATGGCGCGTGGCAGGTCGTCACGAGTGTGACCGACATTGGGTGGAGTGCCGAGATCGCCATTCCATTTCGCACGCTCCGCTATCCGCGGAACGACGTGCAGAGCTGGGGTGTCAACTTCCAGCGAAATATTCGCATTCGGAACGAGCAGGCCTTTTGGTCGCCTCTCCCCCGTCAATACAGCATCAATCGGGTCTCGCTTGCCGGGGAGCTTCAGGGCGTCGCGGTGCCGGCACTGCGCAATTTGCAGTTCACGCCATACATCCTGGGCGAATCGCTGTATCGGACTGAAGGTCGGCGCAACCTCGGCACGGGCGACCTGGGTGCCGACCTGAAGTACAGCGTGACACCGAGCATGACACTCGACCTGACCTACAACACCGACTTTGCACAGGTGGAGGTCGACGACCAGCAGATCAACCTCGATCGGTTTACCTTGTTCTTTCCGGAGAAGCGCCCATTTTTTCTCGAGAACGCCGGTCTGTTCTCCGTCGGGCAATCTGGGGCGGTCGACATCTTCTTCAGTCGTCGCATCGGACTCGGTGACAGCGGCGAGCAGATTCCGATCGTCGGTGGCGGCCGGCTGTCCGGAAAGATCGGGAGCAACACGAACGTCGGGTTCCTGAACATGCAGACCGCGTCAGTCGGGGGGAGCGGCACGCCGGGCCAGAACTTCACGGTGGCGCGGGTGCGACAAGACCTCGCCAACCGCTCGAATATTGGTGCCATGCTCGTCAACCGGGAGGCGACTGGCAGCTTGGGTGGCGATGGGGACTACAACCGCACCTATGCGGTCGACGGGCGCTGGGGGATCGGAGACGGCGGCACGCTCAGCGGGTTTGCCGCGGCGACCGACGCGCCCGGGCTGTCAGGGGGCGACACGCACGCGTATGGCCTCAACGCGCAACACGAAATCGAATGGATCCGTCTCGGTCTCGGCTACACGGAGGTGGCTCCGAACTTCAATCCGGAGGTGGGGTTCCTCGCGCGTCAGAGCTATCGACGGATGAACGGCAGTGTATTCACGACGTTTCGTCCCGACGACTTCATGGGTGTCCACGAGATTCGACCACACATATTTCACAATTCCGTGTTCGACTTCGAAACCGGCCGGCACGAGACGCGGTTTACGCACATCGACAATCACATCGAATGGCGGAACGGCTACGAGATCCACACCGGCATGAATCTCTCTCGGGAAGGCGTGTTTGAGCCGTTCGAGATATTCCCCAGTGTCATCATTCTGCCTGGAACCTACGACCACAAGGAAGCCCAGATTGCGGGCAACACCAACCGGGGTGCGCCTATCAGCGCCAATATCAACACCATCGTTGGTGGGCTGTTCGGCGGTGACCGCGTAACGATCACCCCGTCGATTTCGGCCCGTGTCGGCGAAACGGTCAACGCCGCATTCGAGTGGAGCTATAACGATCTCCGGTTGCCGGCTGGCGACTTTACAACCAACCTCGCACGTCTGCGCGTGTCCTATTCCTTCACCACCAGGATGTTCTTCCAGGCGCTCGTCCAGTACAACGACCGGGCCGATCTCTGGTCGTCCAATCTTCGGTTCGGTCTGCTGTCGGACGCCAATACCGGTCTCTTCGTGGTCTACAACGACATCCAGGGTCTCGGCAGCGAGATCCCGACCGGCGCGGGACGCACTCTCACGGTCAAGTACAGCTATATCTTCGAACTGTTGCGCTAGCCCGGCCGCACTGGGCGAGCGTGATCGATCTCACCAGAGGATGCGGGGAGAGGCCGGGAGGACAAAAAAGACCAGGCAAGAGGCCACGAGGGTTGAAGCAACGTGACCCATGGACTCACTTCTGCTTGCGAACGGTGCTCTTTCTCGTCGTCTTGCGAGTTGTCTTCCGTTTGGCGGCGCTACGAGCGTTCTTGGGCGCCTTCTTGGCCGTGCTACTGCTGGCCTTCTTGGCAGCCCGTCTGGCTTTGGTGCGGGCTTGTCCCGCCGCCGCATGGTCACGAACCACGTCGAATCCCTCGCGGACATGATCCATCACGTCGCCGGCGAGGTCGTCGGCCCCGACTTCCTTGGCCCACGACCGCAGCGCCCCTGCTATGGTCCTACCCAGCTTCGTGGTAGCGGCAGCCACCTTCTTGTCACGCGGACTCGCCATCTCTCCTCCTTTGTAGATGCATCTCTATGTCGATTCGATGAGGACCCTGCCGGCGTCTACTGTTCCGCAAGCGGGATAAACAGCGAGATCCGGTCCCCGTTGCCAACCGCGCGCGAGATGTGCCCCTGGCCTGCCGTGTCCTCGGCCAGTAAAATGTGACCCGGGTGCAGCCTGATCGTGGTACCGTCGCCGAGCTCGACCTCGCTCTCGCCGCTCAGTGTAATCACATACTGTCGCCGTGGCGCGTTGTGCCAGTCGATGAAGTAGTCGGTTGACGTTCGCCGGAACTGGAGACTGGTGACGTCGACTGGCTCCGAGAGCTCGGTTGCGCCACGCGGCACGCCGAGCGGCACCTCGTACTCTTCCACGTGCGTCTGGTCGTCTGGGCCTGTGTAGATCCGGGTGACTGTGATTGGCGTGCGCTCCTGTGCCGCCACGTGTGCCTCGCTCGTCCAGTGCAGCCCCATGAGAATCAGCGCAGGCACCCATCCGAGCGTGACGAATCCGGTCGTAATCCTGCGAGCAGATCCCATCGTTGTCCCCATTGGTGAGGTTGTGAACCAGCCTTGATTATAGCCGCCGGACGGGCTTGGTTCTCGGAAATCAGGTCGGCGGCGACGAACCTGGTTCGTCCGAGATGGACTAGAGCGAGCGCGCGACAGACCCGCTCGTGTGTGCGACGGCGTCCGGACCGATCGGGCACGCCCCGCTCGCAGGTCGACGTGTGGTAGGGTCCGGAGACCGTCATGAGCGCACCGTCCGTCCTTGAGCGTCTGGGGCTGCACCGTCCAGAGTTACGGGCGTGGGCCATGTATGACTGGGCCAACTCGGCCTTTATGACGACAGTCGTCACAGCGGTCTTTCCGATCTACTTTGCCTCGGTGGCTGCGGCCGATCTCGATCCTGCGACGGCGACCTTTCGCTTCGCCGTCATGACGTTCGTCGCCCTGTCGGCTGTGGCGGTCCTGGCACCGGTGCTCGGCGCGATCGCTGACTTCGCGGGCATCAAGAAGAAGATGCTCGGCGCGTGTCTGGGGTTTGGCGTCGTCGCCACCGCCTGCATGTTCTTCATTGAACGTGGGGACTGGCTGCTGGCCGCCCTGCTGTTCATGGCGGCCAACATCGGCGTGACCGCCAGCTTCGTGTTCTACGACTCGCTGCTACCGCATATCGCGAGCAACGAAGAGATGGACCGCGTGTCGACCGCCGCGTACGCGCTTGGGTATCTGGGTGGCGGGCTGCTGCTGGCGGTCAACCTGGCCTGGATCCAGCGGCCGGACCTGTTCGGATTGGGCGGGTCGGAGATTGCGAGCCGGTTGTCGTTCCTGAGCGTAGCCATCTGGTGGCTGGGATTTTCGATTCCGTTGTTCAGGACCGTGCCGGAACCGGTTCTGGTCCTCGAGCCGTCCGGGCTGGCGGCTGGACCGAGCGTCATCCGTACGGCCTTTGCACGGCTTGGGGAGACCCTGCGCGAGTTGCGTGGCTACAAGCAGGCGTGCCTGATGTTGCTGGCGTTTCTCGTGTATAACGACGGCATTGGCACGATCATTCGGATGGCGACCACCTTCGGCACCGAGATCGGGTTGGAGCAGGCGGACCTCATTACCGCGATCATGCTGGTGCAATTCGTCGGTGTGCCGTTCGCGTTGCTGTTCGGGCAGATCGCCGCGTGGATCGGGGCGAAGCGCGCCATCTTGCTGTCGCTGGCTGTCTACGTCGTCATCTGCATCCTAGCCTATCGGATGACTACGGCCACCGAGTTCTACGTCCTGGCGCTGTTGGTCGGGATGGTGCAAGGCGGCAGCCAGGCACTGAGCCGGTCATTGTTCGCCAGCATGGTGCCGCGGCACAAGTCAGCGGAGTTCTTCGGATTCTTTGGAGTGTTCGAGAAATTCGCCGGTATCGTGGGGCCGGGTGTCTTCGTCGTGATGATCCTGGTCACCGGCTCGAGCCGCGGCGCAATCCTGTCAATCATCGCGTTCTTCGTCATCGGCGGCGGACTGCTGGCGACGGTGGACGTGGATGAGGGGCGGCGAGTGGCGCGGAACGCCGAGGCGGATCAGCGACGGTGATCCCGCAGAGGACGCGCAAGGGTGGGTCGTCAGGGCGGGAATCGCACGAGTGCCGGCACCATGCCTTTGGGCAGCGGCGTCCGTGCGGTGATCATTGCCAGCAGCGAGTAGTACCCGTCGGCCTCTGCTATCGGCGGCATATGGTCCGGGGTGTCCACAGGAGCTCCTTCCGCTGAGGGGGCGTGGATCAATCGTAATAATGTGCGCGAACTTGCGTTGGAGGTCACGTGCGGCCGATAGCAGATTTGCCGCAGCCTGGAATGTGATGGTGCGTGGAGACCCTTCGGGGCCGCCTCTGGAACGAATGGACTACCTGCGATGACCGGCTCGATGAAATATCAGGAACTGTTCAATCTGAAGGGGCAGGTCGCCGTGGTAACCGGTTCTTCGAAAGGGATTGGACGGGTCATCGCCCAGACGCTGGCCGAGGCGGGCGCCCGGGTGGTTGTGTCGAGTCGCAGGCAGAAGGGGTGCCAGGCGGTAGCCGACGGCATCGTGGCGGCGGGGGGCGAGGCGATCGCGACCCCGTGTCATATGTCGCACCTCGACCAGATCCGGGCTCTGGTCGAGGGCACCCTCGAGCGGTGGGGTCGTATCGACGTGCTGGTGTGCAACGCCGCCGTCAATCCCCACTTCGGCCCGATGGTCGACGTGACCGAATCGGCCTACGACAGGATCATGGACACCAACGTGAAGCACAACCTCTGGTTGTGCAACCTGGTGCTGCCGCAGATGGCGAGCCGCCAGGATGGTGCCGTGATCATCGTTTCGAGCATTGGCGGGCTCAAGGGCCACGACAAACTCGGGATCTACGCGATCTCGAAAGCGGCCGATTTTCAGCTGGCCCGCAACCTCGCGGTCGAGTGGGGCCGCAGCAACATCCGTGTGAACTGCATCGCGCCGGGGCTGGTCCGCACCGATTTCGCGAGAGCCTTCTGGGAGGATCCAGACCGGCTTCGCGAAGCGGTCGCGACTTATCCGCTCGGACGGATCGGGGAACCGGAGGACTTGGCCGGCGCGGCGCTGTTGCTGGCATCCCCGGCCGGGCGGTTCATCACCGGTCAGGTGCTGGTCGTCGACGGTGGCGCCACGATCTCGTCGGGACGGTTTACCTGAGCGAGAGCCCCTGGGGAGGCAGGAGGGTTCCGCTGGCTGTGGATCAGAGACGGTCACGGGCGGGTAGGTTTTGCGGAGACGGGCAGGCTGCGATACGGTAGTACCATTACGGTTAACTGTTTCCACGGCCACGACAATACAAATACGAGACCCCATGAACTATCAACTCTTCCTGTTGCTGCATGTGACCTCCGTGATCCTGCTCTCTGGCGTGACGTTCGCAGCCTTCGCGGCGCCGCAGTCCGAAAACCGCCGGCCCTCGTTGATGATGTCCGGGGTGCTCAGCCTGCTCATCTTTTTGACCGGTTTCGGCGCGATGGGGATGATGGGGCTCGGGTTTCCCGGCTGGGCGATGGTCAAGGTGGTCTGCTGGTTGGTGTTGTCAGGACTTACCGGGATGGCGTTCCGGATGACCGGTCGAATTCCCACGCTGCGGATCGTGGCCGTTGTCGTCATTCTGATCGCGGTCGCGATGGTGACATACAAACCTTTCCAGTAGTGTGACGGGGCTTCGCCCCGAACCCCGCGCCGTGCCGGCGGGCCGCGCATTGCCGAGCGGTCTGGGCTGTCCAGGTCGGCCCACTGTGGATGAAGCTTGTCGCCGGGCTAAGTTCGCCCGGTGGCTATCAGGACGACGCCCTTCCTCGCCAGATCCCGCACACGCTCGCCATAGAGCGAAAAGCGCTGGTCTTGCGTTTGCCCGCGCAGGAAGCGGATGTAGATCTGCTGGATGATGACGACCACCTTCAAGACGCCGAACACGTGATACCAGGCGACGCCGTCGAGATCCAAGCCGGTCCGGCGCGCGTATCGTTCGACCACCTCGGCTCGTGTCGGGAAGCCCGCAAGGCTGGTCGGCGACCCCGAGACCTGATGCCAGCGTGGGTCGTCATCCGTCTCGCTCCAAAAATTTAGCAGATAGCCCAGATCCATCAACGGGTCGCCTCGCGTGGTCATGTCCCAGTCGAGCACGGCGACGGCGGTGGCCGGGTCGGCTGGGTCGACCAGCAGGTTGTCCAGCTTGTAGTCGTTGTGCAGGAGCGCAGTGACCTGCGGTGTCGGCACGGCTGCCTCGAGCCACCGGAGCATCCGGTCGACGTCGGGCACTGCCTGATTCTTCGCTGCGTCCCAACGGCGGCCCCATCCATCGAGCTGTCGCTGGGCGAATCCTTCCGGTCGGCCCAGGTCGCCCAGGTCGACCATGGCAGGGTCTACCTGGTGTAGGTCGGCCAGTACGTCGACGATCATCTCGCCGACTCGTCGGACGAGATCCGGCCGCCCCTGCAATCTCACCGGCAGCTCACTGCGGATAACGATGCCGCGCCGCCGTTCCATGACGTGAAAGTCGGCGCCGAGGATGTCCGGATCGGTGCAGAGAGCGTAGCTGACCGGAGCTAGCGGGAAGGCGTCGCCCAGCCGCACCAGCACGCGATGCTCTCGCCGCATGTCGTGCGCGGTCGGCGCGATCGGACCCAGTGGCGGCCGGCGGAGCACATACTCGGTGTTGCCAAAACGCACCAGGTAGGTCAGGTTGGCGTGCCCGCTTCCGAATTGCTGTAACGTGAGAGGCCCCGTCGTGTCCGGTAAGTTCGCGCGGAGCCAGGGTTCGAGCCGGGCCAGATCCAGCTGCTCGTCGGACCGGACCGCTATGACATCCGGGTCGGTCACTCGGGTCACGCTAGACTCCTTGAAGCGCGTTTATCGTGACGATGGCGTCACGTTTCGATTCGTGTCTGTCGCTCCAACCATTACAGCTCCTGTCGGCGATGCTGGGCCGTCCGTGTGGACGGACTGAGGCGTCGCGTCGTTGTCGGGCGCCTCAGGCAATCTCGAACAGACCGGCGGCGCCCATCCCACCACCGATGCACATCGTCACGACTACATACCGGGCTCCGCGGCGTTTCCCCTCGATTAAGGCGTGCCCGACCAGCCGCGCACCGCTCATGCCATAGGGATGCCCGATGGCAATCGACCCGCCGTCGACATTCAGCCGCTCCATCGGAATGCCAAGCCGGTCCCGGCAGTAGACCACCTGGACGGCGAAGGCCTCGTTCAGCTCCCAGAGGTCGATGTCGTCGGTTGTCAGGCTGTGCCGCTCGAGCAGCCGCGGGACCGCAAAGACCGGGCCAATGCCCATCTCATCCGGCTCACATCCGGTGACGACCAGTCCCCGGTAGACGCCCAGCGGCTCGATCCCGCGGCGTGACGCGAGCGCTCCGTCCATCACCACGCAGGCCGATGCCCCGTCAGAGAGCTGACTCGCGTTGCCGGCCGTGATGAACTTGTCTTCCCCCATCACCGGGACCAGCGCGGCCAGAGCCTCGATGGTCGTGCCGGGCCGGTTGCCCTCGTCGAGCGTCAGGGTTACGGCTTCGTCGGTGACGGCGCCAGTCTGCTTGTCCGCGACGCGCTTGATGGTGCTCAGCGGTGCGATCTCGGTATCGAAGCGACCGGCCTCCTGTGCGGCCGCGGTCCGCCGTTGGCTCTCGAGGGCGTAGGCGTCCTGTGCTTCCCGGCTGATGGCGTAGCGCGTGGCCACGACCTCGGCCGTGTCGATCATGCTCATCCAGAGCTCCGGCTTGTGCCGCATCAGCCACTCTTCGGTGAAGTGTTCCTTGTTCAGCGTGTTCTGGACGAGACTGATCGACTCCACCCCCCCGGCCACCATAATTGGTACTCCGTCGGCCAGCACCCGGTGCGCGGCGACGCTGATCGCCTGCAGACCGGAGCTGCAGAAGCGGTTGATGGTGGTGCCGGCCGTCGTCACCGGCAGCCCTGCGCGGAGAGCGGCCAGTCGAGCCACGTTGTGTCCCGTGGCACCCTCCGGTAATCCGCACCCGATGACTACGTCCTCGACTTCGCCAGGCTCGACCCCCGCACGCTCCACGGCCCTCGCGATGGCGTGCCCGGCGAGGATTGCGCCGTGCGTGTTATTGAATGCGCCACGGAACGCCTTCCCGATTGGGGTCCTGGCAGTGGAGACGATGACGGCGTCTGGCATGGGCGAAGCTCCTCCTGGCGGCTCACCAGCGTGGCGAGTCTGGAAGCCTATACTACACAGCTTGGAATCTTGAATTCAGATGTCAGGCGAAGAGCAAGCGAGGTACTCATGCGCGTCATCAACGGTGTCGACGATCTCGAGGCATTGATTGGGACCGAGCTGGGCGCCAGCCCGTGGCTGAGCATTACCCAGGAGATGGTCGATCGGTTCGCCGACGTAACGCTCGACCACCAGTGGATCCACGTCGATGCGGAACGAGCCGCGCGAGAGTCCCCCTACGGAACGACGATCGCGCACGGTTTTCTGACGCTCTCGTTGGTTCCGTATTTCACGCGACAGATCGCCGACCTGCGTGGTGTCTCGCGCCAGATCAACTATGGGGTGAACAAGGTGCGTTTCCCGAACGCGGTGCGGACCGGCACGCGGGTGCGGGGAGTACAGACCGTGCTTGTCATGACCCGTCTGGACCCTGAAACGGTCCGGTTCACCAGTCGGTTTGTGATCGAGATCGAGCGTGAGACCAAGCCGGCCTGTGTCGCCGAGACGGTCACGATGGCCTACGCTTAGGCCTCCTCGCCTTTCTTCAGTTCCAACCGCGCCACGGCTCGCCGGTGCACCTCGTCCGGGCCGTCGGCCAATCTGAGTGTCCTGGCATGAGCCCAGGCCGCTGACAACCCGAAGTCCTCGCAGATGCCGGCCCCCCCGTGGATCTGGATCGCGCGGTCGATCACCGCGAGCGCCATCTTGGGCGCCACCACCTTGATCATCGCGATCTCGGCCCGGGCAACCTTGTTGCCGACCGTATCCATCATGTGCGCCGCATGCAGCGTCAGCAGACGAGCCTGCTCAATCTCGATTCGGGAGTTGGCGATCGCCTCCATCACCACCCCCTGATCGGCCAGCGGTCTTCCGAACGCGATACGCGACTTCGCCCGTGCGCACATAGCGTCGAGCGAGCGTTCGGCGAGCCCGATGAGCCGCATGCAGTGGTGGATGCGGCCAGGACCCAGTCTGCCCTGGGCGATCTCGAACCCGCGTCCCTCGCCGAGCAGCAGGTTCTGGGCCGGTACCCGTACGTTGTCGAACGTGATTTCGAAATGCCCGTGCGGTGCGTCGTCGTAGCCAAAGACCGTGAGCGGGCGCACCAGGGTGACGCCCAGCGTGTCAACGGGCACCAGGATCATCGACTGCTGCTGGTGCTTCGGGGCCTCCGGGTCGGTCTTACCCATCAGAATGAGTAGCTTGCAGCGCGTATCACCGGCCCCAGACGCCCACCATTTGCGGCCGTTGATCACGTAGTTGTCTCCGTCCCGCTCGATTTGGGCGCAGATGTTCGTCGCGTCCGAGGAGGCGACTTCCGGCTCGGTCATCGCGTACGCCGAGCGGAGCGTGCCCTCCAGCAGCGGCGTCAACCACTGTCGCTTTTGCGAGGGGGTGCCGTACCGAACCAGCACTTCCATGTTGCCGGTGTCGGGCGCCGAGCAGTTGCACGCCTCTGGTGCGATCGGCGAGCGGCCCATGATCTCGCAGAGCGGTGCGTACTCGAGCGTCGTCAGACCGGCACCGAGCTCGCTGTCCGGCAGGAAGAGGTTCCACAAGCTGGCTGCCCGCGCCGCGCGTTGCAGCTTCTCCATGATCGGCGGCGATTCCCACCGGTTGGTGGCGGCGTCGAGCTGCTCGGAATAGACCTGCTCGTTTGGGTAGATCTCCTCGTCCATGAAGACGAGGAGGCGCTGACGGAGCGCTTCGGTTCTGGGTGAGTACGAGAAGTCCATGCGTACCTCGGGGGCTGCTGGCGATCAGCCCAGAAGTGTCGTGGTATTGCGACGCCGCCACAGTATAGTTCGGTCACTTTCTCTCGGCATGGATGAGTCGAACAGCCTGGTCGAGCCATTCCAGTGACCGGACGACATGCAGACCTTCAACCAGGAGCACTCTCGAACGCTGGTGTCTGCGGAGCTGGTCTACGACACTGACCGCTGCGCTGGCCGAGTGGCTGGGCAGCCTCTCATGCGCCCTCCGAGAGGTAAGGGATTGTCTGCGGACCCTCAGGGAGCACGCATAGTTGCGCCGTGGGTCCGAACCGCCTCAGGGCGTCTCGCGTCGCTTCGCCCACATCGTCAATCGGCGTCAGGTGCGCCGACCGCACCTGGTCAGCCGACAGCCCGTCGGTTTTTAGGAGCACTTCGGCGTGTTGCTGGATCTGCGCCTGCACCTGCACCTCCCACTGGTCGTGGCGGTTATGGCCCGGCGCGTTGATCATCTCCAGCAGCCCGTCCAGGCTGTCCCGCTCGGTCAGGATCGGCAGGTACTCGCCGTGAGAGGGAAAACCGTCTAAGCATCGTGAGGCGCACACGATCACGCCTCCCGGTTTGACCACCTGTGCGGCGGCAGACATCCCCTTTACCGTCTGATACAGATTCTGGTCGAGCGGGTAGCCACTGTTGGTCGTGACCACGACGTCGAACGGTCGTGCGAACGCCTGCATCGCCGTCCGCTTCACGACCCCGCACACCGAGCGATGGACCGCACACAGCTCCCCGGCGGCGACATGGGTGACCTGCCGGTTGCGGTTGATGGCGACATCCACGCTGAAATCGACACCCGACAATGCGGCGATCCGCCGTACGCCGTCATGAATCGGGTTGCCCTCGGTGACCCCCCAGCGCGCGTCCGGATGCCGAATCATCTCGGCGTCGTGCAGCCGCATGATGGTCTTGAATCCGGCGAGCCCCGGTGCGACCATCTTGGGGCCGCCGCTGAACCCGGCGAAAAAGTGCGGCTCGACGAAACCGGTCGTGATTCGCACATCGGCCTCTACCCACGTGCGGTTCAGCCACACCGGGATCCGGTTCTCCACCTCCCCCAGAGACATCAGCTGCGCGTCATCGAACGCGTCGTGCACGACTATGCGATATCGGTCGACGACCCCTGCGCCCAGCATCTCCACCAGCTCGTCGTGGGTCGTGGCTCGATGGGAGCCGCTGGCGATCAAGATGGTGATCTGGTCGGTTGGGACATGCGCGATCGTGTCCAGGACCACCGGCAGCACCGTGGCACTCGGCATCGGCCGCGTAATGTCGCAGACGGAGATGGCGACGGTCTGGCCGGCGGTCACGAGATGTCGCAGCGGGGGGGTGCCGAGTGGACACTCAAGGGCTTCCCGGACCGCGCCCGGTTGGTCCGGTAGACCATCGAGATAGGTCGGCTCGATCACCGTCGTTCGGTCGTCTGGAAATTCGACGGCGAGACCGGTACGGCCGTAGGCGAGATTGACCAGCATTGGTGGACTCCCCCTGTGTACGACTGATCTTACCCCGCGAGCGCGAGGCGGACACCGATGGCAGGTGACGCTTGGCGACGGTCCCCGGCGGCAACTG
>Ga0302123_10001370_pt1 | contig 17389 bp, 12 predicted proteins | sample CB21_321_MG_FD_203109 | JGI IMG/M metagenome (GOLD analysis project Ga0302123, IMG submission 203109) | Marine microbial communities from Western Arctic Ocean, Canada - CB21_32.1 | ecosystem: Environmental > Aquatic > Marine > Oceanic | place: Canada: Western Arctic Ocean | collected 2017-09-28 | reverse complement strand
CGAGTGGTGGGTCGTCTGCGCCTGTCCCTGTGCTCCAACCGACATAAGCCCAATGGCGACGATCGTGAACAACACCAGCGCCACCGCCACTCCTGCGGATCGATTCCGTCCGTTGCTATTGGAACGCATGCCTGTCTCCTTGGTCCTCATCCGCCCGAATCCTCTGGCAGGCAACGTCCTCCGACGGGACTGCTTGCTCTTCTGTCTTCTCTGCCTTGATCTTCTCGCACCCGGTCAGGGCTACGCCGATGTCGGGACAAACGCCAGGAGACGACGCGGATTGTCTACCAGCACCTTGCGAATCGTCCTCTCATTCACGCCAGCCCGTCGCAGCTTCGGCACGAACTGCAGCAGCACCGAGGAAAATCCCAGGCCATAGTTCGCTTTCAAATGGTTGTGATTTCCCATGTCTGACGAGAGCACAAGCTGATCTTCGAGGCCGGCGTCCATCAGCATCATGAAACGCTTGACCTTCTCGGCTTCGGGTATGAATGATCGTGACATTTCGTGGCCGACCGGTCCGAAATCGATAAACGCACCACGTCTCGCAATCGTCTTGTGCGTTTCCATCGTGGGATCTTGCTCAATTTGAATGGTCGCGAGATGCCCAATGCCGACGTTCTCCGGTTTGGCGCCCTGCGACAAGAAGATATCGAGCTGCTCGAGCGCACAGGTCGGACACCCCTCGTGTGGCACGTGCGTGAGTATCGGGAGGCCAGTGCGCGCGCTCACCTGACCGACCGCCCGGAGCATCTTGCGCTCATCAGGCCGCGTTTCCAGCGACGTGCCAATCTCACCCAACGCTCCCCAGCGCTGTCGAGTCGCGTCGGAGACGAGCTCCTCGACGAGCTGCGATTCGCTCATAGCCGAGACAGTGGCGGGATAGAGATGAAAACCGGTGTCCTGGAGATAGCCTCCTCCCAAGACAACGTGGACAGGCGATTGCGACGCGATTTGCTTTACGCGCTCGACCTGGGCGTCCGTGCGCCGACCAGTCGTGAGCGACACCAGGCCCCCCAATCCGTCGGCGGCGGCGGCCTTCAGCTCGTCCACCATCAACTCGACATTGCCGCTGAGATGTTCGTGAACGAGCGTCGCGCCATTCATGAACGCGTCGGGCGAAACGTCTGTCAGGAGCGTGCGAATGATCGCGCCCTCTGGCACGTTGACGGCGTTTACGCTTTCGAAAACGTTCTGAGCCGCCGACAGGGCTTCAGCGTTCCAGGGCAACGCGCGGGCGACCCCAAGCCCGACACCCACTCCGATCAACTGAAGCACATCACGCCGGTTGAGTCGCCGAGGTGGCAGGTAATCACTCATCACTCATCGCGCCCATATGCTGATTGGGTTGCCCCGTCATTCAAGAACCCGATGTCCCGCGCCTGACGACCTGGGAATCTGCTGCCCTAACGACGCGTTTCGCTCGTTGGTTTCTGCTGAGCCTTCTCCTTTGCACAAGCGGCGTCAGGCTACCTGAGGGAAGTTGTCTACGTCAACATGTTGACAACGCCAGTCCACGTCTTTACTTTCCGGCGCGTCAGTGCGAGCATGCGGCAGCCGACATGGCTGGCCATAGCCCCCGAGGAGGCATACGTATGACAATCCCGTTCAATCGCAGGCAATTCATCGGGTCGCTGGCGGCGCTGCCGTTCGCCCTGGAGGCGACGACCAAGGCCCAGCGGGTGTCGCCCGAGGAGGCGGCCCGGGTGCGCGCCCAGGTCATGTCACCGTTCCCGGTGATCGACACGCATATCCACATCTTCGACAAGAGCCGTCCGGGTGGTGGGATGGGATATCCGCGCGATATGCCGGGAGGCGGCGAGCCGCCGCAGGGTCACATCGCGATGCCGAACCGGTTCAAGCTCGTCGCCGCCCCCTACGGCGTCGTCGGCGCCATCATCGTCGAAGCGGCTGCCACACTTGAGGACGACTCGTGGTACCTCGACGTGGCCAAGAACAACCCCATTATCGTCGGTGTGGTCGGCCGGCTCGACCCGAACGATCCAGATTTCCCCAAGAACCTCCAGATGCTCACCCAGAACGAGATGTTTCTGGGGATTCGCGAAGGCGGGCTGCGCGACGGCCTCTCGAAGCCGGAGTACATGGCCAACATCAAGCGACTGGCCGACGCCGACTGTAGCCTCGATCTCGACACGCCGAGTTATGGCCTGACGGGACCGGGCACGCTCTTGAAAGTTCTGGATCAGGTGCCCACCCTGCGGTGCGTGCTGGATCACATTCCGGGCATTACGTACCGGGTGAGGGATTACTCGGATCAGGCAGCCCGGGCAAAATTCGTCGCAGACATGAAAGAGGTCGCCAAGCATCCCAATGTGTACGCCAAGCTCTCTGAGGTCGTGCGCCCGGTCAACGGGGAGGTGGCGACGGATCTGAGCGCGTACATGGACTGGCTGGACCAGATGTGGGACGTCTTCGGCGAGGACCGAATCATGTTCGGCAGCGACTGGCCTCAGTCCGAGGGCGTCGAGTACAACTCGTATCCGAACGTCATCGGCGTCGCCCGCGCGTACGTGAATACCAAGGGCCCCGCTGCAATGGAGAAAGTGTTCTGGAAGAACTCTTCGAAGCCGTACCGCTGGGTTCAGCGCGAGCCGGCGCAGAAGAAATCCTGACGTCGCGGTGAGGCCGGCGGTCCGGACCGCTAGGACGACGAGTTCGGCAAGTAGGTGCCGAAGATGATCTTGAAACCTGCCTGCAGGTACTTGGTCGTCTCGCCTTCGTTGGACGTCACCATCGCGCAGGACTTCTTCGTGGCCCTGCACGCGGCGGCCACCGTCTCGATCGCGGCATGAGCGTCGGGCGTGGGGGTGGGACCGTTCCACCGGCCTTCGCCATGGTTCATCGTCAGGTCGGTCGGGCCGATGAGGACACCGGTAACCCCGGGAACGGCGAGAATGGCGTCAACGTTGCGGACACCTTCCGGATTCTCGATCATCGGTAGCGAGACCAGCTCGCCCTCCGGGTTGAGCGGCCACGGGTCGGCCAGCCGTACATAGTCGGCCGGGTTCTGCAGACCCCACCCGCTCCCGCCGCTGCATCCGCACCCGCGCCGACCGGCCGGATTCGGATATTGTGAGTTCTTCAACTGGGGGTAGCGCATCGCCTCGACAATCTTGAGCGCCTGTGCAGCGTTCTCGACCTGCGGGACGATGATGCCCATGGCCCCGCTCTCCAACACCTGCTTGATGACCCATCGCACGTCCTGGTCGCCTTCGGTTGGCACCCGGACGATGGGCGCGAGCGTCGGCTGTCCCTGGGCGTTCTTCTTCCCCAGCATCGTGTTCAGCGTCTGCCGTAGCGCGGTGATGTCGTACGGGCGGTGTTCGCGATCGACGAATACCCAGCTATCGCCGGTTAGCGCCGGCTGGCCGGCCTCGAGCGTCTCGATCATTCTGTTCGCTCGCCGCGCCCTCTGAGCCTCCACGGGCTGTTCGACAATCGTGAGCAGGCCCAGCGCCACGCCTCCAGCAACCGCCACCCACGTCACGCGAATCGACATTTTCCAGAATTCTCTCATCGCTCCCCCCTCACTGAGACGATACCAGATTTCAGAGGCCCCCAACACTGCCGTCCGGACCCGTCAACGCGCCGCCCCGAGCCGGACCACCCGTGTCCCAAATGGCGGCTCACTGGGTCGTCCAGCGCGAGCAGGCAGATCATACATCTCATCGACACGCCTCTCCCTCAGTTGAGTTGCTGTGATCCGAGCCGAGCACGCCGACGCAGTGAGCCAGCCATAGGCACTCCCTTGGGCTGTGGAGATTGTGTCCAGGAACGGCGAGATACGTTCATCTCTCAACGGCATCCATGTGTCCACCGTGCACGAGCACGAGTTCACGATGCCTGGATATATCGGCTTCCAGTCGCAGGGCGTGCCGATTCAGTGACTCAACGTCCGCATCAAACCAGAGTGACAGTGCCCCTTCACCTCCATACGCATGCGCCGGAGTCACCCCCGCCGCTCGTCGACGTGACAGGTTCCGCTTACACCCGGGCCAGGAAGATCGTATGTCGTTCGCCCCGGCGTCCGCGCGAACGCACGGTCTCGCTGCGCACAGCGAAGCCGACCTCGGCGAGCCGGGTCTCGAAGTCCGACGATTCCGCCGACGACCAGACTGCGAGCACGCCGCCCGGCTTCAGCGCCCGCCGGATTCGCTCCAACCCGGGCCGATCGTAGAGCCGCTCGTTCGAGACCAGGCACCAGGCATCCGGGCCGTTGTCCACGTCGAGCAGGATCGCATCGAAGGGCCGCGTCACCGCCCGCAGGTAATCGACTACGTCGGTCACTTCCACGACCACACGCGGGTCGGCGAGTCGATCGGTCGCCGACTCGAACCCGAACTTGAGATTCCAGTCGACGATCGTCTCGAAGAACTCGACCACCACCACCGACGCGCCGCGGGGCAACATGTCGAGCGCCGCGCCCAGGGTGAAACCCAGCCCCAAGCCGCCGATCAACACCCGCGGCTGGGGGTTGTCCGTCAGTTCCTGGGCGGCGAGATTGGCCAGCGCCTTTTCCGACGCCGGCGCCCGGGACGACATCAACCCCTGGCCGTCGAGCTCGATGTAGTAGTCCCCGCCTTGCTCCGACAGGGTCATCCGCATCCCGTCGGGGGTCGTCGTCGAGGCTAGCAGCTCACGTTGTCTCATCGGTGCAGCGATCCGTCGGTCCCTCTGACAGGAGCCGCCCATTCTAGAACGACCGGCGAAGGCCTCGGCTCAACGAGCTTCCAGGGCCGCTGACATGTCGCTCAACAGATACACGCCGGGCGCGGGCATGGTCGCCGAGCCCTCGGCCACCAGTGCGCGGTTGCCGCGTCCGGCATCTGGGCGAACGTTCGCCCACCTACCAGCCGTCGACTGTCGCCTGTGCGGATCGCTGTCTCAGAAAGAAGTGATTCTGGAAGGTCATCTCACTTTCAAGCATCACGCCTGCTCTGAGGCCCAACAGGCTGGGTCACGCAGCCGTCATGGTCGTCTCGGTACCGAGGCGCTCTTGCGCCTCGGCCGGTAGCCGGCAGTTGACTCGTGCCGGGATTGCTTCTTCGCCGGCGTCCGCTGCTCGACCCCGGGCACGGTGTGGACATACTCCCCGGTAAATCGCTCGTTTGCCTGCGCGCGCCGACGGACGATCGCTTCGCGCGGCGGTGTCGCCGGGATCAGCGCGTCGCACCCGCTGCCGATCAGGTCACGTCTGCCCGCCTGGAGCAGCGCGCGCCGCACCTCGACATAGTTCTCCGGCTTGAAGAACTGCATCAGCGCCCGTTGCAGCTTGCGGTCCCGGAGATGCTTGGCGGTGAAGACCGGCTTTTTGGTAAAGGGATCAATCCCCGTGTAATACATCGCGGTCGCAACGTCGAGTGGAGCCGGGATGAAGTCCTGGACCTGGTCTGGGCGGTAGCCGCTGCGCTTGAGAAACACCGCCAGGTCGATCATCGCGCGGAGATCGCTGCCCGGGTGGCTCGCGATGAAATACGGCACGATGTACTGCTTCTTGCCGGCCTTCTTCGACTCGCGATCGAACGATTCGGCGAACCGCTCGAAGTCGTCGCCCGAGGGCTTGCGCATACGCGCCAGTACCTCCGGGTCGGTGTGCTCAGGGGCGACCTTGAGGTGACCGCCCACGTGGTGGCGGGCGAGGTCGCGCATGTAGCGTGGCGAGCGTCTCGCCAGGTCCATACGGAGTCCGCTGGCCACCAGCACCCGCTTCACGCCCGGTGTCTCACGGGCCTCCCGCATGACCTCGATGAGCGGGTCGTGGTCGGTTCCGAGCAGCTTGCAGATCGTGGGATGCACGCATGACTGCCGACGGCACACAGCCTCCACCTCGGGCTTCGTGCACTTCATCTGATACATGTTCGCGGTGGGGCCGCCGATGTCGCTGACGGTCCCCTTGAAGCGCGCGTCGCTCGCCATCTCTCCGACCTCGTCGAGGATCGACTGCTTGCTGCGCGACTGGATAATCCGCCCCTGGTGCGTCGTGATCGAGCAAAACGTGCAGCCACCGAAGCAGCCACGCATGATCGTCACCGAGTCTTTGATCATCTCGAACGCTGGGATCGGCTCGGTGTAGGTCTGGTGCGGGCGTCGCGTGTAGCGCAATCCGTACACGCTATCCATCGCCGACTCGGAGATCGGCAGCGCCGGACGGTTGCAGACGACCGCCCGTCGGTCGTGCATCTGCACCAACCGCTCCGCGTTGTACGGGTTGGTCTCGTTGTGGATCATCTTCGTCGCCTCGGCGAAGGCGAACTTGTCGTCGCGGACCTCCTCGAACGACGGCAGCGTAACGGCATCGCCGGGTGGCGTCTCCGACGCGCCCAGGGCAAAGGCCACGCCGCGCATGTCGCGCAGGTCGTGCACCGTCTCTCCGGCATCGAGACGCCGGGCGATTTCGACGATGCCCTCCTCGCCCATACCGTAGACGAGCAGGTCCGCCTTGCAATCGAGCACGATCGAGCGCCGCACTGTGTCGCTCCAGTAGTCGTAGTGGGCTAGGCGCCGGAGCGACGCCTCGACACCACCCGCGATCACCGGCACGCCACGGTACGCCTGGCGCGCCCGCTGACAGTAGGCCAGCGTCGCCCGATCAGGCCGTAGCCCGATCCGGCCCCCGGGCGAGTACGCGTCGTCGTTGCGCACCTTCCGATTGGCCGTGTAGTGGTTGATCATCGAATCCATGTTGCCGGCGCTGATGGCAAAGAACAGTCGCGGCGGTCCGAAGCGCCGCCAGTCGTCGACCGAGTGCCAGTCCGGCTGGGACAGGATGCCGACGCGGAACCCGGCCGCCTCGAGGACCCGGCCCAGGATCGCCATGGCGAAACTCGGGTGGTCGATGTAGGCGTCGCCGGTGACGAAGACGACGTCCACCATGTCCCAGCCACGCTGCCGCATCTCCTCCGCGGACATGGGAAGCGGGGTGCGGGCGGCACCGGACAGCGGGGCGGACAACTCCGCCAGCAGATTGCCGGTGGAGCCGGGGCGATCGAGGACGCGAGGAATCGGCATGAGCGGGCTCCGCCGCCCACTATGACAGGGCGACAAGGTATTCTATCCGCCGAGTCCCACACGGCGCCCGGCCGGACCTCGAGGACGCGCGTGGCGCACACCGTCTGATGACACATCCCGCGCAGGTAGTCAGTTGTACGCACGGTGACGCATGCGGCGCCTGTTCCCAGCTAGGCGTCGCCTACGACGCTCAGTTGCAGCGCAAACGCGGGACCCTGGCGACAGCGCTCGGGAAGCACCACAGCCTCCGCGGAATCCGGCCCCTGCCGTGTGTCCCGTCACCGCTCCAAGACCGCTACCGAAACCGTGCGAAGATGGCGGTTGGGATGTCTCGCCTAGGTGGCACGCGTCTGGGCTACTTCCGGTCAGGCAGCCGCGAGATCGTGGACGCGCCCGACTGTCGCGTGTTGATCCCGGATATGCTCGAGACCACGCGGCAAATCCGCCGGTGGCTGGAGACGGCGCGGAACATCCCCCCGACGTTGCGACACATCGACGTTCGGTGCGGCAGCGACCCCGCCCACCAGCATCTCACCCTGGTGTTCAGGGCCACGGAACGCCCCCCGTGTCCGGTCGACGCGTTGCGGAGGCTCTGCCCCGCCGTCAACGGCGTCTCGGTCAACCTTAATCCCACGGCCGACGCTCAGGTCATTCGCGGTCCGGTCAGTCCGCTCTGGGGCGAGCGCGAAATCTGGGTCGACCACGCGGGCGTTCGGCTCCGGGTCTCTCCGGGCGCGTTCTTCCAGGTCAACCTGGCGCTGTTGCCGACGATCCACCACCTGCTGGAGGGTTTTTTCGAACGGGGCGACGTGCTCGCCGACCTGTACGCCGGTGTCGGAACGCACGGACTGGCGCTGCGGCGGCGGTTCCGTCGCGTACTGTTCGCGGAGGGCAGCCGGACCGCGGTCTCCGACCTGAAAGCGACGATCCGCACGCGCGGCATCATGGACGTCCGCGTCTCGGCGGTCGCGGTCGAGCGCGGGCTCGACCGGTTGCGAGACGAGGCACCGGACGCGGTCATCCTGAATCCGTCCCGCGCGGGCGCCCGAGAGGCGGTCCTTGATGCGCTGACGCGCTGTCCGGTGACGAAGCTCGCCTACCTCTCGTGCGATCCCAGGACGTTGTGTCGAGACCTCGACATCCTGCGCCGCCACGGCTTCACGATCCGTTCCGTCCAGCCGATCGACATGATGCCGCAAACCGGGCAGGTCGAGGCGCTGGCCCTCTTGACTCGCCCCAAACAACGCCGGCGTGCGGACAGGCCAGCCTCTGGGTAACTGCGCGGGAGACACCCGCTCCGAGAACATGTGCCGTCCGTGCTGTCATGCCTGTCGCCGACCCCGGGCCACCTGCCTCTGCGACCGCATCACGCCGGTGTCCACCCGCACGCACTTTGTCCTGCTAACGCACCCCCGGGAATTCAAGAAGACCAGAATCGGTACCGGGCGCATCACCCATCTCTCCCTCTCGAGATCGGAAGTGCATGTCGGTATCGACTTCCAACGGCACGGACGTGTCAATGCGCTCATCAACGCCCCGGACACCGACTGTCGCCTGCTCTACCCCGGCCCCGACGCCCAGAATCTCTGCCGCGGCGAGTACCGCCCGCACCAGGCCCGGCTACCGGTGTTCTTCTTGATCGACAGCACCTGGGCCTGTGCCAGACAGGTGCTCCGCCGGAGCGCGAACGTACGAGGGTTGCCGCGGGTGGGCTTTGATGTCACCGCCCCGTCGGGGTTTACCATCAAGCGACAGCCGCGGACGGAATGTCTAGCCACGGTGGAGGCCGCACACCGCTGCCTGACCTTGCTCTCGGCGGACGGGCACGAGGACTTCGGACCGGCGGACGGCCGCCTGCTGCTCGCCCCCTTTCGACGCATCATGGAGATCCAGAGGGGCTACCCGGGTGGCCGCCGGACCTGAGTCTGGCGTACACCCGCGTGAGCGCAATCGCATCGGAACTGCTACACTCGTGGTGAAGGCTCGCCCCGACGTCCACAACTCGGGGTCCAACCATTCAATCAATCGGGGCTCGACTAATGATTGGTACCCAAGATCTGTCTCTCCAGTACGGCAAGCGCGTCCTCTTCGAAGGCGTGTCACTGAAATTCACCGATGGCAACTGCTACGGCCTGATCGGACCAAACGGCGCGGGCAAGTCGACGTTCCTCAAGATGCTGTCCGGTGAGGTCGAACCGCACTCGGGCCACGTAAGTGTGCCCTTCGGTTTGCGGCTCGCAGTGCTCAAGCAGGATCACTTCGCCTACAACGAATTCGCCGCACTGACCACGGTGCTGATGGGGCACGCGCGTCTCTACGCCATCATGCAGGAGAAGGACGCACTCTATGCGAAACCGGACTTCAACGAGGCCGACGGGATGCGTAGTGCGGAGCTGGAGGCCGAGTTCGGCGAGCTGAACGGCTGGGGGGCCGAGGCGCAGGCGGGCGAGCTGCTCGGAGGACTAGGCATACCGGTATCCCGCCATGGCGTCCTCGTCCGTGACCTCGACGACGGCGACAAAGTGCGCGTCCTGCTGGCGCAGGCCGTGTTCGGCGACCCCGACATCCTGTTATTGGACGAGCCGACCAACCACCTGGATGTCGACTCGATTCTGTGGCTCGAAGAGTTTCTGCTGTCGTTTCAGAACACCGTCATTGTGGTCTCGCACGACCGCCACTTTCTGAACAAGGTGTGTACCCATACGGCGGACATCGACTTCCAGAAGGTGCGGATGTATACGGGCAACTATGAATTCTGGCGCGAGGCGAGCGAGATGACGCTCCGGCACCGTCAGGCGAAGCGAGACAAGAATGAAGACCGGGCCAAAGAGCTGAAGGAATTCATCGCCCGCTTCAGCGCAAACGCGTCCAAGTCGCGTCAAGCCACCTCGCGCAAGAAGATGCTGGCGCAACTCGACGTCGAGGCGATTGCGCCCTCGACACGCAAGTACCCGCACATCGTGTTCACCGCAGAGAAGATCCATAGCAAGGAGATGCTCAGCCTTGAGCACGTCTCGAAGTCCGTAGGCGAGCGCCGGCTGTTCGACGATGTCAGCCTCACGATCGCGAGGAACGAGCGCGTCGTGGTGGTGTCCCGAAACTCGGTGGCCACCTCGGCGTTTCTGGACGTAGTCGCAGGCGCGGAACGACCTGACACCGGCACCGTGCGCTGGGGCGATTCGATCCGACGTTCGTTCCTGCCGAAAGAGTACGGCCACTTGTTCGAGGTCGACCTCAGTGTCATCGACTGGCTGCGCCAGTTCAGCCAGGACCAGGACGAAGCCTTCATCCGTCAGTTTCTGGGCCGCATGCTCTTCACCGGTGAAGAGACCCAGAAATCGGTCCGGGTGCTCTCCGGTGGCGAACGCGTGCGCTGCATGATCTCTCGCCTGATGCTCGAAGACCCGCAGTGCCTGATTCTGGACGGTCCGACGAATCACCTCGACCTCGAGTCAATCATCTCGCTGAACACCGCGCTGACCAAGCGCTCCGGGACCCTCATCTTGGGGTCACACGACGTCGAGCTGATCGAGTCGTTGAGCGACCGGGTCATCGAGATCACCGAGGACGACGTGCTCGACCACCAGTACGGCTACACCGAATTCCTGGCACGCCGCACCGAGGAGGTGAGAGTGTTGGTGGGCGCCTGACGGGGTCCGGGCCGCTGGTCCTCTCGCGCTCCGCAGGTCGGCGAGCACGTCAGTGGCTTTGGCTGGCACGTAAGCCACAGTATTGGTCGGGCTAACGCGGCGGACGGTGTAGACTTTTAGGACACACGCCGGTCTGCCATCTGGTCGCCCAGGCTCGCCGCGCGAGCATCGGCCGGCGGTCCGGCCGACATAACAGGAGACACATCGACATGACCCATCGCCTGCTGAAGCTGACGCTCGCGCGCTGTCTCGCCCCGGCCATCGGCGTGCTGCTGCTGGCCAACCCGCTGGTGGCAAGCGACTGGCCCGAGTGGCGCGGCGCCGGCCGCACCGGCGTGTGGACCGACACCGGCATCGTCGATGAGTTGCCAGCCGAGCTAAACGCGAAGTGGCGCGTGCCGATTCAGTCTGGGTTTTCCGGGCCCGCTGTCGTCGACGGCCGGGTGTTCATCACCGACTGGGCTGAGGATCCGGCGTCCCGCACGATGGACGGGACCGAACGGGCGATTGCACTCGACGAGGAGAGCGGCGAGATATTGTGGACCCGCGAGTGGCCCACGTCCTATCGCATGCTGATGGGGTCGTATGCGATTGGGCCCAGGGCGACGCCGACGGTCGATGGTGACCGCGTGTATGTGGTTGGCGCGGCGGGCGATCTATTCTGTCTCGAGGTCGAGACCGGGAACGTGATCTGGGAAAAGCACTACATCGCCGACTACGACAGCTTCATCCCGACGTGGGGTGTCGCAAGTGCGCCGATCGTCGACGGCGACCGCGTGATCACGGTCGTCGGCGGCGAACCGGGTGGGTTGGTCATGGCGTTCGACAAGCGGACGGGAGACGAGGTCTGGCGCTCGCTCGATGTGGTGGGTGAGATGGGCTATGGCCAGCCGATCATCATCGAAGCAGGAGGCGCGCGGCAGCTCATCGTGTGGCACGCGTCGGCACTGGTTTCGCTGAATCCAGAGACCGGTGACCTGTACTGGGCAGAGGAGTGGGAAGCTGGAGGCGGGATGTCGGTGGCCACGCCGGTTCACAGTGGCAACTACCTGCTGGTGACCCAGTTCTACCGCGGCTCGCTGATGATGCGGCTCGACCAGGACCGTCCGGCCGCCAACTTGCTCTGGAAGGGACAGAGTCGTAGCGAGATGCCGGACGAGACCGACGGCCTCCACGCGCTAATCACGACACCGTTGATCGAGGGCGACCACATCTATGGTGTCGGCAGCTACGGCGAGCTGCGCGGGCTGAACGCGCGCACCGGTGAGCGGCTCTGGATGAGCGACCAGATGGTCGCGCAGGCCCGCTGGGGATCGGCATTCATGGTCAAGCAAGGCGACCGCTATTTCGTCAGCAACGACGATGGATTCCTGATCACCGCCAGTTTTACGCCAGAGGGCTACGTGGAACAGGGCCGAACACGACTGATCGAGCCGACCGGCGACGCAGGCTTCGGGCCTCGCCGGTTCGGGGCCCGCACTATCAATTGGTCGCATCCGGCATATGCCAACGGGCACATCTTCCAACGGAACGACAACGAGATCATTCGAGTCTCGTTGGCCGCGTCAGACTATTAATCAACGGAGGATTGACGATGAATGGACACTGAGGCATCGCGGAATCGTCACGCCCTCTTGTCGTCACGGTGACAGTGCCCGGCGGCGAGTGCCCTACCCTGGATCGTCTTCAGATTGCCATTGCGCCGGACGGTGGCGGCTCCTCAAGCGCCGCCCTACGTATTCGACTTAATCGACAATCGCGCACTATCGGGCAGCGGGTCCTGCATTACGCGCTGCTACTCGATCCCTGCTTCGTCACTTCAGGATGTTGCTACTCGCGGCCTCTTCGATATATCGCTGCACATCGTCCTCGAGCAGCAGGCGCCGCGCCATCAGTTGGCGGGCCGCAGTTCCAACAGCTTGGACGTAGCCGTCATGCGTCCCATACCGCTCCTCCAGGGATATGCGGGGGTCACCGGTCGCGAGCTGATCGGCCTTCGTCTTCGAGAACGGGATATGCTGACCCCGCCTTTCGCACCCGTCGTTGAGGCCGTAGCCTTCACCGCGCAGGGCCCAGCCGGTCGTCGTCGCAACGGGCACCTCAACCGGCGGCAGGCGGATGCCCGCCAGCTCGTTGCCGTCCTGGTCCACCTTCGACACAAAAATCGGATAGGCGGGACGCCCCTCGATCGACGGCGGGTAGTTCGATACGATGCCCTCATTGTGGAACGTCCGTCCGAAGTCGAGATGGTAGCGAGTCGTGATCAGCCCGGTGTAGGCGACGGCAGGGATCGTCGGCCAACCCAATGCCGCCTGCGGGACGCTGCCGCTCAGATACCCGGGCCGAGGGACCGCCATGACCGCCGTGTTGTCGGCCTGCCGCGGCACCTGACTGTGTGGCGGCTCGGTGCTCTGGGTCACCCATTGGTCGAGCCCAACTAGCAGCGCCCGCAGCGCGGGATAGGGGCTGGTGGGATTCAGGAATTGCTGACAGATGCCCCTACTAGTCGCGCTCCCGACGCTGTGCGACAAGCCGGATATCAGGTAGTAGCGCACATGCTCCGGATCCTCGAGGTCCTGGCCACGCGTGTCGCTGTGCAACAGCGAGCCTGCCTTGACCCAGTATTCGTTCGAGGAATTAACCTCGAATGTCTTGGCGCACGTGCTGCTCACCGTGCACCGTGCACTGCGTCCGCCGGTCCTGCCACTGAGGTGATCGGTCAATACCTGATGCGCGAAGGGAAACACTCCTTCCGGATAGAGGCGGTTCTGACGGTTGCGCTCGGTTCTGCCAGTCTGCGCGAATCGATAGTTGATCTGATCGCCGCTGCCGGCGCCGGTCCATTTGAGCATTCCGTCGATGACGCGCCTGCCCCGTTCGTCCTCGTTGAAGCCCAGCGCCTGATAGTCGTTCAAGGCGCGCGAGGGCTGCGAGATCGAAAAGCTGAACGTCTGCTGCACATCGCCAGCGAGCGGATTGGGGGTGCCAACATCATCCCGCTCGGCGTGACGGAGAAACGACACGAAATCGCGTGTCGCCGCGAGCCCCAGCGCCGCAACGACCGGATCGCTGGCCGTGTAGGTGAACTCGTAGACATGGCTCTGTGTGAACGGCGTTCCGGCCGGAAGTAGACGAATCGTCCTCTCGTCGACATACTCCCAGGCGCTCGCGGGCAAGGTCGTCGGTCGATCGCCCAGCCGTGCCCGCACCGTAAGCGTCGCCTCGGATGTGTCCAGCGTCGCCGTCGGGTAGGCCAACCGGTAGCGCACGCTCTTAGCGTCATCGAAGTTGATGTACTCGTATGACAGACCGGTGATGCTCGACCCGTCTGGGCTCGTGGCTATCGGAAGCGAGATCGTGAGCCGGCCGCCCTCGCTCGTCGGGCCGAAATCCCACCCATTTCCGACGACCGCGTAGCCCTGATTCATGAGGAAGCCGCTGCCCGCATCAGCGGCCGCCGTGGGGTTGTTGGTCGGGCCAGCGTCATTGAGGAAAGGGCCCAGCATGGTGCCGCGGTTGTTCATGTCCAGGAAGACGTGATGGTTGCCTCGGCGCAGGTCCACGGGCTTCAGGATGAAGATATCCATCGAATATTCGACCATGCCGTTCGCATTGCGCGGCGCGAGGTCGATGTCGGTGATGACCGCATTGTGCGGATCGGTCGGATCCACCTCGCCATACGCCTTCCCACGCAACTTTTCATACGGGCCGACGCGGCCGAAGATCCTGCCGTCGAACGTCGGTGACTCGACGCTGATAATTTCAATGCGGATGATCCGAGCTTCGGCGACGCCGACGCTCAGCATCACGATGCCAGACACTGCGTACAGCCACACGGTCCGTCGGCCACGCGCGACCGAACGCGCGTAGCATTCCAGCGTTCGCCATACCTGCATGAGGCCTCCCCGGAACCTGGTTCCTTGATCTCCAGTCCTCGTGCCTTCGATCACGACTAGTGGACGGCAGCATACGGCTCCTGACTGCCCTGGCAACATGACGAGCCAGGCGCGCGTATCACTCACATTCCTAGGGGCGCAGCTTTAGCGCCACCGAAGCGAGCGCCCTGCCGAGGTCGAGAATCCGCTGTTTCTGACGAGGGTCTACGAGGCTGCCGTCGCTGTTGAACGCATCGTGCGCCTTCGGCACCGCGACCTGGTCCGGCAGCACGATGCATCCGAGATTGCCGAGGATCGATCGCAGATGCACCAGCCCGCGAAGACCGCCGAGGGCGCCTGGCGAGGCGCTCATCAGCGTGACGACCTTGCCGCGAAACGCGACCAGAGGTGCCGCCTCGCCGTCGTCGGGAGGCGACAGTCGCGGAGGTCTATCTCGGTGACGTCCGCACCGGCCTCACGAGCACCAGCGGCGGCAATGTGCACGAGCTTCCTGTTGAATGACTCCTTACGCGTGCTTCCTGCAAACGCGAGGATACGCAGGGTGTCGCTCATAGAGAGTCTCCATTCGCCCTCGCCATGACCGGGCACAGGACGACGCGGGCCAGCGTGATGGGCAAGCCGGCGTTGACCTGCTCGAGTCACGACTATCTACGGTCGTTCACTGTCGGACGAACTTCTGAATGCGGCTGCCGTCCAACGTCTCGGTGACGTACAGGTTGCCCTGAGAGTCGAGCGTGCCGCTGTGCGCCGACAGGAACTGGCCGGCCTGACGACCTCGACGGCCAAACACCACGGTGACCTCCATCGTCTCGCGGTCGATCGCGAACACCTTGCCGCCGCCGATCACGAACAGCTGTCGCTGCTCGGGATCGCGTGAGAAGTCCATATCTTGCGGCGCGGGACCCGGTCCGTCGTCGTCGGCGGTCTTCAAGAAGGCATCGCTCACGAACGTGCCATCCCGTTGAAAGATCTGAATGCGCTGGTTGCCGCGATCGCACACGTATAGCAATCCGTCGTCGGCACCTGCCAGGCAGTGCGGTGTGTTGAACTGCTGAGGCTGCGGCCCATCGGCCGTACGCCTGAAGGCCATGGTCTGCGACCGTACGTCATCGGGTTGATTGCCGTATGCACCCCAGTGGCGCTTGTACTCGCCTGTGTCGGCATCCACCACGATGATGCGTCGGTTGGTGTAGCCGTCGGCGATGAACGCTTCGTTCGTCTCGGGGTCGACGTACACGTCCGTCGGTTGGCCCAAATACGTCGTGCTGTTGCTGCCCTCCGTGCCCATCCCGAACTCGCCGACCGACAGGAGCAACTCGCCGTCGGGTGACAGCTTCAGAAAATGGGCGTTGTCGGTCGTGGCGCGCGTATTGATGTCGTAGGGCAGGCCACCACCAAAGCCGACCCAGACGTTGTCCCGGTAATCGATATACAGGCCATGCTCCTGTGTGCCCCATTCGGGAATGGAGTCCTTGCTACCCCAGCTCTTGACGACGTTACCGTCCTGATCGAAGGCCAGTACAACCGGCGTGCCCTCCGACCCGTTCTGGCTCCGCGGACGGTGCGCCACCCACACATTGTCCTGCGAATCAACCGCGACGCCCACGACGTTGCCAAACATCCAGTCGTTGGGCAGTGCCATCGGCCAGAGAGGATCGACGAGAAACGCCGAATTGCCAGATGACTCAGCTCCCCGGGTCGCTTCCGACATCGCGCTCTCCTCGGTCGCGTCCGACGTCGGTGCCCCACCACAGGCCGACGCAATGAGTGCCAACACCATCAGCCCCTCGTACGGATGTCGCGTCCTTGTCATGATTAGCTCCTCACCTCTCCCACCACAGGGGCGTCCCCGGCCGGCGACATGCCTTCACACAGTATCGTCCGGCCGTGTTCAGGGCCCATCGCGAACCGCGAGATAGCCCTCAGCCGAGTCTACGATAGTCCCTTTAGCAGCGGTCGGCGGCGGAAGGCCTTGGGAATCGCGGCGCGCCACGTCCGTCAGCTCCCATCCTCCCACCGTCATACACGCGGTCTTCTCGCCATCCACGCCGCACGCCTGCCTAATTGACGCACAGTGGCGAACTCTATCATGCACCTTGGCGATTGCGAGCGCATTCGTATTGACCCCAGAATCACCTCCGCAACACGAACCTTTCTCAGGCGCGGATGGCCATACGGAGTCTCCCTCAGCGAATGGTCTAATCAGGCAGGCCCGTAGTCTGGACCTCTCTGCCCCCTGTCTTGATGAGATAGCGCTCGGGCCACCGCGAGTAGCCATCTACGGTGTAAATATTGCCCTGCGAATCTACGTCCATCTCATGGTTTCCCCCCTGTGTGTCCACATCGCCCACAATCTCGAGGGTCCGCCGGTCAACGATATAGATCTTCCGATAGCTCGTCGCCGACCCCACATACAGATACTGCTGCTCGGGGTCGTGCGAGAGGGCGACCATCGAGGCGGACCCGACGCCTGGTCCTGGCTCCTCTCTGAGGAGGTAGCGATTGTTCTCGAGGTCGAATTGCCACGGGGCTGGTGTCGCCCGCTCGACGAACAGCTCTTCGACGAATGTGCCATCGGTCTCAAAGATCTGCACACGGTTGTGTCCCCGGTCGCAGACGTAGACCAAGCCGTCATAGGCTACGCGAACGCAGTGTGTGGGATCCCACCGTTGTGGAGCCGGACCGTCCGGATTGAGCGGCTCCTGCGGACCATCGTCCGGAGAGTCTCCGTAGGCGCCCCAGAGCCGCTTGAAAACACCGGTCACCGCGTCGAACACGATGACGCGCTGGTTGGTGTAGCCGTCGGCGACAAAG